>Ga0265780_10003459_pt1 | contig 20741 bp, 20 predicted proteins | sample P1T30metagenome_FD_192432 | JGI IMG/M metagenome (GOLD analysis project Ga0265780, IMG submission 192432) | Plant litter microbial communities from East Loma Ridge, Irvine, California - P1 T30 | ecosystem: Environmental > Terrestrial > Plant litter > Unclassified | place: USA: California...
AGCGCAGGACATGACAGCATCGCAGGCGGGCAGGACAGTCAGCGCGAGGTTGCAGTGGTGCGCCTTGGATGTGCGATGGCCACGGCGAGGTGTTGTTGCGTGCGTCGTGCGTCGTGCGTCGTGCGTTGGGGTCTGTTTCCACTCGCAGGCGCGAATCGAACGTGCCGCGTAATGGCCATTGGCGCTTACCGCTTTCGGCGAGTCTCCCAGCAGTACACGCGGCTTCCATTTTGCAACCATCTAGTATTACCCCGTCGCTCCCTCTTCTGCTCTGCACGCTGAACTATCACGAACGCTCACCGTGGGCCCGTTGCGCGCGCTCGACAGACGTCTTCCAACAGCAATTGCCGCCCGTCGTCGACGTCTGCTCCCAGAATATCGCCTTCAGGGTCTGTTGCTCCGCCTCGCTCATCATCGGCGGCTGTGCAGCCCATCCCCGACCGCAGTTAATACACCCACCACCCGAACCGCCCACGCCCCGACACCTGCCCTCCAACACCACCACCACCACCAACCCCCGCGATCCACGACCATCGCGACGACAGCTCGCACCTGCACCCATGGATCATTCGCACAGCGCCGCGCGGGCGCCTTCCGCCCCGATGGACACGGACAGGATGGCCACCGAGCTGACAGAGCGCTTTCGCAGCGTCCTCAGCACGAAGCGCCTCAACGAAATCACATCGCGGTCGCAGTCTCGCTCCGCATCGCCAGCACCGCGCGACTTTGGCACCCCGCAGCCGCCCTCGTCCAGCGCCCCGCCCACGTACTCGTCCATCCGAAACATTCCCCTGATGCCTGAAGCACCTCGCGACGCACGCTCATTGCGCTTCCGCAACATGCTGCACTCGCTGTCCGCCCTGCCCACGCGCTGGGAGAACCCGGGACTGCTCGACGAGGCCCTCCGCGTTGTGCCTCTTGAGCAGATCTACAACGAAGCCGAAGAGGAGAGCCAGATCCTGCAGGCCGAGGCAGAGAGCCTCGGCGCAGGCAAGAAGGCCGCCTGGGGCTACCAGGACTGCGTAGTCCGCGCACTTCTGCGATGGTTCAAGCGCTCCTTCTTCCAGTGGGTTAACAACCCACCCTGCTCACGGTGTTCCTCGCCTACCGTCGCCATGGGCATCACTGCACCCCTTCCCGACGAACAGGCCCGCGGCGCCACTCAGGTCGAGGCTTACCAGTGCTCGTACGAAGGCTGCAAGAACTTCGAGCGGTTCCCTCGCTACAACGACGCATTCGTGCTTCTGCAGACCCGCAAGGGACGATGCGGCGAGTGGGCCAACTGCTTCAGCATGCTCTGCCGCGCCGTCGGCTCAAGAGTACGCTGGGTATGGAACGCCGAGGACCACGTCTGGACCGAAGTTTACTCGATGCACCGCAAGCGGTGGGTGCATGTAGACGTCTGCGAAGAGGCTTGGGACAAGCCCAAGCTGTACACCGAGGGTATGTTTTGGCACTTCTGACACAAATGACGTATCTGACATCTCGCTAGGCTGGGGCAAGAAGCTCTCATACTGCATTGCATTCTCCGCCGATGGCGCCATGGATGTCACCCGCAGATATGTCCGTGACCCCTCCAAGCACGCCGCTGTGCGCGAACGCGCATCAGAGGCTGTTCTACTCCACATCTTGGACGAGATCCGCTACATTCGACGACAAAACATGTCCAAGCAAGACAAGTTCCGTCTCCAGGGCGAGGACATGCGAGAGGGCAAAGAGCTCCGCAGCTATGTTATCTCCTCCATTGCCAACGATATCAGCCGGCTCCGCGCCGAAGATATCATCAACGGCCGCGTTGCCCCACGTCGCCAGGATGCCGACGCCGATAAGGCACTAGAGGGCCGACTCAGTGGAAACTCCCAATGGATCCAAGCACGAGGCGAAGGCGGCCGTGGCCGGCCAAACCACCAGGACCCTCGAAACCAACGGTGAGGTCACAACTTGCGACCTTGACCTTATCTTTCTCCATCGATACCGGTATGACTTGAAACCCAAGAACCACGCCAGGCTGTCTTCACGATGCATTGCACACAGAAGCTTAGCCAAAACAACCGGCTTCCACTAAGTCGCGCCGTATCATCCTCCAACTTGCGATCTTCGCACCTGTAACCATACTTCGACAACAGCGTATCTCCCACATTTGCAACGGCGTTCCTGGTGCATCCACAGATTATTAGCGTCAGCACCCTAATGTCTGGACCATCCTCAGCTGAGGCTTTCCTATTGTTTACGGCATGTTCTGGCGATCTTAAAGATGGGACTCTTTCACGAGGCCACTTCACTTCTATCTCGGGTGCGCAGAGGCTGCAGCACGGTTTCTACCACTTTCGCATTTATTTGGATATACTGGATATCACTTTTCATTTGTTCACGTTTGCCATGGTTTTTTATTCTATCACGAGCATTCCGGGTCGACCCTTTTTACCTTACGATGCAATGGCGGTTCACGCTCTGAAAGAAACCCGAATATGGAAGATGCGGATGCGTTGTACATGGTGGGGGGCCGCAGAGAAGGTTGCGGTGGCAGAGGAGGAGGGGTGGATGAACGCGCGGCCCAGAGCTGACGCAAGGCATGCCGCGTGTGTAGATGAGAAGAAGACAGCAAATATCCAAAGCCAGCAAAATGGCGACATTTGAGCATCCTCATCGCCCTCTTGAACTTGTGACTTGTTCTCTTGTGACTTTGTGAGGCCGAGCAAGGTCGTCCCCAGACAAGTCTGCGACGATCTCTGCCCAACGGTGTCCCCACGACGCGCGTTGACACTCGTAACCCTGAGCGCCTGATCTACACGTCCCATCGCCCATCTGCCCGAGGAAAATTTCAGTGTGCGTCGCCCAACGGTCCGAATCCTAGCGAACGTGAACAAAACAGCCAAACACAGATGAACAACATCTCTGCAGTCCCGCTGGCCAACCTTCTGAATGGCCCTGGACGGCCCGTTCGCTCTCCAGCCTTTTACCGCATCGGGCTTAGGCCGGCGAGGTATTAATAGCCCGACGCGGCGCGCGCTGACCGCGCATGTTTGGGGCTGGGGCAGCCAAGCGAGAATGGGGCCGGGCGTTGGAGGGGGACGAAGGTTGCTTCAGCCACAGATTGTGTGCGCGGTGGTGGACGTGTGATGCGTGTCCAACGTGGAGTCACGGGGGGACTTTGCATCTACCGACGAAGGATACGTGTGTTGTGAACGTGTGAGGGCAAGGCATGGCATGGTGGTGCGCCGCGCGGGAGCACTTTGTGCCGAGCTGAGGCTGGAGTGTGTGGAGGGTTTCAGCATCATTGGGATTCAGCGGTGGCGGTGCCTTGGCCTTGGATTTGGCTGGTTGTGTACGGATTTGGACTCAGGTTTGCAGAGCATCTCATGTGGATTGGTGGTCTGACAAAGCAGCCTTTCAAGATAATGATGGAGACGTTGAGCAAACCGTCGAAACACACCCAATTGGCGCCGCTCACACTGCGGCATGCCCAAGACAGCAAAGCGCGGCCAGTGAGGCTTGTGAGTCGCGTTGAGTGTTGCGCAGCCGCAGGTGGGCCAAGCACCAAGGGGGCGAAGCATGGCGGGATTTATTGTGGGTCTGTGACTTCAGCTCCCGGCGCCTTGGTTTGTGTGGCAGTTTGGTTTGATACAAAAGGCTGGCGGGCCCAGCGTGTAAGGCTGCGTGCCATATCACATCCCGCCATCTCTCGCTTTTGCACGTTTCTCGCTTGCCTCTACACACACATACACACGATCGCTACAGGACTTAGTTTCGACGACCGCAAGGATGGGTAAAATCGGGCGCTTCGCGTGCATTATCGCGCCCATGGCTCTGACGCTCGCGTCGCTCATATGCATCGTCATCGTCATGCTGGGCCAGATGTCTGCTGGCAGCAACAAAGCGCCCGCGACATCGGTCGGGCGCGATTTGTACTTCTTCAAGGTACGTGCATAAGCCACCCCTCCCCTACCACGTCCTCGTACTAACAACCGCACAGGCAGACACATCCGCCTTCCAAGCCGACTCAGACTCGCTGCTCGACAACATCGCCGACTCGGTCAACATCGACAACAACCTGCTCAACGCGCTGCAAGGCGGCGCCAAATCCGGTGAACTCAAGGCCTTCTACCAAATCGGCCTGTGGTCGTACTGCTCCGGCACGAAAGATGCCAGCACGGGCGAAGAGACGATTGATTTCTGCTCCAAGAGCTCGACGAGCTTCTGGTTCGACCCGTTCGCGGTGTGGAAGCTCGAGGACACGAGCCTGCAAAAGGCAGTTGGCGAGGACCTGCAAAAGGGGCTGAACACGTACAAGAAGGTGGCTGGGTGGATGGTGTGGTCGTTTATTATTGCGCTGGTGCTTAGCGTGGCGGAGTTTATCATCGGCTTCTTCGCAGTCTTCAGTCGCTGGGGCAGTATGGTTACCACGATTGTGTCGACCGTAAGTTCTTTACCCCTCACATCCCCTTGAGGAGAAACATGGGCTTCGATGCTAATCCTCCGCAGGCACAAACTATCTTCATCTTCGCCGCCGCCGTCACTGCTACATCCATGTACGCCGTGCTCGCCGGTGTCTTCGAATCCGTGCTCAAGCCTTACAACATCAAAGCCACGCTCGGCCGCCAAATGCTGTCCGTCCTCTGGCTCGCCGTCGCCTTCGGCCTGGCTTCCGGTCTGTTCTGGCTCTTCAGCACCTGCTGCTGCAGCGGCAAGAGCGCGCACAAGAAAGTCAGCGTCGAGAAGACGCCCTACACCTACGAGCGCGTTGCGAGCCCCGCGTTTCCCGCGCAGCACGGTGCGCCGGCGCAGCATTCCGGGTTCGTTGGAGCGGGGGGGCAGAGCGGGACGGCGTATGAGCCGTTCAGGGGAAGCCGTGTTTAGGTCGACATGATGATACTGTTGCATATGGGTAATCGCTAATTTTCCGCGAGGGGGAGGAGTGTCTAATGTCAACGATGTTATGATTGTGTTTTTGTTTGCGTTGGTCATCCTGGATACCATGGCGTTTCTCGATACGGGATGCTGCATATCACGATGGAGGAATCTGGCATGATATCATAGACGTGGAAAAATGAATATTGTTCAAAAACTTGACCTCGGACTTCTCCCTACACTTGTCTAGCGGACTCTGCATGATAGTACAAGGCATCTCGCGTATCCTCTTGCGCGCTAGTAAATGCAGTGCACAGGAACCAGGCACGGAACCAAGCACGCAACCAAGTCGCTCTGAAGAAAAACCCCAAGTCGCATAAACTAAAAAATAAATCATCACCACAGGACCAGCCTGTAACATGCAATCATTTCATTCATTCTTTTACATGACTGTTACCTAGTGCTGAGATCTCAGTGGGAGTGTTTCTTCGACTTGGACGAGTGCGGCTTCCTGTGCCATCCCAACACACTGCCGACAACCTGCACAATCTCATCCGCTCGCTCGACGGCAATCTCGTGGCCCACGCCTTCCACCACCCGGACGCGAAGGTGGTCCTCGCCAAGGGCGGCGGTTGCGTCTTCTACAAGCTCTTCCTTGATGATGATGGGGTCGGTCTCGCCGAGCACGAGCCAGACCTCCTTCAACGGGCCCTTGCCTGCCTCGATGTTCTCCTTGATGATGGTCCATCGGTGCTGCTGCTCGTGAACGGGTGCATGGCGGATGGACGAGACGAAGGCGGGGACGAAGCCCTTGTGGTGCAGGACCTGCCAATCTACCACAGCGGACACGGTACTATTTGGGTTGTGCTTCAGGAGGGCCTTGTTAGAGGACAAAAAGACGGTTTCCTCGTCGTGTTCGTCTTCCTCAGCACCGGCCAGGGTCTCTGATATCGTGCTGACTCTGCTTCCAGGGGAGCTCTCGCGCCTCTTGGACTTGCGTTTCCGGCCGATGTCGCTGAAGAAAGATGACTTGGACTTGCCAGATCTGCTAGATTTTCCAGATCGAACGGACCTGGTGTCAGCATCTGCCGTCTTGGTAGTCGTCGTTTCCGCGACTTCAATGGCTTCGGGTTCTGGTTCCGGCTCCGGGGCTTTCAGGCTGTGCTTTCCGGTCCAGAGTCTGTTGGCAACCATCCTGTGCACCATCCACTCTGGCAACCAGCTGCTTTGGTAGAGAAGCTTGCTCTTGAAGGTAATGTTCCTCTGCCGGATGAGTCCTCCAGGGGCCACAAGAACAAGTCCGCGGACATTGTAGGGAAAGTAAGAAGCAAAGTCTGCTGCAATAGCACCACCTAGGGAGTAGCCAATAATGGTAAAAGATCTGTGACCAGACCAAGCGATTGGCGAAGACTGAAGACAAAGCAGGATTTGGGAGAAGTAGAGGCTGGAGTCGTACTTGTGATACAGGGGGGAGGGAGCATCAGAGTAGCCACGTCCAAACAGATCTGAAGACGTCAGCAGAGATTCAAAATGAATCGAAAACACCAACACGCGTCCTGCACTCCTGCTGCAAGTGGTTGTCACGTCACGTAGAAGAGATGGTCCGAGGAGAGACCGCAACCCAGGGCAGACGCTTGCCACGTGATGTAGACCAAACTATCCAAATCATGCGAAGCAAACAGCCTTGGAAGCTGCACCAAATATGAAGCTTGACGTGAGGTTATGGTGCAAGGTGGGAGAGGGAATACCGACCGAACATCATGACACGACATCCTCTCCGGACCAGCTTGTGTGCCAGATCTGCCATGGCGATGCCCGGCGTCGAGATGCCGTGGATGAGTAGGACCTTGTCGCCGTCTTCTGGACCCCATTCGTACACTCTGACACTGCCATACGGCGAATTGACATCTCTTGCTCCTGGCAGGGCATTGGGCGGGTAAGGGAGCTCCTGGACATGTTCCTCGGACAATTGCGGCAGCTTTGTCTGCACGGGTGACGAGATAATAGTGGTGGGGGCAGACTTGAGAACGCTCATGAGGGTGCCCAGCACCAGCAGACTGCCGAGAGAAGCTCCCCCGATGGCGACGTAGGGGTGATGCAGGTTTGGGAGCTTTGAGCGTGGGATGCTGGGGAGGGACTGGGAGATTGACGAGAGCGACAGAGCGGGGGCTTTGGCGGGAGCAGCCGAGGCGCTGCCGCCCAACTTCGACAGCCAGTCCATGGTGAAGTAGTCGTGCGAGGAGCAATGCGGTGGTAGTGCTGACCAATGGCGGGTTGTACGGGTCGTAAATAGATAGACGAGTCGGAGGACCCTGTGGTGTTGACAAAAGAAGATCGGCTTCCTCACAGCGCTAGTCCGTGCGGATCGTTCTCGCCACAACGGGCCCCTAGAGGCTGTGAAATTGGATTCGGCGGTCCGGAAGCTGCACAAATATCTGCTGGTGTTGACACGCAGGTACTGCTGTGAGGCCACGCGCGACACGGCAGTCCCACGCCGGTGCCGCTGTGAGGCCACGCGCGACACGGCCCTTGCAGCTGGCACTGTGCAGCGCGCGCATGCGCATACCAAGAGCCGGCGGAGAGCCAAGCGGATGCACGACCACGGCTAGCGCCAGGACGTCTCTCAGCCACGCTGAGAACAGTAGCAGCCATGCAGCCCTGACCTGGAGACCATCCTCACTGCCTGTCTCTGGGCGCCGCCGAACATTACCACCGGCCGCAGACGCTCTTTTCTCTTGTTACATATAGACGCTGCACCGCGTCTCCCATTTTCCCATTTTCCCATTTCCCCATTTCGCCCTCTGTTCTTCGCTCCAGGAGAGTCTCGTGTTGCCTGTTTGATAATTGCGGACCTCTGTCCACCTCGCTCTCCACCCGCCGTTGACACCACGCGCTCCCCTCACCGCCTGCTGCACCTACCGCCAGCAGCATCGCGACCCGCGTGACGTTGATCGGAAGCACCCGGCCAGCCTGGATGTGGTAGTGCGCCATGGATCAATGGACCTCCAAGCAGCTCCCTGAGCGCCTGCCCTTCTCCAAGAAGCGCCTGCCCAAGAGGGTCATCTTCTCGTGCGTAGTGCCCAATGTCCGCCGCCCTCACCATGACGAGATACTGACTGCCGCAGCTACATTGGCGACTACCTCATAATATTGTAAGCGTGCCGGCACACGACCACCTGCCCACAATTGCCCTGTCTAACGAGCCCCAAGCATACTCATTGGCGTCTTCACTCTGGTCGACAAGATCCCGCCCTTCCACCAGCACTTCTCCCTCGAAAACTACACCCTCCACTATCCCTTCGCCGTCAAGGAACGCGTCCCCGTCATCTGGCTCTGCGTATACGTCATTCTCGCCCCCGCCGCCATCATCACCATCTACACGCTGGTTCTCGATGGCCTCTTCTCCCACCAAACCGAGATGCCTTCGGGCAGAGCTGGTCTCAAGCGCCTGACTGGCAGATACAGGTTCAAGGACCGCCTGTGGGAGCTCAACTGCGGCATCCTGGGCCTCGGCCTGAGCGTCGGCGCTGCCTTCACCATCACAGGCGCGCTCAAGAATGCCATTGGAAAGCCGCGCCCGGATCTGATCTCCCGGTAGGCCTTCCTTCTTGGCGCAACTGAACATGCACTGACCCTTTGCAGCTGCATGATTGATCAGACCAAGATCAACAGAACCCAATATGCCCTGCAAACCATCGATATTTGCACCCAGACCAACAACTACATTCTTCAAGATGGATTCAAGAGCTTCCCCTCGGGGCACAGCAGTGGTATGTAATCACTGCGCACTCACATGGTCGACACTGACACGCTCCAGTCTCCTTCGCGGGCCTCTTCTACCTTTCACTCTACCTCGCTGCGAAACTCCATGTCATGGACGCAAAGGGCGAGGTCTGGCGCACCTTCATCGTATTGGTGCCGACCCTCGCCGCCGCGGTCATCACCGGCACTCGTATCATGGACGCGCGTCACCACCCCTTCGATGTCATTTCTGGCGCAATGCTGGGTATCCTCGTATCTTGGGCAGCGTACAGGCAATACTTTCCTGCAGTCACCGAGACATGGCGCAAGGGCCGCGCTTACCCCATCCGTGCGTGGGGTCGTGGACCTGCTCCTCCGCCGGAACCAAACCCTACTATCATGGTCGACGAGGATGTGCAGCCACTGAGGCCAATGGGCCGTCCAACGGACATGGAGCGTGGCGAAGCTTCCGGCTTCGCCCCCAACACAGCCGTGGCTGGCGAGACTGAGCATGGAGGCAATGTGTTCCGCCAACAGATACATGACTCGCAACGAAGGCGACAAAACCCGTACGCCGTTGAACGGAGCGACACGCTGGCATCCAGTAATTACCGAACCGACACCATGGGCTCGACTATATCGACAAAGGTCCACAATTACCAAAATCAGATGCCGGCATCGAATCCCTTTGCCGGCCAGCGGCGAATGGACACATACGACTACTCTTCATCCGAAGATGGTGATGGATACGAGATGCAAGCAGGTCACTTCACCGATACAGGCTACCACCGCCCCACAGGCATCTCGCCTCAGCCCACCCCGCCGCCTCCGTCGAATGCTGGAATGCCGGGCCAGGCCATTACAACAGCATCGATGACCGGAGATCTAAGCGAAAGAAGAGATCTCGCACCTGTGCCGCCGCCACACGGCGCAGGAACGGCACCTCAGCAGATATAGATTGCATCTTGTTTGACCACAAAGACCATCTAATGCTTACAATCGGCGTGATGAGGCGGGATGCTAGTTACACGGTGGTGCAGGTGCTAACTTGATCGAATTGACGAACATGTACTTTGTATCATTACTGCTCCTAGAGGAGCGAGGAGTTCTTGTAAATGGCGAAAAGTCGGGTCATAGCATACAGCATACTACCAAATGTGGAATTATTTTACCGTTCATTCAACGTATCAATCCATTTTGTCTTACGTATGCTCCGTGGGGGGTCCAGAAGATCGATGAGCCGCTACTAAATGTAAGAAGGGTCGACAGGTCGCGATCCTCCATAGCTGCATAGCATCCTCGTCACAATACATCATGCGTCAGTACCAATAGAGTGTGGAAAAAACATACCGGATCACCCTCACTCAGCCTTTTCTATAGTGAGGTAATGCGGCTCATCTAATATGGTGTGAATGGACGTAAGCGCCGGAGGGGTATTCTGTTCCCTTCCAGGGTATTTCACTCCAGGTCATGCAGTTACCTGCTATGTCTCCTAAGCTTATGTTTGGTACTCACGACTCTTCTGAAGGGTTTCATCTGAGAGTAGCCTGATCAACTCTCAGCCCCACTCAACCTTCCATAATACGCAGTCTCTGATCACCGACACGGCCAAATTCTGTTCTTTCCGCTTTTGAACAACTTTTTTTATCCTCAAGACTGGTCAATGACAACGCTAGCAAGCAAGGATCCGCTCGTTGCCAAATTCGAGAAGTTGAGGTCGCAAAACGGGAAGTCGCAGCCACGACTGCTTGCACCTGCTGCGTCACCACTCTTACCTAGAAACACTCAACATACCACATCGATTTCGTCTCAACCATCGCCAAGTCTACAGGTGTATCGAACATCTCGACAAGATAGGAGCAACATGGTTCTCGTTGAACTCACTCCAAGGCGCTTACCGGAGAGCTCAAAGCAGTCCCGACAACGCGACGACCCAATCGAGCGATCGCGGGTAACTGCGAAGACGGACTCAAGACCCACACATCCTATCATCATAGATCTCTGCGAGGATCTCAGCGAGGACGATGAGGCTCCTTTACCTGCTAAGAGGTCGCGCCCGAATCCCTTCCAGCGTCATACCCGCATCCGCGACCAGGCTGTCAAACCCATTCGTCAGCATACGGGCCCTGTTTCTCATAGACCGAGACGACGAAGTCGAAGTCCTAGCGTTGCCAGCAGTAATCCAGATGGTCAATTGACGCCTTCCAGCTCGGAAGATGTATCCAACCCTGATCTGGCCGTACGCACTGCCGAGGGAGTTCCTCAAGCATCGCCGTCACGGAATCGCGATAGAGGCGGTTTCATGGACAGCAAAGATGCTGCTTTGCTGGGAGAGCACTTGGATCGACGTTTTCCAGGGCGATTGCAAATTCATGAAGATGGAAGATATCCTACGGCTTTATCAAATTTGGGAACTTCGGAAGCTCAGCTCTCTAGCTCTAGACTTACAGCACGCAAAGCGAAGAACCACCGGCCTAAGACACATCCAACATCCTATGATCGAAAAGGCACCGAAAACAATCCGATCAAGCTGTATTCCGATGATGATGAGGGAATGACTGACTCGGCTGATCGAGAGCACGCTCTAAGAGCAGCTGAAGCCGGTGATCCCATGGATCTGGACGAGGATGATGGCGACTTGACCTACAACCGAGATCTTAAGACAACTAAAGCATCCATACAGGACGCATTACTAGCTCAGCAGCTCCAGAAAGAAGATCGCCTTCAGCATGCGATGGTCAGGAGGCGTAATTGCATCTTCTGTGGAGATGGCATCCTCATTAGCGATTTCCCTTCACTCTCAAAATGTGAACACATCCCACAGACATGCGCTGTCTGCTACTCGACGTGGATCGCAAAGCAACTTGAAGACGGTGGGTGGAAAGAAGCCAGATGCCCGGAGAACAGGTGCAAGACGAAACTGGAATACTACGATATACAGCAAACAGTATCACCAGAGGTATTTCAGCGATTCGACGATATGATGGCGCGTAATGCTATAGGCGAAGATCGTGAGTTCCTGCAGTCATGCCGAATATCCAACAAGCTAACGTCTGTCAACAGCCAACTTCGAATGGTGTCGAAACTGCGGCTCTGGTCAGATCCACATGAGTGGCGTCGAAGGCAACATCTTCAGGTGTGCTGCATGTGGCCACAAAATGTGCATTGTTCACAAGAATACATGGCATGAGGGCGAAACATGCAAAGATTACGAGTATCGCTCTTCAGGTCACAAAGAGCGCGACCAGAAGGCACAGGAAGCCGCCAGTCTTAAAGCTATCGGCAGGATGTCGAAGAAATGCCCTGGCCCAAACTGCGTCTACAACATCGAGAAGAATGATGGGTGTGACCATATGACTTGTGAGTCTTGCACGACGGTGGCGCACTGAAGAGGCATGGTTGCTGACATGTACGCAGGCTCCAGATGCAGGTATGAATTTTGCTGGATCTGCCTATGTGATTACAATAACGTGAGGATACGGGGAAACGCGGCGCATGCAAGGATTTGTAAGTATTATGCCTGAGTGAGTACATGGGGCCTGGAATGAAGGTGGTGTATGGTGAAATGGCGAGTAGTTGGTTTAGAGGTATAGCCTACTACAATCATCTTCTAACGCATATAAAGACATACCCTCTGCACTGCTCATACTAAAGACTGCGTGTGAGATACATGGATCAAGACGCAAGCTGAAGCGCAACGTGATGTCCGAGGTCTTGCCATAGCATCAATCTCCCTCGACCCCTCGAAACCCGATTGGCTGTCCGGCCCTAGCAACTCCGCTAAAATTTGTACAAGACGTCAACAAACAGCGCGCCTCTGCATTCCCATTTTGTGCCATTGGTGGTCCGTAGCAGTCGCACAGTACTGCGGATGTGATTGAAGCCTAGGGTTTTCCCTTCTCGCGTTCTCTCACCCACTGCCGACCCGTCATCCCATCTTTGAATGTTGCGGCTCTTCACCCGCCTGCAGATACCCCTGAAAGATCACGCCGCCACATTTCTGCAGTCATGTCGATGCGAGTGACGCGGTCGCAGAACGGGAAGACACCAGTGTAAGTGAATCGCGGTCTGGAGTCATTTGATATGCGCGATTGTGAGCACGCGACTGATAATCCTGCAGCAAGCCGGAACGACCTGGCTTCGTGGAGACACCTGGACGGAGAAAATCGCAGCGCAAGTCGATTAATCCAAATGGCGATGCTGGATACGAGTCGACGCCCGAGCCGGAGGGTATTGTGAAGGCTGCTTCTAATGGACGCACCAACGGCTCCGCAAATGGACACACGAACGGCTCTCCAAATGGACACACGAACAGCTCTGCGAACGGCTCTGCGAATGGATACCGCAGCAAAGCCGAACAGGAGGCTTACGCCTGGAAGATTGAGGCCGAGAAGAACTTCCCCCCAACGGACGAGAAGGGCAAGCAGGAATTCGGAGGCGCCCTCGGCATGGGCGCCATGATGGTCTGCTTCCCCTCGCTCATGTACTACATGTGGATCGGAGCCACCTTCTACGACGGAAAGTTCCCCTCGCGAACCGAAGGAGAGAGCTGGGGATATTTCTTCGGGCACATGTGGTACCTGGTCAAGACTGAGGCATACCCCAACAACAAGGCCTGGCAGATCTACTGGTTCTTTGGACTTGCGCAGATGGCTTTTTACATGCTGATGCCCGGTGTGTACCGCAAGGGCAAGGCTCTCCCTCATCTGGGTGGCAAGCAGCTCGACTACTATTGCTCGGCCATGTGGTCTTTCTACACCAGCATTGTCATCGGTCTGGTCCTTCATTTCACGGGTGTCTTCAAGCTGTACACGCTTGTTGACGAATTTGGTCACATCATGAGCGTAGCCATCATCTCTGGATTCTTGTGCTCAATCATTGCATACGTTTCTGCTCTGGTCAGGGGCCAGGGTGTGCGTATGACTGGATCTCCGATTGTCGACTTCTTTCTGGGCGCGGAACTGAACCCGAGGCTCTTTGGCATTCTCGACTTCAAGATGTTCCTCGAGGTCCGCATTCCGTGGTTCATATTGTTCTTCCTCTCTCTCGGTACTTGCTTGAAGCAGTACGAGGTGTACGGCAAGCCTTCGATGGAGGCTGTTTTCCTCCTCTTCGCCCACTACCTGTATGCTGGTGCATGCGCCAAGGGCGAGCACTTGATCATCACGACCTGGGACATGTATTACGAAAAGCTCGGCTTCATGTTGATATTCTGGAACATGGCTGGTGTACCACTCTCCTACTGCCACTGCACGCTCTACATTGCGGCACACGACCCGGCCGACTACACCTGGCCGTCTTGGTTCATCGGACTGCTCACTGCAGCCTACCTCGGCTTCTACTACATTTGGGACACCACCAACAGCCAGAAGAACCAGTTCCGTCAGGAAGAGCGTGGCGTTGTGGATGAGCGTACCACCTTCCCTTACTTCAAATACGGAAGGATTGCGAATCCGAAGATCATCGAGACCTCAGATGGACGAAAGATCTTGGCAGATGGATGGTATGGCAAGGCGAGGAAGATCCACTACACGTGTGATTTCTTCTTTGCTATCTCTTGGGGTCTGATTACGGGTTTCAACTCTCCGTTCCCATGGTTCTACTCCGTCTTTTTTGGTGGTATGATTATTCACCGTGCTTTGCGCGATATCGAGCGATGTCGCGAGAACTACGGCGAGGCTTGGGCCCGGTACGAGAAACAGGTACCTTACCTGTTTATCCCGGTGAGTTCCATCAATCCATTTCTGGAAAGATGAGTAACCTCTTACTGACAAGCGCAGGGTGTCTTCTAAACTTTTCATCAGATTTCAGAGTGCCTCGAGCGCTATCCTATTTGTTGCTAGATTTCTGCATTAGTTGACTATCCGTCATTTCGCACCATTTTCCTATATCATACTCTTCCGCTCATTCTCGACGGATAGATTTGTATTATATCCTTGACTTCTTTTGTTCTACGAAATCTTTGATCGGCACGCATGTGGTTATAGTAATGTCAGTAGTAATGCAGATACGTAATAGACGTTTGGAAATATTCGAACTTGCTTCCCTTAAGATTCCCCTCTCAGCTGTGCGCGACTCGTCCGGAGGCACCTCAGGGTCTCGGCACGTGGACGCTAGCGCGGCTTTACGTCAGCGCGCGCAGCCAAAAGTTCCCGCAAACAACACGTTCGCAAACACCGTCATCGCAAACGTCTCCATCATCTCTACCATGGACGCCCTCCGCTCCGTCTTGCAGCCCATCACGCACAACCTGCCGAAGCCTATCGAGGACCTCGGCAAGTCGCTCATCACGCCAGCATGCTACAAGACGCTGCTCCTCGACATCGACCCCTCCCACACCGAGTGCCTTAAGCTCGCCATCTCCAAGGGCCTTGGAATCGGCATCATCGGCGCATCGTCCGTTGTCAAAGTACCGCAGCTGCTCAAGCTCATCAACTCTAAGTCTGCAGAGGGTCTCTCTTTCACATCGTACCTTCTCGAATCCAGCGCATACCTCATTTCACTGTCGTACAACGTGCGCAATGGATTTCCGTTCAGCACGTATGGTGAGACGGCGCTCATCCTGATCCAGAATATTGCAATTGCAAGTCTGGTCTTGAAGTACAGCGGAAACGGCTTGGGTATTGCGGGCTGGGTTGGTGGCTTGATCGCGGCTGGAAGTGCGCTGTTCAACGAGCAGTGGGTTGGTGCCGAGAGGCTCAGCCTTTTGCAAGCAACGGCCGGTGTGCTGGGTGTGGCTAGCAAGGTGCCGCAGATTCTGACCATCTGGCAAGAGGGTGGAACTGGCCAGTTGAGCGCATTCGCTGTAAGTCTGTCGCATCCACAAGGATGACAACATGCTAATTTAGACATGTAGGTGGTCAACTACCTTCTCGGCTCCCTCACGCGCATCTTCACCACGCTCCAGGAAGTTGACGATCCGCTCATTTTGTACGGCTTTGTCGCAGGCTTCGTGCTGAACCTCATCCTGTTCCTGCAGGTCGTATACTACTGGAATGCCCCATCCAAGAACACAAAGTCGAGCAAGCTCGAGAAGCCGATCGCGGGAGACCGCAAAGAGACGGCTCGTGCCGTGTCCAGCGGAGCTGCTCCTTCGTACGCGAATGTTGCAGGGAAGAGCCCAAGCACGAGGCGCAGGGGATAATGCTGTGCTTTTGCAGCACTGCTATTCTTGACAGTAGCTATCTAGGTAGCAATTCTTAAGCTTCATTCTCAAGTCTGTTGTTCTTCTCCGTCTAAACTTTCGGCGCGGGCTTGATTACGCCTCCGCAGCCTCCAAACCCAATTCCATCACTGGCATCTCCCACAATGCCGGTGTATATCACCTCATCTCCATCCTCGAGATACCTCAGCTCACTCCCATCACTCAGCTTACTCGGCCTCTTGCCATTGAAGGTGAGCTCCATCAGACACCCATGCTCATGGTCCTTCTCCCCACTTACCGTCCCACTCGCAATCAAATCGCCGGTTCTCAAATCACACCCGCCCACCGTATGATGCGCCAGCATATGTCTAAAAGTCCAATACATCGTCTCAAACCCCACCCTACACGTCGTCGTCCCCTTCCCACCCCTCACAATCCTCCCCTCCAACCCAATCTTATAATTCGGCGCCGCCGCATCGTCCATGAACTCGGCAACCCCAGTCATGCGCTGCGGCGCCGCTACTTTAAACGGCTTCAGCGCCTCGAGCGTTACGATCCACGGCGAGATACTCGTGCGGAAATTCTTCCCATTGAACGGCCCCAGCGGATTCATTTCCAGCCCCTGGATGTCCCGCGCCGACCAGTCGTTGACCAGCACCAGCCCAAAGATATGCGCATCCGCGTCAGCCGCGCGCAGATATGTGCCAGCCGCGACAGGCGTGCCGATGACGGCGCCGACCTCCAGCTCGTAGTCCAGCCCGCGCGAGGCGCCGAAGACGATATTTTTCTCGGGCGCCGCGTAGTCCTCGACGAACTGGCCGCGCGGGCGCACGACGCTTGTGGGCGCGAGAGTAATGGAGGAACAGCGGCCTGCATAGCCGACTGGGTATTTGTGGTAGGCCGGGGGTAGGGATCGGACGCCTGTTATGGCTTCGCTGGCGTTGAGCACGTGGTTCACCGATGCGGAGTAGTCTGTGAAGTCGCCGATTTGCACGGGCATGTGCAGCGTTACTTGGCTGATGTCCTCGGAAAAGGCTGTGTGTTGGGACGCATTGTAGGCATTTTGGATGGCGAGGCGGACTTGGGATTGTAGGGGTTTGGGCAGTGCGGCGAAGGTGTTGAGTGTGGGTTGGAGGAATGTTGACTCGAGGTCCTTGGAGATGGATTGGAAGGCGGGCGTGGATGCTAGTTCCGACAGAAAGATTACTGTGTCGCCGATGCGAGTGGCGGCTTGAGGGTTTGGGCGCGAAGAGGAGCTGGCGATGCCGTAGGGAATGTTGTTGATGCCAAAGTGGGCGGTGTAAGTTTCTGGCATTGCAGCGATTTTGGGGTTAGAATTGGTTTGGAAAATTGTAATGTAATTGACACCAGTGTTCCAATGATGCTCGAAAACACGTCTATGATCTGGTTTACTTCAACGGTCCTCTCGGTCTGGCATACAGTCCGACCCGTCCAGTTCACAATGGTCGCTCCATCCTCGGAAACCACGCCCCCACATCGGCGCTCCCCACGATGGAATTTCGGTACTTGAGGGCGGTTTCGCATCGCGCCGGGTAACCTTTCCAGGGTCCTTAAGGCGCCGAAGCTGCTAGGCCAGGGTCTTTGATGGTGCATTATGCGGGGTGGTTCCGCGCTGACACGGTGACATCTCCAACCGTCTCGACTTGATTAATGAGAGAGTCCTATGCTATGGCTACTGACGCGTACAAGATTGCTCACTTCTTGCAATATTGGGATTAATTGTTTCCGAACAAAGCATGAGAAGCGAAGTACAACAAGCTCTCAACTTCATGTGTCTGTTGCTTTGCTCCCACAGGGTTTTAGTGGGCAAAGCTTGCTCAGAAAGAGAACAACTGCGCGAACTTTCCCACATGCGACTGTACGATTGTACGCAGCCATTCCCGCCGGTATGGCAAATCTCTGAAGGAAAAGTGCGCCGTTGGTCACTGCCGTAGTGTGAACCGCCAGACGAAGCTGCAACATTCCCCCACATCCCTAGATTTGTAAATTGCTGACGACCCACGACACCGACACCGACACCAAACAGTCCACGATACCGAACAATCCACAGTACCGAGCAATTTACGGCACCGAACAATTCGTAACACCGAACAATTCATACACTGGCAGACGATTCAGGAGAATGAACTCGTAGAGACATTCGTTTTGGTCAATTTCACACCACCGTACACTGACCTGCAGATCAAAATGGCACTAGACTGCAGTGAAGCCTACACACAACACAAGCATATAATTTTCAATCCAATTCATCATGATATGCAGCATCCATCTACGAAGACTTAGGCACCCCCTTCATCGTGCCATAATCCTCCTTCAAAACCTCACCCTCCACCTCCACCGGCTTGCATTCCTGCAGCACATACATCATCCGCGCCCACTCCGTATCACTCTTATTCCTCCACGCGTGCATCGTGCCCCTCTGAATCGCAACATCGCCCCTCTTCATATCCCTCGTCTCCCCAGAGTCTAGCACGAGCTCGATGTCGCCCTCGATGACGACGCCGTAGTCGAGTGAGACTGTGCGGTGCATGGGGGAGAGTTGGCTGGGTGCTACGTCTACGAAGCGCAGGACTGTACCGCCGCTTGCGACGAGGCCCGGGGGGCTGGAGAGGTAGGGTTTGTAGACGTTGATGTCGGCGTCGTCGTTGAGGTCGACGGGGAATGTCTTGGTGACGTATCCGAGGCCGAATGCTGCGTTGGGGATGGCGTCGAATTTGTTGTCTTCGGAGATCGCGTCTGAGAAGATTGCTTTTTTGGTTTTTGGGTCGTGCGTGGTGATGAAGCGTTTGAGCTTGGGTAGGGTGTTTTCAGAGTGCTGTTGTGACGCCATGGTGGTGATTTTGCAGAGGCGGTTTGTGGCAGAAGTGCAAGTAGACTGTAAGACAGGGAGTAGTAGATTGGTACGATATAATTGAACTGAAGTCTCTGAAGTAGAAGAATACCAAGTTGATCACATCGTTGTTTTGAAGCCATTGCGCGATCCCCCACATTCCGAATCTGCCCCTCACGAAGCACTGGCGTCGGCGCATCAACACTACCGGTACCCACTACGCGTTGCAATCATCAATATGTATCTACCCAGATTTCTAGTAGAGGTAGGCCTTCGCAAATATTGTCAAGCACTGTGGTATCGCCATCATGTCTGACCAACTAGAAGTAAAAGATGCGTACAAAATCGACGACTCGTCGTTTCCCTACATCGTGGAAACAGACGTTGCGGTGCCATTGAAGACGACCTCGGGAGGCATTATTCGCTGCAATGTATATCGGCCGAAATCGACTAAAGATGGTCCGAAATTGCCGGTTTTGGTGACCTATGGTCCATATGGCAAGGACATTCACTACAAGGAGTACGTTAACCTCTGATTTATTGATCATTCACGCAAGAACATGGCTAATAGATGAACCTAGCTTTCACGGAAAATCATTCGCTGAAGTCAACCCTGAGCACCACTCTGATCACTCGGTATGGGAGACACCCGACCCCGGCTTCTGGACAAAACAGGACTATGTCATTGTGCGCGCAGACGAGCGAGGTCTTGGACAGTCCCCAGGTTTTCTCGACACCATGTCCCGCGGAACAAGTGAGGCATTCTTCGACGTGGTAGAATGGTCAGCAGAACAACCTTGGTCATCAGGCAAAGTCGGTCTGCTCGGCATCAGTTATTATGCTGGCTCGCAATGGCGGGTCGCAGCTCGCAAACCCAAGGGCCTGGCGGCAATTGTTCCTTGGGAGGGAATGAGCGACTACTACCGCGACCGTTGTCGGCACGGCGGTATCTTGAGCAACAAGTTTATCGACTTTTGGTGGAACCGCCAAGTCATTACAAACCAGTACGGTCGTCCTGGGCGAGCGGAGAGGAACTGGGGACCGGATACTGTTGACGGCAATCTCTCAGATGAAGTACGAGCCAAGAATCGTCAAGACCAGACCATCGACACTGCGAAGAACAGGTTCCGAGACGAGACTTACTATGCTAGCAAGGAGTATGACATGAGCGATATCGAGGTACCGCTTCTGTCCGTTGGCAACTGGGGTGGCATCTTGCTCCATCTTCGCGGCAACATTGAAGGCTACGCCCATGCCGGCTCAGAATTCAAGTATCTCAGAATGATCACAGGAAGACATGATCTGCCATTCTACTACACCGAGGAGGTAGAGATACAAAAGAGCTTCCTTGACGCATTTCTAAAAGGCGATGATCGCGTTGGCTGGTCTGTCAAGGGCAAGCTTCCGCCGGTCGACATAGTCTTGCGTAAGGGCGACGTTGGCTTCAATGACGCCGTGAAAGAGAAAGTTTACGAGCGGAGAACAGAGAACGAATGGCCTATTGCGCGCACACGGTACACGAAGTTCTTCCTCACGCCATCCCAGTCGCTCACTCAAGTCCAACCCATCATCAACCGCCCCCAAAAGCTTTCTTACGAAGCTCTTGGTACCCTGGACAATCCGAAACTGCTGCAGTTCACCACAGCGGCGTTTGAGGAGGAGACGGAAATCACCGGCCACATTGTCGCGCATCTGAACGTTTCGCTATCTCCACATGCAGCTGGTGCTACGCCGTCGGATATCGATCTCTTCCTCACTCTCCGCTACATCTCCCCAGAAGGCAAGGAAGTGTACTACACCGGCACAGCAGGCGACCCCATCCCTCTTGCTAAGGGCTGGCTACGCGTCAGCTTCCGCAAGACGAACCCTAACCACCCCAAGCATCGCGAATACCTGCCTTGGCGCGATTACTTCAGCACCGATGTGCAGCCTGTCATACCAGGTGATGTGTACTCCGTCGATGTGGAAGTCTGGCCAACGAACGTTATCGTGGAGAAGGGCGGGAAGATTGTGTTTGAGGTCAGCAGTGGTGATACACAGGGCAGTGGTATTTTCCAACACAATCACCCAGAGGACAGGAGTGAGGAGGTCTTTGGTGGGCTGAATCATTTGCACTTTGGTGCGAAGTTTGAGAATTATGTTACGCTGCCGATTGTA
>Ga0265780_10003461_pt1 | contig 20738 bp, 11 predicted proteins | sample P1T30metagenome_FD_192432 | JGI IMG/M metagenome (GOLD analysis project Ga0265780, IMG submission 192432) | Plant litter microbial communities from East Loma Ridge, Irvine, California - P1 T30 | ecosystem: Environmental > Terrestrial > Plant litter > Unclassified | place: USA: California...
TACCTCGTCATCAGACTCCTCCTCCTCGTCGCGGTCGTCGCTGAGCTCATCCTCATCCTCATCGTCCTCGTCTTCAAACTCGCCCTCGTCAAAGTCCTCAATGTTTTCGTATTGAAGAGCCTCACCAGTGAACCAGTCGATGGCACGGGGAATGAGCTTCTCCTTGATGTCCTCACCAAGCTGGTAGTCGAGTTCGAGGCGCTCTTCAATGTCAGAGGTGGCGTCGTCCTCGTCCTGTGGGGGCTTGGGAGGGTCGAAGAAGTTGAAGAACGACTCTGTAGGCACTGTCTTCTTAACGACTCGTGTCTGCTTGGTGTCTGTACAATGTTAGTCTCTTGGTAAAGCGACAGGACATATCCAGCTACTCACTCTTGTTCCTCTGCTTCTTGCTCTCGATGCGGACAGTCAGGTCCTTGCCTGCCTTCCAGTCGACCTTGTCACCCTCGGCGTGGTCGTAGATGAAGTCACCGCCGTAGCCGTTCTCCTCCTGGTAGAAGTAGGTCTTGGTAATGGTCTTGTTGGTGAAGAACTCGTTCTCCTCAAACTCGAAGATCAGGCGGAATCCAGGGCGATCAAGATACTCCATGCGGACGTCGGTCAGGTGCTTGAGGGCAGCCTCGTCGCGGTCTGTGATCATCTCGGCAAGCGAGATCTGGTTCTTCATGGCGCTCAGCCAGAACTCTGGAATACCCTTGACGTCCTTGCCCTCGTCCTTGTTGAGCTCCGCCTCGGGCTGGTCCTCATCCTCATCGTCTTCATCCTGCTGCTCGCCAACCTTGACGTGGTCCTCTGAGGGCTCCTCGGCGCCGTTGACAATCTTGGCACGGGTCTGGTATAGCGGCGTGAACTTGGCGAAGTACTTCTTCTCCAGCTGCAGGACCTCTTCCTGGAATTCGGCCTCGAGCTTGGAGTGCTCCTTCTGTACGCCCTTCAGGCCCGCAACGCGACGGCGGACAGAGGCCGGGAGAGACTCGATGTAGCCACTTGACCGGCCGACGAGCGAGCCGAGCTTGTTCTGCATCATGGCAACGAGGGCGGGGTTGGCAGCGAAAAGGCCGGCGGCAGTGCGCTCGAGTTCCTCTGCAGAAAAAAAAAGTCGGATTAGCGGTCAGGCCCTTGACGGCAGACGGCAGGGCAAGGGCGGGGGGGTTTGGAGGGGCAGCAAATTGCAATGGTGCGACATACCTTCCTTGATGGTGCCAACGCCGGGCTGCTGAGCGCGCGACGATATGGGCGCCGCATTTGCAGGTGTGTTCTGCGGGGTGCTGGTAGGGCGAACATTAGAATGTGGCACGTCCATGGTGGATGGGGGTGAGGTGGTGATGTTTTTGGAGACGTCTAAATTTGTGTGGTGGAGGAGTGCAAGCGACTTACGGGGCGGTCATCGAGTCCATCTTCTTATTGCGGATCGGCTCAGACATTTTGGCGAATGAATGTCGTCGATATGCGGGTAGCGGGTGGGTGGGAAAAGTTGTGGATGTCGTTGTGAGGCGCAGAAATGTTCGGCGGGTTGAGGAGGGCAGCCGCTACTACGCAAGGTTGTTCGCCCCTCTATGAGACTAGTTGCGGCTAGTGGGAAAATGCAACCTTGGAGTGGTCGACGACGAGCCGAAGACGTTTGCGACCGAACAATGGACGTTGCCGGGGAATATTGGGAGGATGGCGGTGCGCGCGAAACAGGCGGGCGTCGTGCTATTTGTACCTTGACCGTCTTTTCGTGAAGGCGTGGCACGTGTGCGAACGTCCCCAACACACAACGCAGGCGACTCTCGACTTTATCTGGCGGCAATGCCTCTCCTGCTTGCTCGCACGCAATAGTCTGCCGTAGCCATTGCCCTGCGCCATGGCCGACCTTGGCCGCCGATACTTGGAGAAGCTACAAGGGGCGGAGAGAGAGGGCATGTAATTTGCTATCCATTGGCGCTGCAGGCTCTGCGTTTGGACGTCAATACTACCTACATGGCCGAAAGCCTCCGATTCCAACGTGGCGAGCATCGAGCACGACTCGGGCCTGCATGCAACACTCATCACCAGCACCGGCATGCAGCAGAGCCCATAACCCACCCGCCATTGTCTCCAACGCGGCCACATCCGATCACTGCCTACCGTACATGGACCCGATTTGCGATCACCACCAGCTTGCAGCATTACCAGCGCTACCAGCTAGCCACACCTGCCTTCTAGAACAAAGCGGGGCCCTAGAAAATCCTTAGCAAACCCTGAGCAAACCTTGGAAATCACCAGCGCCGTACCATCTGCCTAAACCCAAACCCGAAAAGCGCAACCATGGCAGCGACCGTCTTGGCCCACCCAGTACATCATCTCTACTGACTCAGCACTTTGTCAACGCCGCTATTCCCGCCCATGGAACATGGAAACGGTGGACATGTGAAGTAACCATGGCACCAACTACGCTACAACCGTCCCTGTATCCTTCCCAGCTTCCTTGTAGCCAGCGCTGCCAGGCATGCCGAACACGCTCCAATGAACAAGCATACCGCAATAGCATTCGGCCCATCTGTCCTATGGTGTTCCTCTGGCGGCGCATCGCTCAGCTCTGGGCTCTTGCCAGGCTCAAGTATTGAAAACACCACCCAGGAGATGCCTGTACCCATGAACTGTGGCAGTGTGGTGTATAGGTTCATGATGCCGAGATATTGCCCGGAGCTTGCACCTCCACTAGACGGCGTGCTGGCGCTGGCTTTTTCGAGCTTGTCCTGGGCTTCGGACATGTCAAGAGAAGTGCGCTTTGCATGCGTAGAGTGCGAGGACGCTGTGTTTAGCCGGTTGATTTCTACGCCGAGGAACGCAAAGGGCGCCCAGCAGGCTACCGACCACGATCTGCCTGGTGTCAGCTCAAAATCCCACATACGCAGCACTCTACTCATCACTTACACGCCACAAAAAGCAATAATGATGGTTGCATGTCTCAAACTCTTCACAAAGGGCGCCATGCACATGCTGCTTGCAAATATGCAATGAGCAGTCGTCCATGCCGTGAGCAGACTTGGCTTATATTTCTCCAGTCCACTCAAGCCTGATGCGCGCTTCGACGACTGGGAGAAGCCAGGCCCTGTTTCCTCTTCTTCTGGACTTCGGACGAAGAAGGGAAGTAAAACAGACATTACAAAGGTGATGATCGAAAAGGCAATGAGTGCCATGGATCCGATGCGACCAACTTTGCCTGTAAGGTCGCTTGCTGCTTTGACGTCTGCGGGTGCGTCGTAACGGAGGTAGACTTCGCCAACCCATGTTGTGCTATAAAAGAGAAACGGAAACCAGCCTGAACCACAATTAGCTTTAAATCCAGACAACGACTGAATCAAACGTACCAATCCAGGCCCAGAATTGCACAGTGCAGATAGCCTGTATGCTCCTTGGCAAATTCAACGCAGTATGCACAATAGTACCGAGCACCTGTTTGAAATCCAAGCCCTTTCCCACTTCCGACCCATCACTGACCAGGACCCTCTCTGTAACAGCCCAGCTTGTCGTTCCAATAGCCACACACAGCGTCATCGCTGCGACACCCGCCAACTGCTTGAACTGCGTATCGCCCAGCATAGACCCAAATACACCCTTCAAGTCGATTGAACCAGCCCCATAGCCAATCAAGCTGCCCACAGCCACCATCCTGCTTGCCCAACTACTCCCCATCTGTTGTTTCTCAATCGGCAACGTATCGACCACCAGACCTCTACAGCTTCCCTGAACCGCATTGATAGCAAAGTCTATCCCATATATGCTAAACACAGCCAGGTATATCGTCGCGCTCTTGGCCGTCGACTCATCTTGTATGAAGTATCGGACCACTTCTTTTGTCCAACCCAGCAACAGCAGGAACATTGCTACTAGTATCGTCCCGAAAAACATGAATGGCCTTCGGCGGCCCCAGCGCGAGGTAGAGCGATCTGCGACGACGCCGACAATGGGCTGCATTATAAGGCCAGAGATTGGTCCAGCGACCCAGACGAGGGAGATTTTGGACTTTGTGAGGCCGAGCTCGAGGAGGTAGGGTGTGCAGTAGGACATTTCAAAGTTCCAACAAAACCTAGGTTCAAGTCAGTATACAACACTTGTAGGGGGAGTCCGGGTCACCAAGAAGCGTACTGGATGCCAACGAGCGACGCTGTAAGCAACGCCATGCGGATGCTCTCCGTCGAGCCCTTTACTGAAGGTGTACCCTGCCATTGCGCAACAGACGGCATCTTGACCAATCCGCCTTGCTATTAACCTCCCCCCCAAAAAAATGTACGAGTGCGAGATTCTTGTGTCGCGTGCGGCTCCTAGAATAAGCAGTTATGTAAACGTGCAAGGTCGCATTGGGTAATGTTGTATGTACGTTTTAAGATCGGCTCTATGCAAGAGAGTTCGCTCGAACCGCAGGAACGCAGAGACAGTGTATAATTAGAGCATAAAGGAATAACGTCTCAAGGGAGCGAAAGGAAGTTGGTATTCTAGGGAAACTATCTGGAGGAGCGTGAGACTGCAAGGGGAAACGTCGTCAGCTCCATGGCTTGGCCATGTCGCTTGTCGAGATGATGCGGACGTGTCGGGACCGTTGGAAGGCCATACGGTGCCAAATATAGCTAGCGCATTGGACTGCGCGGGCCGTGTCCAGGTGTGGCGTTCCCCCAACAGCCTGGTCGGCACTGCTGATGCCGATGTCACGATGTCGTTGTTCAGTGTACCTGCCACCCACTCAGATTACGATTTGTGCGTCAGTTGGACGTTCGATTTGCTCTTTGCGTCACAGGTTTTTGACATTAACATGATGTTTGTAGCAGCCAAAAACTGCGAACATTTCTTACGATACCTATCACCCAAGCACAAGTTGCCAGCCGTCTTCCGTCTGGGCACAGCTTAGCTGTGCAGCAAGTCGTCATGATGAGTGGGGAATTTTTCAAAACTCAACATTCATGTAAAGCGATGCGGATATATCTTACTTGGGACAACAATGTCAGCATCAACTAGCGTGGACCTGCAAACACATAAATCTATGTAATCAAGTATGTTTCTCGCAAAGTCAGAGCTCCAGCCATAGGACAACAGCTTTTTCTTCATGATACTTGTTTATTTCGTGGGACACGTGAAGATATAAGTGCGATAGAAGCAAACCCAATTTTCTTATCTTGTCTGACAGTCCACGCAATCAGAACCAGAAGCAATTTAAGCAACCCCTAGTCTGCATCACTATCAGCTGCTAGTGGAACTCTTGCCTGTATGCACCTACCAAGAATTCTATCAACTGCCAAACTTCTACTCGCATAGCCGCTCTCGCATGATCCTCCCTCCCCCCCTCTAACACTGCACATACCCACCGTCCTAGTTGTCGTCTTGGATCTTCAGTCTGGACAACATCTAGCAAGCAGTCGCATTTTGACTGCAGTTGCTGCCTAACGGCGATAGGAGGCGATGCTGTCCGCAACCTTGATACCGTTATATTGCGCTGCTCTGGGTCCATGTAGTGTTGCTGTCTGGTATGCAGCACCGACCTTGTTGTAGGCTTCGATGATTATCGACCCCGAAGACTAGCTCTGCAGTACTTTGTCGTTGATCATCCAAGTTCATCCCTTAGTTGCCGAGTAAAACACCGGGGCCTACATGAGAAGATGATGTGAGATATAAGCTCCCGAAGAATAGATACAAGACACACAGGCCTCCAGTTTGAGATGCTGATTGGTCCAAAGTAAACGCTCCTGATCGATACGCAAACGTGTGTACGTGAGGTCACTATGGAACATTGAACCTGGAAAGGTACCTATGTATGGTTTACCCTATGGCGCGGAATTACACAAGCCAAATGGAAAACAAGTAGTGAATCGGGGCGCGTGAAGGTGTGTTGACTGTTTCCTCATACATTGCTGCATGATAGGCTGTTCCAAAGCCGGACCGATGCATACGTCTGTCTTCTTGTGTGATGACGCTAAGTTGGAGTGCTTGTTGGCTTAAGTAAGCATCATAGCGGGGCACCTGTCTGGGGAACCTTGACAGATAAGCGCTATCGCACGTGACGGACAATGTACCTCAAGCCAACATTTGGATGGGCATGGAGCCTTTTGTCGGTGGAATGCAAGCAGGAACAGAAGCCAATAACTCGGTTTCTATTACGTGCATCGACGGTTGGCGCACATGCCTCTCTAGCTCGTTTCACAAATGTGAATGAATAAAGTCCAGCGCTGGTAGCGAGCTCGTAGATGACAGGCAGGTGTAGAGTTATTCAACGGAACTCTATCAGATTGTGGCTCCATGACGCAACGAGGATGTAATATGTATTCTGACTGTCAGGCTCAAAGGTGACCACGATGCCTTTGTGGACATGTAGAGGCAATGCAGGTCCACGCAATCAAGTTGTTTAGTATTCAGTGTCCAGGAGACGGACACACGGGGGCCAGATAATTTCCTAGGCTCACAGACGCCTCCTGTCCACGTGTACGGCAAGCGGCAAATAGAGCGCCCTGTCTCAGAATGCCGGCCAAAGTAAGAAGGGATGTGCAAGCCCCGATTCCCCGAGGCACGAAACGTTTGCCGGTCTGGGGGGGGAGGGAGATGACACGAGTGGGGAATGCCATAGCGAGTAGGGAGAGTGGGCGGTGTTTGAGGATAGCGGGCAACATGTGGCAAAGCCAAACGGTGTCGCGACATGGCACAAACCGGGCGAGGGAGGCTGCAGGCTGCATATGGAGATGCAGGCTGGAGTGAGGCTATTTCGCATGCAGACCTGACGAGGTTGAGTGCATGAGATGAGACGGGTCTTTTGGTGATTTGAGTGGTGGTTGGCCGGGACCCCTGATGTGGGCTCGTGCGACTAAGCGGGCGGCGGTGAGAAGCACTTTAGCGTGACCAGAGAAAGTCGACAACCGCTGCCAGGCGTTCGCATAACCTCGCCCACACGAATGCACTTCTCTCCGCTGGGGATGCATCGAGCACTGTGACTGCAGCGATAGCGAACGCTGACGACGAGACGCCGAGAAAGCAGCAGACGACGAGCAACAAGCCAGCGGCCGCACCGACGTAGCGAGCTGAGCATATATATCAAGACCCAAGAGCCCCAGGGAGCCCTTGGACCCTGACACCGCACCGCCATTTGGGGGGAACAGAGAAGGGATCACAATAGCCCGCCATGGCACACATCTACGACATCGGCACCCGGGCATGGCAGCCCGACACCACCGAGGGCTGGGTTGCCTCGGAGGTGACAGACAAGCAGATTGCGGGGGACAAGGTCAAGCTGGTGTTCACGCTGGAGAATGGCGAGGTGCGTCCGCAACACAACAACACACCATGGCTTGCACGCGAGGGAATACTGACGTTCTACTGTGCAGACCAAGTCCGTCGAGACGACGGTGACGGCCATCCAGACTGGCGAGGACCCGAATCTCCCACCACTGATGAACCCGGCCATGCTCGAAGCCAGCGACGACCTTACAAATCTCTCGCATCTGAACGAGCCAGCTGGTAAGGCACCTACCCTAGCACATGCGCGAGAACTATCTACTGACACCTATGCAGTGCTCCAAGCAATCAAGCTCCGCTACCTCCAGAAGGAGATCTACACATACTCGGGCATTGTCCTGATTGCGACAAATCCCTTTGCGCGAGTTGACTCGCTCTATGTCCCCGGCATGGTGCAGGTCTACGCCGGCAAGCAGAGATCTTACGGCGCCCCTCATCTGTTCGCCATTGCTGAGGAAGCTTTTGCGTAAAGTCTCCCACTCTCTACTTCCCACCATGACGGCTGCTAACCCAACAATCCGCAGTGACATGTTGCGAGACCAGAAGAACCAGACCATCGTCGTCTCTGGAGAGTCAGGAGCCGGAAAGACCGTCAGTGCCAAATACATCATGCGATACTTTGCCACGCGCGAGTCCCCAGACAATCCGGGAAAGCGAAGAGGCAAGGTTGACTCGATGAGCGAGACCGAAGAGCAGATTTTGGCTACCAACCCCATCATGGAAGCCTTCGGTAACGCCAAAACTACGCGAAACGACAATTCCTCCCGGTTCGGTAAATACATTGAAATCTTGTTCAATAAGCAGACGGACATTATTGGTGCAAAGATCAGGACATACCTGCTGGAACGGTCAAGACTGGTGTTCCAGCCACTCAAGGAACGTAACTACCACGTCTTTTACCAGCTTGTGGCCGGTGCTACGGACGAGGAGCGCGAAGAGCTGTCTCTGAAGTCGGTCGAGGACTTCAGCTATCTTAACCAGGGAAGCGCGCCTATCATTGAGGGTATGGACGATGTAGCTGAGTTCAAGGCGACCAGGCAGTCTTTGACAAAGATTGGTGTTGCACCCGAAACTCAATCTGGCATCTGGCGCCTACTTGCCGCGCTGCTACACATGGGAGATGTCAAGATCACAGCTACAAGGACAGATTCAAACCTCTCGCCCGAGGAGCCCGCGCTCGTCAAGGCTTGCCAGCTGCTCGGAATAGACGCCAACACCTTTGCCAAGTGGATTGTGAAGAAGCAGCTCATCACCAGAGGAGAGAAGATTGTCTCAAACCTGACTCAGCAACAGGCTATAGTAGTCCGAGACTCCGTGGCCAAGTTCATCTATTCGAGTTTGTTTGACTGGCTAGTCGAACGAACCAACGAAAGTTTGGCTACCGAAGAGGTTCTTGCCCAAGCTCACACATTTATCGGTGTCTTGGATATCTATGGTTTCGAGCATTTTGCCAAGAACTCTTTCGAGCAATTCTGCATCAACTACGCCAACGAGAAGCTGCAACAAGAGTTCAACGCTCACGTTTTCAAGCTAGAACAGGAAGAGTACATGCGTGAACAGATTGACTGGACTTTTATCGACTTCGCTGATAATCAGCCCTGCATCGACCTCATCGAAGGTAAATTGGGTATCTTGTCACTACTAGACGAAGAGTCCAGATTACCCATGGGTTCCGATGAGCAGTTTGTCACCAAACTACACCACAATTATTCCGGAGACAAGCACAAGTTTTACAAGAAGCCCCGATTCGGAAAGTCATCCTTCACCGTCTGTCATTATGCTATTGACGTTACATACGAGTCGGATGGTTTCATCGAAAAGAACAGAGATACCGTGCCAGACGAGCACATGGAAGTGCTCAAGGCTTCAAGCAACAAGTTCTTGACCCAGGTCTTGGACGTTGCAGCATCGATCCGCGAAAAGGAGACTGCAAACAATGCCTCTTCCAAGCCCGGTACTGCAATGTCGGCTGGACGGAGGATGGCCACTAACCGGAAACCTACCCTTGGTGGCATCTTCAAGTCCTCGCTTATCGAATTGATGCAAACTATCAACTCAACTGACGTTCATTATATTCGATGTATCAAACCGAACGAGGCCAAGGCCTCTTGGCAATTCGATGGGCCTATGGTATTGAGCCAATTGCGAGCCTGTGGTGTTCTTGAAACCGTCAGAATCAGTTGTGCCGGTTACCCCACCAGGTGGACTTACGAGGAATTCGCCCTACGCTACTACATGCTGGTTAGGTCCAATGAGTGGACACCGGAAATCCGGAACATGGCTACGGCCATCTTGAAGAAAGCATTGGGAACTGGTAAGAACGACGGTACCGACAAGTACCAGATGGGTCTCACCAAGATCTTCTTCCGCGCTGGTATGCTTGCTTTCCTAGAGAACCTGCGTACTGCCAGGCTCAACGACGCGGCCGTTATGATTCAGAAGAACCTTCGGGCCAAATACTACCGCCGCATCTACCTCGAGATGCGGGAAGCTGTGATCTTTGTGCAGTCGTTGGCTAGGGGCTACATGACCAGAGAGAAAACTGAGGAGGCGAGACAAGTCAGAGCGGCGACTACCATCCAGAGAGTTTGGCGCGGCAGCAAGGATCGCAAACGCTTCCTCGTTATTCGCAACTCGCTCATCAAGTTCGAAGCCATTGCAAAGGGTTTCCTCTTGCGTAAGAATCTCTTGGACAAGAGACTTGGGGATGCTGCCCGTATGATCCAGCGGAACTGGCGCAAACAACGCTATATCCGCGCGTACAAGAAGGAGATCAACGACATCATTACTGTTCAGAAGCTCTGGAGGGGAAGGAAGGCTCGCAGAGAATACAAGGTTCTCCGCGCCGAATCCCGCGATCTCAAGAACATTTCCTACAAGTTGGAGAACAAGGTCGTGGAGCTTACCCAGAATCTTGGTACGATGAGGGAGCAGAACAAGTCGCTCAAGTCGCAAGTCGAGAACTACGAGAACCAGATCAAGTCGTACAAGGAACGCAGCCGGACGCTCGAAAATCGTCAGAAAGAGCTGCAAGCCGAGGCGAACCAGGCTGGCATCACCGCTGCCAAGCTCAGTCAAATGGAAGACGAGTACAAGAAACTGCAGACAAGCTACGAAGAGAGCAATGCAAAGATGCGACATTTGCAAGAGGAAGAAAAAGAGCTCCGTGCCACGCTTAAGAGGACTACAGAGGATCTTGAGCAGTCAAAGAGGAAGAGCAACATCACAGAGACCGAAAAGGTGTCGCTCCGCCAGCAACTTGCCGAGTTGCAAGAGCAGGTTGAAATCATGAAGCGAGCTGGCCCTATTGGCGACCTTGCCAATGGCCATGCTCCCAGCATAGCCCCCAGCAGCCTGATCAAGCTTGTCTCATCCAAGAAACCTAAGAGGCGCAGCGCCGGACCGGATACTCGCGATCTCAACCGCTTTAGCGAACAGTACAACCCACGACCAGTCTCAATGGCTCCAGGCTCCACTATTCACAGGCAAAACCTTTCAGGCTCAACATTCGCTCAACTCGATAACGTCGAGCTGGAGCTTGAGAATATCCTTGCCGAGGAGGATATGTTGAATGATGAGGTCACCCTTGGGCTCATCAAGAACTTGAAGATTCCCTCGCCCACTACCACACCTCCTCCCACGGACAAGGAAGTCCTCTTCCCCGCATACCTCATCAACCTCGTCACGTCAGAGATGTGGAACAATGGCTTTGTCAAGGAGTCTGAACGCTTCCTCGCCAATGTCATGCAGTCGATCCAACAGGAGGTCATGAACCATGACACCGAAGATGCGATCAACCCAGGTGCTTTCTGGCTCTCAAACGTCCACGAGATGCTATCATTCGTCTTCCTTGCCGAAGACTGGTACGAGCAGCAAAAGACGGACAACTACGAGTACGACCGATTACTTGAGATTGTCAAGCATGACTTGGAAAGTCTCGAGTTCAACATCTATCACACATGGATGAAGGTGCTCAAGAAGAAGCTACACAAGATGATCATTCCCGCTATCATCGAATCGCAGTCGTTGCCAGGCTTCGTTACAAACGAGAGCAACCGCTTCCTTGGCAAATTGCTCCAGGGCAGCAACACCCCCGCCTACAGCATGGACAATTTGCTCACGTTGCTGAACAGTGTTTACAAGGCTATGAAGGCATATTACCTTGAAGACTCGATCATCACACAGTGCGTCACCGAGTTGCTAAGGCTAGTCGGTGTCACAGCGTTCAACGATCTGCTCATGCGCCGTAACTTTCTTTCCTGGAAGCGAGGTCTCCAAATCAACTACAACATCACGCGCATTGAGGAGTGGTGCAAGTCCCACGACATGCCTGAAGGCACTCTCCAGCTTGAGCATCTCATGCAAGCCACCAAGCTGCTTCAGCTGAAGAAAGCTACATTGAACGACATTGAGATCATTCAGGACATCTGCTGGATGCTGAGTCCCAACCAGATTCAGAAATTGCTCAACCAGTACCTAGTGGCTGACTATGAGCAGCCAATCAATGGCGAAATCATGAAGGCCGTCGCGTCGCGAGTAACAGAGAAGAGCGATGTGCTGTTGCTCACAGCAGTGGACATGGAGGACAGTGGCCCGTACGAGATTGCGGAACCACGAGTTATTACAGCATTGGAGACGTACACACCCTCATGTAAGTTGATATCCTTACTAATCTCCTAGTCTCTTGGAATATTGCTAATGCATCTTATAGGGCTGCAAACGCCTCGCCTCAAGCGCCTCGCTGAAATTGTCTCTCAACAAGCCATTGCGCAACAAGAGAAGCTCGAGTTTGACGATGAAGCACCCAACGGTCAGAGCAACGGCGACGCGATGAATGCCCTGACTGGTGGCATGAACGGTGGCGGCATGAATGGACACGGAACCATTGAGGAGGGTATTGAAGCATGAATTTAGCATATTTGTGAGCGAAATTTGGTATTAGACATGACCGAGACGAAGCGCAATAAGGCCCGCAATGATTGCAGTTGCAGCTTGTCTGTCGGTTCTAGGCTGGCTTCTGGGCGGCAAACATGCAGAATTACGGGGTTGAGGAAGGCGTATGATGATGATGTTGGGTATTTAATGCTGGGGAAATGCAATTCTTTTTTCTTCTCTGCTACTCTCACTCCTACTCCAGCTTATCTTTTCCCTCGCCTGCTGCTCTGTATTTGGCGTATTATCGAGTGCGCTCAAAGATGCCAAGCGTCATGCAGACAAACAACATGAATTGAAGTGTAAAACTTCTTTTCTTTCCATTTGTAGTACGCTAGTGATAAAATATCCGTGGTGTTGAACAATGTATAACTTTTCTAATCTCCATGCCGTTGCAACAGTGTAAGAAAACCGCCATAATTTTCTATTTAGACGCCGTGTTGAAGTCTGTTACCCCTACTCTTCAGATCGCGAATATGCGGCAGAGAACTAAGCATATCCAAGGCAATATCATTCTCATACTGCCAATTGAGAGTGGGAGCAGCAGCAGTGTGAGAAAGCGATGGCCTGATCTTGTATCTTTCTTCTTCGCGATCCTGAATCTCAATACCCTTCGGCTAGTACAAGACTCTTGTACGGATACATGCTAATGGACGAGTTAGTAACGTACTCATAATCGAAAAGAGCAAAAGAAAACAAAAGGGGGCTTACAAGACAACTCCTCAAGACTCGTGAAGAGATCCCGAATTTCACCTTCCTTGACTTCACTGATATCGGCCATGAGATAGGCAATGTCGTTTCTTGAGTCAGACATTTGCTTCTCGATGTTGTGATGCAGGAGAATGCCGTTGACCTGTCTCAGTACACCAGGTACGTTTTTATGGATGTAGATGACACGCATGCAATCTGGTTGGTCAAGAGTCAAGCTTCTCAGGTTGACTTCGGGCATGTTGACAGCACCGAGTGTGGTGCCTTCGTTGACGTAGCGCACTAGTGCTGTGCTGACCTCCACACCGATGGCACTCTGTGCTTCTTCGGTGCTGCCACCAATGTGAGGGGTTAGGATTATGTTCTTGAGGCCCACGAGGTCTTTGGTCCAGTTGTTGAGGTCGTTGGTGAAATAATCGCCGTTGCCTGCGGGCTCATTGGGAAACACGTCGATTGCGGCGCCAGCGAGTTTGCCAGAGCGGCTGGCTTCGATCATGGCAGGGATATCCACGACGGTGCCGCGCGCGTTGTTGATTAGGTAGCTGCCGTCCTTCATCTTTGCAAATTGGTCTTTGCCGATGAGTTTCTTGGTCTCGGCAGTTGCGGGGACGTGTAGAGAGACAAAGTCAGACTGTGCTAGAAGTTCGTCTAGGGACTGCACTTGTCGAGCAGTACCCAGACCCATGGTGGTTAAGACATCGTAGTAGATGACAGCCATGCCCATGGACTCGGCCAGCACACTTAATTGGCTACCAATGTGTCCGTACCCGACTATGCCCAGCGTCTTACCGCGAATTTCCCAGCAACCCTTGCTGACCTTGTTCCAGGTGCCATTGTGGAGTTCCATGGAGCGGTCGGCAAGCTGGCGAGCGAGCGCGATGATCTCCGAGATGACGAGTTCGGCGACGGAGCGCGAATTGCTAAAGGGCGAGTTGAAGACGGCGATACCCTGGCTTGCAGCGGTCTGTAGGTCAACCTGGTTTGTTCCAATACAGAAGCAGCCGATAACAATGAGGTTCTTGGCCTCCTCCAACACCTTCTTGGTGAGCTTAGTCTTTGACCGAATGCCAATGACATGCACGTCACGAATCTTCTCGATCAGCTGGTCTTCGCCCAGGCTGGCTTTGATGGCCTCAACCTGATAGCCCTGGCCGCGCAGAATGTCGACACCAGCTTCGTTTACATTTTCCAGGAGCAGAACCTTGATGTCTTTTGTATCAAAGGGCTTCAGCTGCTTCGCGAGCTGTTGTGCATGCGAGTTTCCGGGGATGCTGCTGTTGCGGCCATCGTAAGAGGAGCCGGGCGGTGGCTGGCGAAAGGCAGCAGGCGGGCTGTGGAAAGAGAGGTTCGGGCTTGTGCTGAGGTTGAGGCTGTTGGAGACGCTGCGTGCGAGGCTGCTGCCAGCGATGTCCTGTGCAGGAGTCATGGTGTGTGCGCGGAGGCTATTGCGGAGGTTGCTCGGAGGAGGGATGCGACAACTCAAACAGGATGTACTATCCGGGAGACACTCGACAACTTATGACCTTTTAATACCAAACCTCTGTGCTAAAGAAACGTCAAAGGCTTAGCAAATCACAGGGTAGCTGCAATACAAATCCAAGGAAGTCACGGCGGCGTCGTTGAGCACCAACAGACGCAGGCCAGATGCTCCCCACTTTTTGCAACACGCCATGACTGGGTAAGACTATTTCTGTCCATAGTTAGTGACATGTGCACACTTGAGTCAACCGCTGTCTGACTAGACGCTCCTCAAAAATTTCTGAATCCGCCCGATGATGCAATTCCGCTCTAAGCCTAACCCCGCCACCCGGCCCTCCGCTTTCGGAAGTCTAGATTGCAGTCCTACATATAATCACGTGTGCATGATTGACCGCATTTCTTCATCACAGGGTGATGCCGTTTGATTCATTATCTATTCACTTGCTTGCATGTGCCCGACGAAACCCGCTCAGTACACTTCGAGAAGCTATCTCCATTCGCATCAAGTTTATGCTTGCAGAAACTCTACAACTTCTGCTCGTTCATTGGCCATTGGTAGCCTGTTAGCAATGTTAGCAGTGTTTTCGCGTCCGCTCCAGAGGTGAGGCCCTACCTGCTGCGTCGCTGAACTTGTATCCGTAGGAAGAAGTGAAGTCGTCCAATACTGCAGGACCGCGGGAGCCTGCACACTAGTTAGCTATCTTCTCATCACATCTCCTCGACTTTATATCACGAACCGTATGGGTACTCCATAGGGATAATCTCCTTGTTGTCGTCCAGGTAGTGCAACAGAGGTGTAAAGATCCTCCAGCTGGCGTCGAGTTCGTCGTCACGGACAAAGTTGGAGTGGTCGCCCTTGAGCGCGTCGAGAATGAGCGATTCATATGCCTCGGGGATCTTGAGATCAGAGAATCGCCGCCTGTAGGTGAGATCGAGCTCTGTGACGACCGTCTGCATGCTCAGACCGGGCAGCTTTGAGTTCATCTTAATGTAAACGCTCTCGTTAGGCTGCACTCGGATGACAAGCTCGTTTCGCGGAATGTCCTTGAAAATGCCCGATGTAACATCCTTGAACTGGATGCGGACCTCGGTCTTCTGCTCGTTAAGAGCCTTGCCTGCCTTCATGATGAAGGGCACACCGTCCCACCTCTCGTTCTTGATGTAGGCGACCATAGAAGCAAAGGTAGGGCATCGGGAGTCCTTGGGCACCGTATCATCCTCCTTGTAGCCTGGCTTCTGGCCATCCAGCGACTTGCCATACTGTCCAATGATCACGTTCTTTGGCTCGATAGCAGCCATACCACGGAGCACACGGACCTTCTCGTCGCGGATATCTTCGGCCGAGAAGGAGATGGGTCGCTCCATAGCGAGTAGGGTGAGCACTTGCAGCAAGTCTACGGCTGTTAGTCGCTTATCTTTGTGCCGTCATTGTGACACTTACGGTTCTGCATGACGTCACGGATGATACCAAACTCGTCAAAGTAACCTCCTCTTCCTTCTGTTCCGAAAGGCTCCTTGAAGGTAATCTGTGCTGGTCAGCTCTATTCGTACATGAACGTCGTCTCTCGTACCTGAACGTTGTCGATGTGGTTCCTGTTCCAGGTTGCGCCGAAGAACTCGTTACCAAATCGGAGAATCAGGATGTTCTTCACCATCTCCTTGCCCAGGTAGTGGTCAATTCGGTAGAGCTCGTCTTCGTTCCAATCTGGGGCCAATGCGCGCTGTAGTTCCCGGGAACTGGGCAGATCCTTACCGAACGGCTTCTCGACCTGTGCAATCACAGTCAGCGAACAGCCATCTGGCGTGGAGCGTGAAGAAATCTTACAATGACACGAGCAATGCCACTCTTGGGGTAACAGTTGCGCTTCAAGTGCTGCGAGACTGTGATGAAAACGCTGGGAGGGAGAGCCATGTAGAATATCCTGTTGGTCTCCTTGCGGCCCTTTTCAATCTCCTGCATGTGCTTCTCGAGCGCAATGAAGGAGTCGTCCTGGTCATACTGGCCCGAGACATATGTGCAAAAGCCGCAGAATTCTTCCAACTGCTTCTCTAGCTCCTTTGTGGGTGTCTTGATGTAGGACTTGACACGCTTGAGGTACTCCTCGTGATCCATCTTTGTACGCGCATACCCAACGATGCGGATGTTTTTTGGTAGAAAGTTGTTTCGGTGCTATATGGTTGATTAACAGAAGTCGTGCGAAAACGTCGTCTTGTAACCTACGAGGCCGAAGAGTGCCGGAAACTGACGGCAAGTTAGCTAGAGGGCTCCTGATGTAGCTTGTTGTTTACATACGGTCTTCTTCTTTGCCAAATCACCAGAGGCACCCAGAACAACGATGACAGTGTTGTCCTTGAGTTCCATATTCCTATAATGGCGCCCGAGTTAGCTATTGTTTTATAATACTTTGAGTTGCTGGGCGGCTACGCGCAGCGAGCTGCCCCTCTACCCCTCCACCGCAAATCGCCAGCCTATCGAGCGAGAAGCAGGCAACGGAGAAATCGATGCAGGCTCCAGAATGCTTCGTACAGTCTGCGCAAACTCTTCAGGAAGCGATGGAGATTACCTACCCGGCGTTGACCTCCTCGTGCTGGGGCTGGATAACTGTGTCCGCCATTGTTGCTGATGTGTGAGGGGGCGGCGGCAGCGGCGGCGTCAAGACTCAATTGGGAGCCGTGTAAAGGCAATGAAAATAGGGTTACACAAAAGGGCTCGAGGTAAGGACGGAAGTTGCGGATAGAACGTGGGTGTGATAAAAAGCTCCTATGGGGTGGGGTATCGGAGCTGGCTCTAGCGGTTTAGTCGTGGTGGGTGGTTGACGTTGACGTAGTTAGCTCGCGTTTGCCGCTCGTACGCCGGCGATAGGGGATTGGAGAGGAACCTTTCACAGAGACACGCAGCGAGCCAGGCGTCTTTAAAAACAAACTTTTAGTAAACAATTGCGTCTTTCATCAAAATATCAGTAAGCGGCGCACGTCTTGCGAAACATATCCGGCGCCAACTACCAGTCAGGTGCCTCGAAGCCCGCCGGAGGGGACATCTAGGCCGAGCAGTGTGACGGACAACGTCGAACCCCACCATGACCAAGCGCTCTTCCTAGGAAGAGATCCAGATCCGCTTGGCTATACACATGAAAACGGTCAAGCCCATGGTGCATGGTACTCTAGAATCAAACCCCAAGACTAGACAACCGTCTCACCATCGTCACAGCGCTTGAGGAAGCTGCTGCTGCATCCCACTCACGTAACGGCTACCCCGCCGTGAAGCCCTCCGATTCCGGCAAAAGTGTGTATGGATATCGTTAGAGTAGATGCAACTAAGTATCGGCACGTTTCAGTGTTTCATTTCGGGCTGTTGAATCCTCCCGGCCCCCCCTTCGAGTATACCGAACGGACAGTAAATGCAGGTAAGCTAGCAGCCTCGGTGGGGTAGCGAGCATTAGGAATGTAATCCAAAGTCGGTCTACTAATCTCGCGCCAATGGGCCGTTGACGCTTGTTGGCAGGGTATTGGGAGGCTGATTGTGCGAATGCAATTCAACCGTTGGCAATTTGAATGTATTCCAAGCCGTCCGAGTCACATGACGAGGGTGATGCCTCCGACCGGACCGAATGCAGTCAGTCTCGCACTATATGCATGCCGATATGCGACGAGTACGGTCGTGTTGTCAAGTAGATGCGTTGATTCAAGCAGGCTTTCACCTTCAGCTATGTATAGTACAGTGCCTGCGAATGAACAGGGTAGAATTGCTTTTTCGACACCCAAGCAACAATTTCTGCCGTCTCAGTCCTGAAGATATTGCATGAATGAAATCAAGTGGGCAGTATGGAGCTACCAGATGCTGCGCGCATTCAATAACATCATCAATCCGAGCTGGCCGCCCATCGAGGTGTGGCGGATGCGTGGTGCATGCGCCACATTTGTGTGGCTAGTTTGGCGCTGGTCGACGTATATAAGGCAAACGGCAATTGCTTCTATGTTGGCTTCTAGCCTTTTACGAGCCCGCTGCGCAAAACAAATTACATTCAAGCAATCCCACATCAATGACTAAGCGTATTCTAGTTATTCCGAAAGCCAGGTGCGTTGTGTTCGCAGCAGCGGCGCTGCTTTATCGCGATCACGCTTGACGACTCGCTTGCAAAACAACACGGCAGCAACAGCTCGCGATGGAGGTGATCGTCACACTGATACGCTTTGCTTCTTCAAGTAACTGGCAAGCCAGAGCACTCGAAGAAAAACAGATATATGCACATTCATGCGTGCACTGTTCAAAATCAAATACTTGGGATTCGAGGGCAAGACATGAATGTGGGCATCCATGCTTGCGCTGGTGGAAATCAATCCCTTGGGGTTCGGATAAAACTTGGATACGCTTAGTCAAAGCCTAAAACCTAGCGTTAGAAGTAGGATACACAAGACGAACCTGATATGCTATAATCTGCCAACGTTCCATCCCGAGTCGAATCTGTGGTCTACGAACTCGATGAGCTGGTTAATATCTACGTTGTTGTCTCCGAAAGTGGTCACAGGACGAGAGAAGGAAGGTACGTTATTGGAGAGAGAATGTGTGTGTGCGAGGTTTAATCGTCTAGGTAGAGGTTATAGGAGTATGTGAGTGTCCAGTGGGCCTTTGATAGCTTAGCTGAAGATGGAGTCGTAAATTGAAGCAGGAACGGCTGGATATGGTGGCGTCGCTGGTACAGGAGGTGAAAAGTTTGATAGAACACAGCAAGTGAGCAAAGTGGAACCGTTGAATTGTTGCAGTTGGTAGTGTTGTCAATTGATGGTAAAGAGCAAAGGAGGCTTGTAATCTGGCAGAGCAGGATACATTCTTATGGCGGGACGACTTTGGGATTGGGTGCTTGCTGCAACAGCTATGAGTTCTTTCTTCTTCGCTAGCAACATGGTCACGCCGTGGGATAGATGACCACTTCAACGATTTCGAGGTTAACGTTCAGGGCTGCAGGTTCTCATCATGTCTGGGGCGGGAGAAAACGTCCTTGATAACCTAGGCGTCGACGCCGCGTACACTGAACTAAATATCAGATATACTTTACCAGCGTGACAAAGACTTTTATCCCATCGCCTAAACTGATTCTAGCCAAGGTCTGGAATTCTATCAGCATGTGTTCATGCCTAGATAGAGATGCCTGCCCGTGACTGTCTGACGCTCTTTCCTGTATACCGAACATCAGCACACCCTAATATCAACCATCAAATTTTGGGTTATTTTACATCTGAAGCTACCTCCACCACCCTCTTTTCACCCACATTAGCGGGCACCCGTCAACCACCACCTCTGGGTGTTTCATAGTGGGCCTGGCTCCACCACCTAGCGCACTCTCTCCATCTGTGTTTCATCTCGACTGTGAGATCGCCTTCAGAGCTTCCTATGATCAAGCCTTGTCATTTACTATTAACGGTGCTACTTCATGCTAGCGAATACGGCCTGATAGTGTTCCTTAGTGCTATATGGGGTATCATAAATCCCAAAAAAGTCTGAACGGGTAACAAAGCCTCCACCTGGACGGCCTGATAATGTAATGTGTTGAGAAAGACTGCTGCAGGATTGATATCTGGTCACTCATATTAACTTGTAATATCGGTGGTGTGATGCTAGAATTGGGACATATGCTTCACCAAGATCAACTAACACCATGATGAAGTGTATTCTTTTATACCAGTATGTATTTCGTGACTTGGTGAGTATAGCCCTCTCCTTGCCCCCTCAACCCCTCAGCTACTTCCAGTTGTACCGGGCACGCGTGGCCTACTAGTTAGTTGCTGCCTTGATGCTGCCTTGATTCTGCACTGTCATTCATTGCACCTTGCCAGGATCGACTGACACCACCACCCAAATGGAACAAGAGCGACCATGCGGACTCCTGCGTCGATTCCAGTCCGGACTGATCTTAAACTGAGCATGCAGGCTACGCGACTATCTGGAATAGGATCTGAGTAGATTGATAACTATGTTATAATATGTCTATTATGCATCCCAAAGAAAGATACGAGAAGGGACGTAATGGATTGTCTGAATATGTGTGTCTCGCTATAGCGGTAATCCGCTTCGTCGACACCTCACGCAAGCAAGAGTAAAGAAAAAATTAATCGTTTGATTGAGCTCTAGCGTCAACCGATTGCAGCGCAAACTACAGCAAGCATCGTCGTCGCCCCGATTGTATACGCGGTTCACAAGAACGGCTGAGGCCGTGTCCCGGGCACTAGTGGCCTTCTTCGTCTGGAAGATCGCTCAGCTTTTTGCAGGGATCTAAGCGACCTTGGCGACCACCACGCAAACCGCCTGCTCGACAACGACGATTTCTCAATACTAACCGACAGCAACACCCCCGACGACCTTCTCTTCCACACGAAACCCGGAAGCC
>Ga0265780_10003463_pt1 | contig 20736 bp, 27 predicted proteins | sample P1T30metagenome_FD_192432 | JGI IMG/M metagenome (GOLD analysis project Ga0265780, IMG submission 192432) | Plant litter microbial communities from East Loma Ridge, Irvine, California - P1 T30 | ecosystem: Environmental > Terrestrial > Plant litter > Unclassified | place: USA: California...
GAGTCAATTCGTTGTTAGGGAGGAAGAGCAAAATGGATGGTGTGCCAAGGGAGATTAGTCTGAATGATCCCGCTGGGAACAAGGTCAAGGGTTTCGAGAACAATTCGGTGTCGACTGGGAAATATGGCCCAATCACCTTCCTACCAAAGTTCTTGTTCTGTAAGCCACTTTCGCGACTTCCAGTGGTTTCTCGAGCTGACTCCGTAGCCGAATTCTCTAGGTCCGCCAATCTCTTCTTCCTGTTCACTGCATGTATTCAACAAGTACCCGGAGTATCGCCGACAGGCCGATATACCACAATTGTTCCGCTCGCAGTGGTCATCATCGCCAGTGCTTTCAAGGAGATACAGGAGGACTTTGTAAGCTTCACCCCCTTCGGTTCAGGATATGCGCTGACGAGTAGAAACGCCACGCATCCGATAAATCGCTCAACAACAACAAGACACAGGTGCTCGTTGATCAAGGCTTTGACGAAAGACCATGGCGCCGGATACGCGTGGGAGACGTCGTCCGTCTCGATGTCAACGCCTTCATCCCGGCCGACATGGTTCTTCTGAGTAGTAGTGAGCCAGAAGGATTATGCTATGTGGAGACCGCCAACCTCGACGGAGAAACCAATCTGAAAATCAAGCAAGCCCACCCTTCCACCGCAACTTTGACAAATCCCCATGCAGTCTCGATGCTGAGAGGTCATCTGATGTCGGAACCGCCAAACTCGTCTTTATACACCTATGATGGTACCTTCCATCTTTCTTCCGCCATGCCTGGGTCGGCTCCTACTAAAGTGCCCGTTGGCCCCAATCAGATGTTGCTCAGAGGGGCTCAGCTTCGTAATACAAGCTGGGTATATGGGATCGTCGTCAATGCCGGTCACGAGACCAAGTTGATGCGGAATGCTACGTACGCAATCTTGTCCAGGTCACTCGATTCCAGCTGACAGGTAGTGACGCACCGGTCAAACGCACGAATGTCGAGCGACAGGTCAACATGCAGATCCTGTACCTGTTCATCTTGCTTCTCATCTTGTCGCTTGTTTCCACCATCGGAAGTAGTGTTCGAACGGTAAGCTTCGAAGTACTAGCGGTAGCTGATGGTAGTGGTTTTTCTCATCTGCAGACTGGTACCTCATGATTGAAGCCGAGCAGAGTAGCCGTAGTATGTCACCCATAATGTTACCGAATTAAGCTAACGCACTTTAGTTCGTCAATTTGTTGAGAGTACGCAAACAGTTCCCAGCTGGAGATCCGTACTGACAAAGTAGACATTCTAACCTTCATCATCTTGTACAACAACTTGATTCCTATTTCGTAAGTTACCTGAGTAGAATATTTCCCAAAACTGACATCACAGGCTCGTCATGACGATTGAAGTTGTCAAATACTGGCAAGCCTCCCTGATCAACTCGGATCTCGACATGTACTACGCACCAACCGACACCCCAGCTCTTTGTCGGACTTCTTCCCTGGTCGAAGAGCTCGGTCAGATCGCCTACATTTTTTCCGACAAGACCGGTACTCTCACGTGTAACGAGATGGAGTTCCGAGAATGTAGTATCTACGGCACCATGTACGCCTCGGTCGTCGACGATGCCAAACGGGACCAAGGCCAGAAGACCTTCGAGGTTCTTGGACAAAGGGCCATGGAGGAGAACGAGGAAGGAGCCAATATCAGAGAGTTGTGAGCTCACATCCGTCGCCCGTTCGGCCCAAAGCTGATTGGACAGCTTGTCACTTCTCGCAGTCTGCCATACCGTCATTCCAGAAGTGCGAGACGGAAAGATGGTTTACCAAGCATCATCACCTGATGAGGCTGCGCTGGTCGCAGGTGCAGAGATGTTGGGCTATCGATTCCATGTGAGTTTCCTTAAGGGATTTGTCTAGTCCAAAGCTAATGGAAAGACACGTAAACCGAAATCAGTCTTTATCGACGTGCTTGGCCACGACGAGGAGTATGAGATCCTGAACGTTTGCGAGTTCAATTCAACTCGAAAGAGGATGTCTGTCATCGTTCGAGGTCCAGACAAGAGGATCAAGCTGTACACAAAAGGTGCCGATACCGTCATCTACGAACGTTTAGCGCCGAATCAGACTTTCTCTGACCCGACACTGGTACATCTAGAGGTAAATTTGAACTCATCGCCGGCGATGCAAGCTGACTTGCAGGACTACGCTACAGAAGGTCTCCGAACTTTATGCCTGGCTTACCGAGAGGTCTCAGAAGACGAATATCGAAACTGGGCAGTCATGTACGATAATGCCGCTTCGCAATTGTCGAATCGAGCGGACGCACTGGATAGAGCAGCCGAAGCGATCGAGCAGAATCTACATCTCCTTGGAGCTACTGCCATCGAAGACAAACTGCAAGAAGGAGTACCTGACGCTATCCATACACTCCAGCAGGCTGGCATCAAGATTTGGGTCTTGACTGGGGATAGACAGGAGACGGCGATCAACATCGGTCTTTCTTGTCGACTAATTTCCGAGTCGATGAACCTGGTATTTACCTCGGATTGAAAGAGCTAGATCAAGCTGACAAATTAGGTGATCATCAATACCGAGTCTCAAACGGACACGAGCGAGTTGCTGAACAAGCGACTCTTCGCCATCAAGAATCAGCGATTAGGAGGAGATACTGAAGAACTCGCTCTGATCATTGGTACGTATCCCGGGAGCGACAGGAAGCAGTGCTGACCCTCAGACGGAAAAAGTTTGACATTTGCCTTGGAGAAGGAGTGCTCGGATGTGTTCTTGGAACTGGCAATCATGTGCAAGGTATGTCTTGTTCAGTGAAACATAAGTCTTTGTGCTGATTTTTAGGCTGTCATCTGTTGTACGTCGTTTGTTGATACTGCAGAATGATGCTGACGCCCAGGCCGAGTGTCGCCTCTTCAAAAAGCGCTAGTAGTCAAGCTTGTGAAACGCAGTACCAAGTCACCTCTTCTCGCGATCGGAGACGGGGCCAACGACGTCAGTATGATCCAAGCTGCTCACGTGGGAGTTGGTATCTCTGGTGTAGAAGGTCTACAAGCTGCGAGATCTGCCGACGTTGCTATCTCGCAGTTCCGATACTTGAGGAAGTTGCTTCTAGTTCATGGATCTTGGAGTTATCAGCGATTGACCAAGTTGATCCTCTGTACGTTATCCTAGAAAGATCGGTCGTGATATCAAGCTGACGTCCAGACTCGTTCTACAAGAACATCACTTTTGCTCTCACGCTTTTCTGGGTGAGTCTTCCGGAGCTTTTGAGAAGTTCATGCTGATCTTGCAGTACTCGTGGTTCAACGATTACTCTGGTCAGATCGCATTCGAAGGATGGTCAATGTCGTACTACAACGTTATTTTCACCATCCTACCACCTCTTGTCATTGGTATCTTCGACCAATTCGTATCCGCTAGAATGCTAGATCGGTACCCGCAGCTTTACCAGCTTGGTCAACAGAATTATTTCTTCACACCACATACATTCTTCTACTGGGTGGGGAATGCGTTTTACCACAGTGTCGTCAGTACCTCACATCATTGCTGCGATCTAAGCTGACGTCTCAGGTATTGTTCTTCTTTTCGTACGCTGTCTTTTATGGCGATCTAATTTCGAGCGATGGAAAAGCATCGGGCCTTTGGGTCTGGGGTACAACGTTGTACATGGGTGTCTTGCTTACTGTACTCGGCAAAGCGGCTTTGATCTCCGAGTAGGTTTCCCATGTGCTTCGGCGGAATGAAGCTAAACATCCAGTGTTTGGACGAAATATACACTAGCCGCTATCCCCGGTTCTTTCGCATTCAGTATGACCGCTCTTCCAGTGTACGCGATCGTCGCGCCCTTGATCGGTTTCTCGAGACCGTACGAGGGTATTGTCTCGCGTCTCTGGGGTGGAGCCACCCTTTACTTTTGCTTGATCCTCTTCCCCGTTGTCTGTCTACTAAGAGACTACGTATGGAAATAGTAAGTTCAGCTCGGACATTCGATACCAGTCATCAGCTAACCTTTCCCAGCTACAAGAGGACGTACCTACCGGCACCATATCATATTGTCCAAGAGATCCAAAAGTTCAACTTGTCAGATTATAGACCTCGACAGGAACAGTGAGTCTTTTTGTATAGATTTGCCAAATTTCGCTAACGACGTAGATTCCAAAAAGCTATCAAAAAGGTTCGAGCTACTCAGCGAATGCGCCGTCAGCGAGGATTCGCCTTCTCGCAGACAGAGACGAATAATCAAGATCAGACGAGATTGATCAGAGCATACGATACGAGTGTAGCGAGACCGTCGGGCTACTAGACAAGTGTGTCTGGAGTTTATGCATGCTTGGTACAATGATTTGATGATGTTGGTACAGGGATGCTCTTGCGTTATACAATGAGAAGGGTTTCTGGTGGTGTCTACAAAGAGATTATGAGGTGACATCGAGGAGATCGCAAGGTAACCCGTCAGGCTGAAAGTCAGCGAAGATGAACAGTGAACATAGGCATACTGTAATGTCAAAGCGGACCCATGGGTAATCCTCGTCGGCTACGTTTGAGCTTGACGCATGTGCGTACCTCAGGTCATCTCCCTTTCCGCCTCTAAACAATACGAGCCGCAGAGTCTTGCCTGTCGTCCATGAGTCGCCTGTATAATTCAGCCGAGTAGAAGTGTCATATACTCGAGAAGGCATACCAAGTTGTGGCATCAGCACGGCCCGATCTCCAGTATCGAAATTGGCCGGCTTGTTCTCCAGCGTCAACAGCTTCGTAGCTAGCTGACTGGTGATGATAACCTGGATATCAATTTTGAGACAAGCTAACTGGATCCGCACGTACAGCGCATCGATTGACAGTAGTAATTTTGCCAATTTTCTGCTTGACCCTGGGGTTAGAAACTGTACAAGGGAGACCAGACTGGCTCACATGTCCATGATACGCCTTCTTGCATTCATGTCCATATTGGGTTGTCGGAAGTGGTAACTCAGAGTATCGATTATGACCAACTTGACCTGGTTATCAGGTCGTGCATCACGCAAAATAGACGGGAAACTGACTTTTGGGTGTTCGTCGATCCACTCGTCGAGTATGTGTAGAAAGGCAATCATCTGGACCTGCGTTGGTATCCTGACTAGGTGAATGCCTCGGAGAATGTCTGACAATGCTGGACCTTCGATATCAGCGATAGTTGCCATTAAACAAGATAGATACCTGAGGATTCGGATGCGGCTCGAGCTGCAGCCTGTAGGGTGTGGGGTGAGATCCCGCCTTCCGTATCTACAATTGTCAGCTTTCGACTGCGCGACGAAAATGAGAAACTAGCCTATTATCAATACCTCCGCATCGTCCTCTCCTTCGGCTGACATCCTAGCATTCATGGCGAGAGCAGTCACGAGTACGGTCTTGCCTGCTCCAGGTGGTCCACTGATCTCCACAGACATCCCCGGAACGATCGCCCCATCCTTCGTCTCGTGACGCAATCTTTTCGAGTCCTCTACCCCATTGTGCGTATTGTATGCCAAAGACGGCGAGAATTGGGCGATCAGGCGATCTAGCGAAGGGCTGAAGGTTGAGAACCAATGTCTTGATGCCGATGATAGAAGTTCAGCCGCTGTTGATGACTTGATTGGAGATGTATGGGATACCGAAGGTACACCTTCCTCGCATGCAGCACCGGTTTGAGCTTCTAGAACGCAGCGGAGGAGATCTTCGACTTGTGCGGTCGGAAGATTGAGTTCTGATGATTAGGTCCCTCTTCATCTATGAGAGTCTACTCACCAGCGGATAGATCAGCACCTGTGAGTCCATCAAGGTCACTGACCACCTTATACCCGGCTCCAGTCAAAGTGGCTTTGAGGGGGAAGCTAATCGTCAGATGGTGGCGGGGCAAGTGTGAGCGATACTCACGGTATGGGTAATGATGACAGAAACATCGCAGCGACCGTGCGTATTTCCGCTGTCATGTATGCACTGGTACATATAGCATGCTAGGCTGTATAATCGATCGATTGAGAGGGGCAGCAAGATAGTAAAGACAGTCGCGTGATGCTACTCATGTTATAAAACGCGCCACATATCGGTATTGGTCGGCGATATAGCTCCTTGGTGGAGGGCGAGTGAGTGTGGAGACCCCGATACCATGACCGCGTGAGCGTTCATCAACCATTAACCATAACGTTGAGCAACCCATTACATACCTCATACTCTTCCTTTTCTTAGCTACATCGCTCTTCCCATACTCGTCCACGAATAGCCACTAGACAGTAGTATCCCTTCATCGCGTCTCACTTGGCTATATAACATCTGCCCATCATGGTGAGGTGCTTCGCACCAAATCACGGTCATAGCTGATAAATAGTCAATCATGGAATACAATGGTGGTTCGGTGGTCGCAATGATCGGAAAGGATTGTGTGGCCATCGCTTCTGATCTACGACTAGGTCAGCAGCAAGTCGGTGTAGCCATGAACTTCGACAAGGTATGTCAATTGGATTGATCAAAGGCATCAGCTGATTGATAGGTCTTTCCCGTCAATGACAAGCTATACTACGGTCTGCCAGGTCTTGCATCAGATACTTACACACTGTCAGTTGTGATTCGCTGTATATTCGGCGACAAGACTGATGAATAGGAAAGAACACCTTCGATTCCGAGTAAACATGTACCGAATGAAGGAAGAAAGGGAGATCACACCGAAGACATTTACGCACCTCGTATCAAGTACGCTATACGAGAAGCGATTCGGCCCATTCTTTATCGAGCCCGTCGTTGCTGGACTCCCTACCCCTACCGAGCTCGACCCCAACCCAAAACCCTTTATCTCAACAATGGACACGTGAGTCAATGCGAGATCTGGAGCTGTCAGGCTGACAATACAGCATTGGATGTATCACCACCCCCAAAGATTTCGCAGTAGCTGGAACTGCGGCAGATAAGCTGTATGGTGTTGCTGAAGGTCTATGGGAACCAGACATGGTAAGCACGATCCCCCCTCGTCTATTTGCAGGTGGCTGATTTATAGGAACCCGAGGATTTGTTCGAGACCATCTCGCAAACTCTACTAAATTCCGTCGACCGAGATGCGCTCAGTGGCTGGGGAGCAGTCGTTCGAATTATGTACGTCTCTGAATGCCACATTTTGCTAGATGAGCTAACATGACAGCACCCATGACAAGGTCATTACTCGAACACTTCGCTCACGAATGGACTAGAAGGTCGCTGGCAGTTATACAGATATACCCTGAACGATGCAATCATGACATGTAGTTGGCTCGATAGGTCTCGCAGGTACTCGGGTGCCGCCCCGGATAGGCTTGCCGGACTTGTGGCATCGCCTCAATCAAACAAATACTACAAAACTAAGCTCTCCTGACTATCGAACGTATATCAAGCTGCCAGGCTGATCCACCGAGGTCATCAGTTGCAGGTGAAGGCTGAAGGTCAATGATCGATCGCTCCTCAGCGGACTGAAGACTTACTGCATCCGCCGGGGACGACACACTTCATGCACTGCTTTCCACCATTGGGGCAGCCTACCCGTAAGTCAGTGACGTCAACGCGTGCGCGGAAGGACTCACAACAAGTCTTATTGTACTTGCACTGGAGAACGATCCTCTTCTCCAAATCGCCATCTCGTTTGTGCCAATAATAATCGTTATTGTGGTTCTCCCTTTGCTGGAGATCATCGCAGCTGGAGCCAGTGCAGGCTTCTGCCCAGGTCAGCTGGGGGAGATGTAGTATTTGAAAAAGACTTACCCCTTTCCCCGAGCTTGGTGTACCCTTGTACTCCGGCAATGAGCAAGGTCACGGTATAGAAAATTGACAATTGCATTTGATGTTTAAAAGATAGTGGGAAGTTTGTAAGTGGGAAAGAGATTCACTTGAGCTTTATTGCGTGGCTCGTAATCACGGTGATCCGGCGTGTGCACAAGCTGGAAGGAGCGACTCGGAGGCGTGTACGGTCAGATCTCAGGAGTTAAGAAGCTGTGTCGCGCTAAAGGACGCCTTTGAGGCTGTACATGTAATGAGTGGGGGTAGATCAAACCTAACTTTCTACTAAATCTAGGTCGAAGGACTTGCTATGCTTCTCTTGTTCTTTGCCACGACTCTACTTGTCCTCGTCCAGCCAGTCAAGGAATTGAGGTGTAAAGTAGCTGAGAATGATGGTAGCTCCTGCCCTGTAAGCTTTGAAGCAGATTCATTACGCGAGAGAAACGCACCCGCACGAAGGAAGCTTTCCGTGGTCTCGAAAGCCATCTCCTTGAGATCGTAGATTCCCTTTTCTGCGCCGGCGCATACCATGGCGTACTCTCCAGAGACCTGATAACATGCCACTGGGTGATCAGGGGCGACGACAACACAGTCTGAGATGATGTCGAGATATGGTAGAGATGGCTTGACCATGACGATATCGGCTCCTTCGTTTACGTCGCGGCGCTACACGTTAGATCGGATATGGAGCGGGACCGAGACGACTTACAACAGCCCTTCGAGCTAGACCCCTGGCATGAGGAGGGAGCTGGTAGCATTTACGGTTACCGAATGAAGGCGCACTTCCCGCTGCTTCTCTGAGGGTCAGCTCGATATCGGACCGCTTGAGAAAGCGACTCGCCTGAAGGGTCCATAGAGCCCACTAGCGAATTTCGCGGAGTAGCTCATCAAGGCACACCTGTTGGCCAATCCCGCACGCATCAAGCCGGTCTTGATGGCTTTGATCCTTCCATCCATCATGTCACTGGGCGCCACACAATGTGCTCCAGCTTTGGCATACGCGACAGCGACTTCTGCGATCCTAGGTGCCGACTGCTCAGCATCGAGTGTCGGCTGATTCGAGTGACCGGGGTTGGGCAGGGAAGACAAGATGCCACAATGCCCGTGGGAGGTGTACTCGCAGAGACAGACATCAACAGTGAGCATGAGTTGAGGGAACAGCTTGGATAGCAGGTGAAGCGCCTGGATAACGGGGGTCTCGGGATCGTCTGCGGCAGAGCCTCGGGCGTCCTGGTTGTCAGCTGAGTGTAGGAGGAAACATAGCTGGGAAAGGTACCTTCTCCATTTTCATGGGTACACCAAATAAGATTACTCCTTTCAGACCCTTCTCAACCAAAGGCTTCAAGAAACCCTCGAGCTTGTTCACGCCCCACCGCTTCTGACCAGGCAAACTGCTGATGACCTGCTCGGCATCTGGGTCATCCGAGATGAAGATAGGGTAGATGAACATGTCTTTCGTGAGACTGCGTCCATTATTCTGCCATGTACGAAGGGTTGGGTGATGATAGCCGCCCTGCAGCACTGATCTGTCTCGTTAGCTGGCTTCCAGACAGGCCGGAGTACGACTTGCGATATGTCAAGTGATTGTGATTGAGACTACAAATCAGCTCTGGAGCTATGGCCGGTCTTGTACTTACCATTTCCAATTGGCAGTGATCTGTGTATATAAAGTAGCCCTTTTTCTGAAGTATCTGAGTACTCGTTGGTAGATGGTTTGATAATTGAGCATCAGACGATGAGTAAAGGGTACATGTCAAGTGGAGGTTGAATGGTGCTTATGTAATTACAAATTAGACGCCACTACAGTCATCCTTGGCGACTAAGAAGTACAGAATCACTTACAACACACCTCTCATATATATTTACACAGAATACTCACATATCAAACATGGCACTAAACCAACAAAATCAGCCCGATCCAGGATCGCGTACGCTCACTCAAACCGGCACCCCAGCGAGACGAGTTGGTGAAGAAGCGAACAATGGCGAGCCGTCAGAACCCGTCGGAGTTCTCAAGCTGAGGGGAGGTCCTTCGAGGCGACAAAGGGTAGTGTGGAGCGAAGGAACAGTCGATAACGAGGGAATGGGAAAGAAGAAGTCAAAGAGTACGTTTGTCGCGTATCATGCATGTCACTGGACTGACGAGTAGTCTGTTGTATCTACCACAAACCGAAAGCCTATGATGAGTCGTCAGATGAGTCGGAGAGCGATTGCGATCATGACCACCATCCTAAACCCGCAACAAGATCTCGGCGGAAAGACGAGGGAGGAGACGCTCAAGTCGAGAGCTCAGAGTCAGAAGGAGGCGGTGGTGACGGAAAAGCAAAGTACGTCGCGTGACCTCCATACGATTTTGGCTGACGTGTCAGGCCTCGCAACAAGGCGCAGAAGCCCGATAAAGGAAAGGAGGGGGGCAAAGACGCGAAGCCAGATAAACCAGCTAAAGTGAATCGGTACGATTATCAGGGAACCGCTTGATAGTACCAATCAGAGCCATAGATGTGTTTATTGTTACGGACTTTCACGACCAGCGACTCTTTCTGAACACGACACATGTACTGTATACATAAGATGTAGGAATATCTATGTTATTCTAAGCCATCAAACCTATGGGAGCGGCGACCTCATCGGTCAGAGATCCAAGATGTAGGAATATCTATGTTATTCTAAGCCATCAAACCTATGGGAGCGGCGACCTCATCGGTCAGAGATCCAAGACATCGCACGGCGAGTTGGAACCATTTTGCGCTTGTCTCGTCCATAGGTTTCCCTTTCATGGTGGCGGTCATGATGCTGCTCATCCGCTGACGCAGCGCCTTGAGAGCAAGGGCAGTTCGGGGGTGAACATGATACCTGATGTTGCGGTCGAGATGTAGGGTCGTCGCCGATATCTAGTCATGTCAGCGACCGCAACGGAGAGCTCAATGGGACGCGCCTTGAAATCCGGGTTATCACCACAAAACAGTGCCAATGCGCGGTCGTCCACGGGTCCAGTCTCCCAGGCATACAATTTCTTGGACTGCATGATCGTAAAGTAGACGAGGTAGTTGGACCCGTAATCGGCTTTAGAAGTCCTAAAATTGATTGAACTTGGATGCTGAGACCGATCAGCAGAGCGCACGACAGTAAACGACATGCGTACCATCGAGACAGGTTGCTGGTTTGTGATAGTCTGTAATCCACTAGCATTGAGTGTCAAGATCTTTGGGTACATGCCCGCAGCCAAGGCAGCGTTGAGAATGGTGATGTTTTCCGAGTTGACGTCGTACTCAGCTGGTACAGACACGAAGCGCGTACGATTGCCGCGAGAGTATCGGGCCCTGCTGGTAAGCCGAACTCGCGCTTGACGACTTACTGGCTAATCTCTTGGCGTTGGACGGGGGTCACGTGAATGAGAGAAGAGTCTACCAGGTAAGAGAGAAGCTGCTGCCGAAGCTCTTCGATCTGCTGGAGGTTCTGGCTGTCAGCAAGGAGGCGCGGCAAGGACTCACCTGATGGGAAAGATAGTTCTTCTTGCAGTATACTCGTACGAAGTTGGGATTCTCAGATACACGTCTCCAACTGGCGAATACGTTTGCGATAGTCAAGAAATCCGAGTTTCCAGTAGCAAAACCCTTCTTGGCTGAGTCAGCTTGGGCTTCGAATCCAAAGGGAGTGATGAAAGGCGATTTAGCATTCAGAGTGGCTGCTATCGTCAAGGCAGGATCTAGACATCGGAAGATGGCAGCGACAATGATGAATTTCCCCAAATGCACATCCATGGGTAGTTTCGACAAAATCCGACCCATAGCAGTGATTTCCTCGGAGGAGGTGAGAGCCTTGACCTCTACAAGCGACGCGATCGCTCTTTGGATATTGATGGACGAAGGTGGATCGAGCGCCCTGGACAGAACGTCTTCTATCGATGACCCGAGCTTGACTTTGAGTACCTTGATCCGTAGCGCCAGATCTTGCAGCGAGAGTCGAAGCATCTCCGGGATTGCGTGTCGTGCCATCTGTGTCTCAGCGAGAGTCTTATGAACAAACGTACTTGAGTATCGTGTCGAGCTTTGGTGAAGAGGTGGAATGCCAATCCCTCTTGAACTCGACCTGCACGACCACGCCTCTGTTTTGCGTTGTCCTGAGCGATATACGTCTCCACCAAGCGAGAGATCTGCCGCCTCTCATCATACCTGATGTCAGCGTGGTCGCTCTCTCGGACGTACCTCATTTCACGATGTTTACCCGTATCAATCACGCACGTCACATCAGGAATAGTGACACCAGTTTCAGCAATATTTGTAGCTGTTGTCAGCTAGGTATAGGTCAGGCAAACTTACAAATGACAATCTTTCTGATTCCTCGAGGAGGTATGTCGAAGACTGCCCCCTGACCCTCGCTTGATATAGTCGAATGGAGAGGGAAGATTACATAGTCGGCACTTCCAAAGTGACCGTGAGATTGTAGAAGCTCATTCAACTTGCGAATCTCGGCAAGACCGGGCATGAACACCAATATAGCTGCAGAGAAGGGTCGGTATTCCGGTTTTTCGATACAGACTGCTTCCAGTAGACGGACAATAAGGTCATAGGGGATCTGTCGAGAGTCGAGAAGATTGACTGTAGAGACTGTAGAGGCAGAGTATTTCGTTGCAGATAGTTTGGTAGGATCTTGGTCGCCCTCAGAATCAGACCCATCGGAATCTCTAGCCTCGTCTTTCCACTCGAGTTGCTTGGCGCCTGTCTTTGCGAATCTACTCCTGACGGCGTAGGGCGAGGATTCGTCGATATGGTAGCCAGTAAGCTCGACTGCGTCCTCTAGGTGGTTTACCGTTACTGGGAATGTACGCCCAGGGACTGATAGTGTAGGGCAGCCTCCATAGAAAGCCGAGATCTTCTCAGCGTCCAGTGTAGCCGACATGAGCACGACCTTGAGATCAGGACGTTGTTGAACAAGCTGCTTGAGTACAATCAACAAGAAATCCGAGTCGATGGATCGCTCGTGGACCTCATCTACAATGATATGGGTGACTTGATCGAAAGCGGTACCGCGGCCGGCTGAACCACTCTCCAGCATACGCAAAGCGATACCGTTGGTGACGAATGCGAGTCGAGTGTTTGACGAAACCTTGGCTTCCATCCGGATCGAATAACCGACAAGCGAGTCTGCAGAACCCACAGCGCCTTTTCTTTCTCCAAGTTCCTGGGATACACGCTGGGCCAGTGATATGGCACTGATCCTTCGTGGTTCCGTCACGTAGATCTTGCAAGCCTTTCCCTTCGCAAGCTGATCCTCGAGGATGTATGCCGGGAGCTGAGTGGATTTACCACATCCTGTTTCTCCACTCAAGACGACGATCTGAGAGGTTTCGAGAGTGTCAATGATTTGTTGGCGGAAGGATGCGATCGGCAGTGATTGTCGTTGTGGGAGCATTGCCTGATAGGAAGGTGCACCTTGTCGACGGGCGAAGTCGGCCTGGAGTTGTTCGGAAACGGGCGTTTCGATGCCCGATGCTGCCGCTGAAGTCTCGGCCGTAGGCGCCGACTTGCCAGATTTTTCCAGGAGTGCAGTGGAAGCTGGTTGCGAGATCTGTTGATTCGAGATGTCCCGGATCTTGGCCCAGAACTGTCGTTTTTCCACCTTGATCTCTTCGCCGCGTTGAGTCTCCAGCTCTTCCCATAGTTCCCGATATTCCGGAGGCATGGCCCTCCAATTAACCCCACCTATTTCCCCTCGCGCCGATAGCTCGCTCAGCGCTAAGGTAGCAACGTAATTCTCTGCCTCGACCAGATCGTCACAAGCAAACTCGTCCATTCTCCATACTCTTCGACGCTCGCTCGTCCAGCTAATTTCGAGGCCAACGCGGATGGCACGTGAGTAACCAGAAAGCTTGATGTACGACACTGATGCTGGTTTGCTTGTTTTAGCGAGCGCAGCCTTGAGCATCGCCTTTGGAATGTTGCCTGAGAAAGCGAATGACTTGGGAACAGGCATAGATCGGATCTGTATAGTGGAGTCGGGGTCTTCGTCTTGATGGGTTGGGACAACCTCAGGATCGGGCTCCTCGAGCATATTTCCGAACAGCCCGTCTTCGGAATCGCTTCCACTGCCGGCCTGCACGACATCCGGTGTTTCCTCTGTCTCGGCGGAATCGGCTACTGACATGCCTTTCAAGCGGGACTCAAGGGCTTGAGCTTTAGCTTGCGCTTGTAAAGACTTGAAGATAGCATCTGTTGTCAGTGGTCACCTCACGAGGGGGCTTACCTGCTTCTTTGCGACTGAACATGTACTCTTTCTCAACCTTGGCCATGTCGTTCTTGATCCGACGAATCTCGGGAGTCTCCAACACTACAGCTGGACCTTTCTTCTTCTTTCCCTTTTTGCCGTCTGGCCCGGATCGTAGCGTATCCAGCTCCAACATGAGCTTTGCCCAGGTCTGGTTCGCTTTGTCCAAGTTGGGCTCCTCATCCGAATCGGACTCTGAGCTAGAGCCGTCCGACAAGGTTTCACGGAAAAGCGGACTCCTTTCTGAGGGTAGAGCCTGGTCTCTCGAAGGTTCTGGAGCGATAGCGGCAGGCTTAGGAGGGGTTGATGGTAAAGATGGTGGTAGGATTGGCGGATCGCATGCCCAATCATTTTCTGCCATCAGCGACGTCCAAACACCATCACTTACCTGCAGGCGTTGCGAAATCGCCTTTAGCAAGACACTCTTCCTCTGTGAGATGGAGCCACATCTATCGTCAGCTGTTGTCCGTAGTTTAGCTTACCCATTCGATTGCTGCCTCCCATGTCTCTGTCTCCTTGATACCTCTCGTCAGACATTCTTCAATTCTGCCCACAGTGAAGCCGAGACGTAGAAGGACCTTGTAGGCGACATAGAGTCGTAGTAGCGCTTGGTCCTCTGACAGGGCCGGCTGGACAGTGGTAGCTATTGTGTGAGCATCATCTAAAGATTCAGTTATCACGTACCCGTATCGCTGCCTTCGTTGAGTATTTCATGCAAAATCGTTTCTCTTGTGGACTCTGGAATGACTATTGAAGGGTAAGTGGACGCTAGGCGTTTGTCATATTCGATAGACTACCATGAGTATTCGCAAACGAAGGACAACCCAACCCACCTTGACAACACGAGTGACCTCCTTTTCCCCTTTGTCATTCAACCGTTCAACAAGGGATTGCAGCGACTGCTCTTCGACATAATTTTCGGCCTCCCAATCCTGAGTAGACACCGCTCCGACAGGATTGAGTGAGGCCTGAGGCTCTTCTGTAGCCGCCTCCAAAGCTGTCTCCTTCTCTGCTACAGCTACTGCCTCGGCTTCTTTGACTGCTTTTGCGTCTTCAACTTGCTTTTTGGAGGCGACAGATGTTGTTGCGACACCTCTTTGGACTGATAGTCAGTTCTAGGAATATCCGGAGCTCCTCACCTTTGACTGCCTTCTTCTTGGCCATCCTACTATCCTTGATGATGGTGTGTGTGCGATAAACGTCAGGATAGCAATAGTCGTTGAAATGTTGAATCGGTATGGAGCCCCCATGTCGACCGTGAGAAATCGCCTGTCTCCGCCGATATCATGTTTGTCAGCGTACGAATAGAGTAGGTTGATTATCAAGTCACTGTGTTACCAATACTATTCAACAATGGAGTCGACCTCACTGTCATAGAGCACGACAAGATGGCCAAAAGAAAGCTACCGTGCGTGGACTCAAGTGCCTCAAATGGCAGAACCAACATCTCGGCATCGTCAAGCTCCCGTCATACCATATCAACCTTCGACGCCGCTCTCGACATGTTGGCAACAAGCGTGTTCGACAAGTTACGAGATTACAAGGAGAAGTTTGAGCAGGCTTCTGGTATGGAACTTAGTGAACGAGCTATGCAAGTGCGTTGGGATGAGGCATGCAAACGCCATATGGTGATGAAGGCAATGGAGGATTTGTGCTGCGCTCCGAGAGAGTCTGGAACCAGTGTGGAGAGCGACATGCAGGTGGCCGAGGGTGGGTACTAATAGAAAAGCAAAACACTGGAGCTGATGGCAGAAGGAAGACCTCTTCCGCCGAAAATACATCCGGGTGCTCCTGCTCGACACAGCTTGGCGGGTGCCGAGGAGACTGAATGGAGGAAATGGATTCCGAAGGTCGGCGACGTCGTCCTCGTCGAACTTGCCAACGGGCAGCTGTGGCCAGGGAAAGTGAGTCCGCTCAGAGAGCAGAGCTGATACTAGATCATTGAGCGTCAACGATTCTTCCAAGGTCGAACCGCCACTCGAGGGATCAACTTTTATCCTGTCAGGATTTACGATGCCGAAATCGAGCCGTACGTGAATCTCAGCAGACGTAGCTGATACCAGTGTTATATCTATCAAATCCCGATTGATTCCCTTCGATCTCCGTCCCGATCCGCCTTTACTGGCGCCGACAAATTTGCTCAATGCTTACAATCACGCTCGACATCCGGAGTCTTTCGATAAAGTAGCGGATCAGCGAGAGAAGGATGCCGCCAAAAGCCGTATTGACAACAAGCATAGCGAGGACTCATGTGTAAAGGAGCAAAAAGCTCTTTGGAACGACCACGTCAATTGGGTGATGAATGAAAGGAGGGTGGAGAAGATGAGGATAGTTAGCGAGCAGCGGGAGCGACAAATGCTGTTGGCATCCAGCACCACGCCAACGGTACCAGATCTTGCACCATCGGAAGGCCGAAAGAAGCGCAATTGTACCGACAAGGACGCTGGCATATTTTCGATCGTACCCATCAATCCTACCATTCAGAAGCATGCCTCCTCGCCCCAGAGACCGCTCTCGCCTCGTCGTTACGACAAGAAACGCAACGGTGTCTATGCTGGAGTCGGGGAGCTTTCGCCGAGTGGTAGAGGGAAAACGTATACACCGCCTCGAGTACTTCCGTCTGGGGACGAGATGGCTGTTTCACCATCACATGTTCCCAGCTCGCGACATTTCGACTTTGTCTCGCCCCTGGGCCCGCCCAAGCAGGAACGTCAGCTGAATGCGCCGCGCAGCGACGGTATGAGGCGGAGTAGCTTGGAAGCAGTCAAGGAAGAGAATCCGGAGGATGAGGGAGAATGGCAAGTAGTACAACGTAGACCAAGGCGAGGAGGATCCGCCCCTTGTCAAGATATTCCGGTTACGAGGGTAGATAGTGCCGTGTCGATGGAAGTGTTGTAGCAGTTGTAGCATTTTATAGATAGGCGCGTGTATTACTTTAATTCGTCAGGCGCGAGAGTTGTTGGTTTCAACTTGTCTGCTATTCGCTGCATCTGCATCAACCTATACATTAACCTCATACCCTATACCGACACCATGTCTAGTCATCGAGCAGCAGTCCTCACTGATCAACCTTATACGGATCCAAACCCTTTGCCCTCATCGGTACCCCATGTCGATGAGCTCGGTACGACTTCTGCCCCGCTCAAGTCGGCATCGTTCTTTATCGGCCAACACTGCAAGGCCGTCAACGGTGGGTATCTTGAGAAGTCTGGCGGAAAGATAGCTGATAAACAGAGGACTTTATGCTGTGCAAGAGCGAAAACCGGGATCCGGAGCATTGTCTCAAGGAGGGGAGAAAAGTGACGAGATGTGCTGCAGAGCTGTACGTTTTCTTCAGGATACGCCGCGGGTCCGAGCTGACTTGTAGTATCACCAAGATGCGGGAAAGCTGTTTGGCAGAGTTTGACGCTCATTGGAAGTGTTTAGAGCAGAACAATCAGGTCAGTCATCATCTGTTAGCCGGTTGTCGAAATCAGATCTGACGTTGTAGTATTTCCAGGCATGTAGGAAACCCGAGCGTACACTCAACGACTGTGTCTTTAGCAAACTGGTGAGCTCTACATCTCGTACATTAATCATGATGCTCATGGTAGAACCTACAAAAGAAGATTCCAGGATCTCCAGAAGGGCAGGTGCAGGTTCACGAGAAGAAATCGCCCATCTTTACACGAGTACAGAAGTAACATATGCATCTGGTTCACACGGAAGTGGTTTTCCGGCTCGGTTTCAAGTGCCTTTCGAATACTTGACATATATAGGTACAATTACTCCTCATCTCCGCCCCTGAACCTTTTAAGATCATCGTCGTCCACACGCCTTTCACGCTCATCCTCGTCGTCTTCTTCACTTCTTCCCCTCTTTATCCTGGCCTCGTGCTCGTGTCCTTCTCCCTTGGGAACATCTGCACCAGCCATACCCAGACCACCGGCCGAGGATGCGTATGTGTCGAATTGCATCTGTGAACGCAGACGGTCCTGCTCCTCGCGACGCTGCTCCTCCTCTAATCGTTGATGTCCCCATCCACCTACAGTCAGCACCTAATGTACCTCAAGGCTTACCTCTTCCGCTATCGTACTCCTGTCTGAATTCGTCTCTGACCTGTCCGCCGCTCTTCCCTCGTCCGAACTGCCTGCCCTCTTTGTACCCCGGATCCAAGTCACACCGTATTATACGCTCGTCTAGCTTTGTTCCTGAAATATATCGCATGCAAGCGACTGCCTCGGAGTGAAGATAGTATTCGACGAATGCGAACCCACACGGTGATTTGTTATTACGGTCTAAACCCATGATTATACTGCTCGTCAGCTTGCCATCCCTTGGAAAACTTGAACTATTTACCGTTTGATACCTCCACCCTCTTCTGGTCGTGATGATGTCGAGAATACTGACATCAGCATGGGTCCACAGGCTTTTACCTACGTTCGTACATCTGCGCTTCTGTCGTGTAGAAACTGAGATTACCGACATACAGCGTTGTAGAGTGAGACAGCAGGCGACGCTCAGTCTCTCTGTCAATCTGACCCCATCAGCAAACAATCGTTCTCGGCTCATATTGTGCTGACCTCTGATCTACTATCCTTGTAGGATGACGGCGCGTCTAAGAGCTGTACTACTTGAGCCATTGTGTAATGTATATGTATATTTGTAGGTGGATGTATAGGTTGGCTGAAATACTCGAGTACACAGAAGTCGGAATCGATTGACCGTGGGAAAGAATCGTGTACGCTGACGATCACCCACTCTACCTACTTACACATCTCTCATTCACTTATATCACCAAACACGTTTCACCATGTCTGATACTCAGCCAGAGCTCAGTGATGCCGAGAAGATGAGGCTAAAGCGCTTGGCCCGTTTAGGAGGTCCCGCACCCACCGCCCCAAGTGCTTCAGCTCCTGCGGCCGATCAACCCGCTGAGCCGCATCAGTCACAGCCTGGACCGTCAGCTTCCTCTCGCCTGCTCAATAGTACATCAGTGCGACCCACAAGCACTTCTCAACCAGCTCCTAAAGCTTCTACGTCGACGCCGCCGGTCTCCCGACCAGTCAAACGACCTTCCCCCACCTCAGTGCGAGCCGAGCCAGCAGCAGCACCCGCGACCAGGAAACCAGCGCCACCTGCACGTCTGCCGGTTCCATATGCAGAATGGGAGGCTCAGAAGATACAAGCGATCTTCTCCGTCACTCTAAGTGTAAGTGCTACCTGTTGAAAATAGTTGACGACAGCGAGGCGACGCCCAAAGGAGCGACTGGACGTTGTGCTGGCTTAAGGAGCTACACGAGGAAATTGAGTCTGAAGGAGGTCAGCACTTCGACGATATTGCGGGATAAGACTGAATCGCAGGTGCCGAGTCCACAATGACAGCAGAGCTCGCCGACAGGCTGCTGATAGCGAGATTATCCTTGGATCCCAAGACCATGTCTACATCGTGCGTTTCAACTGCGTTCAAGCTGACCCTCAGATCCGACCCAGATATGCTCGACATACTGGCTGGTATGCCTCAGAACGAGACGACATTTGAGTACCTAGCAGGCTGCTGGAAGCGATTGAACCTGGCCGTACGAGACACGAATCGACACGCACTCGATTCCGCCGACAAAGAGTCTTGGACAGCAGCGGTGGAAAAGTGCCGTGGGCTCATCATTTCATATATTGGCATGACTCTGGAGGATCCTACCATGTTTCCACAGCCCGATGGGTGAGTCTTTTCTTTGATCATGGCTGATGGCAGAAAACCTCTCGGTCCCGCGGAATTCTTGCCACTACTCCTCTCCCTCACGCCCGAGGGGTCCACACAGCACAACCTGGCGACGAGCCAAGCGCCTTCGCAAAAGCAAGCCGGATGTCTCTCATCAACAGACTTGCTTCCTTTCCTCAACGACCTCGCAGCTGGATTCTCAGACGACACACTGGCCGATGTCCTGACGCCGACTCTGAGTTTATTCTTTCAACAGTGGTTCAGCATCACTCCTGCCCCGGATCTTCTCGGCAACGAATGGCAACGATATATGGGCGCCATTTCTACCCTGGTTCAGGTCAAGGATATCGCCGCAGCTGTAAGTTCTACCCTCTGTCTTTAGCTCATGTCAGCTCCCAACTCTGGGCGTATGGTTATCCACATCGGCAGATGCGTCTCGAATAGAGTGGCAATCCTTGTTGGGACCCCTGGTCCGTCAGAGTGTCTACCCACGAGAATTCGTAAGTTGCTCAAAAGGGTCCTTGCTCATGGTAGGCTGAGATCTGGCGTACCTACTTCTCCGACCCGACCGAGCGAAATGTGAAAGACATCGATGCTAACAAGGATAACCTTCGCCAGACTTTGGGGGCTCTACAGGTATGGGCTGTAGGCTAATTCGCTGATAGCTAGACTTCATTGTTTAACATCTATAACTCGATAGTCAGAGCTTCCCCGGCATCACGAGAAAAGATCTTAGACTATTTCGCCCATATCGTCCGACTCAACAAGAAACGAGCGGGAATGAGGGTGAGTCGTCAGTGTCAGTGTGGCATAAAGCTAACGGCAGGTCGATCACAGGACCGTTTCATCAGACGGATTCATGACCAATCTCCAGGTCATCCTTCTCAAGTTGTTTGAGCCAGTCATGGACACCAGCTTCTCAAAGGTATACCTGTACCAAGACCCTCGCTGACGGTAGATCGACAAAATCGACCCGCATTACTTCCAGAACAGCAGTCGAATCGATATCGAGGACGAAACCAAAGTCAAAGCGACCAAAGAAGA
>Ga0265780_10003464_pt1 | contig 20736 bp, 25 predicted proteins | sample P1T30metagenome_FD_192432 | JGI IMG/M metagenome (GOLD analysis project Ga0265780, IMG submission 192432) | Plant litter microbial communities from East Loma Ridge, Irvine, California - P1 T30 | ecosystem: Environmental > Terrestrial > Plant litter > Unclassified | place: USA: California...
GAATCCATTTACAGTCGACACACATGTTTACAGATTGGCGGGACTGTGGGGATGGAGACCGAAAGATGCTACGAGGGAGAAAACTCAGTCACATTTGGAAATAATGATCCCTCCAAATCTGAAATTTGACTTGCATTTCCTCATGATTCAACATGGGAGGACTTGTCCGGCTTGCCGTGGTGGTAGCAAGGGAGGAAAGTGTACATTGAAGGGGGGGAAGGCTCTGAAGACGGAGAAGCAGGATGAGCAGGATGATACAGTTGATCAGGACGATAAAGATACGTAGAGTAGTAGATGAAGCAGTTTGCTGGATAGCGTCTGTTTGTACTATAGCATGTGTCTTGACTTGCCCCTCTGGTCAATTGCATAGCAAGTTTCGTGAATTCAAGCTTGGCCAAGCTATCATCAAAGTCCTTCATTCACCAGCCCCCCATGTCATCAGCTCGTTGTTATAAAGCCAGTATATGTATCACACAGTGCATAATTTCTATCTAACAACCTGGAAACCAAGAATGAATCGTCGGATTCTCTAATACAGACGTATAGTGACCAGCACACGTCAAGGGAGGAGCATACTTTAGGAAGGCGGAGTTATAGACAGGGTAGAAGTAGTATGAAAAGGTAGGTAGGCAGGCAGGTTATTGTTAAAGAGATAGAAGGCAAGCATATAATTGAGAAAGAGTGGGCACTGTCGAGATAAAGTCGGAAAAGTACGAAACACCCCTTGTCGTTTTCCCGTCAAGACAGGCTCATTCGAGACCTGCTCGATCGATCTACGATGAAGGAGGGTTGTAGTACTTGACGTATGATACCTGATTGTCAGCTTCAACCCTCGAGAGAGGTGGACATGTGACTTACCTCCCAGTAGGCCTCGCTGAAGGCGGAACCCTTGTTGAGGACGTAGTCGGAACAAGTAGAGTAACCAGTCTTGGAAGCACATGATTCAGTCTGACCAGCGTAACCGGCTGAGTTCCAGACAGAGTCGGCTCCGGACCAATCACCACAGAAAGTGTTGGTGAAGATGTTGAAGTTTTCGGTAAAGAACTTGTAAGGATCACAAGTGTCTCCTTGGAAGTTGGCAGTGGGCTTGCCCCAAGTAGCGGGGTCGGGCTTGTCGCCCTTGATATCGGCAGGAATGTTGTTTCGGCTGAAGAACCAGACTTTGATGCCGGCCTGAGTCCATGCGACTGATCGTCAGCTCTAAAACGGGAGTAACGAGAAATGGGACTTACGAGCATAGACACCACCACCGGCAGCGTTGAAACCTTCGCCGAAGGAGTTTCCGCTGGTTAGATCACGGACACCACATCCCTCGTTTCCGGTTTCGTAAGCGGCACAGTTGTAGCTGTCGAACCAACCAGTGGTCAAACTTCCGGTCTGTTGGTCATTGGTGTTGGAAGGAATTCGACATCCGGAACCAGTGTGGATGGAGATTTGGTTCTGGGAGAAGGCATTGACACCCTCCATGATATCGATTTCACCTCCATAAGGCCAGTTGTCTCCGTTCATCCACCAAGCGGGCCATGTACCACATCCGGTAGGGGCGTGAACAGCATCCATGATAACCATACCACCAGTGTATCTATTTATCAGCAATGCTCAAAGGATAGTGGTCAAGTAGACTTACCGCTTCTTTCCGTGGATTCGCACAGCTTTTCGGCCACCGGAAACGTGTTCGGTCTGGTCGACAGTCATGATGGCGTTACCCTTGCCGTTGATCGAGATTAAGCCTTGGTTCCAAGCATTGCTGGCACTCTGGTAAGAGACGGTACCGTGGGTGGGGTCGTTCCATGCCCAGAAGTCGAAATGGTCAAAGAAGTCGTTTCCTTGCTATTTAATTAATTTAAGATCCGATGTCAAGGGATGAAAAAAGAAACTTACCCATGCCTCTTCAAGAGACCAAGAGGTAGAGGAAGCGGGGACGGAAGCGGAAGGTGATGGCGAGGCCGATGCAGAGGCAGAGGCGGATCCAGAAGCGGTTGAAGTAGGACCAGCCCATGCTCCACCACCAATCTGCGTTGTTGTGTTGGTGCCGGGAACGACACACAAAGATCCCTCCGCCCTCTTCTTCTTGACGACGCGTTTCGTCTGGGGTTTTCTTAGTTCGGGCGAAGGACCACGAGCTTCAATCAGGACTTCACCATTTCGAGCAGCAATGTCGACATGAGAGTGACCTCGCTTTGGGTTTCGTCCGACGTGAGCAGCGAGGGCGGGGGTAGCGAGGAGAGGTAATAATAGGCTAGAGTAAAGCATTGTGTATAGTATAGTATAGTAGACTAGACGGTGAAGTGTTGTGATAGTGACCGGTGTAAATTGGTCAAAGCGTGATTAAAGTATAGGTATAGAGGGTTGAAGGATGTTCTACTCTTATTCTTTCGGGGAATTCAACTAATGGGGCGCACAGCGTCTTGATAGATGGACTAGTTGTGTGAAGGTGAAATGAATCAATCGGTTCAGGGGAGGGTGATGGGACGTGATCGTTGTCGTAGTCGTTGATGTAGTCGTTGACGGGGTAGCAATCAATGCGAGACCGTTGTGATGCGATGCAGTGAAAAGGGGAATGGATAGTGCGGTGTAGGAGTGAAGAGTGGATATATAAGAAGCAAAAGAAGGGGGGGAATAGGTGGATACAATAAGAGTAAAGGATGGCGTGTGAAAGGGTGCAGGTTCGTGTTTGTTCAGGGTAATGCCAAGCGAAATAGAAACGCGAGTATAATAAGATTAAATCGAATAGGCGATCAAAGGTAGTCGATGTACAGGGGAAAGGGGGGTGAGCGAGGTCGAGTGCAAAGGGGTAGGCGAATGACGAGTAGTAGAGGTCGGTAGTAGTCGAGAAAGGGGATATAGCGTCAGCGATATGTACGGTAATATGTGATGTACAAAAGAACAAAGAGAATGTAAAGTGGCGCTCAAGCGCTCAAGCGCGTTCTCCTCTACGGGATAACAAGGTTGGGGGGTAGAGGGACGGGCAGAGGGAAACAATACGCTTCTATCCAAAGTTTCCAAAGTGTAGCGTACTGCGCGAATACTGGGTGCCCGGCGAGCTAGCCCGAGATAACGCGGAATGTCCTCCAAGTATCTTTCCGAGTGATCCGTTCGCACCGCTCTGTCATCCCGAGACATGTGGGCGGGTAAAGCGATTTAACGCAGCTCCTCACATCCATCCCGAGACACATGGTCCGAGCGTCTACTATCCTCATCCCACCTTCGATCGCTCCCCATACACAATTGATATACACACAAACATCCCGAGATCCTCCATTGCCCATTCCGAAAAACACAGCATCCGTGCTCAAATATAGGGTAGTCACTTACCAAAAGCAGAGCAATCAATGATCTGGCCGTCAAGGCAATAGAGAGAGTTGGGGGGTAGTAACGGGTAAAAAGAAGTAGGAATGTAGTACTAGAGAAAGGAAGCTGATGATCTCGATGAACTCTGGTTGTGTGGCTGCTTGCGAATTGGCTAGAAGTGCTTGGTAGGATAAAGAGGCGCTACTGCGATGACGGTACCATAGGACAGACTAATCTTCCTCTGGCTATAGCCCAGAGAGAAGGGGTATGCAAACAGGGTTCCTGGGAAATGTACCTATACTACTCGGCATAAGAGCAGGATATAATCCAATGGACGCGACGTGACTTGTACAAATTCTATTTCAAACCTTACTTCCGATGTTGAACCCTGAATATATTTCCTGACGCGTATAACAACAACAGATCCAAAAGCCTTCCCGAGCTTTTTGATGCGCGTATTCTTGGACATTCTAGACCACGAAATAGCATCACCGCTGCTATTCTCTACTCCGTGGGCGTGACCAAATAGCCTGCGGCGGAGTTATGTATCTGTAAAGAAAGACTGCGACCTTTGCACGTCGATTGCGGGTGGCGTTCGGACATCAGCCCAATCGGATGCTTTCTCGAATAGTCCGACGGAATATGACGCGTCGGCAATGGCAACAATCCCGTCAGTAGAGTTATACAATCAGCCTTGGCAATGTGGCAGACCGCCTCACGGTGATCTCCAAGCCTAGCGTCCTTGTTAGCGATCATTGACCTTTCGGTCGAGCGTAGTAGCGAGTGATTCATGAGACAATGCGATACATATGCGATAAAACCATGACAACTCGTAATAAAGGAAAACAACAGACCAAAGGCCACCTGGACGAATGGTATAAGAAATGGAAACACATGCTAAAGACAAGAACGAGACTGTAAAAGGGGTCGAGCTGGATGTACAGGATCCTCTACCAAACAACTAGCTATTCAATTGGAAGATCCATTGCTTGGCACTCGAGCCATCTGTGTCTTTTGGCGCTTGGTGTATCGGTCCGATTGAGAGACAATCTCATCTTCCTCGTCACTTCGTCGGCCAGCGTCGCTTTTGCCAGTCCAAGGTGCCTCAGTGGTGATAGTCACCTTGGGAGTCGAATTTGCGGTATCGTTGACCCTTCGTCCGGTAGGAGTAACGGCAGACGAGTGGATGTTGGCTGGGAAAGTCTGGTTGACAGGGGTATAGGGCTCGACCTCGACTTCCATCTCGGCTCCCTCGTGCAGTGAATGTGACGAGTTGGCAGAGGAAGGAGGAGAGTTGGTAATGACCGACACTGGAGACGCTCCGGTTGTGCCCTCGGACAAGATAGAAACGCTAGCCTGACCATCCGAATCCATATCGGCGTTGGGCTTGACGTAGAACTTCTTGTCTTCGAGGTCTTGATGAGTAAACGATTGTCCTCGCTGAAGAAGTGAAGATTGTCGGGGTCCAGGACCATGAAGTCCGTTGCTGATTGGGACTCGAGGGGGAATCTTGTTGACAGAGCCAAAGGTCATATCCAATGCTAGGGAATGAGCGAATGTTCATGCATGTTGACTTACGAGAAGACAGAGGGACCGCACCGGATCGCTTGGGGTCGCCCTTATCAGAAAGACTAGCCAGTCAGCTTATGATTTGGTGTGATCAGAACACTCACTCCAACGCGAGGGCAAAGCTTGGGATCAACATATCCTGCTCGACCTCATCGATCATGTCCTCCAACACGACATCGGCCATATCGGGCCGGTCGGAAGGATCAGACATATCAGATGGAGTTCGCCTATGGTGTCCACCGACTTTGGCCATACTCTCTCGTCGGGCGACATCAAAGACCTGTCGGCGAGTCTCTTCGAATGATCTGTTCCAGCCTGGGGGCTTAGATCCTTCCACCTTGACGATCTGGAGGGCGATCTCGCCAATGATGTTGGCAGGGGGAAGCTCTCCTGGAGCGTACGATTGTTCGGAGCCTCGAGGGGGTTTGGCCAAGTACTGAACTGTTAGCAGAGTTGAGGTATTGAAAGTCGCGTGACGTACAGCTTCAATGATCCCATTCTCGTCATCTGTCCATGGGGCCGATGAAGGCCACTGGGCATCTCGAGGGAATTCGGCAGTGTCGGGAGTCATAGCTCTTGGGTCCTGTATATCAGTATTGAACCTGTCGGGGAGAGTTGATGACTCACCACTTTGAACATCATTGGTGTTCCCGAAGCAGAGATAGGGGTTCGCATAGGTGTTTTGAGACTGCTGTCGTTGTGAACATTCAATCCTCCGGGTCTGTCATCAGTACGCGTAAACAAGGTTCAAAAGCGCAAACTTACCCAGAAGGAAGTCGAAGAGGGGGAGGCCGAGCCTGTCGCCTTTCCCCAAGAGTAGAACTAGTGGGTGCTCCGAACATGTTGATAATAGTTGTATAGACAGAGTTTTAATGTGTAGGAATGCGTTGATGGTATGTGATTTCGTAAAATGTGGAGGGATGTGAACAAGTTGGTATCGACCAGCGTATATATGTTTAGATGGTGAGCTGTGGAGCGAGATCGGATGTGAAATGTAATAGGGATGTCAACAACCCGATACAAAGGATATGAAATGTAAGGTGGATGGGACAAGCTGCGACGCTAGTTTCTAGTGGACACTTGTAAAGCTGATGTAGCGCGTTGGTTGAACGATGTGAGACACCGATGATGTGGAGTAAATGTCGAAAGCTCTGGGCGCAGCCCGATGGAGAGATAGGGTTGTTGGATCACAAGTAGAGTTGACTTCAACGAGGGGACGAGTTCAATATCGGTTTCTACTAGATGTATCTGTCTCGTCTATCGTGGATCCTTGGCGTTATGCCGTTGTTGTTCTCGGCCGACCGGCGGGGTTGTGTGAGAGAGGTATATACAAGATGTCGATCCAGCTGTACCGGGTAGTGTGACAGATGTCAGATGGGATGTAAACACGGGAACACTTTGTGTCCCAAAGTCGGCAGTGTGTGTGTTTGTCGCACCGAGATCGAGCCAGTCGTGCCAGGCCGTATCACTATCGTATCGTCGACGGGGGTGGAGCGTAAGACGGCCGAGATGTTATGACAAGATGCTTTGCGAGTATGGGCGACAATACGCGGTTACACCTAGTGATCCCACTCAATTCCTGTCGAAGGTGTTGCACAGCAATTCCAGTTTACTCCACCAGTAGGTCGACCAGTGTAGTGCAGTGATCGGTGATAGGTCTAGGATGGCTCGAGTACAAGCCGACGGTGAGATACACAAGAAAGTGGAATAGGTTCAAGAACAAGAAAGAGAACAATAGATCGTCATGATCTTGATCAGGAAAACGACCCTCCCTGAAAGATCGAAGTCCACCCTACTTTTACCAAACCAAACTCAAATGGTACAGGGGCTTACGGAGTAGGTCAAGGGGAAAGTTCTTACTCATTAGAGGATCCCACCTAAGACTAGGGGGGGCCGGCAAGGCACTCGGTCTCGCCGGAATGCAGAAGAGGGGGCTGACATTAGATGAGAGTCTAAGGGTTAAAGGAGGCGCGTCGCGTCGACGCGTCGAATTACTACTGAGGAGGCGAAGAAACGAAATGTCGATCGACTCTATACATATCGGTTTGGATTGGTCTCACATTGTCTGCAACGCCTCACATATCTGCCATTTCGATCCGCCTCACCCTGAATCGTGATGTCTCGAATGGTATCCTATCGAGGTCGTCTAACGTTCAGCTACCACTGTAAGCTGTATTTGCAAAGCTTACTCGGAGTTGAAACGCTCGACTGCTGCTCTCAGATGGACGCAGGAGATCACATGAACCGCCTTCCCGTTTTGATCTAATACAGGCTTGACAGGCTTGTTGTGATGAAGACCGGTTTCGAGCAGAGCCAAGGCTATTTCGGATCGCCAGGCTTGGTCCACGCCATCGAAATCTTCCCATTCGATCCCACAAACACACCGACCTAACGAGTCCTCAACGCATGTTGCCTGCACCATGTGAGTCATAGCTTTTCGTCCGAAGTCAAGACCTTTGGATCCTAGGCCACTTGCGATCTTCAGGACCCGGATGGGATGCTTCCTAAGGTGTAGGCCCATAGTCCGCTCGACGGTGGACTTGATCCGGCAGAAACTGTACGTATCGGCTAATGCGGAGAGAACGATGCAGCTTGCGACGGAAATAGATGAGAGGTGTAAAGCCCAGTGGTTTCGCGAAGGAGCATTGAGCATATCGAATAATACTGCTATACTCTGGGCGTCCGCGTCGAGATAAATTGGGTTTTGGTCGTTCGACGAGGAATGGGTTTGAGTAGAGCTGTTATCCAAGCTGAACATATCTCTGAACACATCACTACTCATCAGATATACCGATGGTCGACTCACCTCTCCTTCCTCAGGATCTCCCTGTCAAAAGCGAATTTTTCATTATCCTTTGATATGAAACATATCAGTTGCTTGTCGACTCGGTACCTTGGATGCCAGGAGTCTGTCTGTCCTTGTTCGGTGGGCGCAGTCATTGTGCTATGTGGTGTCAGTACGGTAGTAATAATGACAAGAAGTAAGCGGCGGCGACTGATGATGAGATTCCTTCGTTGGGCACGGACCATGCTCTTCATCGATTTGACAGGTGCTATGATCGCTGACGCCACCATGACCTCTACCAGGCTGGCCCCTTCTCGAATGATACTGAACACCAAACTTGTCGGGGTCACTAATCAACCTCTGAGCCAGGATACCCATTCATACATTCCGAGGTTGGCTCGTATTGTTCTGATATACCCAGCTCATGATTCCGAACACTTCTTCCTCCTTCCCGCAACTGCTTCATCTGATTCCTCTTTCCGCCTTGTACCCCCCCGTCTCACTGGTCTAGTCGTCCCTGATGATCAGTTCCGATACGCCAAGCAGTACAATGAACTGACTCACTTAGGCGAAAATTGCTCAGCAATTTCCTTCAGATCGATATAGTATCTGGTCTCGATCGTGGTTCTGGCTTGCCGAGAGGATTGGGAAAAAGGCGGGATTGGCCTGCACGTGATGGAACGATTGGTAGGGTAAAAGGAGACTAGCAAGGGCGAGTTGCCAGCTTGGCTTGATGTCCGCCATCGCGGCCCAGAGGTCGAATTCCCCTCCCTTATGAACCGGATCGAATCGGAGAAGCTCGATAGCTTGTCTGCCTAGCGTGAGATCGTCGAGTCGACCGGCGTATGCGATTCCAGCGAAAGGATTCTTTCGCAATGCCGCGGTCAGCGCAGATTCCGCGTCGGATCGAGACACCTTGATGTTGTACTTCTGATGAAACATAACGTCGGCATGGAGAAGCTCCAGACCAGGCTCAGGGAGTATATCGGGTTTGTGTCGAGCGGCATAAAGTCCATGGATGATCCTTTGTACGACATCGGCGTTCTCGGGAAGGAGCACCGTTCTCGGTCCGTTCGATCTTGAGGTCTCCGGACCGAGAGAGGTCATCATATTCTCGAAAACCGTGCTGATAGTCAGCCTTGATTTTGAAGGGCAATACCAAAGATCAGTCACTAAGATGGGGGGGCGAGGGTAGAGGGCTGGCATCGGATTCAAGAGCTCACCTATAAACCGCAAGTGTGCGCTCATCGACATTGAACTTCTGACCATCGTTGCAAACGAGAATGACTTTCGGAGCATGCTCCTCGTATAGGGGATGTGATTGAAGTTCCTCCCTCAGTCTCTTGTCCTCTGGCATGTCTTCTTCATTGCAGCCATGAGAGACTCGTCGTCGCTTTACTTTGAGAGCTCTCACAGCTGCAGGCGAGTTTGGTTGATGCTGCACTACATCCGGGGAGGAGTTGTTGTCTTCATTTTTAACGTTATCATCGTCCGGACTGGTATCGAAGATTGTTGATTGTCCCAATCGGCTTCGCTGAGGTGCGTATTTGATCGTGCGGGCTGGAAAGAATGTCAGCGGAGGGGCTCTCTCTGAAGGAAGCAGCTGCAATCTCACTCGAGTGACTCTGCATCACGGGGGGAGACAATGGCATGCCGAATAGTGGGTGCCTTGATGTGAGGGAGTTAGAGGACTTGAATATGAGAGAAGGAGTTAGTCTGGAGAGAAGAGAAGTGAAGAAGAAAAGAGAAGAGAAAGGTAATGAGAATGTATGCAGTATGTCTGCCATGACGCCGTTGCGCACAGACCTCGTTTCGGAAAAACACTGAAACGGCAACTCCTCCGTCCACGAACCCAGGTGCTCGCCAAGCCTTTCATTCCATTTTACCATATCATATCGTTACAAGCGGTCGATACTGGAGCCATCGTCACAGCGATAGCCTCTATATCGTCGTCGATCCTCTACTTTCGATCTTCCTTCACTCATGGCTCTCAATCCCTAATGATCAGGGTTCTCCGCCTCTGTGACTCGTGGTTCTACTCACTTAGGATTGAAGTCGCCAACCTCGGATCCCAATTTAGTGTTCACTCTCACTTGAAGATAGTGAACCTTCTTCCCACCCTGTGACGTGGTGGAGAATCGACGTGTCGGATCCGGCATGGCCAGCTGAGCGAGAGCGAGCTGCCAGCTAGGCTTAGCGTCCGAAATCATGTCCCAGAAGTCGATTCCACCTCCTCCCAGGAGGTCCATGAGTGCAATTGCTTGCCTTCCGAGATCGAGATCAGCGTTCCAGCTGGCATAGGCGAATCCGGCAAAAGGGTCCTTTTGAAGGTCCGACCTTCTGTGACCTGATACTTGTCGAGAGCTTTCAATACCGAGTGATTGATAGCCAGACCATGGCTCTCACCTGACGAAGGTCCAGTGCGAGATTGATGTGTTTGTAGGTCGGAGATCGTTAGTGCAAGGACTTCGGCCTTTTCGTCGATGAAGATTGGCTGGGCCTGATCCGTGTTGGGATCACTGGCGGGGAGGGAGAACATGTCTTTGAAGACGTCGCTGGTCATCAGCTGAGTTTCAAGGGACAGAAGCGGGAGCGTTTCAGATGAGAGAGACGATAGTATATGTATGCTGGTGACTTACCTATGGGAAGGTAGAATATGTCTATCGACGCAGAGCTTCTTATTATCGTTGGAAAGGATGATGACTCTCGGGACGTCAGGTCTGAAGAGAGGGTGCCATGCGACGTCAATAGCTTCCTCCCTTGCCGTTCCTCCATCCTTATCGTCGATAGCCTTCGCAGGCCCTTCCCAATCCTTATCATTGTCACTATTCTCCTTCACCGCTGCTCCACTCTTTTCATCCTTCTGCTCACCATCTTGACATTGGCTGTTCATACACTCTTCCTCATCTTGATCGTAATCGTCCCCCTCATCGATCCCATCTTCATCTTCCTCGTAGTCATCCTCCCCATACTCCGTCTCCTGATAATCGTCCATGACAATACCGACTTCCACGTACAGGTTTCTGATATCTTCATCCGTCCCCTGATAATCGTCCATGACAATACCGAAGTCCTCGTACAGGTTTCGGATATCCTCGTCGATTCTTCGCTTTTTTGCGATCACTCCTGAATCCGCAGTGAGGTCACCTGCCAAGGAGTCGGAGACCGGACGAGTAGCTCCGGGACTCATAGTGAGACGCTTCTGCTTGTTATTTCAGCAGAGTGTTCAGGTGTCGCTGGCGGGAACCTGATGGGCGTAAGCGTGATCTCGAATAGTCTTTGAAATATACTCACCTTCTGTTTCCCTGGTGTTTGCTCGATGATAACGTTAACAAACAAAAGTAATCAGTGTGATTGAGGATGCGAAAGTGGGAGAGGTTGAAGTATGAGAAGCAGAGGGAGGGGCGGTCTATCAGCTCCACATGTGAATGCGCACAGACTCCCATCAAATCAATACCGCTGGTTCCTCTCCCTTGAACCCAGTTCGGCCGCTTCGAGGTGTCAGACATTCTTACCACTCGTGAGAAACTGAGTTGAATCTCCTCATCATCAATTTCCCATCATCGATGTGCCCACAGGAGTAGCATAAGGGTGTAAGAGATGTAGAGCAAGTCATAAACCGCTCCGCCCTTACTTAGCTCATACATCATACTCATACGCCGGATAAACATCGGCGATGCATAAATCAAGGCACGTAAGAAATCGAAATAATTCGGGCATCATCACCGATCATCTCATATTATACCATCAACCAGCCAGCTAGAGGATGTCAATCAGGCCAAAAGATCCTTCTGGGATCGCGGAACCTGACTTTGGACCTGCGAATGATGAGCCTGCAATTCAGGATAAGGGGAAGGGTAGAGCTGTAGAGGAGAAACCGCATTCACCTTTTATTGGTTTTGCAGCTGGGTTATGTTCTGGGTGAGTAGTCCGGCTCTGGGGACACAGAGACTGTAGGGAGTCAGCTGATGATTAGATGGACCAAGCTTGTTGTGGGGCATCCTTTCGATACTATCAAGGTGAGCTGATAGTCCTGTTCAAACGGGCTGCAAGCTGACAAAGATAGACGAGATGTACGTCTTCCTCCTCGTGGAGTCACTGAGTCAGCTGATACCTAGTACAATGTACACCCGTAGGACATTATCAGGGAGCATGGCATTGCTTTACCTCCACTATAAAGACTGAGGTTAGTAATCAGCTAAATCTGCCTCAAGAAGGAGAGAGCTGATCAAACAGGGTCCCAGAGCGTTATATAAAGGCGCGTCAGTCCCGGCAATATCGTGGGGTATCACAGACTCAATCCTGATGGGAAGGTACGTTGTTCTCGCTGTCCTTGAAAGACTGAGCTGATGGACAGTCTGCATAATTATAGAGCCTTCTTAAAGTCAAATGGATTCGCCGAACGTGATCCCTACTCGAAGGATGGTGGACAAAGATTATCCCTTCTAGGTCATACGGTAGCTGGAGCTTTTGCAGGATGGACCAAGTACGTATTCTCGTTCACAGAGAGACTGAGCTAACGATCAGTGCCGTCATAGCCCATCCGACGGAAACGATAAAATGCAAACTGCAACTTCAGCTCGTCCAGACCGGGGCATTGTCAAAACAGTTTGCAGGACCAATAGATGTGGTCAGGCAAACGGTAAATGGACAGGGTATAAAGGGGATGTGGAAGGGTGTAGGAGCTAGTTTCATTTACAGGAGTTGTTTCGCAGCTATGTTTGGAGGTACGTTCCTCTACCGATTATCAAAATGGAATGGTACTGACGATGAGTAGGATTCGAGATTTTCAATAGGATGTTCAAGAAGTGGGAAGGAACGAGTTGGGAGATGTCGCCCGGTATGGGTAACTTCATGGCAGGAGGTTTAGCTTCGAACATGTACTGGTTAACGGCATTACGTGAGTTGTCGATATCATCGACGTAGGCCGTAGCTGACGATAGCGCTGGACAATGTCAAGAATAGAATAATGGGTAAGCTTTTTCTTTTGCAAGATCAAGACCAAGCTAGACAGATAGTCGACTCGATCAAGAAACCTAGATTCAGCGGTGTAGTGGATGCCTACCGTCAAACATGGCGTGAAACATTCAATCCTGCAAAGTCATTCAGTTGGAACGCCATCGCAAGAACTCGTAACTTTTACAAGGTCAGCAGCTATGTCGAACTCCAATTCTAGTATAGAGCTGATGAGATAGGGTTTCGTACCGGTCGTACTTCGTGCTTTCCCTACCAACGCAGCTGCCTTAGCCGTATGGGAGGGAGTCATGCGTTGGTCCGCCAAGAACGACCTGCAATTCTAGATACCCTTCTCGCTGTATAGAGATAACATAGATTCCTCACAATTCAATTGTCAACACCCATCTCATTGCATTTTCTTTTGGTTGTAGCGATAGTAAGGCAATGCATTTATAAGATATTGGTACAACTCTATGTCTTCATGTACTTTTCGGTCGTGTATATCTCCCTGTCTCCGTTTATGATCTACTGCTCTCGCCGTCTCAACCTCTCGATGCCTTTCTACTTTCCAACTCCTCCGGATAAGTAGGCGATTATTACTGCTGCGATTCCCGCTCGGGCCGCGCTGGAACAGTGGGAACCTGATCACTACTCGGTGGTAATGCTCCAGGCATAGCAACCATGGCAGCTCCCGCCAATCCTCCCGACCCAAATGCACCACCTGAACCAGCACTCAGAATGCCCCCACTGCCGCCCGTACTAGACGGAGCAGTCATTGTCCCAGTATCCGTCGCACTTTCCCAGCTCCCACTGCCCATCTCGGTACTACTACTCGTATTATTTTGAGCCGCAGAAGTAGAATACCTCCCTAATGATGAAGGTGTTGATTCCTGGTGTTGAATAGGTTTCGGCGATGGTCGACGAGTAGAATCCGACGATGATGAATTCAAGGGCTCTGGGTTGGGTCGGTCATTTTGCCGCTGCGCAAGTGCAGCAGCAGCTTTGGCAGTCGAGGCGGAAGGTTCGCTGACTTTTCGAGTATTGAGCTTGAAACCGAGACGATTGAAATGTTCGGCTAATTCTGTTGGTTTGGGAATTCCGGGGAAACTGAAATAAGCAAGAAATCCGTTCTGACAATGATGATTTACACACTTTCTAGGGGAATAGACAGTGAAAGCCTGACTGTACGCTGAGACAAGTGGTGGACTGGGAGTAGCGCTCTCGGAAGGTACAGCCGTGATATCGAAACAGCGGAAACGCAGGGTGTACCTGATTATCAGTAAAAAAAACTTCCGTGGTCTCCGATCAGACTACTTACGTTCCCTCGTGTTTGACGGTGACATCCTACAGCTGTCAGCTCACTCCAGTCGACAGCAATAATAAGCTCACCGTAAAGAGGAACCACAACCCCACCCCACCCTCTGGCGCGGGGACCCTGATGCCAGAAACATGCGAGTTTCCATATAGGTTTCTCCCAAAAGTGACAGACTTTTTCTTGTCTTCGTCTTCCTGTGTCTCGTGTAGATCGCCCAAGCCTTCCGGTAGTTGAGCAGGAGCATCACGAACATTTCTGAGGACGTTAGGCGAACTCTGACTATGTAGGTATCCATGTGCTAATTCCGGCATCGGGCGTATAGGGCCTGGATCGGCATCCTTCTTGACAAAGGAGCTTGTCCGACCCATTGTAATATCTCCATCAATCGAGCGCGATGGGTGGTTCGAAAGAGGAGCCGGAGGTGGACGACGTGGTCGATCAGGTGATCCCGTAGGCGTACGCGATGTGGACGATGATGCAGACGCCTGTCTTTCCGTGAGATCGCTGTCTCTTGAATTACCAGAGCGCAACGGTGGTTTTCGGTTTCCCGTCGGTGATCCTACTGGTGTCTCATCGGGAGAGAACAGGTCGGCAGCACAGATAAAATTCGACGATTCTACTGTTCTAAGACGTCAGATCGGACGTGACTTTGGCCACTAGCTGGATTACGCACGAGACATCAATCTCCTCTTCTTCCCATCCTTCTTCCCAATCTGGATGACCTCTCGTGGTCCCATCTGTTATCCGCCGACATTCCTTGATCCGCAGGCGAACAATCGGACAATGGGCAAGTGGTCTCCGATCCTTTTCGGTTTTACGTCTTCCATGTATAGGTTGCTGCGCTACTTCGAGATTGCACCTGACCATTAGATATGCCATTATTGGAAGTATGGCATGGATACTGACCTCATGGACTTCCCAGCGAAGGTCCCACTGGTGATATAAGCCCTCTCGGACCACTTCAATCTACTAGAATTAAAAACCGGTGTAGACATGGGCAATGTCGAACTGGACGAGCTGGAAACAGGAGTGTCTGACTCGACTATCGTACTCCGTAAAGGAATCGTCGTCGGGGGTAGCATATTGTCGGATATGAATCGTCTTTATGTGATCTGTTCTGGAAGATTGTGCGATTGTCGCCTAAATCACTGAAAGGAGTAATGACAGTGAAAGGTATGTCGATAGGGGGTTTGACATCTTCTGGCTGAGACCGAGGATTGGGTTTCGTTGGTGTGCCGACTGACTGACCCTCCTTAGGATGATCCCTGTCGGAAGCCTCTATAATTTGGACAGATCGGCGGTCGAAGTTATGCAATTCTGTTCGAGATCTCGAGACTTCTGTTGATGTGGTAGGATGGCGTATTATATACAGACCCCCAGGCCAGGTAGCGGCTGTGCCAAATCGATTGTGTGAGTGTGTTTGAAAGGTACCAGCAAGTCTTGTGCAGGCACAGTCTATAGGAGAAAAAAAGGAGTACGTGCAGGGTGTATCTCAAAACATTGTGGAGCTGGATCAGATGCCACGTGAATCGATCGTTCCTAGATTGCCCTGATTACCATTATTCATATGACGCAAGCATTGACGTGTACTTTGATCGACATGACTCATCTCACATGTCAGCAAATAACAGCATTTTGTATATTGTACAATATATAATCTACATCTTTTACGCCTTGGCCCTCTTACAAGCAGCCTCAACATCACTTGGACCATACTCTATCCCAAGATTACTATCAGAATAACACCTTCCTATCAGTTCTTGTGCTCGTCCCGCCTCCTTCTTCAACTCCAGGGTAATAGCCTTCCAGACCGTATTGATAACTTCAGCAATGACCGCATCAGGGACAGTAGACCCATCGTCGTCATGCGAAAATTGCTTGTCGACTCGTTTAGCCATCGCTTCAACGGCTTTACGCATATCTTTGGCAGTGTTGTCTTTCAAGAGCTTCTTCAAGGCTGATTTTGACGAAGTGGGGTGAAGCGAGACTTCAGACGGCGGAGTATTCTGCAAGACCTTGTCGACGCCCTCAAAGAAGTCCTGGATTTATCAGCTTTGTCCTGCCTACAAAAAGGAGACGTACAATGAGACGACCGAAAGAGCGACGTAGCATAAGTCGGATGTATTGACTCATGTTCTCGTCGTAGATCCCTTGAGCCCTGTCCAAAAAGACAGCCAGAGCAGGTCGATTGATAGCAGAAAGATCATCAACGAAATGGCGCATGTTTTCTACCTCATCAGCCTGAATTTCTCGGCAGTAGTCACGAGACTGACCGATCATGATAACATGATAATTGAGCTGTCCTTTGTCTTCTGCTGCCTGACCATCTCCTCTGTCGGTCTTGGCAACCTGGCTCAAAGTACCGAAAATAGTATTGGCGACTTTATCGTATATCTCATTGACCTTGTCGCGAATAGGCAGACCCTCAGCACCTTCGAGTTGGGCCTCCATCTTCTCAACAAATGTCTGAGTAGTCAGCTTTGCAGATCAGATGTGTGAGGTAGCTTACTGGGAAATGTCGAACAAAGAACGCCACGCCTTTTCGCCTCTTGCTAGCTTTAGCACCATCGATGATCCGCATCTGCTCTCCCTACCCGTCAGCGTTCGTTCCAGTGAATAGATGGTGGATAGACTGACGACGAAAGCATCAAGCATAGCTCTCTGCCTACCGAGCTGCTTCTCAAACAACTGCGAAAAGAACATTGACGTCTGTTCCCTCTCAGCTTCCAGCGCAACTTTCTCAGTAACAGCTATGATGCCAACGATCGTACTACACATCAGCTCATCTCCCATCATCATCGTGAGAGACTCACACTGGATCCCTACCAACAGCAGCTTCTACCCAGTTTTTGGTTTCATTATCCACGAATCCAAATACCAGGTCCATGGTCGATCTGACTAATTGCATAAGCCCAGGAGAGATGGCTTTACTGGCATGCCGAGCGGCTTGTCTGCGGAAGTAGGAATCTAGTTCCATGTGATCTGCGAATGTCGATTCAGTGTCGGTCAGGTGGAGGAAGGCGTTTATAAAGTCTTCTTCAATGACCATTTGATTAATCATTTCCGATATCGCTTTTTGATATAGCTTTCGCATCAGCTGCACGTCGAGGCGAGAACAGCTGAACATACCTCTGCAACGCGTAGTGCATTCTCGTCATTCGTTTTTTCCTTCTTCCCACTTGGATCACTACCTTTAAATCCAATGGCCGCTCTCGATTTCTGCAGAGCCGATGGTTTGGGTACATCCGCTTTAGCAGCTGAAGCAAAGGCTATCCTGTCAGCTTTGATATTACAAGAGAGTGAACCAGACGTACAGGCTTCATTTGTATCTCCACCGGTATTCAGCGAGCCAATGAATCCCATCAAAAGTTCCTTCATCTCGGCTTGATGCAATTGGCTGATTGCTGCCATATAGTTCTGCCTAATCAGCTTCGTCACCACATCGAGCAGAAATATAGCTTACCGAGCATAAGCGCTGGTATCTATCCTCATCCATCTCTTTCATGTAAAGCACCAAACCCTCGTACATCATCAGATACTCTCCCATGGAGGTATGTGCTTGTAAACCATCATTCTTTCTGCGCCCTTTGCGGAATTCTGCCAATGTGCTCTCGGACTGCTCATCAGTAAAGCTCATCCACGAAGTAGAGAGACGCACCTGATGTTTGAAAGCGACATCGAGATAATCCTGTAATCTCTTACAGAATTGATGACTGTTTTCTTGATACTCCCTCGTTCTGGCGATTGTAGCTGCAACTTCGGCATTTGCTTGGTCCATACCTGCCTGTAAGGCTTTATAGAGTGATGCCGCTGCTCTCTCGAGATTTTGCACTCCTCGAGCACTTCCTGGGGACTCTTGAGCTAGCACTCGGAGGTCATCTGGGGCGACTTCGGCGATTTCCTGCATGATCAGCTTGTCTTGAGCTGTGGGGGCAAGTCAGCTTACGAGCAGCTGTCTGAGTTCAGTCAATAGTGCCTGCTGATTTGACGTCTGGACTTGGAGACCACGGTTCTGGGACTCGATGTATGAGATATCGTCCGAGACGGCCTACATGTCAGCTCGACCAAATCATGAACATGCCAGCTTACATTGAGCTGCATCTTGTAGCTTGTGATCTGAAGATCGATGTCGTCAAGTTCAAGTAGGGCTTCGTCAATATGACCCAAGACTTGCGATATCCGATCATCCGATTCCAGAAACGCGTGTATATTCGCCTGAGTGGTCAGCTTGTCACCATAAATCGATGAAGGACGGCAGCTCACCGAATCAAGAGCTGAGAGCTCGTCCAGCAATCTACTCTCTATAGCATCTGCAGACCCCTTCTTCCTCCCGTTATCAATACCACCATTCGTAACAGTCCAATCGAAGCTCTCCAGCATATCCTCGACACTATTCATAATAGCGTCCGGCCCTTCCTGGTCATCGTCAACAGTCATCCCCGCTGCGCCAGGTAAAGCCCCAGTCTTGGATGTGAGGAGGACCTCCCTCGAGAAGGCCGTGTTCAATGGTGGAGGATGGAATGAAGCCCTTCTTTGTGTAATCTTTCGTGTTACGCCATTTCCATTTGGGTCCATGGGAGACCCAAGGCGGGGGTCGGTGGCCGTAGCGGGTGATGGGAGGGTCGTCATAATCTTCGGAGGAGCTAAAGGTGTGGAAGGTACGACATTGGAAGGTCTTGGATCCTTTGCGTTATCATCCTCTTCAAAGACTTCGCTATATTTGCCCTTCGGAGCTGGTATGGTAACGTCCGGAGCGGAGCGTGACGAGGATGATCCCTGTCTATCGTTCGATCCTCCCCTTTGCATTGCACTTGCTTGGGATACTTGATCGGTGGACGGTCTCCGGGCACTGTTGGAGGTTTGAATAGAAGGTCTCCTCTGTCCACTCCCATTCCCATTTCCAAAGTGTTCCCCTACGCTCAGACGATCAGGCTGGGATCTAGAGCTCGGCATGCCCATCCCCAATCCCGCTACATTCGGCGGTGTTCCATTCACATAGGGCGAAGGCGTTCGACCATCCGACGGTCGGCGGGTATGGTCCTTCGAAGGTCTCCTTGCCATTGCGTCTCCAGAGGGCCGCCGGTTGTTGTTGGGCATCGGCAATGGCGCGGAAGATTCGGCTAATGGGGATCGACCATATCTGTCCCCATCGATAGACGGTCTACCGAGAGAAGGTATAGCTTGATGACTTTGACTTTGACTTCTTTCCGAGGCGTAGTGTGATCCAGTAGCGCTTGCCATCGAAGATGAGGATCCTGAGCGATGATCCTTCAGCTTTGGGGGAGGAGCCAGATCAATAGATCGTCCAGGGGGAGAAAACATGGGTCCAGCATTCCGGCTCACTGATCCAGCTGAACTTGAGGCAATGAGTGGTGCGCTTGTAGGTCCTGCGCATCAGCTACGTCCGGAGCAGGGGGGAGGCCTAGCTTACCTGGTCCAACAGCACTAGGAGGTGGCTGAGGTGTGAAATTGATGAGTTCGGGAATATCATTCTTGGTATAAGTCTTGTAAACTTTAGCGACTGAATTCAAGAAATGTGTTTGATCCCTGTTACTATCGGTGACCCAATGATATCTTCGGATAGTCATTGTCAACGCAAAGTCGACAGGCTACCCATCAGCTAGTTGCTAACCCATTCACGTGAGACTCACGCCAATAACTTCCAATGCCCTTACATCGTCAAGATGCCATGTCTTTCCTTTAGAGAAACTCAGATTGTTATTCCGTTTCGCCTTATGCATGACCACTTTGCCGAACTTGGTGACTTCCATCAGCTTTGCCGTCAACCGAGCGTATGAGCTTACCAGCAAGCATTAGGTAACGTGTCTTCTGCCCTCCCTCACCTTCATCCTCATATACTTTCAAATAAGAGATCAAAGTCTCATCTGCCGTTCCCGATTCATCCACCCTAGAAAATAGGGATTGGACGATATGATGTTTCGTATCATCCACAGCGTGGGGCCGCTGTTGGGATGCCATCTTACAGAGATAAGGAGTGAAGTGCAGTAGGTAGGTGGGGGATGGTGATGTGCTAGTTAAGCCGGAATGATGACGCGGAGATCAACACACTCCCCGCGACGCGCTAATGATGATAGTACTGTTGATGCATCTATACATGGATTCCTCTAAATCGACATGTACTGGTAGATAGTACAATTCGCCCGGGAATTATAGCAAAGAAATAACGAGAAATGAGAATGACATGATTCGTATGACAAGCCATGAGGGAATGTATACAAAGATGGGATAATGCAGTCGCAGTTAAACATGGCATGCAACATCGTATCGAGAGCGGCCTGCGCTGACTATCTGATCAGCTTGACTCTTTCCATCTTGGCATGGAAGACTCACTTGTTTGTGATGTTATAGTGGTGAACGTTAATCATCATGAGACTCAGCAGCGTCGATCATTGGACCCATCAAATCTCCTCGCGAATCGACGTCCAGACTGCTCAAATTGTTCTTCGAGACCAGTCGTTGTCGCTGCGAGGTAAGCGGGGACATGATGACCGCACCACCAAGCAATTGATGACCCAAAGTCGATGGTGGAGAACCAATACCGAGATCTGGACGTCCAGCATGTCCTGATGAAGATGGTCCCGCCGTCAATGACGAGGTTGATGTTGATGGACCAGTGATGGATACGGAAGGGGTCATTGACGGTTTTGAACCCATCATCATTGGCCTCACTGCTGATCCGCTTGCTGAAGTGACGCGTGATGAGAGTGGAGTAGAGAATGAACCCATCGAATCGGATAACATGGTTCGATCCCTACTATCGCTAGGTCGTGGGTATCGGACGAGTGACGAGTAATCAAGA
>Ga0265780_10003465_pt1 | contig 20734 bp, 14 predicted proteins | sample P1T30metagenome_FD_192432 | JGI IMG/M metagenome (GOLD analysis project Ga0265780, IMG submission 192432) | Plant litter microbial communities from East Loma Ridge, Irvine, California - P1 T30 | ecosystem: Environmental > Terrestrial > Plant litter > Unclassified | place: USA: California...
GTTCGTCGCCGACAACAGCACCGAGCAGAATTGGGGATGCCGCGCGACGAGTTTCGCGTTGCGGCAGATGATAGCGAGCCGGCACGAGATCACGGGCACGATCACCCGCGCGCTGCTGAAAAGCCCGCTCACCGTGCCCCGCCCCGGCGCGGAGCGCACCCACGCGGCCTTGGTGCGCCGCCTGCGCCGCCCGCGCGTCGGCCGCACGCCGGTGCTGGGCGGACTGGTGTTCGGCGTGATCGACACGCTTGGCGCTATCCATCCGCCCAGCCATGACAGCGAAGCCGATGCCGCGCTGCTGTGGGACTTGCGCGCGCGGTCTCCCAAGGCGCGCGCGATCGTGGAGCGGATCAAGGCGTGCGACGCCATCGTCGTCAACGGCGAGGGCGAGATGATCTTCTCCACCCCCGCCCGCCCGACCCTGCTGCAAACGCTGGCGATCTGCGCGCTGGCCAAGCAGCGCGGCAAGCCGGTCTTCTACCTGAACGGCATGATCTCGCGCGCGCCCGATGGCTCCGCGCTGGCCGAGACGGTCGCTTCGGCGGCGCGGGTGCTTGACGGCGCGATCGTGTCGGTGCGGGACGGCCGATCTCAGACTACCGCTGCCGAACTGCTCCCCGCGCTGCGCCCCGCCTTCCACGCCGACGCGCTGTTCACCTGGTATCGCCGGTTCGCACACGATCCCGCCGATCGCTACGATCCCGCCGCGCTGGTCCCCGCGTTCGACCGCACCGGCGCGGTCCGCCCGCGCGTCACCGACCTGCCGTACATCGCGATTTCGGGAAGCTCGCTTGCCGCGCGAAACCAGCGTGCCGCAGCCGACGCATACACGCTGCTTGCCGAGCGGTTGAAGTCGTTAGCCATGCCGTTGCTGCTCGTAGCCACCTGCGGCGGCGACGATTTTCTCGGTGTTGTGGCGCGCCGCACCGGCTTGCCCTTCCTGCCGGTCGCCACGCCGATCCTCGCCGGCGCGGCGGTCATGGCCAACGCCCGCCTGCTGGTGAGCGGCCGCTGGCATCCCTCGATCATGGCGGCGCTGGGCGGCACGCCGTGCGTGTTCCTCGGCTCAAATTCGCACAAGACGTTCAGTTTGCAGGAACTTCTCGACTACCCCGCCCCCCGCGAGTTCCCCGCCATCCCCGACGCGGACGCTGTGGAAGCGATCGTCACCACCGCCCGCGACACGCTCGCCCAAGGCACCGATCGTCGCCGCGCGATCAGTCAGGCCGCCGCGAAGTTGGATGATAGCGCGCGCGGGATAATCGACAGTATCGCATGATATCCGGGGAAGTACCGACCGGGACAACGCTGCCGCTCCGCCATCGCAGCGACATAGATGGACTGCGTGCCTTCGCGATCGTTCCGGTATTATGCTTCCACGCCGGCCTCGGTCTGCCGGGCGGCTTCGTCGGCGTCGACATCTTCTTCGTGATCTCCGGCTATCTGATCTCGTCGATCCTGCTGCGCGATTGCGCGAACGGCCACTATTCGATCCTCGGCTTCTACGATCGCCGCATTCGCCGCATCTTCCCCGCACTCGTGGCAGTGTTGATCGCGACAACTGTGGCTGCGCTGTTCATCCTGCTCCCTTCCGAACTCCGCAGCTATGCCAGCTCGCTACTTTACGCGGTACTGTTCTCGTCGAACCTATGGTTCTGGTCGACGACCAACTACTTCGGCGATCCCAATATCGACATCCCGCTACTGCACACCTGGTCGCTGGCGGTGGAGGAACAATTCTACATCCTCTGGCCGCTGGTGGTGATGGTGCTGGCGAAACTCCCCCGCCGCCACGCGTTGGCGTTGGTGATCGTCGCCCTGGTGGCATCGCTGCTGCTCTCACAGTGGCTCACCGTCAAATCGCCGACCACCGCTTTCTACCTGCTGCCCTCCCGCGCCTGGGAACTGCTGATTGGCGCGGCGCTCGCGCTGCTGCCGCCCGCCGATGCGCGGCACCGCCGTTGGCTCCGCTGGGCGGGCGTGTTGGGGCTGGTGCTGATCGGCTATGCCGTGCTGTTCTTCTACGAGACGATGCTGTTCCCCGGCTTCTGGGCCCTGGTGCCATGCATCGGCACTGCGCTGCTGCTGTATAGCGGGTCGGCCGGCGGACCGGCGGCGCGGCTGCTGTCGTGGCGGCCGCTGGTCGCGATCGGGCTGATCTCCTACTCGCTCTACCTGTGGCATTGGCCGATCCTGTCGCTGTCGCAGCTCTGGCTTGGCCACGCACTCACCCTCCCTGAGAAGCTGGCGGCGGTGGCGGCGTCGGTGCTGCTCGCTGGACTGTCGTGGCGCTATGTCGAGCAGCCGTTCCGCCACGCCCGCGAACGCAGCAGCGCGGCGCAGTGGCGTACCGCCGCCACCGGCCTCGCCGCCATCGCGGTCTTCGCCGCCTTGGGTAGCGCCATGCTCGCGACAAAGGGCCTGCCGCAACGCCTGCCCGCACTTGCGCTGCACTATGACGAAGCCGGGCGGTCCTTCCCTCGCGGCAAGCTGCCCGGTTGCGCGCTGATCGACGCGGCCGCACCCGCGCGGCTCGACAAAGCCTGCTTCGCCGCCGCAACCCCGACCCCGAGCGCAATCCTGTGGGGCGATTCGCACGCCATGCAGCTCAAGGACGCGCTCGCCACCCGGCTCGCCACACGCGGCGTTGCGCTCCGCAGCGTGACCAAGACCGGCTGCGGGCCGTTCGCCGGCGCGGTTCAGCTCGATCAGGTCGGCGATCCCAACCCCGCCTGCGCGACCTTCAACGCCCGGATGCTCGCCGATATCGTCGCACACCCGGAAATCCGTGAGGTCTACATCTCCGGCCGCTGGGGCAAGTTCCTCGGGCCCGGCGCCGGCGGAGCAGCCAACGGCTACCTGCGACTGCATGCCGGCGAGCCGCACGACAGCACGATCAGCCGCCGCGCCTTCATTGCCTCGGTCGATACAACGGTGGCGACGCTGCAACGCGCGGGCAAGACGGTGACGCTGATCGGGCCCAGTCCCGAGTTCGCCACGTCGGTATCGAAGTGCATGGCCCGGCAGGCATGGCGCGGCCACGATTACCCCGCCTGCGACTCGGACCTGGGCAAGCGCCCGGAAATCGTCGCGGCAAACGCCATCCTGCGCGCGATCGCAACCGCGCGACACGTGGCGTATGTCGATCTGCTCGGCCGCCTGTGCGTCGGGCTGCGCTGCCCGACAGGACGTGACACGACCTTGTTCTTCCGCGACGAAAACCACCTCAGCACGGCCGGGGCAGAGTTCGCGCTGCTGCACTGACACGCCTTCCGGCCGGCCCCGCTCTCCGGCATAGGCGAAGCCCGGCACGACAGGAGCCCGACACACATGCGCTTGACCAAGGACATCTGGCATCCGCTGATCGTGCCGATGCCGCTGGCGGAGATCGTCGCGCGCGGGACGCTCGAAGGCTTGCCGCTGCACTGGGCGCCGGGGCTGGAGCATCTCCAGTTCCGCGCCGATCCGTTCGGATACTGGCGCGGCGGCCTGCTCTACATGTTCGTCGAGGCGTTCGACTATCGCCACCCGGTCGGCACCATCGAGGTGCTCGTATTCGACGCGCAGTATCGCTTCGTCGAGCAACGCCCGGTGCTGCGCGAGCCGTGGCACCTCTCCTACCCCGTCGTGTTCGACGGCGAGGGCGAAACCTGGCTGATGCCCGAAGCCAACCAGTCCGGGCGGCTCACCCTATACCGCGCGCGCGCCTTTCCGGACGTGTGGGAGCCGGCGCTGACCATCACCGTCGACCCCGCACCGGTCGATGCGACACCTTTATGGCACGATGGCCGCTGGTGGCTGTTCTACACGTCGAACGCACATGGTCTGGACGGCGTCAGCGCGCTCAACATCGCTTATGCCGATCGGCTGGCGGGACCGTGGACCGCGCATCCCGGCAACCCGGTGCGGGTCGATCGCGCCAGCGCCCGACCCGGCGGCACGCCGCTGGTGATCGAGGGGCGCATCGTGTTGCCCGTGCAGGATTGTTCGCGCACCTATGGCGGCGCGATCCGCCTGCTCGAGATCGACACGCTCGACCCTGCGCGGTTCGCGGCACGCCTCGGCGCGCGCTTCGTTGCGCCGCCTGCGGCCGCGCCGTTCGGTGCGGGCCTCCACACGCTGTCCGCCGCCGGGCCGGCAACACTGATCGACGTGAAGCGGCTGATCGTCTCGGCCGAAGCGCTGACGTTGCGCGCCCGGCGCGAGCTACGCGGCCTGCTTGCGAGCGGCGATGATGCTGAGCCCATCCCGCGGAACCGATAGGTCGAACGCGATCGCGAACCGCATATGCATCGGAACCGTGCCCGCCATCTCGCCTTTTCTCGCAATTGCGAGCATCAGCGCACACGGTGTCTGGCGTTCGACGTACAAATGATCGAAAACGGACCGAATACGGCGAGCGCATGCCGCCAGACGAAGCTGGAGTTCCGAAGGTGGCGGTAAAAGCGCGTGGCATCAACGACCTGTCGCAGCCGGTGCGATTGCCCGTCGCGATGGTGGCGATGGGCGGGCTGCTCGCGCTGACCCTGCTCGGGCCGGCGATGACGATCCTCACCGGCAATTCCGAGGGCGCGGGCAACCTCGGCCGGCAGGCCGGTTACCTGCTGGTGTTCGCGCTTGCGGTGGTGGCGATGCGGCCGTTGCGGCATCCCGAACGGCTGCTGGTGGTGCCGTGGCCGCTCGTCGTCGCGCTCGCCTGGTGCTGGCTGAGCCTCGTCTGGGCGATCGATCCCGGCGTGGGTGTTCGCCGGCTGATCCTTACCACCCTCGTGCTGTGGTCAGTGTTCTCGCTGGTGCGCCAGTTGGGCTACGAACGCACGCTGCTGATGGTGCGGTGTGCGCTGGTGCTGGTGCTGATCGCCAATTTCGCCACCTCGCTGCTGTTTCCCGTCATCGGCATCCATCAGGTCGCCGAAGCGGACGGGCTCGCTGGAGACTGGCGCGGCATGATGGCGCACAAGAACATCGCCGGCCTCGCCTGCGCGCTGACGATCATCCTGTTCGCGTTCGATCGGCGCAACCTACCATATTGGGCAATGGGCGGCAGCATCGTCGGCGCGGGCATCTTCCTGATCCTATCCAATTCGAAAACCTCGATCGGGCTGATCGTGGCCGCGTTGATCCTCGGCTCGGGCGTAGCGCTGTTCAACCGCCGGTTCGCATCCGTGCTGCGGCTCTCACGCGCGGTGAGGATCGGCATTGTCGTCGTGCTGCTCGCCGGGCTGACCGCACTGTTCCATCTCGGCATCCAGACCGATGCCATGCTCGAATATATCAGCGATCCGACCAACCTGACCGGCCGCACCTCGATCTGGGTGCCGCTGGTGCGCTATTACCTCAGCAACCCGATGCTCGGCACCGGTTACGGCTCGTTCTGGAACATCAATGCGGCGAGCCCGATCAAGGGCGACCAGCAGGGCTGGCTGCTCGCGGTGTCGCAGGGGCATAACGGCTTTCTCGACCTGATGATCACGATCGGCCTGCCCGGGCTGATACTGGTGTTGGCGGCGACGTTGATCTGGCCGCTCGGGCGGTTGTTGCTGCGGCCCGGCATCCGCTTCGTCGCCTGCGCGCTTATCGCGTCGATCGTGATCTTCTGCATCGGCCACAATGGCACGGAAAGCTCACTGTTCGACCGCGATACGATCGGGCAGGTGTTCCTGATGCTCGCGCTGGCATTGCTCGCCAACAACGAGGCGATCGCGCCCACGCCGGCGCGCCGGGCACCGCGCCCGGACCCGGGTGCCGAAACCGACCGGAGCGCGCGCCCGCACGCCGACGAGCGGACTAGCCGGCCGGCGCGGCGCTATTCCTCGTCGCGAGGTTCGCGCCCCTCGTGACGGTCGGCGAGGGGCGAACGATGCGGTTGTGCATTATCGGCGGCTCAACGCGCGAGCCCGGCGGCGTCGAGACCTTTTGCGAGCGCGCGCTGGAGGCGGTGCGCGCGCACTGGAGCGAGGCGGACGGGCTATGGATCCCCGCCGACTCCGCCTTCATGCGCCCGGCCCGCCTGCCCCGGCTGTTGCGCGGGCTGCGTGCGCTGTACCGCGCGCAGCGCACACCGATCGACGTGGTGTGGCTCAACGTCAGCAACCTGCCCGACCTGCTGTATCTCTACCTCGCCAAGGCGCTCGGCATCCCCGTGCTGGCGACCTTGCACCTCGGGGCCAACAGCCGGCTGCAACGCGGCGCCGTGCTGCGACGCCTGTGCCGCCTACTGCTGCGCCGCGCCGACCGCATCGCCCTGCTGTTCGAGGGTCAGGACGCCGAGATCGACCTGCCCGGCAGCGTGCCGCGCGCGACGATCCGCACCTTCCTGCCGCGCGAAAGCTTCCTGCCGCGCCCGCCGCATGAGGGAGGCGACCTCCTCCACCTCATCCACGCCGGTCGCCTGTCCGAGGGCAAGGGTAGCTTCGCGATGGTCGATCTCTGCGCCGCCCTCGAACGCGCCGGGACGCACTTCACCGCGCGGATCGTCGGGCGTGGCGACGAAACAGTGATGGAGGCGCTTCACGCCCGGATCGAGGCCAACGGGCTGAAGCACCGCATCGCACTGTCAGACTGGCTGGCCGGGCCAGCCTTGCTCGACGCGTTGCGCCATGCTGACGTGCTCGTACACCTCTCGCGGCTCGATAGTTTCCCGCTCACCGTGCTCGAGGCGATGGCGTCGGGCACCGTGCCGATCGCGATCGACATGGCCGGCGTCCGCGTGATGACCGAGACCTATGGCGGCCACCTCGTCGATCCGGACGCCGCCGTTGCCGAAGCGGCCGGATGGATCGCCGGCAAGACCTTGGCCGATCTACGCCGACGCGGCGACACGATGGGCGAGCAGGTCCGCGACGCCTATAGCTGGCCCGCCTGCGTCGCAACGCTGCGCGCCGCGCTCGACGCTACGCGTTCGGGCTGAACCGCACCGACGCGAGCGGGCGGTTCGGCGGCACGCGGCGGCGGAACAGTCCGCCGATCAGCCCCAGCGCGAGCGCGTTCCACATCACGAACGAATAGAGACCGAGGCCAAGCGACCCACGCCGGTAGCCGAGCCACGCCACCGGCACGATCACCAGCGCGGCCGCGACCAGCGGCGCCTGCCACAGCGCCAGCACCAGCGCGAGCCACCACGCCGCGATTACCACTGCTTTACGCAAATGGCCGAGCCGCCGCACCACGAGGCTGAAATGCGGCTTGCCGATGCTCGCGCGCAGCACCTCGCCAGCGCCCCCCATCTGCCCGCAGGTGAGCCGATACAGCAGCAGCCGGTAGCCGCTCCCCGAATGTCCGCGATGCTCGACCGCCGGCACGTCGATCCGTACCAGCCCCCAGCCGCGCGCGGTCAGCCGCGCGGCGAGATCGAACTCCTCGAACGAGTGCAGGTTGCGATCGGCGAAATAGCCGACCTCGCGGATCGCCGCCATGCGGTACACACCGCCCCCGTCGAGCCGGTCGACTGGGCCGGCGCGGCGGTGCGCCTCGTGCGCCATCGCGGCGGCGCGGATCTGGAACTCCTCGGCTTCGAGATTGCGTTCGATCACCTGCCCGCCGACGCCTGCCACCTGCGGGTGTGCGTCCAGATAGGCGAGGCTCGCCGCGATGAAGCCCGGCAGCAGCGCCATGTCGCCGTCGATCAAGCAGAAATACTCGGCGTCGAGATGCTGGAAGGCGAGCTGTGCCCCCGCCCCGCACGATCGCTCGGCGCGGTCGGCGAGCTGCACCACCTCGACCGGCAGGGTGCGCGCAATCTCCACCGTGCGGTCGCTCGATCCGCTATCGGCCAACAGCACGCGCCCGCCATAAGGCGCGACCGCCGCCAGCGCGCTGCGCAGCGCCGCCTCGATCTTGGCTTCCTCGTTGAGCGCCTTGATGCCGATCGCGATCTTCATGCCGGCGAAGATAGCGCGGACGTGCGCGCATACCAGAGCCGCACCGCACGGAAGATCAGCACCGCGCACACAGCCTCGCCGAGCGCGATGCCGAGGATCGACCAGAGTGGCGGTGCTGTAAACAGCAGCACCGCCACCGCGACGATCGAGAACCCAGCCGACCACAGGCTCGTCATGGCCAGCGGCAGGAACGCACCGCCGGCCTGTAACAGGGTGCCTTCGGGCGTGCGCAGCAGCCGCATCAGCGCCGCGGCCATCCACAGCGCCGCGCCGATCACCAGCGTATGCGCGTGGTACTCTGCCGGAAAGATCAGTCGCGGGTTCCACCACAGCAGCAGCACGATGGCGGCGCCGGTGCCGAACCAGGCGAGCAGCAGGATCGCCCGGAACAGGCGCACCGCGCGGGCTGCCTGTGCGAGATCGCCGACACCGATCGCCCGCGCGATCCGCGATCGTTCGAACTCGGTGAGCGCGTTGGAGACGACGGTGACCGGCCGGATCAGGATCGCCGTCGCTGCGAGGGGTGCGAACGCGCCCGCGCCGAGGAAGCCGGTGACGAGATACGCATGCGCGTTGGCGGTCGCCTCCGATGTGACCACGCCGATCAGCGACCAGCGGCCATGCGCGCGCCACATCGCGCGATAGCCGCCAAGCTGCGCCGCGCCGAACGCTGTCACCTGTTCAGCCAGGAAGCGTCCGCCGAAGGCCAGCAGCGCGGCCACGGTCGCAAGCAGGAACACCGCATAAGCGCTGTCGCTGTCCCGCCCGCCGCGCACGACCAGAAGCACCGTGCCGACCAGCAACACGACGCTATACACCATGTCCGATATGCTAACCTGCGCTTGCCGGCCCCGCGCATACGCAAGCGCGCGCGCGAACCAGCGCAGCAGCGCGACTGCGGCGAACCCCGCGAACCACGCCGCCGCCGACCACCCTTCCCCCACGCCGCGCGCGAGCAGTACGAATGGCACTAGCGACAGCAACCCGCCGAGCGAGCTCGCCGAAAGCATCGTTCGCGCCGGATCAGGCGCGTACACGGCATGCGGCGCGCTCAGCACCAGTGGCAACGGTGCGCAGAACAGCGCCGACCAGATACTCGCGACCAGTTGCGAGACGATCAGCAGGAACGAGAATCGGCCGAACGATGCCGCATCCATGTGTCGCAACAGCACCAGCGACAGCAGGAACTGCGACCCCGCCGACCCGATCGGCCCGGCCAGCGCCAGCCCATAGCGTAGCAGATCACCGATGACCGCCGGCTGCCGGTCAGAAGCCGTCACGGCCCGGCCCCGCCACCCGATCACTCGTTCCGGTAATATTCGGCGTATTTGCGCGAGTAGTAATACAGGCCGCCGGCACCTTCGGCACCCTGCCCGACCATCGAGTAGACCATGCCGATCGGGTTTGCGCCATCGGCCCGCAACCAGCCGATCGCCGACGATGCCGCCGCGGCCGGCGTATCGTCCCACTTGACCACCATGATCGTCGCATCCGCCAGCACCGCGAGGAATCGGCCATCGGCAAGGCCCATCAGCGGCGGCAGATCGAGCACAATATGGTCGTAGCGGCCGCGCAGTTCGTTGAGCAGTCCCTCCATGGCACCACCGCCGAAGATGTCCTCCGAGCTGAAGTAGCGCGACACGACGAGCATATGGTCGAGCCCCGGCACGTCGCCCGGCACGATCGCCTCATCGATACGCGCGTCGCCGTGCAGCACTTCGACCAGGCCGGTGCGCGGCGGCGCGCCCTTGACCATGCGCTGCATGATCGCGCGGCGAATGTCGCACTCGATCAGCAGCGTCTTGGCGTTGGCGATGGCGAGCGTGCGCGCGAACGCCAGCGCGGTCGTGCTCTTGCCCTCACTCGGCAACGCCGAGGTGAGCGCGATCACCTTGGGCGTGATCTGCCCGCGCTGCCCCAGCACCGATGCCCGCACGATGCGCAGCGATTCGGAGAAGAACGACGTCGGTTCAGTGATGAGCAGATCGGCCGGGTTGACGCCCTTGGCGACCTTGGGGATCGCCGCCAGCATCGTCAGGCCGAGCGTGCGCTGGGCATCCTCGGCCGACCGCAGCCCACCCGACATCAGTTCCTGCACCGCGACCACAGCGCCAGCGGCGATCAGGCCGAGCACGAGCGCGACGAGGTAGAAGAGCGGCTTGTTAGGGCTGGTCGGACGCGACGGCGGCTGCGCTACCTCGACCTGCTCGGCCTGCGCCATCGACACGCGCGCGGCCTGCATGCTGTCGAGCGCCATCTGCGACATGCGGTCATAAAGCTGGCGCTTGGCGGTTGCCTCGCGTTCCAGCCCGTCGGCGATCACCGCGTTCCGCGTGTCGCCGGCGCGCTTGGCCTCAAGGTCGCCCATCGATTGCTTGAGGCTGGCGACGCGTGCCGCAGTCGACGCAGCGGTCGCCGCGAGCGAGGACATCACCCGGCGTTCCTCGTTTTGGATCTGCAAGTCGATCCCGGCGAGCTGATCGCGCACGCGGATCGTCTCGGGATGGCGGTCGCCGTAGCGCGTGCCGATCTCGGCAAGGTTGCGTAGCACTTCGGTCCGTTGGCGGCGCAGATCCTGCACCGTTGAGGAGTTCAGCACGACGCCGACCGAATCGCGCGCACCATGGGCGACCTGCCCGCGCGCCGCGCCGAGGTCCGATTGTGCGGCAGCCGCATCGGCCTGCGCCGAGGCGAGCGAGCCCGCCAGCGGCGTGATCTGCTGGTCGGTGATGGTGCTGCCGTTGGAGTTGCCGCCGTCGCTTTCGACGATGCCGGCCTTCGCGCGAAAATCCGCGACCTGCGCATCGGCTGCGCGGGCATCGTCGGCAAGCTCCTTCAGGCGGCGTTCGAACCACTGCGCCTGCCGCTCGGCAGTGCCGGATTTGTTGCCGACCTTGGCGTCGATATAGCCCTTCGCGAAGGCGTTGGCGATGCGCGCCGACTTGATCGGATCGGGCGAGGTGAAGGCGATATCGAGAATGTAGGTCAGCTTCTCGCGCTGCACGGCCAGTTTCTTGAGAACGACGTTGGCGAGGAAGGTCTCGCGGTCAGCGGCGGTCGACAGGCCCGGCCCGCCCCCTTTCAACGACTTGGCGAAATCGGGATCGTTCTCGAGATGAAACTGCCGCACGACCGAGCGCGCGAGCGACAGCGACTGGACGGTGGCGACCTCGGTGTCGATCGCCTCGGGCGTCAACTCCGACTTGCCGTCCGCCGACTTGGTGGCGAGCGGGTTCAGCGTCGGATCGATACGCACCTTGGCGACCGACGAATAGGATACCGGCAGGAATTGCACGGCGGCGATGCCGAGCGCGGACACCGCCAGAAAGACGATGAGCAGCACCAGCCAGCGACGCATTACGGTATCGCGGACCATCTGGATAATGTCCGCGAGTTGCGCCTCGGACTCGCCGGCTTCCTGTCTGACTTCCATGAGCGTCCTGTTACCTTGCTGGAGGCGTTGTGTCCCGCGAGAGGGGATTAAATTCGGAAGGTCAACCCAATCTCACTGCGGATCTCGTCGAATCCGCTGCCGACTATGGTCGATATCGCACTGCGATTGCTGTAATTGAGTGAAGCATCCACGACGACCCGGCGCGACGAGAGGTACTGCGCCCCGACGCCGACCAGATAGGAGTTCGCGACAAGCCCCGATCGCACGAAAGTCTGGTGCGAATACTGGCCGTTTACGTTGACGAGCAGGCTGCGCCACACTTCGCGATCGACGCGAAACGTCAGGCGATTGTCCCAATACGCGCCGCTGGTGTACAGGTTCGTCACCTCGATCGTGCGGCGGCCGCCGATCAGCACGGTGGTGAGCCGCGACGGGAACAGCTCGAGGCGCCCTTCCACCGACAGGCCGCCGACCGGCTGATAGACCGCCGCCTGAAAGCTCTGGTGCGTATAGCCAAGCCCGATCGAGCCGCGCGCGAAACCGGGATCGTCGAAGTTGATGCCGCCGAGCACGCGGTAGGTGGTCGAATCCAGATTGGGCACGGTGGCGCTGATCGGCACACGGAACGTCTGATCGGCATAAGCCGCCTGCACGAAAAATGCGAGATCGGGCGAGCGCGCATATTCGAACTGTCCGGTGACGCGGCCGACGTTGCGGTCACGGTTCTCCTGGCTCACCTTCTGGCCACTGACGAATGGCAGCGGCTGGAAGCGGAACATGGTATAGTCGGTGCCCAGCGTCAGACGGGTGCGACCGACCTGGTTGACCGCGCGCGCGCTGAAGAAATCGCGGCGGTATCGCGACAGCGCCGCGACGGTCGGCGTCGTCTCGCCCGAGAACTGGCTTTCGTTGAGCTGCGCCGAAATCTCCTCCAGCGTGATCGAGCTGAACCGGCCGAGGTCGATCCGCCCGCGCGTGTCGGTCTGCCAGGTCGTCTCGTTGCGGCGCGACTCGCCGGCATATTGGCGAAACGTACCCGTGCCGGAGATCATCAGTTGATGCCGGTTCCAGCGCGAGATCAACTGTGCGCTTGGCGTGGTGGTAAGGAACGCGGAGGCGATCGGATCGGCCGTGTAATAGGTGTTCGATGTGACGCCCACCCCGGACTGGATCGCCGGCAGAAGCGTAAACGACCGCACGCGGATACCCGCCGGATCGAACGCGCGGCGTGGCAGTTCGGTGACGCTTTGGTTGCGCCCGCGATCGAACCCCGCCGGGACGACCGCCGGCAGCAGCAGGGATTCGCCGACCTGCGCGCGCGCCGAGCCGATCGCCAACGCCGGCATCCCGGCGCAGATCAGCAACCGCGTCGCACGCCCGATCGAGAATGCCCGACCGTTCATGTCAACGGCACGCAATCACGCTGCGCTGCACAATCAACGTTGCGCGGCAAACCCTTGCCTCGGAGGCCGTTCGCAAAACCATGATCCCGCTTCCCCTTGACGACCATCGCCGAACCCCTGGCGAGACGCGCGCCCTTTTTGCGTAACCATGACTGCCGGTGCCCACCCCGTGCGCGCCACCGACCCCGCGCATCCGATCGCCACCGACGATCAGAAGAAGCGTTCCCCAACCCTCACCGTGTCGCCCGGATAGATCCGCAGATCCGGCGTCAGCTGGTAATTCTCCTCGACGGTGGATCCCTCGCGGCGAATATGGACGATGTAACGATCGGCGCGCGGCGTGAAGCCTTGTGCGGTCGCGATCGCGTTGAACGCGGTCAAGCCGATCGAGTAGGGAAACTGGCCCGGCGCGGTAACTTCGCCGAGAATGAAGAACGGCCGGAAACCAATCACTTCCATGTTGACCTGCGGCGTCCGCAAATAGCCAGCGCCGTAACGCGCCGTTGCATCGCTCGCCACTTCCTCGACGCGGCGGCCGACGGCCGGCATCTCGCCGATCAGCGGCAGCGCGACCGTACCGTTGGGGCCAACCGCGAACTCACCCGACATATCGGGCTCGCGGAACACCGACATACGTACTCTATCACCAATTCCGAGGCGATAGTCCGTGACAACCGAACGATTGGAAATGTAACGATCGCCCGTGGATATGACATTGCCGCCATGCCCCCCGCAGCCCGTCGTCAAGACGAGAAGGCACAACAAAATCGCTGATCGGATACCCACTTAAGCTCCCTTCACACGGCTCTGCGGCGCGGCTTGTGCTATGCAACATCTGGCACAGCCCGCCCCGGCAGGCAATATGCCCAGCCCCTTTGTTGCCCCCGGCCAAGCCGGTCGCGTCGCCTTTTGCGATGCTTCACATCACGAAACACGATACCTTGACGTACCCCGATTGTATTGACGTCATGATGTTTGCGCGTGGTTACCGATAGTCTACCGCCCAGCGTTTCACTTGTACGGTTCCTGCTCCCCAGATCGGCTCCACCCCGAATGCCACACCGGTGAACCATGCGTCGGCCGGAACCACGTTCTTCGCCTGCAACCAGCGCACCGCCTCCAGCATGTCGATGGAGCCACTCGGCACGTCGCCACCGTCGAGCGGCATCAGCGTGCAGTATTTCTCGTCGATCGACACGCGCCACTGCCGCTTCTGTCCGTCGGTGAAGATGCCGATCTGGCGCCCGTTCTCGACGAAGTTGCGCGTCTTGGCCGGCGTGTGGAGGAACCAACCGATCTCGACCAGCTTCGATTCACTGTCCGCCGGGTTGGATCGCAGATAGAACTCGGTCAGCAGGTTGGCATCGCCCAGCTGGACCGAACGGCTCCAGTCGAAGCTTTGGCGGAGCTGCTGAATGTCGCGCACGCGGCGCGGGGTGATCGCCACATCGTCGCTGCCGCCGTCATACTGGCCGAACGACAGGAAGTTGTACCCCCACACGCCGACCGCCACGCCGCGCGGCGCCCACGGCCACAGCCAGCCGATCTCGCTGTTGGCCGGGAAGTTCGCCGGATCGACGCTGATCCGATCGGCCTGCGTCGACCAGACCTTCAACACGGCATCGGTCGCTCCGGCCCAGGGCTGCGCGAAGGCGGTATAATGCCCCTTTTCGTACGACTGGCGATCACCCAGCCGCACGCGCGGGTCGCTCAGGATCGGCAGCGCGACCGCACCGACGATCAGCGCCAGCACCACCAGTATCGCAAGCACCACCCACGGCCAACGCCGCCGCGCCATCACCACAACACCTTCGACGTCACCGTACCATCCTCGTCACCATCGCTCCGCATCAATCGGGCATGCCGCGTTGCCGCATGATCATCGCGGTGCCGAGCCGATCGTTAAGCGGCCACGCGAACAGCCCACGCGCCGCGAAGAAAGCGTCCACCGCCTCCGCCGCCATCGGATACCGTTCCGACCGGTAATCATGCACCAGGATGACACCGCCTTCGACCATGCGTGGCCAGAACGTCTCCAGCGCGGCGGTGATCGGATCGGCAAGATCCATGTCGATGTGGACGAGCCGGAAGCGCTTGTTCTCAAGGCCGCTGAACGTCTCGGGGAAGAACCCGACCCGAAAGGCGAGCCCCTCATCGCTGCCGCCCGAAATCTGCTCCCGCACGATATCGAGGCTGGTGTCGCGAAACGCCTGCTTCTCCATCGCCTGCGACAGTCGATCGTCGGCAAGGTCACGCGTGTCGAAACCGGCGAAGGTGTCGAAGCAATAAAGCGTCGTACCGGGCGCGCGGCGGCGCCACAGGATCGCGGCGGTCAGGCCGCGATAGGTGCCGAGTTCGGCATAATCACCCGCTGGCAGCTTCGCCACCAGATCAAGCGCGGTGTGGAAGTTGAGAACGCGATTGCCGTCGCGGATCGCCTTGCCCGCCTCGGTCGAGCGCGCGGCGTTATAAGCCTTGAGCGCGCCGAGGCTGGCGCGCAACGGATGGCCGCGGGCGAGATCGGTATCGACCGCGCCGCGCGGCGAAGCCGCGCTGATCACGTCCGAGCGAACCCGGCCCAGCCGCCGCCGCGCCGCTCCCAGGGTCGAGCGTCCGAACACAAACCTTCCCTCCACGGCCGATGCCGTCCGCCACCGCCATACTGATCAAAGCCGGAACGAGCCAGTTTAATTCCGCATCGCCGCATTTTACGGGATCATGGTGCAGGGCAGCACATACAGGTTTGACGGAATGCGATCTCACCATCATAGGTTTAACGCCGAACAATCGTTCCACTCTCGGAGCGGAACATCCGATTCGGCAGTAACCTCGGCCTTGTTGCGGTCGATTGCACCGGTTTTTCGCTCCGGAGAATGATCGCCTTGAACATCGTCTTCGCTCCAGCCCCCCAGCGGGCGCGGCCCCGTGTCGCGAACCGGCCGCGCGGCGCGCGCTTGCATGCGTCGGCGCCCCGTACCGTCAAGATCGCGGCATGACGCGCTCGCTCATCATTCTCGGCATCCGCGGCATTCCTGCCGCGCATGGCGGTTTCGAAACCTTCGCGGAACGGCTCGCACCGTGGATGCGCGATCGCGGCTGGACGGTGACGGTCTATTGCCAAGGTTCCGCCAGCGGCAAGCGCGAGGAAGATGAATGGGAAGGCATTCGCCGCATCCACATTCCGGTCAAGGCCGAAGGGTCACTCGGCACGATCGAGTTCGATGTTGCTTCTGCGGCGGATAGCCTCAAGGTGCCCGGCACGGTTCTGACGCTCGGTTACAATACCGGCTTCCTCAGCGGCTATCTGCGTGCGCGCCGGCGCGTCAACCTCATCAACATGGACGGGCTGGAGTGGAAGCGCGCCAAATATCCGTTCGGCCCGCGCGCCTTCCTGTGGGTCAACGAACGGCTCGCCGCCTGGTCGGGCAACGTGTTGATCGCCGATCATCCGGCGATCGCCGATCACCTCGCCACGCGCGCGCCCCGCGCCAAGACGGTGGTGATCCCTTATGGTGGTGATCGGCTGGTCGACGTGCCGACCGCGCCGCTCGCGCGCTTCGGTATCGAACCGAACGGCTTCTTCTCGCTGATCGCCCGGCCCGAGCCCGAAAATTCCGTGCTGGAACTCGTCCGCGCCTTCTCGCGCAAGACGCGCGGCGTGAAGCTGATGCTGCTCGGCAAATACGATCCGCAGAACGCCTATCACGCGTCGGTGATGGAAGCCGCCGGGCCGGAGGTCATCATGCCCGGTGCGATCTACGAACGGCTCACGGTGGATTCACTGCGTGCGCACAGCATTGCCTATCTGCACGGCCATCAAGTCGGCGGCACCAACCCCTCGCTGGTGGAGGCGCTCGGCGCGGGCAACGCGGTGCTCGCGCACGACAATCGCTTCAATCGCTGGGTGGCAGGCAAGGCCGGGCTGTATTTCGCGAGCGAAGACCAGATTTCCGATCACATGGACCAGCTGATCGCCTCCGAACCGCTGCGCGCCGAACTGCGCGCCGCCGCCGTCGCGCGCTGGCAGGAAGAGTTCACCTGGGAGATGATCCTCTCCAAATACGAGGCGCTGATCGAGAAGTGGTCCGCGTAGCGGCTGGCGGGACGCCGCGGTGCCGGCAACGGCTCCGTCGTGGAGCGGTTGGCTCGACCACGACATAGGTCGGAGCGACTGCTTCCGCCCAAAATGGACGTTCAAGTGGCCTATCTCAGCTGCCGAAAGATGGTGTATCGCGGGGCCTGGATTTCAACAGTAATGAGATTGCAGCCCCTTCACATACGATGCTTGGACCACTCACCAGAACTCGCTCAAATTCAAACTACTGCTTCCGCAGAGTCCGATTCGCATCCTGATCAATGGGTCCTTCTTATGGGCTCTACCCCTGATGCTAGCGCTGCATTTTGTTGAAGGCAGGGATTACTGGTGGTGTTTTCATTCCCAAATATCCGATGTCCGACAAGCGATCATATTCGGCCTGAACGCTAGTTACTTCCACTGCGCGACATCCAGCCCAGATCAGACGGACCTCGTCATCTCTTCTGATTGCTGGGTCGAGGCGGTCGAGGATCTGCTTAATAGTAAAACCGGCGCTCCTACTCATAGGGATCTGAACTTGGATATTCTCTCCTCCCATCGGTACTGGATCAAGGAGATGGCGATACACAACCCAGGTGGTAGGGTCAGGAGTACGAATATTTAGCCCAGTAGGTCGATAGAGGGTGTTATTTGTCACAGAAGAGTAACCGGGCCTTCTTTGGTCAGGCATCACACCAGTTGTTATCCCTCGATCGAGATCTCCACCCAAAGCGTCGGAGAGCGTACGGGCATTTTCGGTGTAGAACTCTATTCGGCAGTTGCGGGTCATCTGCACGTAGCCATTTTCTGGTATCCAACTTCCGTGGCCACTGAAAACGATCGTTCTCATATTTATCCTCCGTTGCAATGGCCCAACGGAGTACCGAGGAGATGAGACTGGCGAGTTTTCTTCGGAAAGAGAACGGTTTCATCCGTAATCTTACCTTCCATGTCTGCCTTTGAGCGAGCTGGCATTCGCTCTAGGAGCGCGGCCGAGGAGATGAACAATCGGGGCATCAGCCTTTCGCTGCTGCTGGAGACCCGCTGCGAACTAAAGTGGTAAGCTTTCCAGATCGCCTCTTTGGAAAGCCGCTGCGTCACTCACCGTCGGCGTACGCCATATGGCTCCCAATAGCGGTCGGTCAGCACTCCACCAACACAAGCCCCGGCGAGCATGCAACGAGCTCGACAACGCGCGTCGCTTCAGCCGAGCTGCACCCCGGCAACGCGGGCGACCAGCGCGATCTGCTTGGCGATGCCGACATCCCCGAACAATCGCCGTACCTCGCCCCGACCGGCCGGCGCGCGCGGATCATCGAGCGCGGCGACCACGGCTTGCGCGAACCCCTCGGCATCGTCCCGCACCTGGAACTGCCCGTCGACCTCTGCGCCGAACCCCTGCGCGCCGATCCGGGTGGTGACGATCGGCGCATCATAGCGCAGCATGTCGATCGACTTCACGTTGACGCCGCTGCCCGACAGGATCGGGTTTATCAGCACGCGCCCGTTGGCGAGGATGCCGTCGGCGCTCGGCGCGTTGGGCACCAGTTCGATGTCCGGCACGCGCGCGAACAGCGCCAGTGCTTCCTCGCTGGGGTTGGCGCCTGCGAACACGATGCTGATGCTTGGGCGAAGCGCGCGGATGCGCGGCAGCACCGTATCGATGAACCAGCCGATTCCGCGCAGATTGTTGGGCAGGCGCAGATTGCCGATATAGGCGACATCCCAGCGTTTCTGCCCAGGCGGCAGGATCGTCACCGCGCCGGCATCCGGAAACACGGTCGGCACCCAGGAGATCCGCTCGATCCCGCGCGATTGCCAGAACGCCACATCGTCGGCGGAGATGTCGAAGGTCCAGGCGGCGCGGCGGATCAGCCCTTCCTCATAACGCTCGAGCCCGAAGCGCGCGATGTTCCACGCCACCTTGGAGCGCACACTCGTGGTCGCCGCCGCCTGCTGCGCGAAATAACGATGCTCGATATTGTGCCCGCGCACGATCGTCGGCACCCGGCACGCCGCCGCGAGCGCCTCGCCGAGCACACCGCCATAGATGTTGTCGATCACCACCGCCGCTGGGCCGAACGCCTTCGCATCGGCAGTCAGCCGCGCCAGTGTCGCGGCGTCCGGGATGCGCGAAGCGACATGGCTTGGGTAACGCGGCAACCGCACCAGCCGCCGCGCGAACGCAGCCGCCGAATGCGGGATCGGCAGCACGTCGACGCTTTCGAACACATCGCGCAAAACCGCCTCGTCGGCGGCAGCAACGGGCGGATCCTGCGGCGAGCGCCAGCAGATCAGTCGCAGCCGCCAGCCGGCCGCCGCGAATGCCTTCCAGCGGTAGAACTGATCGACCTTGTGGCCGTGATTGGGCGGAGACGGGACATCGCCGGTCAGCACGATCAGCCGCTTTTCTCGCGCCATCTCAACCAACCTTGGGCAGCGGCGGCGGCACCTTGCCGGCCAGCAGCAGCGCGGCCGCGTCGGCGATGCCGCGCATGTAGATCGCTTCATCGAAACACGCAGTAAAACGCCGCTTGCCAGCAGCCCCTTGCGCCGGCGCGAGCGTGGGATCGGCGAGGTAGCGGCGAATCGCATCGCACAACGCCGCCGGGTCGCCCGGAGTAACCTGAGCGCCGGTTTCGCCATCGACGACGATCTCGGCAAGCCCGCCATGCCCCGCCGCCATCACCGCTCGGCCCGACGCCATCGCCTCGATCGCGACCAGTCCGAACGGCTCGGGCTCAATCGACGGCACCGCGACCACATCGGCCCAGGCATAATGCTCGATCGGGTCGGGGATGAACGGCATCACGCTCACGCAGTCGGCGAGCCCGAGCGTTGCAATCCGCTCGTCGATCGCCGCGCGGAAATGGTCCTGCCCTTCATAAACGCTGCCGACCAGCCGCACCGCCAACCGCGCGCGCTCTTCGGGCGTGAGCAGCGCCAAGGCTTCGAGCAGCAGCGGCTGCCCTTTCCACGCATTGAACCGGCCGATCAGCAGCAGGTTGAGCGTGCCGGGTGCGGAACGGTACGGCAGATCGGGCTTGGGCTGCGTGCCGTTCCACACGATCACGCCGGGCTTGTCGTCTAGCCCGTCATAGCCTGCCCGGGTTGCTGCCGAAATGTAGATCAGCACCGCGTTGCACATGCGTAGCAGCGCCGAAAACGCCGTTCGCGTCACGCCGGTGGGCAGTTCGTGGATGTGGATCAGCACCGGTTTGCGCCGCGTCCGGCTCGCCAGCATGTAATCCAGAATGGTCACGGTATTGAGGTACGTCACATCGTACTGCGCCATCATCCGCCGCGCCTTGGCGATGCGTTGGAGCAATTTGGGCAGTTGCGCGATCAGCTTCGGCCCAAAGTGGCTACGCCGCAGCACGAACATGTCGTCGGTGCGGACATCGTCTACGACCCCGCGCACCGCGTCGGTAAGCGCGCCCTCCCCCGTAAGAAGCACGGTAATCCGCGCCTCCGGCCAGCGCTGCTTCACCGCTCGCACTGATTGCAGAAAGGTCCGGTCGGAGCCGTACAACTCACGATGCGGGTGCACGCAGAGGAACGACGGGCGCTTCACGTCCCGCCCGGATACCCCTTGCGCGCCGCTGGCGGGGCGCGGTGCGATGCTCACTGGTTGCGGCTGGTCGCGCTGCCGAACAGCTTGCCCTTGATCTCGACCAGCTTGGGCCAGCTCTTGCCGAGCACGCGCTTGGCCATCGACGCTTCCTCGGGGAACCACACGGTCGAGCGGCCCTTCGCATCTTCGGCGGCCGGGGAGTAAGCGTAGGTCGCGATCGAGCGGCGATACTTGCCCTTGGGGAAGTTCAGCTTGTTGTAGCCGTGCAGCGTGTAATCGCGCGTGTGCATGACGACGCAGCGGTTGAACAGCGGCTCCACCGACGTCGCCGCGCCGGTTTCCTTGTGACGCAGGTTGAGCGCGCCGCCGTGCGCGGGCTGCCAATCCGGGTTCAGGTACAGCAGGATG
>Ga0265780_10003466_pt1 | contig 20731 bp, 29 predicted proteins | sample P1T30metagenome_FD_192432 | JGI IMG/M metagenome (GOLD analysis project Ga0265780, IMG submission 192432) | Plant litter microbial communities from East Loma Ridge, Irvine, California - P1 T30 | ecosystem: Environmental > Terrestrial > Plant litter > Unclassified | place: USA: California...
GAGGAAGGGTCAGTCGGATCGTACACAGCTACGGGCATGGCGGCTCTGGGTGGACGTTGTCGTTTGGATGTGCCGGCGATGTTCTCACACTGGTAGAAGAGGCACTGCTGAACATCAGTTCAAGACCGGTCACAATGGAGACGGTGTTGTCAGGTTTGCACACAGAAGTCATGAGGAGCAAGATATCCATGAGCTTGCCAGCTATTCGAGCGAAACTATAGATTACGTAAAGGAGTACATGGTGCGGATATAGATGCACGATATTGAATGATTCTTCGACCGCCAAACTTGATATTATTTCCTGGAATATACCCAGGGTGACAGTCTAGACAATCTCAACGCGCCGGGAATATCGCACGCTCTTCGGTCTCGGTGCTACATGCAGTTGATGAGGATTTCAGCAGTAAGCAGCAAGTTTTGAACCCACAAAAGATGCCCCGCTCGACCAACACGTCGGGGCCTGCCCTGTGATCCCTGAAAGCGTGGCCTGCAAGCTAAGGCATCGCTTATGCCAGCTGCTCACCGTCATCTCAAGAGCTTCGCTCAAGCATGTAATCAACTGCAGCCTCATATTCACGCATCGTACCATCGCAGTGATACTTCCGCGTTTCTCAGCAGAGGGGCGTTCGCGTCAATATCGATTCCCCCCCGCGCTAGAACACATTTGCAGCGCAGAGGGCCCGTGGTTTCAATGGGAATCAAATGCAGGTCCGTCCGCTGGAGCAAAAGACGGCTCGCGCCCGCTTGCCGTGTAATCAGCCGGGCCGAGCGAACAAGGCAGTCATCCGCGGCGGTGAAGGTCGCAGACAGTGTGCAGAGATATTTTTCCAAGGACCTGCGCGTGTCCAACGGGGCCGTTGGGCACGCATGGTTGGTAATTCTGCGGTGCTGCGCGCAGACCGGAAACTGAGGTCGAGCTTTGTTCCGAGTTTCCTTGACCTGTTATGCAAAACATGTCCGGTTCCTGGAAATAGCTCGCGGTGCAGAGACATTCCGACGACAACCCCACGACGTGGTGCGAAGCTTCCCACGTGTGCTGTGCAGCGAGATGGCGATTCGTCAGAGCTGCCTTTCTTTGATACCTACCTACGCGGGAGGGAGATTCTGATGGTGGTGGGCCTGCCGCTACTGATGCCGGGTGTCTCACGATTCATGAAAATGTCCGTCCGCTTCCACGCGATAGCACCAAGCGAGTTTTAGGTATCAGAGGGGGCCGCTAGGAGACTTCGAGTGCGCTTCCATCGGGCCTTCTCCCTTCATGTGGCAGGAGGAGATCCTGCACGCTCTAAGCCTCAGCGCAGATCCAGTGTAAGATTTAAAGGCGCATTGTCATGGGAAAACTGGGCATGAGGGTGCGGAGTGTATCAGAGGTGCACCGATTGAGCGTGCGAGACGTGCTTTTTCTCTCAAGTCCGTTATCGTCGTGTTGCACATGTAACGTAGCAGGTCGAGGGTGCAGGCAAGATGCCGGTGTCACGGTGCTGGATGACTTACAGACGGCCTGGCGGATCCCCATGAAGGTGAAACGAGTCACGCACCGTGGCTCTAGAAGTGTAGAATCGCCTCAGGCCCCACCATCCTCAGGTGATGCTAGCTTACTGGCGTGTTGAGGATCGAGATAATGGAGTCGGTGGGGTTCGCACGGTGCTTGTTGCAACTCTCTGCGAGGAATAATCCGCAGACAGACGGCCGGGCCGGGCAAGGCCTCACCTGCTTTGATGGCGCCAAGCGTCGGATGGACAATGAGATGAGCAGGGCAAGGCAGTGCTGTACACAGGCTTACCAACTTAGATTGCCGTGTAAATGTCGGATGCGGGAATGCTTGGATGTGGACATGCATGTGCTTCATTAAAACTGCAGCACTAAGTCGCGGGCGAGGAAGTCTGATCACGTGCTGCTTAGCTACTCCAACTCCACCTCAGGGCTGCTGAAGCCAGGGTCTTTCATCCAACAATCCCCTCTGCTCGACCACACTGAAGCATTTGCAGCAGCGCGTGTGCTGCGGACTTCTATTTGCTGCGTCGTCTTGCAGTGAGGGGCGTCCCGTCCGCCAATAATATCGTCGTCGCTCCCCCTCCACCCTGGCTCCATTACTGGTCACCCACCGCGAAGTCGACCGCGTCGTAACAAGAGCCGCCAACCTCTGGATTTTCTACGAGCCCGAGTTTCGAAGGACCTCTTAGCCTAAAGGTGTCGGGCGGCACTTTGCCTTTGGCCATCCCTCTGTCTCCCGTCCGAAACGAGACGAGACGAAAAGGCGGTCGCAGCGCACCTACACCTACACCACCCACGGGCAGCCACCCCTGGCTTCGCACTTGCAGTAGAGAACTCATTTATTGGCGAAGGGTTCTTCGTCCCTGGCAGTGCGATGAATTCCTTCCCCAACACCACCTCGCCGGGAGGTATGTATGTGAGGGCACTCTACGACTACGAAGCAGACGGTAAGCACTTTGGATACTTTCTTTCACACCCTCAAGCAAGCGCTAAACCCCTTGAAGATAGGACGTCGTTAAGTTTTCAGACGGGACAAATCATACAGGTTATCACGCAGCTGGAGAGCGGCTGGTGGGATGGAGTCATCAACGGCGTGCGCGGCTGGTTCCCCAGCAACTACTGCGCCGTTGTGCAGCGCCCTAGCGACGAAGCAGAAGAGGACAGGAACGGCGCAGATGCAGACGACGACCACGATGCGCAGTCGCTGGGCGGCACCGACTACACCAACTCGGACACGGAGTCACTAAGCGGCAACGACACCATTCTACCCATTGAGCGCAATGGCGCCGCGAATAGCAGCAGCAAGGAGGAGGAGGCAGCCTTCTGGATTCCTCAGGCCACCCCTGACGGCCGCTTGTTCTACTTCAACACGTTGACAGGCGTCAGCACAATGGAGCTGCCCCTGGAGTCGCCCTCGCCCAACGAGAGCGGCCCCCGCGACCGCGTCAACGTCTTCATACCCGAGTCGTCGAGGCCACCGCCCGAGATGCTCGCGTCTGGCTACAGCGTCGAGGACACGGACGACGAGACGTCGGCATCCGAGTTTGAGGGGCACACAGCACATGGCTCTTACAGCTCCATGGTAAGCAGCGCGCCGGCAGCGCCACGAGCAAATGCTAACCGAGTCATACAGCACACACGACAGCGGCTGTCCGACGGTGTCTCGCCGGCTACCTCCATGGAATCGATGAACGGCGGCTTCTCATCGCGGTCTCACGAGCCCAACGGTATGACGAGCTTCTCGGCTGCTGCCATGCCTCCAATCGGTACCACGGCCACCTCCTTCGCGAACAATCCCGCGGGCGGCCCGCCTACCTCTGCGCAGTCGCGCAAGTTCTACGACGACGTCAACCCCGTGCCGCTGACCTGGAACAGAATGGTTGAGGACATGCGACGGGCGATTGAGCGCTACAGGCAGGCTATTAACAACAGCGCCCGCTCGGAGTTTGTAAAACGGGCGGAGGATATATCAGACCATTTGCGTCTGCTGCTCGCTGCAGGTTCTGGTACCACGGACAACCACTCTGGCAACCCATCCATCATCTCCACCAACAAGGCTCTCTACCCGCACTTCCGCGAAACCATGTCCCGCTTTTCGAAACTCGTGCTCTCCTCGCACATTGCAGCCTCTGATTTCCCACCACCGGATTCGTATTCCAAGTGTCTGAAAGAGGCGGATGGCGTGCTGAATGGCGTGTATGGCTTTGTGGAGGTGGCTCGGCAGCAGCGCGGAGAAGAGATTCCTCGCCTGGTACCGGGCTTCGTTGTTGGCAGCATAAACGGTGGAAGCTGGAATTCGAACGGTGTAAACATCCGAGACCCTAACTCGTCCACGTCCTTTATAGATCAGGATGATTACGACTCGTTTGTGGAGCCCACCGTTAAGTTGGATTCGCGAATCTTGGAGAGACTGGAGGACATCAAGAGACTCATAGTATCAAGTCTGCGACGACTCGAAGAGCAGCTGGTTGTTCGCGACAAGGTTGTGTCTCACCAGCGGCATCAAGTGATTGGCGACCACGTTTGCAACGCCGCAGTAAAGGTGCTCGAAGTGTGCCGACCGTGGATCTCGACCGTTGAATCGATCAACCTATCCTCGCTCGATTCACCATTGCAAGCGCAACAGCTCAACGAGTTCAGTATTCACAAGCAAAAGGCGTACGATATGGTGTCGGAACTCGTGATTGTGTGCCAAGGAGTCGCTGCACCTCTTGGAGACGAATGGGCAGAGCTACGAGGGGACTCGCTCGAGGACCGTATCAATGCTGTTCGGAATGTGTCCCATGACTTGGAAGCAACTGTTGCTCAGCAATACGGACTTTTACATGCTCTCTCCGACGCAGTACCGCTGGCAGATATTGTCCCACGCACTGATCCACGGAGGAATACTGACTCTGAAGTGCCTGGTCCTACCCACACTCGCGGACCTTCGTCTTCAGAGAGACCATTACTTGGGAATATGAACAAATCACAGACATACTCCGAGGGTATTGTGCTGGATGAGACCGAGAGGAAGCCATCACGCCCGAACAACAGCAACAAGCCTAATAAGTTCTTCGGCGAGGTGGTCCCAGTCTTCCCCACGGCGGTTATGGAAGAGACACCAGAGTATCTTAAGCTTGACCACGAAGGGGAGATCTCGTACGACCACAAAGTTGTGCCTCCTGCATTACGTGGAGGTACCCTGGCAGGTCTTGTAGAACAACTGACGAGACACGACCGTCTGGATCCAGCTTTCAACAATACCTTCCTCCTCACCTACCGTTCCTTCACCACTGCGGGCGAGCTATTCGAAATGCTAGTCAAGAGATGGAGTATACAGCCACCACACGGCCTTGCCAAGGAAGACTACCAAACCTGGGTAGACAAGAAGCAGAAGCCCATCAGATTCCGTGTCGTCAACATCCTCAAGAGTTGGTTCGACAACTACTGGATGGAGGGCAATGACGAAGAGGCCCGTATCCTGATTCAGAGAGTCTACAATTTCGCAAAGGATCATGTAGCCACAACCAGCACCCCTGGAGCAGGCCCTCTCATGACATCTGTTGAGCAGCGATCGCGTGGGCCAGACATGCCAACGAAGCGCTTGGTCCCCACCCTCAATGCGCAGACGCCACAGCCAATCCTGCCAAAACACATGAAGAAGCTGAAATTTCTCGACATTGACGCAACAGAGTTCGCTCGTCAACTTACGACGATCGAGTCCAGGCTGTACGGCAAAATCCGACCAACCGAGTGTCTTAACAAGACGTGGCAGAAGAAGCTTGCTCCTGGCGAGCCTGACCCTGCCGCTAACGTCAAAGCATTGATTCTCCACTCTAACCAGTTGACCAACTGGGTCGCCCAGATGATTCTAACCCAGCAGGATGTCAAGAGGAGAGTGATCGTCATTAAGCACTTTGTCATGGTGGCTGATGTAAGTTTGCTGAGGATATGCATGCAATTTGCTCGGCTAATGCTTTTTTTCAGAAATGCCGCCAATTGAACAACTTCTCCACACTAACGTCGATCATCTCAGCTTTGGGTACGGCGCCAATTCATCGTCTCAACAGGACGTGGAGCGCAGTAAATCAGCGGTCCATGGGTGTCTTGGAGAGTATGCGCAAGCTCATGGGTAGTACCAAGAACTTTGCAGAATACCGTGACACACTTCACAGGGCGAACCCACCGTGTATTCCATTCTTTGGTGAGATATTTTGTTTCCGCAGTCTGTCTTTGTGGCTAACAGAGTCAGGTGTTTACCTCACGGATCTCACATTCATCGAGGATGGTATACCGTCGCTCATCAAGAAGACCAACCTCATCAACTTTGCCAAGCGAGCAAAGACGGCTGAGGTGATCCGAGATATCCAACAATACCAGAATGTGCCGTACCCGCTCCAGCCGGTGCCCGAGCTCCAAGACTACATCTTGACCAACATGCAATCGGCGGGCGATGTGCACGAGATGTACGAGATGAGTTTGTCCGTAGAGCCGCGTGAGCGCGAGGACGAGAAAATAGCCAGGTACACCCAGTACTTTTTCCCTCAACGTCCGCAGGCTGACTAACGGTGGTAGACTACTATCCGAGTCTGGTTTCTTGTGATTGATACCCCACGAAAGCGTTTGTTTGTCGAATCGATTGGGAATTTATTGGCGTACGGTCATGTTGGCTACGATTATGAGGTCTGGAAATAGTGTTTGGCTGGCGTAGATGGGTTTGGCTCTGGTGCAGTATTTTTGCATGGGAGACGGAATGGGTTGGATTCGTGCACAGGGGCGTCGCCACTGTCATGGGCAGGAGCTATTTTACGAATTCTCGGCAGCTTCCCCTCGTGTTTGCCATTGGCATCAGGCACTCGGTATTCGAATGAGGATAGGCGGCGAGGTCGCAATTTCTGAGCATGAGTTTGCCCAGCTTTCTTTCAATATGACTTGCCCAACTCGGGATGCTGCCGAGATGGCCATGCTTTCAGGCGGTCCTATTTGCTGCTGCCAATGGGGTATTTGGTTTGCGTTTTAGGATGCTCGCAGACCCAGTGCCAGGGGTAGCCCTATCTGTCGCTTCGATTGGCTTTGTCGATGACAGGAACCTGACAAGTCGGCTGCATGTGCAACGCTGGGCGGCGGCCGTTGCGCATGCGACAGTGCAGCGACACACGGGGCAAGAGGCAACCAAGGCTCACCAGGCACGGCGTTGCAGCCTTTTCCGCGTCCCTAGAGATGCTCCCGCGTGACGTCTTCCCGCGAGGATCATCCCAAGGAATCGACGTTACTTGCATGGTCGACGCGATGGCCACTCGACGTTGCCAGGCAAACAGCACTTGGCAACTGCTGGTGGAAATGGCCTTGCATGCGGCCGATGTGATGTGATCGAGGCAATCATGCTGTGCAACACTGCGCGTCGCCAGGATGGCCCTCGGCGAACCAGTCTCTGTCCATTCTTGTTCCGCAAAGAGGGGTCGGTGCATTGGAAAAACCCTATCTACGGTGGATGTCGACAAGACCAGTGCTAGGATCCTCACAAATGCTCGTGTGGGTCATTTCCGCGCTTCTCAAGGACGCTGTTCCCGGCATGCTGGTGTCTCGTCGCAAAAACGGCTGCGCTCGGGCCCCTGGCACCAGCGCGTGAGTGGTGGAAGGCACCAAGACAATTATAAACGTAAAAGCTCATGCTGCTCCCTCCCCATCGCTCGTTTTAGGGACTTGCTTTCGTGCGCCTGTCATTCTTTTTCTTGTGCCTGCTACCAAACCTCACCCATAGTCATTCGCTGTAATAATTCCACCCGACATGTTTCGCTCATACACATTGGGCGCCTTACCATGGCTGTTTCTGGCCGTCTCTCGCTTGAGTGAGTCTAGCTGCGGGCCTCTTTCTCTCCGCCTGAGTACTGACCAACCCGCTTTGTAGCCAGCGCTGCCTGCGAGTGCGGATACTCGCTGAACAAGACAAGCGACGCCGACCATGCCGTCTTTACTGAGCTACTGGAGAACGACTTCTTGCACACGTCTTCGCCTGCGCTACAGATGAAGGAGTACGGCTGGCAACCACAAGTCTACCAAGTAAACTCAAAATCCGCCCGTGGGCCTTATGGAAAGAACTTCCAACTGAATAATATCGTCACAAATCCTTTCAAGACCTCGGCATGGTCGGGCGATGCGGAACATGGTGGGGATGCTGGTCTTGAGTTGTGGGTGCGCGCAAACCACATGGACGGGCTTGTGAGCGGGTCCGAAATCGTCTCAGCGCGAACGGATGCGCTGCTTGGGAGCTTTCGTGTGGGCATGAAGTTGTCAAATTCTTCAGGCACATGCGGCGCCTTCTTCTTCGTATGTTTGGCCAGTTCCGCCCGTACCCACCAAGTACTAACAGTCCACAGTACCACAACAACTCTCAGGAGATCGACATGGAATTCCTATCGCACCAGTTCAACGAATCGCAAGGCGCCGTTAACCTTGTCCTGCAATCGCCACAGTCCCTTGCGCAGGGCTACGACGCCGCGAACACATCTGGTTTCGAGGTCCAGCCCCTGCCTTTCCGCCCGGACGAGAAGTTCCACGAGTACCGCTTCGACTGGACCAGGGAGCGCGTCTCATTCTATGTTGACGGCGTCTTCTTGTACGAGATGACCGAGAACGTTCCCACTGAGGGTGGCGGCATCTTTTTCAACCACTGGAGCAATGGAGACCCAACATGGTCTGCTGGACCCCCCACGCAAGACACCGTCATGACCATTTCGTACATGAAGTCGTACTTCAACTCAACCGACACCGACCGATCACAAAACGCTTACAAGAAGCGCTGCCCAACCTACGACCCCGCCAAAGTCTGTGCGATCCCCTCGCAAGACACCGCACCCGACATGTCAGTCAGCAAGGACGGAGCGAAGACATACTTCTTCGGCCACCAAAAAGACATGACCCCCGGCCAGACCAGCTATGTTGGCGCCGCGAACAGCTTCGGCGTGTCATCACTCTCCATTGCGGTACCAGTGCTAGTCACCGCCCTCAGCTGCTCAATGGCATGGTAGAGCCCGACTCGATACCAAGCAATAGAAAATACCTTTCTCTCCCAATATTCCCTGTTTCCGCAGCCCGACACTACCAATCCGAGCTTTACGAGTGCATGAACACATATTTGCGACGGCGTTTTTCGGTTACGAAGTGTTACCCATCCCTGGGTCAATCAATCGGCCCTACCTCTTTCTTTTTTTACACTTCGGCTCAGTATATTTTTACTACTGGATCAGAAGGCCTCCGATGTTTTTACGCCTTTTTACTTCTTTGTATATACCCTTTTCTGTTTGCAGCTGCGACGCGTAGCTAGCACACTCTTGCTACGTTGCGCAACAGCTGTCACGCAAACACTATTTCCTTGGTTCCGGACTTCAAAAGCGAGCGGACAGAGTCAGACAGCGCTTGGTCTGTGTCGCGGCACAGTAACGCTCCCAAGCGTTTTCCAAGCCCGTACTTTCCGAGCGTGTGGGTTTTTGCCCAGCTTCCATGCTACTATCCACTTTGGAAAAAAATCGTATCGAAAAAATACGAAGCGAGCATAGCATAGAAAGCATAATTATAATTCATGGATCAAAAATCAAACAAACAAATTGACAAACAAGTTTTTCCTGAATACCATTGTTTTGATGGAAGCTGGAGTATGCACCACCCGGCCAAACCACAGCAGGGCCATCTTCGGCGGTAATGCCAAAGTCTAGTATATTGCAAGTGTATTTATTTACGAAGAAGCTCGAATTTGGTGATGCACCGGCTCTGGTAGTCAGTGCACCAACATCGGTGCATCATCAAATACGAGCTTCTTCGTAGAGTGCAGTTGCGCGGTAAGGCTCCATGGGAAATCAAAAGCATGACGTGTGGCGCGGCGCACTCACCCCCGGATTCTAGTCCGCAACGCTATTATCCCGTCTCTATGGTGAGACCTCAAGATGGGGGGGGGGGGGGGTTTGCCTGGACCAACTGGAAGTTGTTTTGCGCCGTTATTACCTGGGCACGATGTTATCACCGGGCGCAGGTATTCAGTCTTGCGAAAAGCTTCGTCGAACTTAAGATCTGGTGAGGAGTTTTGTCCTGTGTGCCCACCCCCTTGGACTGCGAGGCGCGCGGGCAGCGCGGGAATTTCGAAGCAACACAAGCTTTTATTGATGCGTGGGGCTAGTGAATACTTGGTGTGGCGTGGCGCCACAAGTACGAGGGCGAAATGCTTAGCTGGTGGTCTGGATAAAAATGTGTGTGACGGGAATGTCGCGCAGGGGATTAGCGGGATGGCTGGGCTGGGTGTTTGTTGATGAGGGGTGTGGGATTCGACGGAGATGGCGCAAATGTGATTGCGCGACCATTGGACGATGGGAGAATCTTTGCTATGTCTAGCTGCGCGCAAGGATAAGTACGGATGGGGATATGCATGCGGGATGGATCTTGCCTGCAGCTGTTGAAGCTTCGTCGTCGCTTGATCTTGCTGAACTGCCCTCGGCATTGGAGCCGACAGAAAACCATGGAAATGTCGTCTCGATTGCTTACAATATGCAGTAACGATCCCACTATCGCGCATGTGCGTCGCTCAGATGGGTACTTGCTGCGACGTGAGGGTCGCGCTGCGGTTTCCCCTTGTGTCACTGTGGTAACTTCATTGATGTGGTAGTTGTGCCTTTTGTCTCTCCAGCTGTCAATTCCTTTGGTTTCTTTGGCCCCTTGGTCTGGCTCTTGTCTTTTGTTGGTTTTTGGAGATATTCTACTCTTTTGAGTACGATCATACCCCGATTACTTTATTTGCTGTCACTTGCCCCGACCATTGCCAGCGATGTGGTCCGTCGCGCTATTCGTTCTCGTCTTGCCTGCTTTGGCTTCTGGAATCTGTGCCAAACGCAATGAAGATGAGGGTATACAGTCTATGGCAAAGGCTAGTCCTGCTTTAATACCGATTCCAAACTCTCCAGTAGCGACAGTGAGCGCAGGCTTGGATACACTCGAGTAAGTGGTCAAATCCCTCTGCTTATGCAAGAGCTAAGACGGTATATTCCAGACTACGTCAAGCTCCAGCCATTGTACCAGGCAATACCGCAAAGCCGAGCGTTGGATCGTCCACTTCTACCACGTTTGTTATAGTTCTCACTACCACGTCGATCGCATCGCATTCTACAACAGTTACTTCGAAATCGTCAAGCTCACCCACCATCACTTCGTCCATTAACACCAATTACGGCCAGCCGCTGGACTACACGACGACGAAGTGGGTCGAGACCTGGGTTGGCGGGACGTATTCGACATGGACGCCCACAGTCATTACAGTCATACACAAGACCCCGGCACCTGCTCCGCCACTCTGGCATGGTGAGATCGGTATGGGTTCGCTGACGGGCGAGACGGGGATCACGCAGACTGTGTTCATGGGCGCTGCACCATCGCAGGCTGCGGGGTGGGCGAGGGGAGTAGTCGCTGCGGTCGGAGTGGGGTTCGCGGGTATTCTGGTTTGAAGGATGAGTTCTACGTTGGTGATTCGAAACAGGAGTGGGGTGCGAATAATGGTCTAAGTTCATGGGTGGAGACTGGTTGGGACGATAACATTCGAGAGCGACAGGAATTACGAATTACGAAACAGCGCACACACGAAATGCTCTAATAACCTTGGGGGAACGAATATGCAAGAGAATATATACATGTATGCGGAAAGCATGACATAAGAAGAGTCTGGAGTCTACAATGTTCGAGAATCAGGATATACCCAGCATTGAATAGATTCAACGAAATGATAAATGATCAACTTGTCCAACCAGCTTTCGCAGCAGAATGCACAACTGCAGAAAACAGGTCGATGCTTACCTGGTCGTTGCGTAGGTAGGTCCGTGCTATATGCAACTTACGGAGAACACTCGGGGTCGTTCGCAAAGTCACGTTATCGTGTCGTGTCGATTCGGGTGCGTCCATTGCTTCGGTATGGTGGCGCTGAGAGCTGTGTTAACACGAGCGTATCGTCTTCTGTGCGTTTCTGAAGTAAAATAGAGTGCGCTCCTGCCCATTCGACACGCAAAGAACATACACCATTGGAATGAAGTATTGGTGGTGTCGGGGACTCGTAAGATGTTATCGATGTTTGAATCCATCGAAGTTGGCATCTCAAGAGGTGGGGTGATGCGCTAAGAAATGTGGCGTTACCTTCACGTTCCGTTCCCTTATCAGGAGATCGACGATCATCGGTCCGAATATACCACTGACGCACCGCAACAACGTGATCTGGTTACACGTCCTTTTCCGTCTCAACAGTAACGTGCTTGAGCTCAACAAATAGATAGAAGACATATAAAGATGCCAAAGTTGAGACTCTGTTCATCCCAAGCATCAGCAACCCAACTCAACAGCCATTGACACTTCTATCATCCGATAACGAAGTGCATTACCCGATTCAGTCACAACACGCATACACGCACACCAGACAAGACGATCGTTTGAGGGAGAACACATTCACGAAAACACACAACGCATTGAGGACTTCGTGTACACGTTGGTATCGCGATCATCGACAAACGTCAGCGCCCGGAACTTCACACCAGGAAAGACTTCAAATCTGTCCAACATGGCCGCCTACTACTACGCTGCACACTTCAACACTCCTCTCAATCAGACACCTCAGTCTCTGTACACGTCTCAAAACCCATTCGGTATTCCGTCGAATGCATCAAATCTCCCCATGTCGCCCGCCAAACCTCAGCAGCAACACCGCGCTATTAGCACGAAAGGCGCAAGCACAATAGACGAGCAAGAAGACTCCATCTTCTTCTGCTTACCCACCGAGCTCCGTCTTCAGATCTATGGAGAACTCTTGTGCAAGAACACCGTGAGCAAGAAGCATCTCGCCGAATACGGCTACCGACACGAAGACGAGGTTGGAGCACTCTATCCAGAAATTCTCTCAACCTGCCGCAAAGTACACGATGAAGCAGTCGACCTCCTATACACGACACACGTCTTCTGTGCCCATCAATCGCTCTTGACGTCGCTGCCGCACCTTATCACCTCGGCTTCGCCAGTTCTGTACCCAACTGTCTTGTCCAAGATCAAGCGCTGGCATCTCACGATCCGTCTGGACACCGACCCACGCTTCACAACAGAACAAGCTACAGCGGCATTTTCTGGCGCAGAGTTCCTGGATATTCGCGTCTGGCAGTCCATGTTCGATGGTGCTGATTCGTCAGTACTGAAGCTTTTCATGGGCGTCAGGGGCGTGAAGGTCGCGAGAGTAGGAGGCAGTGCGAACAAGGAGTTAGTACGGTGGTTGGAGGAGAGGATGATGAGTGAGAAAGAGGAGGACGAGGATACTTGCACCTGTGGGAATGAAAGCGGAATTGTAAGGTGCGTGGATTGTTCGAAGAAGTTGGATAAAGATGCGCTAGGAAACTGGTTTGGGCAGAGGAACGTCTGGCAGTTTGGAAATCGTTGAAGGTGCTCATCCTTGATGAAGATACTACAGCGACAGGGAGTACATGTTTTCTTACTTCAATGGATATGGCTTTTCGGTTCTTTGTAGATATTTGAATACCATGCAAGTTCGCGATTCCTCTCGATTGCTCACGCTCTATTGTTGTTTGCTATGCTCATATTTCGTATAAAGTAATGTCTCTGAGGTGTTCAATGTGACGATTCGTCGTGAGCAACAGCTTGCCTGTGCAGTTCAGATATCATCAGCATGCCGTCTCAACCCCGCAAAAGGGCCAGAATTATCCAGAAAGAGCAAAGGGAACAAGATACATCCCAGCTTAGCACTGCCCGACAACCGATCCCGCCTCTAGATTCAACTCCACCTCCAAATTCAGTGCAAACACTACCCAATTCCTACTTCCTCGATCTACCCGCTGAGCTTCGTAACATGGTATATGATTTACTATGGCAGGCCAAGAACCGCGTCGCTGCCCATCACGAACCTTCGAGATCAGGGATACTAGCATACTACGACGGTATGGTCCTTGATGAAAGCGACCTGCTCTCAGTGCAAGCTTTACGTGGAAGCTATGAAGACAAGATGTGGCGTCCAGGCCCGCGTGCCGGGCTACCGCAATGGCTACTTGCGAACAAGCAAATCCTGGCAGAAGGATTAGCACAGTTTCGATTCATAGCGTGTTGGAATATTTGGCGCCTAGAACCTCGGGAGGACGATGCGTCAAAATGTGCCGATATGAAGCCAGACGATTTTCTCATGAACCCAAGACATGCGAGAAAGATATGCGTCGCGCGCATGCTGATAGAAAACCAAGGAGCAGATCGCTTCCAGACCTGGCATAGGTACGGCGGTGTTGTTAGGTTCATACTGTGTACAGACGACTGCAGATGGCTCAACGGAGTGATCAGAGCACTTGGTGATTTGTCAAACGCCAAATCACTCAGAATTGCCATCGGCTGCCCTTAGCTTGATTTCTCGTTCAAAAGCAAGATCATGAAGAAAGAAAATCAGTTCAGACTTCGTATGGAGTTGCCACAGCCATACGAGGCGCTAATCCGCACCTACACTTCCCTGAATTAGGTAGCCTTGAAGTGGAGGTATTTCAGTACAACGAATGCACATGGTCCGATGAAATCTTGGATAACGAATTTGTGCGGAGCATTCGCCCTGAAATCGAATCGATAATGGAGAGTAGTGTATCCGAGACGGTGACAAGCACAGCAAACCCTCTCTTCAATGGAGATGGGTTTAAGCGCAGATTTGGGGACAGGCAGATACTTGATCATGTACTGATCTACAAGAGAGAAAACCCGTAAAAAGCTGATGAGAGAGGGAGTGGTTGCGATTAATAATCCGATCGGGAATATCTAGGACATGGACACCAGAAGGAAGGTGGAAGGGAGTAGATCATCGATTAGAGGATAGCCAAATGAACCTTCTCCCCACCGCCCCTGTAGATGAGCGAATACAAACGCATAGAAACTAATTTTGTCGGAAGAATTAAGCCTACCATTGACTAGTACATAAAAATGATCGGACTTGTTGCTGCACATGGTCAGGTGCGAATATGAGACATCGTTAGTTGCTTCGACCCAAGCACTATTCGCGCACGAGGTGCTTTCAGTCTTCAACTTTGTGGCCCTGGTTTGCTATGAGCAAGCAGTTCAGATCAACTATATATTGAGGCTAAGACTCGGGTCCGGGCAGGTCACAACAAGACCTTCAAAGCGCGAATCTCCCCACACAAACCGATGTCCGACTTCTTCATCCTTCCTATCGAGCTCCGAAATTTGGTCTATGATGAGCTGTGGAAACTGCACAACTGCGTCGCTGCTTACCACAAGTACACTGCATCAGGAATCCTGGCCTACTACAATGGCATAGACCTGACTTTGCAGAAGGTTATACATATACCGGAGGTTTACAGAGTCAATGCGACTTGGACTTCCATTGCCGAAGCCGGACTGCCCAAATGGTTGCTAGGAAACAAACAGATGTTGAGAGAGGGTATCGGACAATTTCGTTTGAAGGCAAGGTGGAATATTTGGCCTGTGTGCGAGCCTGAGAACTCCACTCCATGGAAGCGCGAGGGAAACAACATGATCATGAGCCCGTGTTATGCCGAGTCAATCAGCCTCCAGCCAATCGGTAATGTAAATCGATATGCTCGAAACATTCGTGGCTTCGTCGCTGAATTCTCCTTGCCGACAACGAGGCAAATTTGGCTTTCTATGCTAATTCCGATATTTGAAGACGCAGAACGACTTCGAGCACTCAAAATAACCATTAACTTCTCAAAGTTTTTGGTCCATTTGGCCGTAACTGAGCCCGTGGCTTTCGATATTCCTTTCCCTTCCTTACTGGCCGACCTCGTCAACGCCTGTAAGGTTTTGCAAATGCTTGAAGTCAAACTGTATCACTGGCAATTCGAAGCACACCACACACACCAGGCTCCTGAAACGGATTACCTCGAGCAGTTCAAACTAGGCATTGTAGCATCATTGAGGCATGAATTCTCAGAGACTGTCACTAAGACGCCTAGTACTGTTCAGAATGAATGGTGCTTTGGCAGTATCGAGGGAAAGCTGCTGTTTGATCACAAGTTGGTTTACACCAGGAAGTCGAAAGAAGAGCTTTAGATGGAGCTGAAGCTACAGGCATGAGGGGAAATCAGGGCGAGAAGGAAATCTTGTTCTGTGCCGTTTCGGTGTTGCGAACACCGTATGTACTCAGCGGAGGACCGTCCATAAGGAAAAAAGCCCTAGCATAGAATCTTAGCTGCTCTGCATTGATTTGATGTAATGCATTCAGACATGAATTGTGAATTGTTGATATTGCGATGTGCGAAGTGAGCGGCGCACTTCACCTGGGCAATGCCTTGTTGCCGTGCCCGCCGCCCAAAGCAAACCCTTTGCAAAGAAACCACGCCTCATCCTGCACATTTCCCACCCGCTCGAACCAACACCGCTCGGTCGCCGCGCCGCGTTCACAGGCATGGATCGCCATTCCCAGCGAATGTCGTGCAAGAATGTTGGTGTAGCCGCCGCATGCCCACTTTAACCGACGCAGACGCGCCGCACCCCCGCAGGATTGACCGGTACCCTGGGTCGTCATCGCGAAATAGCAACTTCCCAACATCTGCTCAGCGCTTAGTGCTTGTACGGCACAGCAAGGCTGCAGAGTCGTAAGTGTGAAAGGTACCTCTGTGTGTAGTGGTACACTACCGCAGGCCGAATCAAATCTTTCTACACTTTGCTCGTTCATTTGTCTCGCTTGTTGCACGACGACCAGTCATCCATCACTTCAACTCTACATACATTCAAAATGCATAATGCGCTGGCCGTCCTGTGCTCTGCCTTTTTCTTCTTCTTCAGCACATCAACTTCGGCTCTCTTCTTGCCGCAATTTCGACTCAGTCCATCGAAGCCAACGAGCTCAGAAGTCGCAAACAAGTGCACGTTCAACTTGTGGCATAAGCAACTCGTCGCCGCCGACGCAAAGACAAACTACATCCAACTCAATGAGATCAAAGACAACACCAACAGCATAACCATCGACATCGCAGCCCTGAGGCCAGTGACAGAACGCAACAGCTACTCACGAATCTGTGCTCATCAAGTCTTTGCTGTCGAGGGACTGTTGGACAACACAAACCTGACTATCAGTGGCTACGACGATGTCGATGAAGTGACATTCGCCCACGACGGCGTTGTTTTCTCTAGCGAAGAGTCTAAGAACTCCGAGAATGCGTCATGTGTTGCTGGCGCCTGGGACAATGTGGTGTCTGGTGTCGGTTCGCGGGTAAGTCTCAGCCCGCCATGATCGATATTGAACGGCACTAAACATCACGCAGGAAAGGAGGTTACAATGCGCATTCCTGTGTGCCACGATCGACGAAGATGTAATCAGCGAGCTGCGTTGAGGCTCCGATGACGGTTTCGTTTCGTTTCTAGAAGATGTTAGCGGACGATGTCTGGGCATGACTACATACTTACTCAACGTACGACATGCCAACCTGTCCAAGAAAGTCTATCGAAGACAGGTGCGCTGGACTCACGTCACATACCTTTGCGGCACCTGTAGCTGCATCAAGTACATTGGGCTGCGCACACACAGCCGCAAGCCGCCGTCAGACGTCCGCGATCAAACCACCGTTCTTCGCGGGCAAACCTTATCCTAATATTCACCTTCTGCCCAAACCACCCAACAAGCAACTCCCCGGGGTCGTTGAGTGAGTTAGATCTTGTCGCACTTTTAGAAACAATGTACTTCATGCCTTGCCAAGTCCGCCCAACAACAGTATCGCCGAGCGGCATTCATGCTCCCTCGAATCCACCGCCATCAGACAAACAGGCCTCGCACAAGTTACCTACATCAGGATGGCTCAGCGGATAGACCCGCCATGCCACACCTGTCGGTGGCATGAATCCGATTCCCCCAATATGCCGCGCGACCTCCCACCGGGGCGCTGGTAAGTTGTGCTAGTCAAACGTGCTTCTGAAGTCGGGTACCTGCAGATCAATGTCTAATCTTTCGCACTTGCCACTGAGGCCGCGACAGAGGGGAGGAAACAATTGTCACTAATTTTGCCGTTGTTGGGTTCATTAAGGCCAAAACGTGTCGTGTTTCATGTCCCGCCTAAGGCCCTTTCGGCACTTGTTTGGGGGACAGGGGCTAACGAGCGCAAATCGGAGATTTGGAAATGTTTCCTCAGGATCGGGGATCGGAGGGCGGAGGACGGGCATTCGGGAGGATTGTTTTATGCAGGTGGGATGCGAGGGGGATTGCTGTGCTGCGGTGTGGTCTGATGGGGAGATGTGTGCCTGGGGGTCGAGATGTGGCGCTTCGAATTGATGGTGCCGACAGACGAAAGATGTCGGTGGACAGAAAGAAAAGCATGAAACTACACATTGACGTGGCGTTTGATGAAATTGTGATTAATTCGTGATTTGGAGTACCGATGCACTGCTCTATAGAAGCCATGTCATGTCATAATTATCCTTAAACGCCGTTGTTTCTGCAGGCCACCCATACCGAATCCAAGCAAAGAAAACAACTACCAGCGACCACTGCCGTGCTTGGGCTTCTTGTGCTTGTCCTCGAGCTTGGATCCAAGAACTGCGCCTGCTATGGCACCCATAATACCGTGGCCGCCCATCTTGTTGCCACCGAAGTAGCCAGCGGCACCACCTCCCAGAGCGCCCATCAGGCCGCGGTCACCCTCTGCCTGAGCATTGGGGTCCGTAGATCCGTAGCCGGGAGCTCCAGGCTGGCCGTATGGAGCAGCTTGGTGTTGACCTTGAGGATACTGATCGGCCGAATATGCGCCTTGCTGAGGGAACTGGTTCTGTGGCTGAGCACCTGGGTAAGCTCCCTGTTGCTGTTGGCCGTAGTATCTGGTATGCTAGTCAGTGGTTTATTCTAGGGACTAATGCTCATATGTGTTACTAACCCTTGCTGCTGCTGGTCATATGGGGCTACCTGCTGACCATGCTGGAATCCGCCATGAGCTGGTGCGCCGTATTGCTGGTTGTAGCCGCCCTGGTCGTAACCCTGCTGAGGCGGGTAGGCGCTCTGTGACTGCTGGGGAGGGTAACCAGGTTGTTGGTAACCGCTCTGGTCATAGCCACCTTGCTGAGGAGGGTATGGGCTATGTGACTGTGGCGGGTACTGCTGGTTGTACTGTGGCGCACCGTACTGGCCTCCGTTGTACTGATCGTAAGGGCCCGACATTGTGATTGAAATGGGTTATAGGTTTGTATCGTAGGTGAGATATTACACGCAGTTGTTGTTTGTATTTTAAGGTTGAGGGGCGACGTTGATGAGGGGTAGTCGGAAGGCACGGGTGACGTAAGTTGTCTTTGAAGGGCAAATGTTGCGTAGTAAGGCGATGACCAGAACAGCGAACTGGCACAAGCGAATCTTATATCATTCACGCGCAATTTTCACCGGTGCTATCGGCATCAAAACTGTCCTGATGACTGACCTTCTCCGCCGCTGCTTGGAAGGCGCAGCAGATTACGGCGCGTCGAGCTGTGCTCAGCCTCAGCCAAAGAAAGGTACTGCCACTGCCACGGACTTCACCGGCTACGACGGCTCTAAGGACTACGAACGGCCAAGTTATATGCGCACCCCACAGCGAACTCAGTCAGCCCTGCCGAGCTCAAGCAGCTTTGCTCGAAAATGGCCGCACTCTCAAAAGACTGTCCACGGAATGCGAAAAAGGCATTCATGCGACTGGTGAGCCTTGTACGCACTGCCGGTCAAGTCTGCACTGCGCCAGGATGCCAGGATGCCAGGATGCCAGGATGCCAGGCTTTGGGCTCGCCTCAGGTCGTTCAGGAAACGAAATGTTCCGTCCTCAGATGCTGTGCGAAACACCTTGTGCTTCTTGCTCACGGTTAGCACCCTCTACGACTCGGCCGGATCTTCACATGGCGTCTCCACGACTCGGAAGCTTCGGCGATGTGTCGCCGAGAGGCTTTGAGTAAGCGTCTAGAGGCGCCATCAGAGGCGCAGCGACGAACCATAGCGTGCGAAAGTGTGGCGCGACGCATCGTCATCCAGGCAGTTCAATCCGTAGCGAGGCGTAATCCGCGCAATGTCTTTTTGTCCAAGAGATGCTATGCGGGGAACGCTGGGCGTGTGCGGCAGTCCCATCCTTTGAATCTGAGGTCGGGCCCAAACAGTTTATTGCTGAGAGCCAACAAGTCTCACCATGTTCCCCTGTGGCTTTTGGCTCCCCTGGGGCTAGGCCAAGCGGGCGCTGAAACGCCCCAGGTGCTCTGAGACAACTCCCAGACAAGCTCTCGCCATCGGCAACCCACTTGGGCTTCATAACATTGTCTCTCTTACTGCATCTAGACTTACTATGCTTGTAAAGATGCATAAATATACTGCATACGGGATTTCGATAGCGCAGAGAGAGCCTAATTGTGCCAAATTGCTCGTAGCCGCACGCCTCCCTCTTGCCTTGTCGAGACCTCAAACCGACATGGGACCAAAAGCGACTCACCCTAGCGTCATTCATGCGCCATCTCAAATGCTCCCCTCGGCGCAATCGCATGAACCTGTCTCGTCTTCAGCGTTCGCCGAGCCTTTTCCGCTGCGTACCTGCTGACTTTCGTTCCTTCCAGTCTTTCGTTCTGCAGCGGGCTGCTGTTGCTAATCCTTTTTCCTTTCACTTCACCCTCGACGTTCCTTAACAACCTCAACAACTGGTCACGGTCCTGGCAGGCTTAGGACCGTCTTACATCACTGGGCTTGGAAACTCGATATCGCTGGACGACTTGCAGATGTATTTTGGTGGAGCACTTGGAAGGCCGTAGGACTGCGAGGGGTCCGCCCTACCGATATCGAACACGACCAATTCTGGACGCAATGCCTGCATCATGGCAACGACGGGGAGAGGATCGCGTCGACTATGTTGTAGTTGAAAGAGACGGTGTGCATGGCCAGCGAGAGGCTGTCGGTATTGAGATTGGACATCCAACACCGACTGTACGTCGCCGGTTGCGCCGCTCTCTCAACAAACGACAAATGCCAACGCCCACTCCCACACCCATGGACGATGATTCCGACGATGACAGCGACCTTGAGGATGCCCTCGAAAGTCTCATGCCCAAGAGCCGACCTTTCACTATACCCAGCCCTACTCCAACTGGTCTTCCTGCTGTAAGACTTTTCAGAACAAACGACTAAACACAACTAACAGAAGCAGCAACCTGTCTCGACAACCCTACCTGGCCCTCGACCCATTGAAACTCCTGCAAGAAAAGGCCCTGCACCAACAGAGACCACACCTTCGGCTTT
>Ga0265780_10003467_pt1 | contig 20729 bp, 20 predicted proteins | sample P1T30metagenome_FD_192432 | JGI IMG/M metagenome (GOLD analysis project Ga0265780, IMG submission 192432) | Plant litter microbial communities from East Loma Ridge, Irvine, California - P1 T30 | ecosystem: Environmental > Terrestrial > Plant litter > Unclassified | place: USA: California...
CGCGTCGAGGGTCCCCAGGAGGCGTTCATCGCCGCGCTGTCGGGCGACGTCGAGAAGAAGGACAAGAAGTAGCCCCATGCGCCGCTCCACGCACCGAGAGACCCGCACCAGCTACGGCGAGGTCGGCGCCACCCAGGCCCCCGACCTGATGCAGTACCCGCCGGCCGGTTTCACGCCGGCCGAGTACCGCACGCGGGTGGGGCACGGCGACGCGCGGTTCGAGGCGGCCTGGATCGCCACCATGACCTGGCAGATCCAGGAGCGCAGCGGCATCTCCGTCCGTGTCGACGACGTGCCGCCCGCCGGCGAGAGCGACTACCGGCCGGTGACGTTCGACGAGTCGGGCGAGCCCGTCGACGCTGCGCACTGGGACGCCCGGCCCGATGAGTCGCGCTACGCGCCCGACGGGACGGCCTTCCTCACGGCCGGCACCACGGCGACCCTCACGATGGAGGCGTACGGCCGTCGCGTCGAGGCGCCGGTCCGCGTCGTCTACGTCATCGACGAGCCGAAGCGGAAGGGCTTCGCCTACGGCACGCTCGACGGCCACCCCGTCAGCGGCGAGGAGAGCTGGGTCGTCGACCAGACCGAGGACGGCTCGGTGTGGCTCACGATCCGCGTCTTCTCGAAGCCGAGCAGCGCCAAGTGGCGCCTGGTCGCGCCGATGATGAAGCGGATGCAGACCCAGTACACGAAGCGCTACCTCCGGGCGCTGAGCCTCAACGAGACGCCCGGCGCCGACACGGCCGAGGAGGCCGGGGCGGACGAGGTCGACCTCGACGCCGCCGCGTCGGCCGCGGCCGACGACGAGGAGTCGCGGCGGCACGGACCGGACGAGGTCCGCGACGTGCGACCGGAGCACTGACGGTGCCGGGAGCCCTCCCGATCGCCGACCCGGCGCCCGCCGACGGCGCCCTGCCGTCGTCGGTCGTCGAGGGCGTCGCCGGTCGCGACCTCGGCGTCTACCTGCACGTGCCGTTCTGCCGGGTGCGCTGCGGCTACTGCGACTTCAACACCTACACAGGGGACGAGCTCCGGGGTGCCCGCCGTGACGACTACGCGTCGCAGGCCGTGGCCGAGGTGGCCCTGGCCCAGGACGTCCTCCGCGACGCGGGCCTGCCCGAGCGAGCCGTGTCGACCGTCTTCTTCGGCGGCGGCACCCCGACGATGCTGCCCGTCGGCGACCTGACGTCGATGCTGCACGCCGTCGTCGACGCGTGGGGCCTCGAGCCGGGCGCCGAGGTCACGACCGAGGCCAACCCCGACAGCGTCGACGCCGAGTACCTCCGGTCGCTCGCCGCCGCGGGCTTCACCCGCGTCAGCTTCGGCATGCAGTCGGCCGTGCCGAGCGTGCTCGCGACCCTCGAGCGGACGCACGACCCCGAGAGGATCCCGCTCGTCGTCGCCTGGGCGCGCGACGCGGGCCTCGACGTCAGCCTCGACCTCATCTACGGCACCCCGGGCGAGACCCTCGACGACTGGCGGCGCTCGCTCGACGTCGCGCTCGAGCAGGAGCCCGACCACCTGTCGGCCTACTCGTTGATCGTCGAGGACGGGACGAAGCTGGCGCGGCAGATCCGCCGCGGCGAGGTGGCGCAGCCGGACGACGACACCGCGGCCGACATGTACGAACTGGCCGACGAGCGCCTCGCCTCGGCCGGCTACGACTGGTACGAGGTCAGCAACTGGTCGCGCGGCGTCGAGCACCGCTCCCGCCACAACCTCTCGTACTGGCGCGGCCACGACTGGTGGGGCGTCGGGCCGGGCGCGCACAGCCACGTCGGGGGCGTGCGGTGGTGGAACGTCAAGCACCCGGCCGCCTACGGCCAGCGGATCGTCGCGGGGGAGTCGCCCGGTGCCGGCCGAGAGACCCTCGACGCCGAGACCCGCCGCGTCGAGCGCGTGCTGCTCGCCGTCCGCACGCGGGAGGGCCTGCCGGTCGCCGACCTCGACCCCGAGGGCGCCCGCGAGGTGGCCGGGCTGATCGCCGACGGCTGGATCGAGGGCCGCGACGCGATCGCCGGGTCGATCGTGCTGACCCGGACGGGCCGGCTGATGGCCGACGCCGTCGTCCGCCGACTGCTGCCGGCATGACGCGAGGCGCGCCTCCTGGTCGGAGACGCGCCTCGCGCGGTGGTGGCCTGTCGGCTACTGCTTGATGAACTCGATCGTCAGCGGGTACTTGTAGTACTCGCCCTTGTTGGCCGCGACCGCGGCGAGGATCGAGAAGACGACGACCACGATGCCGACGGCGGCGCTGACGAGGTAGCCGACCAGGACGACCCAGAGGATCGCCCCGATGATGCCGGCGATGCCCATCGTGATCTGGAAGTTCAGGGCCACGCGGGTGTGCTCGCGGATGAACGGGCCGCGGTCCTTGAGGACGAGGTAGCCGATCAGCGGCGCGAGGAAGCCGAACAGGATGCCGCCGAGGTGGATGAGGGTCGACCAGAGCTTCTCGTCCTCGGGGCGCATCGGCTGCACGGGCTGCTGGTAGCCGTAGCCGGGCTGGGGCTGCTGCGGCTGGCCGGGCTGGCCCTGCTGCGGCTGGCCGTACGCGGGCTGGCCCTGCTGCGGCTGGCCGTAGGGGGGCTGGCCCTGCTGCGGCTGGCCGTAGGCGGGCTGGCCCTGCTGCGGCTGGCCGTAGGGGGGCTGGCCGGGCTGGCCCTGGCCGTCCTTCGCGTACGGGTCGTGCGGCTGCGAGGGAGGGGTGTCGGTCATGTCGTGGTCACCATTCGTCGTCGGTCGGTCTCGGGGACGCCTGCCGCGCCTCCTCGTCGCCGGTCGCGTCCGGGGAGCGACCGGACCGCCTGGTCCGGCGAGCGTCGTGCCGAGCCTAGGGCAGCGGGGTGCGTCGCGAGTAGGCCGCGCGGCGGAGGTGACGTAGCATTGGCAGTCTGGCACGGCGAGTGCCAGCAGGCGCGGGGAGACGCAGGCGGCGTCCGCCCCGCGGTGGTCCGTGCGAGGAGGAGGTGCGCCGTGGTCTCGGAACGAGGTCTCGAGGTGCTCCGCGTCATCGTGCACGACTACGTGGCGTCACGGGAGCCCGTGGGTTCCCGGTCGATCGTCGAGCGGCACCAGTTCGGCGTCTCGGCGGCGACGATCCGCAACGACATGGCCCTCCTCGAGGAGGAGGAGCTGATCACGGCGCCGCACACGTCGAGCGGCCGCGTGCCGACCGACAAGGGCTACCGGCTCTTCGTCAACCAGCTCGCCGACCTGCGACCGCTCACGGCCGCGCAGCGGCAGGCGATCGAGACCTTCCTCGGCGACTCGGCCGACCTCGACGAGGTGCTCACGCGCACCGTGCGACTGCTCAGCCAGCTGACGAACCAGGTGGCTCTCGTCCAGTACCCCTCCTTCTCACGGGCCCGGGTGCGGCACGTCGAGCTCGTGAGCCTCGGCGACCGCCGCGTGATGACGGTGCTCATCACCGACACCGGGCAGGTCGAGCAGCGCGTCGTCGACCTGCCGACGCCGGTCGACGAGGCGTTCCTCGGCGAGCTCCGCAGCTCGGTCAACGGGCTCGTCGGCGGGGCCGCCCTGAGCGACGCCGCGGCGGCCCTCGCCGAGCTGCCCGCGCGCTTCCGACCCGACCTCGCGCCGGTGGTCGGCCCCGTGGCGGCCAGCCTCGTCGAGCAGGTGGCGAGCGGGCGACAAGAGCGCCTCGTCATGGCCGGCGCCGCGAACCTCGTCCGCACCGAGGACGACTTCAGCGGCAGCCTGTTCCCCGTCCTCGAGGCCATCGAGGAACAGGTCACGCTGCTCCGCCTCTTCGGCGAGATGCAGCTGGACGCCGTCGACGTCGCGGCGAGCATCGGACGCGAGAACGCCTCCTTCGGCCTCTCGCAGACCTCCGTGCTCGCGAGCGGCTACACCTCGTCGGGCAGCGAGGTCGCCCGGCTCGGCGTGCTCGGCCCGATGCGCATGGACTACTCGACCAACATGGCGGCCGTGCGGGCCGTGGCGAGGTATCTCTCGACCCTGCTCGCCGAGCGGTGAGCCCCGACCGGCTGCGCCCGCCCCCGGGCGCGCCCCGGCCCGGCGACGTCGCCGCGCCGCCCCCCTGACCAGACCGACACACGACAGCCCTGCGACCGACGCGGGGCACGGACACCACCAAGAGGCAGACGAGAACCAGTGGCTGATCATTACGACGTGCTCGGGGTCGACCGTCAGGCGACCCCCGACGAGATCAAGAAGGCGTACCGCAGGCTCGCGCGCGAGCTGCACCCCGACGTGAACCCCAGCCCGGAGGCGTCCGAGCGGTTCAAGGACGTCACGCACGCCTACGACGTGCTGAGCGACCCGCAGCAGCGCGAGCGCTACGACCTCGGCCCGCAGGCCGGCTTCGGCGGCGGCGGGGGAGGCGCCGCGGGCTTCGGCGACATCTTCGACGCGTTCTTCGGCGGCGGGGGAGGCGGCGGGCAGCGCCAGGGACCCCGGTCGCGTCGCGAGCGCGGCCAGGACGCGCTGCTGCGCCTCGAGATCGACCTCGACGACGTCGTGTTCGGCACGCAGCGCGACATCGAGGTCGACACGGCCGTCCTCTGCGAGACCTGCAACGGCTCGTGCTGCGCGCCCGGCACGTCGCCCCAGACCTGCGACATCTGCCACGGGTCGGGCCAGATCCAGCGCACCGTCCGCTCGCTGCTCGGCAACGTCATGACGTCGAGCCCGTGCGGCACCTGCCGCGGCTACGGCACGGTCATCCCGAACCCGTGCCCCACCTGCCAGGGCCAGGGCCGGGTCCGCGCCCGCCGCACCATCCCGATCGACATCCCCGCGGGCGTCGACACGGGCCTCCGCCTCCAGCTGCCCGGCCAGGGCGAGGTCGGCCAGGCCGGCGGCCCCAACGGCGACCTCTACCTCGAGGTGAAGGTGCGACACCACGACGTCTACAGCCGCAACGGCGACGACCTCCTCGCGACGCTCGAGGTGCAGATGGCCGACGCCGTGCTCGGCACCGAGACGACCCTCGAGGGGCTCGACGGGTCGGTCGAGCTCGAGATCAAGCCCGGCACCCAGAGCGCCGACGTCGTCACGATCCGCGACCGCGGCGTCACGAAGCTCCGCGGCACGGGCCGAGGCGACCTCAAGATCGGCATCCAGGTCGTCACGCCGACGAAGCTCAGCCACAAGGAGCGCGAGCTGATGGAGAAGTTCGCGGCCGGCCGCAAGGGCCAGGCGCCCGAGCTGTCGCAGTTCCAGCAGGGCCTCTTCGGCAAGCTGCGCGACCGGTTCCTCAACTTCTGATCGTGGCGCACTTCTACCTCGTCGAGCAGCTCGCCGACACCGCCGTCGGGGCGTCGGTGGTCGTCAGCGGGCCCGAGGCACGGCACGCCGTGACCGTCAGCCGGGTGCGGGTCGGGGACGACCTCACCGTGGGCGACGGGCGCGGGCTCGTCGTGCGCGGCGAGGTCGCGGAGGCCTCCGGCGACCGCCTGGTGCTGGTCGTCGGCCAGGTGACGACGCACGAGCGCCCCGCGACCCGGCTCGTGCTCGCGCAGGCGCTCGCCAAGGGCGACCGCGACGAGCTCGCGGTCCAGGCCGCGACGGAGCTCGGCGTCGACGAGGTCGTGCCCTGGGCGGCGTCCCGCAGCATCTCGCGGTGGGACGGGCCGAAGGTCGCCAAGGGCCTCGCCCGCTGGCGCGCCGTCACGCGCGAGGCGACGAAGCAGTCGGTGCGGCCGTTCGCCCCCGCGGTGGTCGAGCTGTCGACGACGAAGCAGCTCGCGGCGCGGGCCGTCGCGGGCGAGCGCGTGCTGGTGCTCGAGCCGACCGCCGAGGCGGCGCTGTCGGACGTCGACCTGTCGCCGGCCGGGGCGACGACCGCGGGAGGCGCCCCCTCCGTCGTCACGGTCGTGGTCGGCCCCGAGGGCGGCGTCTCGCCCGCCGAGCTCGCGCTCCTCTCCGAGGCGGGCGCGACGCCGGTGCGCCTCGGCGACTCGGTGCTGCGGACGTCGACGGCCGGTCCGGCGGCCCTGGCGGTCCTCAGCGTCCGTCTCGGACGCTGGTAGCGGACGAGGCGGGGCCGATGTCGGTGCCCGCCGGTAGCATGGTCGGCATGTCCGCCCCCGACACCACGGCCGCCGAGCCGTCCGTCTTCAGCCGCATCGTGGCGCGCGAGATCCCCGCCGACATCGTCTTCGAGAGCGACGCGGTCATCGCGTTCCGCGACGTCGAGCCCCAGGCGCCCGTGCACCTCCTCGTCGTCCCCAAGACCGAGCGGTGGCGCGACGTCGCCGAGCTCGCGGCAGGCGACCCCGCCCTCCTGGCGGAGGTCGTCGCGACGGCCCGCCGCCTCGCCGCCGACCCCGCCGTCTTCCGCACCGCCGACGGAACGCCCGTCGTCGCGGGCGACGGCGAGTTCCGCCTCGTCTTCAACACCGGCCCCTCAGTCGGCCAGACCGTGTTCCACGTCCACGCGCACGTCATGGGCGGACTCCTCCAGGAAGGCTCCCTTGCCCACTAGCGACACCCGGCCCACCGGCCCCCGGCCCACCGGCGGCGAGACCGTCCGCGTCGACCTCACCGTCGACGGCGTGGCCATGGTCCAGCTGCTCGGCCCGCAAGACCGCCTGCTCCGGGCCGTCGAGAAGCAGTACCCCGACGTCCGCGTGCTCGTGCGCGGCAACGAGGTCGCCCTCGAGGGCCCCGTCGCCTCGGTGCAGCGTGCCCGCGGGCTCGTCGACGAGCTCGTCACCATGGTGCGGGGCGGCCACGACCTCGCGCCGTCCGAGGTCGAGACGTCGGCGCGGCTGATCGACTCCGGCCAGGCCGCGCCCTCCGACGTCTTCGGGCAGCCGATCGTCGGCAGCCGCGGCAAGTCCGTCCGCGCGAAGACCCTCGGTCAGCGCGAGTACGTCGAGGCGATCGACGACCACACGATCACCTTCGGCATCGGCCCCGCCGGCACGGGCAAGACGTACCTGGCCATGGCCAAGGCCGTCCAGGCGCTCCAGCGTCGCGAGGTGCAGCGCATCATCCTCACGAGGCCCGCCGTCGAGGCCGGCGAGCGGCTCGGCTTCCTGCCCGGCACGCTGACCGACAAGATCGACCCGTACCTGCGACCCCTCTACGACGCCCTCAACGAGATGATGGACCCCGAGCTCGTCCCCAAGCTCCTGGCCGCCGGCACCGTCGAGGTCGCCCCCCTCGCGTACATGCGCGGTCGCACGCTCAACGACGCCTTCGTGGTCCTCGACGAGGCGCAGAACACGACGCCCGAGCAGATGAAGATGTTCCTCACCCGCCTCGGCTTCGGCTCGAAGATGGTCGTCACGGGAGACGTGACGCAGATCGACCTCCCGACGGGCGCCAGCGGCCTGCAGCTCGTGACGCGCGTGCTCGACGGCATCGACGACATCCACTTCGCCCGGCTCACGAGCGACGACGTCGTCCGCCACACCCTCGTCGGCCGCATCGTCGACGCCTACACGACCTACGACGCCGAACGGCAGGCCCAGCGCTTCGCCCGTCAGGAGGAGGCGCGATGAGCATCGAGGTCGCCAACGAGTCCGGTGTCGAGGTCGACGAGACCGCCCTCCAGCGGCTCGCGACGTTCGCGCTCGACCAGATGCACGTCCACCCCGAGGCCGAGCTCGCGATCGTGCTCGTCGACGAGGCCGCGATGGAGCAGCTGCACGTGCAGTGGATGGACGAGCCCGGCCCCACCGACGTGCTGAGCTTCCCCATGGACGAGCTCCGACCCGGCACGGAGGACGACCCGACGCCCGCCGGGCTGCTCGGCGACATCGTCGTCTGCCCCCAGGTCGCCGTGAGCCAGGCCGCCACGGCAGGGCACACGCCGCTCGACGAGATGCTCCTGCTCACCTGCCACGGCATCCTGCACCTCCTGGGCTTCGACCACGCCGAGCCCGACGACGAGCGGGAGATGTTCGGCCTGCAACGCGAGATCCTGGCCGCGTTCGCGGCCGCCGACGAGACCCGGTGACCTCGTGATGGTCACCGTGTTCGTCATCGTGGCCGTCGTGCTCGTGGTCCTCGGCGGCCTGCTCGCCGCGGTCGACGCCGCGCTCGGCGTCCTCAGCCGGGGCGACCTCCACGAGGAGGCCGACGCGTCACCGCGAGCCCGGCGGGCGCTCCTCGCGATCGCCGACGACGTCGGCGCGCACGTCAACGCGGTCAACTTCATGCGCATCGTCGCCGAGACCTCGGCCGCCGTGCTCGTCTCGCTGGCGTTCGCGACGGCCGTCGAGCGCTGGTGGCTGGCCCTCCTCCTCTCGGCCCTGATCATGACGGTCGTGTCCTTCGTGCTCGTCGGGTCAAGCCCCCGCAGCGTCGGCCGTGAGCACGCCCGACAGCTCGTCGTCGTGACCGCCGGGCTCGTGCGCGCCGTCCGGGTCGTCCTCGGCCCCCTGGCCGACGCCCTCGTCGCGCTCGGCAACCGCGTCACGCCGGGCCGGCCGCGCAGCGCGTCGTTCTCCTCGGAGGAGCAGCTGCTCAGCATGGTCGACGAGGCCACCGAGCTCGACGTGCTCGAGGAGGACGACCGCGAGCTGATCCACTCGATCTTCGAGTTCAGCGACACCGTCATCCGCGAGGTGATGATCCCGCGCACCGACATGGTCACCATCGAGGCCACCGCGACGGTCGGGGCGGCCATGAGCCTCTTCCTGGGCCGCGGCGTCTCGCGCGTGCCGGTCGTCGGCCGCGACAACGACGACGTCCTCGGCGTCATCTACCTGCGCGACCTCGCCCGGCGGCTCCACGAGCACGCCGGCGACGACAGCGCACCCGTCACCCAGCTCGCCCGGCCCGCGGTCTTCGTGCCCGAGTCGAAGAAGGCCGACGACGCGCTGCGCCAGATGCAGCTCGACAAGAACCACCTCGCCATGGTCGTCGACGAGTACGGCGGCATCGCCGGCCTGGTCACCCTCGAAGACCTCATCGAGGAGCTCGTCGGCGACATCAGCGACGAGTACGACCGCACGGTCGCCGCCCACCGCGAGATCTCGGACGGCGTGTTCCGCGTCAGCGCCCGGCTGCCGGTCGACGAGCTCGGCGACCTCTTCGGGCTCGAGCTCGACGACGACGACGTCGACTCGGTCGGCGGCCTCCTGACCAAGCACCTGGGCCGGCTGCCGGAGAAGGGCTCGACCGTCACCGTGTCGGGCCTCGTGCTGACGGCCGACCGCACCGAGGGCCGCCGCCACGACCTGCAGACGGTCCTCGTGCAGCGCGACCCCGAGCTCGACTCGGCCCAGGCGGCCTTCGCCGAGACCGACCGCGACCACTGACCACCGCCGCCCTGGGGGCGACGACCACGACGAGAGAAGCACCATGACGACCACCGGCGACGACGACCGCACCTCCTCCGCGCCTCCCGCGGGCTCCACCTACCGGGCGGGCTTCGTCTCGTTCGTGGGGCGGCCGAACGTCGGCAAGTCGACGCTGACGAACGCCCTCGTCGGCGAGAAGGTGGCCATCACGTCGTCGAAGCCGCAGACGACGCGTCGCGCGATCCGCGGCATCGTGCACTCGGCGGCCGGCCAGCTCGTCCTGGTCGACACGCCGGGCATGCACCGTCCGCGCACGCTGCTCGGCGAGCGGCTGAACGACGTCGTGCAGACGACCCTCGGCGACGTCGACGTCATCGGGTTCTGCGTGCCTGCCGACGAGAAGATCGGTCCGGGCGACAAGTTCATCAACGAGCAGCTCGACGCGTTCCCGCGCGCGAAGAAGGTCGCGATCGTCACGAAGACCGACACGACCTCGCGGCCCGCGGTCGCCGAGCAGCTGCTCGCGGTGAGCCGGCTGCGCGACTGGGAGGCGATCATCCCGCTCTCGGCCGTCGGCGACGTACAGCTCGACGTGCTGGCCACCGAGCTGCTCAAGCTCATGCCGTTGTCGCAGCCCCTCTACCCGGCCGACGCCGTGACGGAGGAGCTGCTGCAGGACCGGGTCTCGGAGTTCGTCCGCGAGGCCGCCCTCGAGGGCGTGCAGGACGAGCTGCCCCACTCGTTGGCCGTCACCATCGACGACATGATCGAGCGCGACGACAAAGACCTGCTCGAGATCTACGCGAACCTCTTCGTCGAGCGCGACAGCCAGAAGGCCATCGTCATCGGCAAGGGCGGCTCGCGGCTGCGCGAGGTCGGCGAGAGGGCCCGGGCCCAGATCGAGCCGCTCGTCGGCAAGCAGGTCTTCCTGTCGATCCGGGTCAAGGTCGCGAAGGACTGGCAGCGCGACCCGAAGCTGCTCGGCCGACTCGGCTTCTGACGGTCCCTCCCCAGGATGATCCGCGTCCGCCGGAGGTCGTCGGGTCGGCGTCCGGGAGGCGCCAGCGTCGCCGAGGGCCCTACGGTGGTGCGATGAGCTTCCGCCGACTCGCGCCGTACCAGGTCGTCGTCGACCTCGCGGCCGCGGGGCTCCTCGGCCTCGTGGCGGTCGCGTTCGGCGACGGCGGCGGGGCCGCGTCCCTCGTCGTGCTCGGCATGATGGCGGCCCTCGCCCTCCGACGCGCGGCGCCGGGCCTCGCGCTCACGGTCGCCTGGGTCGTCGCCGTCGGCGAGATGCTCGCCCTCGTGTCGCCGGGCGTCAGCAACCTCGCGGTCTGCGTGGTCCTCTACACGGTCGCCGCCTACGGCTCCGACGTCGCGAAGTGGTGCGGCCTGGCGTCCGTCGTGGTGGGCGCCGCCGTCGGCACGTTCTACGTCTCGACGGTGCAGACGACCCTCTTCGGCATCGACTACAACATCTACAGCCTCCAAGACCTCGTGCGGATCGCCCTCCAGCTGGGCATCACGTTCCTCGGTTTCCTGGCGCTCCTCGGCCTGCCGTGGGCCGCGGGGCTCCTGGCCCGGACGCGGTCGTCGGCGCGGCTGAGCCGTGAGGCCCAGCTCGTCGCCGAGCGCGAGACGGCCCGTGCCGAGAACGAGGTCGCGCGCGTCGAGCGCGAGGCCGCGCGCGCCGAGCGCGACATCGCCGTCGAGCAGGAGCGCAACCGCATCGCGCGCGACATGCACGACGTCGTCGCCCACTCGCTCGCGGTCGTCATCGCCCAGGCCGACGGCGCCCGCTACGCCGCCCGGGCCGACCCGGCCACGGTCGACAGCGCGCTCGTGACGATCGCGTCCACGGCGCGGGAGGCCCTCGGCGACGTGCGGGTGCTCCTCGGGCAGCTCCGCCACAGCCAGGGGGAGGCGCCCCAGCCGGCCCTGGGCGATCTCGACCGCCTGCTCGACCAGATGCGCGCCTCCGGCCTGGACGTCGTCCGCCGAGAGCAGGGCGTCGTCCAGCAGCTCGGCACCAACCGGCAGCTCGCCGTCTTCCGCATCGTGCAGGAGTCGCTGACGAACGTGCTCCGCCACGGGGCGGCGGGCCAGCCCGTCGACCTCCTCTTCGACTGGCAGTACGACGCCCTCCACGTGGTGGTGACGAACATCGTCCGACCGCCGACCGAGCCGCTCGACGTGCGCGTCGCCGCGGAGCTCGGCGGCTCCGACCGGCGCGGCGGCCACGGGCTCGACGGCATGCGCGAGCGCGCCACGCTCGCCGGCGGCTCGCTCACCACCCAGAACGCCGACGGCCGCTTCGTGGTCCACGCGATCGTCCCCACCCTCGCCCTCACCCAAGAAGTAGGCATACGCCGATGACCGACGCACCCTCGTTCACCCCGCCGACCCGCCCGGCCCCCGCAGCCGTCCGCGTCGCCCTCGTCGACGACCAGGCCCTCTTCCGGGCCGGCATCAAGATGCTCGTCGGGTCCCAGCCCGACCTCGAGTTCGTCGGCGAGGCCAGCAACGGCGAGGAGGGCGTCGCCATGGTCGCCGAGACGCGCCCCGACGTGGTCCTGATGGACATCCGCATGCCGGTGATGGACGGCATCGCCGCGACGACCACCGTGCTGCAGCAGGCCGAGGCGGCAGCGCGGAAGCCGCCGCGCATCATCGTCCTCACGACCTTCGACCTCGACGAGGCCGCGACGCGCGCGATCCGCGGCGGGGCCAGCGGCTTCGTGCTCAAGGACGCCGACCCCGAGTTCCTGCTCGCGGCCATCCGAACGGTCCACGCGGGCAACGCCGTCATCGCTGCCTCGGCGACCCGCGAGCTGTTCGAGCACTTCGACGCCCGCAGGTCGAGAGCCGCCGCCGTCCCGGAGGCGTTCGGCACCCTCACCTCGCGCGAGCGCGACATCTTCGACCTCGCGGCCCGCGGTCTCAGCAACTCCGAGATCGCCGGCCGGGAGTACCTCAGCGAGGCGACCGTCAAGACGCACATCAGCCGCGTGCTGTCGAAGCTGTCCCTCCGCGACCGCGTGCAGCTCGTCGTCTACGCCTACGAGCACGGGCTCGCCGACTGACGCACCCGGCTCGGGCGGGGTGCTAGCCTCGACCCGTGCTGTGCGGTCTGCTCCTCCTTAGCTGCCGCGACGAGTCCTGACCCAGGCCCCCCTCGTCGCGGAGTCCGTCGTCGGCCGACACCCCCACCGCGAGCTGCCCCGCCGGGCAGAGGAGACCTGAGACCATGAAGAACGCACAGAAGCCGTCGGCGATGCCGATCCACAAGTACCGCCCGTTCCACGAGCAGATCGTCGTCGACCTGCCCGACCGCACGTGGCCGTCGAAGCGCATCACGGAGGCGCCCCGCTGGTGCGCCGTCGACCTCCGGGACGGCAACCAGGCGCTCATCGACCCGATGAGCCCCGAGCGCAAGCGCATCATGTTCGACCTGCTCGTCGGCATGGGCTACAAGGAGATCGAGGTCGGGTTCCCGAGCGCCTCGCAGACGGACTTCGACTTCGTCCGCAGCCTGATCGACGAGGGCGCCATCCCCGACGACGTCACCATCCAGGTGCTGACCCAGGCCCGGGAGCACCTCATCGCCCGCACCTACGAGTCGATCGCGGGGGCGAAGCAGGCCATCGTCCACCTCTACAACTCGACGAGTGTGCTGCAGCGCGAGGTGGTATTCCGCACCGATCGACAGGGCATCATCGACATCGCCCTCGAGGGGGTGCGCCTCTGCCGCCGGTACGAGGCCACCATCCCCGAGACGCAGGTCTTCTACGAGTACTCGCCCGAGAGCTACACGGGGACCGAGCTCGACTTCGCCCTCGAGATCTGCGACCGGGTCGTCGAGGCCTTCGACGCGACGCCGGAGCGCCCGGTGATCCTCAACCTGCCCGCCACCGTCGAGATGGCGACCCCGAACGTCTACGCCGACTCGATCGAGTGGATGCACCGTCACCTCGCCCGCCGCGACAGCGTCGTGCTGTCGCTGCACCCGCACAACGACCGCGGCACGGGCATCGCCGCCGCCGAGCTGGGCTACCTCGCCGGGGCCGACCGCATCGAGGGGTGCCTGTTCGGCAACGGCGAGCGCACCGGCAACGTCGACCTGGTCGCGCTGGGCATCAACCTCTTCACGCAGGGCATCGACCCGCAGATCGACTTCAGTGACCTCGACATGGTCAAGCGCACCGCCGAGCACTGCAACCAGCTGCCCGTCCACGAGCGGAGCCCCTGGGCCGGCGACCTCGTCTACACGGCGTTCTCGGGCTCGCACCAGGACGCCATCAAGAAGGGCTTCGAGGCCATGGCGGCGACGGCGGCGTCGCGCGGCGTCGCCGTCGACGACCTCGAGTGGGCGGTGCCCTACCTGCCCGTCGACCCGAAGGACCTGGGTCGCAGCTACGAAGCCGTCATCCGCGTCAACTCGCAGTCGGGCAAGGGCGGCGTCGCCTACCTGCTGAAGGCCGACCACGCCATCGACCTGCCGCGCAAGCTCCAGATCGAGTTCAGCGGGGTCGTGCAGTCGCGCACCGACGTCGAGGGCGGCGAGATGACGAGCGCGCACATCTGGTCGATCTTCCGCGACGAGTACCTGCCGGCCGACGACGCCGCCGAGAAGTGGGGCCGCTTCGAGCTGACGCGCACGAGCACGTCGAGCGACATGAGCGGCGAGACGCACCTCGACGTCGAGCTGCGCGTCGGAGACGACCGTGAGACCACGACCGGCACGGGCACGGGCCCGATCGCCGCGTTCCTCGCCGTCCTGGCGGCGCACGGCGTCGAGGTCAAGCTCTACGACTTCGTCGAGCACACCCTCAGCGCGAGCGGGGACGCGCAGGCCGCCGCCTACGTCGACCTCGACGTCGACGGCACGCGCCTCTGGGGCGTCGGCATCGACGCCGACAGCTCGACGGCGTCCCTCCGCGCGATCGTGTCGGCCGTCAACCGCGCCATCCGGCAGCAGGCCCCCGACCGGGAGCTCACAGCCGTCTGAGGCCCGGCCGGGGCCGCCGGCGCCGGACGCCGACCGCACCCGGCCGGGCCGCCCGGCCATGGGGCGGTCGACGCCGGCTGCTGTGCACACCCGGCCGGGCCGCCCGGCCATGGGGCGGTCGACGCCGGCTGCTGTGCACACCCGGCCGGTCGGCAACTCCTGCCCAGGTGCGACCGACGTGCCGGGACGGCCCCGACGTCGCACCGGCGCAGGAGTTGCCGACGTCGCCGCGACGCCGGGACCGGCCCCGACGTGGGGCCGCAGGTGACCCGGTCTGTCGGCAACTCCTGCTCGGGCGCGACCTCCGCGCCGAGACGCGTCTGCGGTCGCACGAGCGCAGGAGTTGCCGACGTCACAGTGCGGACGTAGCAGTGCCGACGTCACGGGGCCGGGGTCGGGGCCGGCAGCGGGGCCGCGACCGGGAGCCGAGCCGCGAGCGCCGCGTCAGCGCGGGCGCCGCCAGCGCGGCAGCCGGCTGAGGGCGCGCTGCTCGGGCAGCGTCCACCCGAAGCGCACCGCCAGCAGCCGCACGACGAGCGTGACCGAGGTGCCGACGACCGCCGCGACGGCGACCGGCGTGCCGAACGAGGCGAGAACGACGAGCACGACGGTGCCCGACGCCGCCGCGATCGCGTACAGCGACCCGACGTGCATCATCGCGATCGTGAGGTTCATCAGCAGGTCGCGCAGCACCGACCCGCCGACGGCCGAGATCACCCCGACGAACACGGCCGGGATCTCGGGGATGCCGAGCGACAGCGCCTTCGTCGACCCGATGGCCCCGAACAGCCCGATGGTCAGGGCGTCGAGCACGGTGATGAGCCCGGCCAGACGGTGGAAGACCCGCTGCAGCGCCATGCCCGCGAGAGCCGCGCCGACGGCGACGACGAGGTACCAGTTGTCGCTCATCATCCGCGGCACCTGTCCGAGCAGCACGTCGCGGAGGATGCCCCCGCCGAGCCCGGTCGCGATGCCGATGATGGCGACGCCGAGCAGGTCGAGCCGGCGGTCCTTGAACTCCGACGCGAACATGGCCCCCTGCAGGCTGCCCACGCCGACGGCCAGGAGATCGGCCCAGAGGGGGATGGCGAGGGCCGTGGCGTGCATCCGACGTTTGTACCACGCGTGGGATGCTGGGGGAGTGCCTGTCTACCGCGACGAATGCGTCGTCCTCCGCACCCACAAGCTGGGCGAGGCCGACCGCATCCTCACGATGCTCAGTCGCGAGCACGGCAAGATCCGGGCCGTCGCGAAGGGCGTCCGCCGCACCGGCTCGAAGTTCGGCGCCCGGCTCGAGCCGATGATGGTCGCCGACCTCCAGCTCTACGAGGGCCGATCCCTCGACATCGTGCAGCAGGCCGAGTCCCTCGGCTCGTACGGGGCCATGATCGCCTCCGACTACGCCAGCTACACGGCGGGCAGCGTCATGGTCGAGACCGCCGACAAGCTCACCGACGCGGAGGCCGGCCTGCAGCAGTACCTCCTCCTCGTCGGGGCGCTCCGGTCCCTGTCCCGCCGCGAGCACGACCCGCAGCTGACGCTCGACTCGTACCTGCTCCGTGCCCTGAGCGTCGCCGGCTGGTCGCCCAGCTTCGGGGACTGCGCGGTGACGGGTGCACCCGGGCCGCACTCGGCCTTCGTCGTCCAGCTGGGCGGGGTGGTGGCCGACTCGCACGCGCCTCCGGGAGCCCCGCGCCTGGCCCCGCAGACGCTCGGCCTGCTCGCGGCCCTGCTGACCGGGGACTGGCCGACCGCCGAGGCCGCCGACGAGAGCACCCGCAACCAGGCCAGCGGCGTGGTCGCCGCCTACACGCAGTGGCACCTCGAGCGCGGGCTGCGCTCCATGCAGCACCTCGACCGCGAGCCGGGCCGCCCGTTCCGCGTGCCGGGGACGCCGTCGCGCGAGGCGCTCGCCCAGGCCGGGGAGGCGCGCCCCGCCACCCGAGGCGCGCACCCCGCCGCCCCCACCGGAGGAACCCCGTGAAGAAGACCCACCGCGACGCGGTCGACTACCGTCCCCTCGACTGGACGGGCCTCTACCCGCCCGAGCTGCCCGCCGCCGCCGTGCCCGAGCACGTCGCCATCGTCATGGACGGCAACGGCCGCTGGGCCAACGGCCGCGGCCTCACCCGCGTCGAGGGCCACAAGGCGGGCGAGGCGAGCCTCCTCGACGTGGTCGCGGGGGCGGTGCAGCTCGGCGTGAAGCACCTCAGCGTCTACGCGTTCTCGACCGAGAACTGGAAGCGCTCGCCCGACGAGGTGCGCTTCCTCATGGGCTTCAACCGCGACGTGCTGCACCGCCGTCGAGACCAGCTGAACGCCTGGGGCGTGCGCGTCCGCTGGGCCGGCCGCAAGCCGCGCCTCTGGGGCTCCGTCATCAAGGAGCTGCAGTTCGCCGAGGAGCTGACCCGCGACAACGACGTCCTCACCCTCACCATGTGCGTCAACTACGGCGGCCGCACCGAGATCGCCGACGCGGTGCGCGCCATCGCCGACGACGTCGCCGCGGGCCGCCTCAAGCCCTCGGGCGTCAGCGAGAAGCTCATCCAGAAGCACCTCTACGCGCCCGACCTGCCCGACGTCGACCTCTTCGTCCGCAGCTCGGGAGAGCAGCGCACGAGCAACTTCATGCTCTGGCAGTCGGCCTACGCCGAGATGGTCTTCCTCGACCGGCTCTGGCCCGACTTCACCCGTGAGGACCTCTGGCAGGCCGTCACGACCTACGCCCGCCGCACCCGGCGCTTCGGCGGCGCCGTCGACGCGCCCACCCCGGGCTGACCCGGCGACGACCGACCCCACGCCCCGAGGAGGCGCGGGCCGCCACGACCCCGGCCGTCCCGTCGCCGAGGCTCCGCCCCTCCCACGCCGCGGGGCCCGCCGCGTCAGAACTGGACGTTCGCCCCGAGGAAGATCCTCTCGGCCGGCCAGAGGAACTGCAGCGTCAACGGTCCGTCGGAGGCCCGGTGGAACCACGCGTTGCCGAACACGGCCTGCTCGCCGGGCAGCAGGTACCAGGTGGCCTCGTCGGCGGGGAAGCTCGACTCGAGCGACGTCGAGTACCCGAGCCCGGTCAGCAGGTCGCGGCCGGCGAAGACGTCCTGCGTCGCGAGGGCGTTGCCGTACGACGAGTAGTCGGCGCTGAGGTCGGTGAGGTCGAGTCGTCGCTGCGACGCGTTCGAGAGCACGTAGGCGGTGGCCTCCACGCTCGTGCCGGCGGGGTACGGGTCGGTGCCGTCGGGACGGGCGTAGATCGAGGGCGCCGTGGTCGTGATCTGCCCCACGCTGTAGACGTAGATGGTCAGGTCTTTGTAGTTGACCTGGTTGAGCAGCGTGCCGCCCGGCACGAGCGCGTCCGGAGACGTGCCGAGGCCGCCGGCGTCGGGACCGCCCGTCACCTGCGGCTGCGGGACGGCCGTCGAGCCGCCGCTCGCCGACGACCCGGGGTCGGACCCGTCGGCCGGCTGCAGGGTGCTCAGGTCGGGGAAGCACGCGGTCAACGCGAACAGGCCGGCCGCCGCGAGGGCGACGGACGCGAGGAGTCTTCTGCGCACGGGGCGGGGCACCTTCCGGGAGTGGTCCGGTCAGCCTAGCCCGCGCCTCCGACGCTCACGGGGGAGAGGCCGTGCCGGTCGGCGTCCACGGCGGCGACCGCGTCGGTCAGCACGCGCACGCTCGGCACCCGCGCCGCGCCGCGCCGGTGCACCACGCCGATGACCCGCGACAGCGCCGCCGGCAGCGGCACGAGCCGCACTCCCGGCGGCACGGCCGCGGCCTGCAGCGACAGCTGCGGCAGCAGCGCCACGCCGAGCCCGGCCGCGACGAGGCCGACGACGGCCAGGGCGTTGTCGGTCTCGAGCACGACGTCGGGCCGGAAGCCCGCACCGGTGCACGTCGCGAGCAGGTGGCCTCGGCACCGGGGGCACCCGCCGATCCAGCGCTCGTCGGCGAGCGTCGCGAAGTCGTCGCCCGGCCCGAACGCGTGGTCGTCGGGCACGACGAGCAGCGTCGGGTCGACGAAGAGCGCCCGCTCGCGGAGCGCGGTGCCGGGCGCCTCGGCGTCGGCCGCGAGCTCCTGTCCCGCGTGGCGGAAGGTGAGCGCCGCGTCGGCCGAGCCGTCGCGCACGAGCCGCAGCGCCTCCGGGGGCTCGACCTCGACGTAGTCGACGCGCAGCCCGGGGTGGCTGGCGCGGACGGCCGACAGCACCGCCGGCACGATCGTCGAGGAGGCGCTCGGGAAGCCGGCCAGGCGCACCCGCCCCGACGTCGCCCCGCCCAGGTGGTCGAGGTCCTGCCGCGCGGCGTCGAGGGCGGCCTGCACGTGCACGGCGTGCTCGGCGAGGCGTCGACCGGCCTCGGTGAGGGCGACCCCGCGGCCCGACCGCAGCACGAGCGGGTGGCCGACCCGCGCCTCCGCCCGGCGGAGGTGCTGGCTGACCGCGGGCTGGCTGTAGCCGAGCAGGGCCGCCGCCGCCGTGATGGTGCCCGTGTCGGCGACGGCGCGCACGACGCGGAGGGTCAGCAGGTCGACGTCGTCGGTCATGCCGCGACCATAACGCAGCGTTATGGGTCCGAGGCGACATCGGTGGTTGTCCGCCGGTCGCGGCGGCAGCACGCTGGGGTGATGACGTCGACCACGAGCCCCCTCGTCGCCCCTCCCGCCGGCCGGCTGAGGGTGGCCGACCTCGCCGACGAGTTCCCGCGCGGCACGGGGTACCTCGCCGCCTGCACCATGGGCCTGCCGATGCGCCGCACGCTCGAGGCGCAGAGGGACGACCTCGAGCGGTGGCGCACCGGATCGCGCTCTCCCGTCGACTACGGAGCCCTCGTCGAGGAGGCGCGGGCCGCCTACGCGCGCCTGGTCGCCGTCCCGACGTCGCACGTCGCGATCGCGGCGCAGACGTCGGCGATGGTCGCGGTGGTCGCGGCCGCCGTGCCGGACGGGGCCGAGGTGCTCTGCGTCGACGGCGACTTCAGCTCGATGGTGTTCCCGTTCGTCGTCCAGGCCCACCGCGGCGTGACCGTGCGGAGCGTGCCCCTGGCCCGGCTCGCCGAGAGCGTCGGGCCGAGCACGTGGCTCGTGGCCTGGTCGGCGGTGCAGTCGGCGACGGGCGCGGTCGCCGACGAGGCCGCCGTCCTGGCAGCCGCGGCCCGGCACGGCGCCCTCACCCTCTGCGACACGACCCAGGCGGCGGGCGTGCTGCCGGTCGACGCGTCGCGCTCGGACGTCACGGTCTGCCACGCCTACAAGTGGCTCTGCTCGCCGCGCGGCACCGCCTTCATGACCCTGTCCGACCGTGCCCGCGCCCTGCTCCGCCCCGTGCAGGCCGGCTGGTACGCGGGCGACTCGGTCTGGGCCTCCTGCTACGGGCCCGCCATGGAGCTCGCCCCCGACGCGCGGGCCTTCGACGTCAGCCCCGCCTGGCAGGCCTGGGCCGGCGCCCTGCCCGCGCTCGAGGCGTTCGCCGCGCTCGACATGGGGGAGGCGTGGAGCCACGCCACCACGCTCGGCGACGACCTCTGCCGCCGACTCGGCCTCCCCGAGCAGCACCAGGCCGTGGTGACCTGGCCCGACGCCTCGGGCGCCGACGCGGCGGCGCTGACCGCCGCGGGGCTCACGGTCTCGGGCCGCGCGGGCCGGGTGCGGGTGGCCTTCCACCTCTGGAACGACGAGGCCGACGTGGCCGCGGCGGGGGACGCGCTGGGACGCTGACCGACGGCGGCGCCGGGGACGGGCCCGCGCCTCCCGCGGTGGCTCGGCGGCTAGAGTCGTCGGGTACCTCGACCGACCGGGCACCCAGCTCGGCCCGACCCTCTGGAGCATCACACGTGGCAGCACCCAACCGTCTCGATTCCGTCATCGCCCTGGCCAAGCGCCGAGGCTTCGTCTTCCAGTCGGGAGAGATCTACGGCGGATCGCGGTCGGCGTGGGACTACGGGCCCCTCGGCGTCGCGCTGAAGGAGAACATCAAGCGCCAGTGGTGGCAGACCATGGTGCAGGGCCGCGACGACGTCGTCGGGCTCGACTCGGCCGTCATCCTCCCGCGCCAGGTGTGGGAGGCCTCCGGGCACGTCGAGGTCTTCAGCGACCCGCTCGTCGAGTCGCTGCACACGCACAAGCGCTACCGCGCCGACCACCTGCTCGAGGCGTACGAGGCCAAGCACGGCCACCCGCCGGAGAACGGCCTGGCCGACGTGCGCGACCCCGACACCGGCCAGCCCGGCTCGTGGACCGAGCCGCAGAACTTCTCGGGCCTGCTGAAGACCTTCCTCGGGCCGGTCGACAACGAGCAGGGCATGGCGTACCTCCGCCCCGAGACGGCGCAGGGCATCTTCACGAACTTCGACAACGTCCTGCAGTCGTCGCGCATCAAGCCGCCGTTCGGCATCGGCCAGATCGGCAAGAGCTTCCGCAACGAGATCACGCCCGGCAACTTCATCTTCCGCACGCGCGAGTTCGAGCAGATGGAGATGGAGTT
>Ga0265780_10003468_pt1 | contig 20727 bp, 20 predicted proteins | sample P1T30metagenome_FD_192432 | JGI IMG/M metagenome (GOLD analysis project Ga0265780, IMG submission 192432) | Plant litter microbial communities from East Loma Ridge, Irvine, California - P1 T30 | ecosystem: Environmental > Terrestrial > Plant litter > Unclassified | place: USA: California...
GCTGCATGCATTTAACTATACCGAAGTAAGTGCCGTTTGTACTCATCCTAATTACTTAGGTAACGGTTATGCCCGTCGGCTTTTGCAATATCATGTTAACCGCATGCATTCGGCCGGGACTATACCCTTTTTGCATGTACGGTTTGATAACTGCAGGGCCATTAAAGTTTATGAAGATTTGGGCTTTGCCGTTCGTATCCCTATACATTTCCACTTTATACAAAAGGAGGTTTAGTAAATGGTGCGGAATACATCATATTATTCCACGAACGATTGAAGGCCAATCTCCGGCTGCTATACCTACCACGTTGAATGCGGTTGACGTATTCCTTTTCATGTTATGCTCCTCATAGCGAATACTGCCTTTATACGCATAGTTAGCACAACCTAAAACAATACATAATTATAGACTTAAAAACCGCTGACAAATGAATTTGAACATTCAACCCACCCTCGAAAACGAAACCATAGTTCTGCGTCCGCTGCAAGAAAGTGATTTTGATGCGTTGTTCGGCGTAGCATCAGACCCTAAAATATGGGAGCAACACCCCAATCCCGACCGCTGGAAAGAAGAGATATTCCGTACATTTTTTGAAGGAGCAATGCAGAGTAAGGGTGCATTCCAAATATGGGACAAAAGTTCAGGAGAAGTTATAGGAAGCACGCGCTATTACGACTATAACGAGCAGGAGCGCAGCATATTTATTGGCTACACGTTTTATGCTACCTCTTATTGGGGCCAGGGTATCAATCATGCGGTAAAGGCTATGATGCTTGATTATATTTTTCAATATGTTGATAAGGTTTATTTCCATATTGGGGCCTATAACATCCGTTCGCAAATTGCTATTACCCGTTTAGGCGCAGAAAAAATTGCCGAGCAGGAAGTAGCCTACTTTGGCGATAAACCACGGCTTAATTTTGTGTACATCATTAGTAAAACAGAATGGGAAAGTAGGCCCCCTATAGTTTAGTAGACACCTGCATTTTAAACATCCAGCATAAATTTTACAATTAATTATGTTATATCACTAACAAAAAATATATTTGTCTACTTAATCGGTAGACTATGTATAATATTTACTCGGGCTTTACTACATTCTTCATGATACCTGTGCAGCTCCTTGCTGCCTGTTGCTGCTGTTGATCTTCTATCGCAAGCAAATACTCATCTCTTTATCCATTCTTAAAATTAGTTTTTCATGTCGGCCTTAACCCAGTTATGGCTATGCCATGCTCAGTTCAACCTTAACCTTTAAAAGATATTATGAAAAAGAAGTTACTTATACTCTTCCTGTTTTTGTTGCCGGCGGGCATAGCCTTTGCCCAGCATACCATTAAAGGCGTAGTAAAACGGACAGATGGTACCGCGGTACCCAGCGCCACTGTACTTATACGTGGCACCAGAACCGGAACCAGCGCCAATGATAATGGCGAATTCAACATCGATACTAAACAAGAACCTCCCTTTTATTTACAGGTAAGTTCTGTAGGTTTTAAACCACAGGATTTCCAGGTGTTTAAGTTTCAGGATCAGCCTTTAGAGTTGGTACTGGTGGAAAATGCACTGCTCGATCAAATCGTGGTCACTTCACGAAGACGCATAGAAAGGAATCAGGATGTGCCTATCCCTATATCTGTAATTGGTGGTGCACAAATAGATCAGGCTGGTGCTTTTAACGTGAACCGTGTTAAAGAACTTATTCCATCTGTTCAGTTGTACACCTCCAATCCAAGAAACACCGGTATCAACATACGCGGTATAGGTTCACCGTTCGGGCTTACTAATGATGGTTTAGACCCGGGCGTAGGTTTTTACGTGGATGGGGTATACTATGTCCGCCCTGCGGCTGCCACGCTCGACTTTCTTGATCTGGAGCGTATCGAAGTTTTGCGAGGTCCGCAGGGTACCTTGTTCGGTAAAAATACAAGTGCAGGAGCCATAAGCATTACTACCCGTAAAGCCAGCTTTACGCCCGAAGCCACATTTGAAACCAGCTTTGGAAATTATGGCTACATACAGGCAAAAGCTTCGGTATCGGGTCCGCTGAGTAAAACGCTTGCTGCCCGTGTATCTTTTTCGGGCACCCAGCGTAACGGTTTAGTTGATAACATACGTACCGGGCACGCCACTAACGATCTTAATAACCTGGGCGGCCGTGCGCAATTTCTCTACAAGCTGTCTGACCGTGTAGCACTTACCCTTGCAGGCGATATAACCGACCAAAAGCCCGATGGTTATGCCCAGGTGGTTGCAGGTGTAGTGCCTACAAAGCGCGCTGCTTACCGCCAGTTTAATGCCATAACGGCCGACTTGGGTTACACCTTACCCAGCCTTAATGCGTTTGACCGTGTTATTGACCATGATACGCCATGGCGGTCGGGCAATCAGTTAGGCGGTGTATCATTAAACGGCGACATTAAAATAGGCCCCGGTACCTTAACCTCTACCACCGCCTGGCGTTACTGGAACTGGGACCCCTCTAACGACCGCGATTTTACCGGTTTGCCAGTACTAGCTAAATCACAAAACCCGGCCAAACACAAAAACTGGTCGCAGGAGGTACGTTATGCCGGCCAGTTCTTTGATAAGTTAAGCGGTGTAGTTGGCCTGTTTTACATTAACCAGGATGTGAAAATTACCGGTACCGAAGAGTCGGGGGCGGCGCAGGCCAGGTTTGCCAAAAGCTCTACGGGTAACAACGCCAATACGCCGGGTGTAACCAACGATCAGCTGTGGGCAACCCCTGGTTTGTTAGAAGGTTACGGCATATACACAAATGCATCCATCAAATCGCAGAGTGCGGCGGCTTTTGCCAGCGCCGATTGGGAGGTAGTTAAAAACTTCCACCTTTTACCCGGTGTGCGTATAAATTACGACAATAAAGATGTTTTTTATGACCGGGTTGCACGTGGAGGGTTAGATATTGCCGCCAGCAGCTACAGTGCTGCCGTAAAATCAGAACTGCAAAAAATTAAGAACGGCGTTTACAGCAGCCAGCAGTATGTTGCCAATGCCGACGAAAAAAACTTTACCTACTCGGTAACTGCGGCTTACCGTCCCGGCAAGCGCATTAATGCTTTTGCCACTTACTCTACCAGTTTTAAACCGGTAGGCGTTAATGTGGCCGGGCTGCCGAGCATAGTTGGCGGCACCGCACCTGATTTGAGTTTAGCGGTTATTAAGCCCGAAAATACCAAGCATTATGAGATCGGTGTTAAAACTACCCCTTTAGACAACCTGATTTTAAACCTTAACTACCATAATTCGGATATCAAAAATTACCAAACCAACGTACAATCGCCCGAGTTAGGTGTTAACCGTGGTTATATAGCCAATGCCGACAAGGTTAATGTAAAAGGACTTGAGTTTGACGGTAATTACCGGGCTACGCAAAACTTTACCATAAACGCTGCTGCGGCCTATACTGATGCCAAGTATGTTAAGTTTACCAATGCCCCGTTACCGCTCGAGGAAACCGGTTTAACCGTAAATGGCCAGCAGGTAGCCTTTAAAGATATTTCGGGAAGTGCACTACCCGGTATTTCCAAATGGGCCGGTTCATTTGGTGGTGAGTTCAGCACTGCCGCTAAATACATCAGCAACGACACTAAGTTTTTCTTTGCCGTTGATGAGTATTTCCGTTCATCGTTCTCATCAAGTCCGTCGCCTTCAGCTTACCTCAATATTGATGGTTATGCCCTCACCAACGCACGTACCGGCTTCCGTACCACTCATGGTGTTAGTGCCTTTATCTGGAGCCGTAACTTGTTTAACAAAAACTATTTTGAACAATTGCTGCCTGCAGGTGGCAACGCCGGGCAATATGCGGCCGTCTTAGGCGATCAACGCACTTTTGGTATTACCTTACGCTACGCTTTTTAAACGCATTTTAACAATCTTGCCGTAATAACTTTTGTAGGGAAAGTTTATTCGTTTTAAAGGGAGGCCGTTATGGCTTCCCTTTTTGTTGGGATAAAAATGTTAGAGGTGTCTATATCAATATCAACCTCTATAGGTATGCAGTAAAGGTAATTTCTACTTATAAAAAGTTAAAGTCTTGCTAAAATGTGGGCGTTCCCCTACGGGTCAGGCTTTCCGTTTCAAGTCCTCATTCCGCTACGCTGCATTCCGGGCTTTACACTTCAATCCTTAACGCAAGCTGCACTCATTCATCTGTCATGCCGAACTTGTTTCGGCATCCCACCAAACAGGTGAACAACGACAAGCACAAGCGGTTACTTAGCACATGAGATGCTGAAACAAGTTCAGCATGACTAATACTCCATTAAAACCGTCATGTCGAACTCGTTTCGGCATCCCACCAAACAGGTGAACAACGACAGGCACAAACGGTTACTTAGCGTGGGGTGCTGAAACAAGTTCAGCATGACTAATCCGCATAAAAACCGTCATGCCGAACTTGTTTCGGCATCCCACCAGACGGGTAAATGACGACAGGCATAAGCGGTTACTTAGCATATGAGATGTTGAAACAAGTTCAGCATGACCCCGATAGATACAGGCAAAAACAAGAAAGCCTTAACCGCACTTATATAGTCACCCATGCTAACCATTATACCCAACAAAGAAGAATTTGTACTGGACGTGCACAACCGCCTATCTGAAGTATACGGTGCCGGCATTTCCTTTCATGACCTCGACCCTTTGAGCGAACTGGTGACCACCCTGCTATCGCACCGCACCAAGAACCGCGATTCGGCACATGCCTTTCAGAACCTGCGCAATACCTTCGGCTCCTGGGAAAACGTACGCGATGCTGATACCGATGCCATCATGGCGCAGCTCAAACCCTGCACCTGGCCCGAGCAAAAGGCACCGCGTGTAAAAGAAGTGCTCCGGTTAATTACCGAAAAGCTTGGAAAGCTTGATTTAGATTTCATCGGTGATATAGATGTACCCACCGCCCGCCAATGGCTGGAAGAATTGCCTGGCGTAGGCCCCAAGTCGAGCGCTGCGGTTATTTCGTTTAGTACCTTACGTGGAAAAGCATTGCCGGTAGACTCACACCACTTCAGGGTGGCCGTGCGGTTAGGCATTATTGAAAACAAGATAGGGGAGGGCAAAGCCAACCGGGTACTGGAAAATTTACTGCCTCCTAATTTTACTGCTAAGCAGGTGTTCGATCACCACCAGGTGATGATGCGTCATGGTCAAAAAGTATGCTTCCATTACAAGCCTAATTGTGCAGCATGTGTGCTTTTAGACCTTTGTCCCACCGGGCAAAGCCTGGTTACTGTAAAAAGTAATTAAACCTACTTATTTGAATATTTATAGAGAATCTATGCGGTTTAATAAACTTTTATGAACCAAAAAAGCAGGCTTTTGCCTGCTTTCCTCACTTAAATGTTGTTGAACAAAATTATTACTCTGCCGACGCACGTAGCATTAAAGCACCTACGGTAACGTTGGTCCGGCTATCGATCAGGATGGCACCGCCATTCGCTTTATTGTCCTGGTAAAGGTCAAAAGCCAGCGGATCGGCGGTCTTGATAATGATGCGGCCAATGTCGTTCAGTTTAAATTCTTCCTCGTAAACCTTATCTAAGGTATTGATATTGAACTTGTAAAGCACCTCCTGCACCCGGCAGCGGGTTACCTTGCTGTTATGCTGAATAAGGTAAGTAAGCGAAGTGTCTAAGGCGCGGGTATCCATCCAGCACAAGTCGGCCTCTATTTGCTGCGACACGTGGGGCTGTGCGGCGCTGTTCACCAGTATATCGCCCCTGCTTAAGTCAATATTATCTGCCAGATGCACCGTTACCGATTGCCCGGCTACAGCCTCATCGTATTCTGCATCAAGGAGTTCTATCTTGGTAATTACCGAGCTAAAGCCCGATGGCAACACCGTAACCTGATCATTTACTTTAAAACTACCGCTCGATATGCGGCCGGCATAACCGCGGTAATCGTGCAGTTCTTCGGTTTGCGGGCGCACTACCCATTGTATAGGCAGGCGTGCATGGGCACTGCTGTCATCCACCGGTATTTCTACCGTTTCCAGGTGCTCTAACAGGCTTTTACCGGTGTACCAGGTCATGTTGTACGACTCATGCACAATATTATCACCCTTCAACGCGCTCACCGGAATATAGGTTACATTTTGCAGGTTGAGCTTGGCAGCCAATGCTTTATACTGGTCAACTATCTGCGTAAACGTAGTTTCGGCATAGTCCACCATATCCATCTTGTTGATGCAGACCACTACCTGTGGCAAAGCCAGTAACGATACCAAAAAAGAATGCCTGATGGTTTGTTCTACCACCCCTTTACGGGCATCAATAAGGATAATGGCCAGGTTAGAGTTAGACGCACCAGTAACCATATTACGGGTATACTGAATATGCCCCGGGGCATCGGCAATAATGAACTTGCGTTTATCGGTTTGGAAGTATTTGTAGGCTACATCAATGGTAATACCTTGTTCTCGTTCGGCTTTGAGGCCGTCGGTTAAAATGGCCAGGTCAATGGTGCCGTCGTCATTTTTGCGGTTAGAGCGTTGCAGTGCTTCCAGTTGGTCGGCCAATATAGACTCGCTATCGTATAACAGTCTGCCTATGAGTGTACTTTTGCCATCGTCTACACTACCGGCGGTAATAAATTTTAATATTTCCATACTCGTTGTGAGTGATTGTCTTTGTAAATTATACGTCATTGCGAGGTACGAAGCAATTGCTACACGATAGGTGGCGGATTACTTTTCTGCGCAGAGATTGCTTCGTACCTCGCAATGACGGATTTTGAACTTTTAAAAATAACCGCCTTTTTTACGGTCTTCCATAGCAGCTTCCGATACTTTATCGTCCATACGGGCGCCGCGTTCGCTTATTTTAGAGGCGCTTATTTCATTGATGATATCATCAATCAAAAAGGCATCTGATTCTACGGCTGCGGTACAGGTCATATCGCCTACGGTACGGAAACGTACATTTTTGCGGGTAATTACATCTTCCTCATCCATGTTTAAAAACTCGGCAGCCGCCATGAGCTGGCCGTTTCGGGTAATACAATCGCGCTCGTGTGCAAAGTAAATGGAGGGCAGGGCAATGTTTTCACGACGGATGTAGTTCCATACATCCAGTTCGGTCCAGTTACTGATGGGGAACACGCGTACGTTTTCGCCTTTGTGTATTTTACCGTTATACAGGTTCCATAACTCGGGGCGCTGGCGTTTAGGGTCCCACTGGCCAAATTCGTCGCGTACCGAAAAGATGCGTTCCTTGGCACGGGCTTTTTCCTCATCTCTGCGGGCACCACCTATACAGGCATCAAAGCCATGTTGGGCAATAGTATCTAACAAAGTAACGGTTTGCAGCGCGTTACGGCTTGCGTTTTTGCCTTTATGCTCTATGGCCTTGCCCTGGTCAATCGAATCCTGTACATGGCCGATGATGAGCTTTTCGCCCAAGCGCGCTACCATGTCATCGCGGTACTTAATAGTTTCAGGAAAGTTATGACCGGTATCAATATGTACCAGCGGGAAAGGGAACTTACCGGGGCGAAAAGCCTTTTTAGCTAAGCGTACCAGCGTTATAGAATCTTTTCCACCCGAAAACAGCAGGGCAGGTTTCTCAAACTGACCGGCTACTTCCCGTAAAATATAAATGGCCTCTGCCTCAAGTTCGTCGAGGTAATCCAGTTGATGTTTACTCATTTTTCTGTAATGATCTCTTGTACCGAATGTAACCCGCACTCTTTTTTAGATTGGTCTTCCCACCACCAGCGCCCGGCCCTGAAATCTTCGCCCGGCTGTACGGCACGGGTGCAGGGCTGGCAGCCAATGCTTGGAAAGCCGCGGTCGTGCAGGGTATTATAAGGTATGTTATTATTCTTAATGTAAGTCTTTACTTCGTCCAGGCTCCAGTTAAATATAGGATGAAATTTAACCAGCTGATTGCCTTCGTCCCATTCAATATGATTCATATCCTCGCGGTTGGGCGATTGCTCTGCACGGATACCCGTAATCCAGATCTTATTGCCTTTCAGAGCCCGTTTCAACGGCTCTATTTTACGGATGCCGCAGCATTCTTTACGGTTTTCTACCGACTCATAAAAGCTACTTGGTCCCTTGGCATTCACCATGGCTTCCAATGCCTCATTATTAGGGTAATAAGCATGGATAGGTTTACCGTATATTTCCATGGTACGGTTCCAAACATAGTAAGTTTCGGGGAACAGCCGGCCTGTTTCCAGGGTAAAGACTTTGATAGGAAGATTGCCTGAAAATATCATGTGCGTGATAACTTGGTCTTCCCAGCCAAAACTGGTAGAGAACACGATCTCGCCCGGAAAGGCATCGGCCAGCCAGGCCAGTGCACTGCCCGGAGCCATGCCATTGGTGTGTTGCTTTATATCTTCAATTATTTTACTATTCATTTTATAACACCTTCATTAAAAAACCGGCAATGCTTTTCAGACTTACCAGTATCACAATTATACCTACCGCCACCATAATTACCTTAACCGATATACGGTTGGAGATACGTGCAGCAATAGGTGCTGCCAATGCACTGCCAATTATTAACCCGGCAATAGCACTCCAAGGGGCCCCGTTAAGCATGGTTAAGAATACGAGTGAACCAATCATGGCGATAAAAAACCTCGTTAATTTGACCGTACCCAGCGAAAAACGTGGGTGACGACCACCGGCAATTAACGACGACAGTACGATGGAACCCCAACCTCCTCCGCCTACAGCATCAATAAAACCGCCGCCTAAACCCAGTAATGATATCCGCTTAATTTTATCGGCCGATTTCTTTTTAGCTGTTTTAAATGCTTTTGAAAGGATGACCGAACCTAATATAAGCGTGTAAACCGATACCAGTGGTTTGGTATACATGGCATAATGCTCTAAAGAGGAAATAAGCCCGGCACCCACTGCCGCACCTATAATGCCGGGTATAATAAGCAGTTTAAACATCTTCCAGTTTACGTTACCCATGCGGTAATGCATCCAGCCGGCAATGCCGTTGCTCATAATTTCGGATAAGTGCACCGCCATACTTGCCGAAGCAGGCGATATGCCCATAGATAATGAAAAAGCCGTTGAGGTAACGCCATACGACATGCCAATAGCGCCATCTATCATAGCAAATACAAAGCCTGCCCCTAAGAAATAGTAGAATGTTGGGTGGATATTCTCGGCATAATTTCTAAAACCCGGCTCGTTATACCATAGGGCAGTTAGGGCTACGGCCAGCGCAAATATGATGCTGCCCCATATAAGCCATTTAAAATTCTTCTTTTTTACCGGTTTAGGTTCAACCAAAGTGGCGGTAGCCTTATTTAAGGCAATTACCTTACTGGCAAAATCGCCGGTTAGGGTGTTGCGCAGGGCGCTTATTTGTTGCAGGGTAGTATCCAATTCGTTGGGCAGGTTTTCGGCCAAAACCTGTTTAAGTCGTTTAGCCACCGTGGGCGATTTTCCATTGGTAGAGATCGCAATTTTAAGGTCACCCTTTTTTACAATGGAGCCTAAATAAAAATCGCAAAGTTCGGGCTTATCGGCTACGTTAATTAACAACTTACGCGCATGTGCCGCTTTCCTGATCTGCTCGTTCAATACATTGTTGGCCGTAGCCGCAATAACTATATCTGCGTCATCGAGGTCATTCTCTGTAAAAGATTTTTGGGTGATCTTAATTTGCGGATTATTGGCAGTCAATTCATGGATTTCGGGCAATATTTGTTCGGCCACTATGCTTACGGCGGCTTGCTGGCTGTTTTGGAGCAAGGCGGTGAGCTTTTCTAAGCCCACGTTGCCCCCGCCAATCAGCACCGTATGCAGTTGGTTCAGTTTCAAAAATACCGGGAACAATTGGTTGCCTTGTGGTACTTCCGAATCTGCTATTGGAGCTATATGATTATTCCTGGGCAAGGATGTCATAAAATTCACGAATGGGTTGAAACTTCGGATGCAGGGACACTACATCACCAAACACCATCATGGCCGGTGCTTTAACCTTGTTTTCTTCAGCCAGTTCAACAATGGTATCTACAATGCCCACCACTACTTTTTCATTAACGGTAGAACCGCTTTGTATGAGTGCAACCGGTAAGCGGTGTTTGCCTTCGGCTTTAAAGATTTCTGCAATCTCGGTAAGCTTGTGTAGTCCCATTAATATCACAACCGTGGCTTTGCTCTGCGCAGCGGCATAAATATCGTTAGATATTTTACCACTGGTAGTGGTACCGGTAATTACCCAAAAACTTTCGCTCAAACCACGGTGGGTAACCGGTATTTGCTGTAAGCCGGGTACACCAATAGAACTGGAAATACCCGGAATAACCTCGGCCGGTATGCTATAGGATGCTGCATGATCCAACTCTTCAAAGCCGCGGCCAAATACAAACGGGTCGCCGCCTTTTAAGCGTACCACATGGCCATAGTTAATCGCATAATCTACCATTAACTGGTTCACGGCTTCCTGCGAGTAAGAATGATCACCGGAACGCTTACCTACATACACTTTCTGTGCGTTAGCAGGGGCAAAGCTCAGTAGGTCCTCGTTAATCAGGGCATCGTACAATACCACATCGGCAGTTTGCAGGGCCTTCATTCCTTTAATGGTAATGAGTTCGGCATCGCCCGGGCCAGCGCCAACTAATGTAATTTTAGGTTCCTTAACGGTTTGTTTTGTTTCTGTGGTTACGATCATTATACGTTAAGCGCCTCTCTGTTCGCTTTCATTTCGTTTAAAAATTCTTCGGCACTTTGCAGGTAAGTAGTAGCAAAGGCTTCAGCAGGTTCGTTTTGGTTGATCTGTAAAACCAGATCATTGAATGATGTAGGCAGACTTACTAACCCGGTGTTTACGTAGTTTAAATCAAACTCTTTAATTACACCGGTTTGTGTGCTGCTGTTGATGCCTTTATCTAACAGTAAAGCTTTGGCACTGCTCACTAAGGTGTTATAGCTATGGTAAATGGCATCGGCCCAGCGTCCATCTGCATAAGCCTCTTTGGCCCAGCCCAGCTTTTCTTCCGATTCAAATAAAAGGGTAGCTACCAAATCAATTACCACACCGGCACATTCGCCCACACCAATGGCGGTGGCAAAGGTTTCCTGGTGACCCCAGTCTACAAACTCATCTTCGGTAAGGGTAGTTAAATCGGCCAGTGGTTTTAGCAGCTGGTAAAAATAGTCTTTGCCCTTACTGTCGTAATAGCTATGGTATGTTTCTTCGCTAACGGCATTGGTTTTGTAATCGTCCAGTACCGCACGTAGCACAAGGGTAGCACGTTTGGCAGGTACTTTAATTACCTTGTCGGCTGCACGGCCTGCGCCATCGCCAACGGTGCCGCCGCCTAATAGAACTTGTACCGATGGCAATACGCGTTTATCGGCCTTTAAGCTGCTGCCGTGGAAACCAATATGCGCTAAACCATGCTGGCCGCAGCTATTCATGCAACCGCTGATCTTGATCTTAATGTCGCGGTTATAAATTAAATCTTCGTATTCGTTATAGATCACGTCTTCCAGCACCTTTGATAAGGTCATGCTGTTAGAGATGCCCAGATTACAGGTATCGGTACCGGGGCAGGTGGTAACGTCGGCCACACTGTCAAAACCTGGTTCGGCTAGTTGTAATTCGTTTAATGCGTTGAATAATGTAGGTAGTGCTTCTTTACGGGCATATTTTAACAGCAAGCCCTGGTTTTGCGTAATGCGAATTTCATCGGCTACTAAGCCACGAATGCCTTCAACCAGTTTGCGTGCTTCGGGAGTGTGAATATCGCCCACAGGCACTTTTACATATACGCCGTAAAAGCCGGTTTGCTTTTGTTCAAAAACGTTGGTGGCTAACCACTGCTCGTATTTTAAAGGATTTGCAACTGTTGTTCCGGGCAGGTCTACCGCTTCGGGAGCGGCAGGTTGTGGTACGGCCTCGCGGTTAACCTTAAATGTTTTTACCTTGTTGGCAATTTTTTCAATTGCTGCTAAGCGCAAAACCTCATCCAGTCCAATTTTCTGTACCAGGAACTTCATTCGCGCCTTGTTGCGGTTGTTACGCTCGCCATGGCGGTCAAACACGCGGATGATAGTTTCTATATAAGGGATCACCTCATCCTCGGGCAAAAATTCTTCTACCACATGCGCTATGGCAGGCTGTGCACCCAAGCCACCGGCCATGAGTACTTTAAAGCCACGTTCTTCGCCGCGCAGTTTGGGTATAAAACCTAAATCATGGATATAAGAAAAGGCGGTGTCCGCTTCGCTGGATGAAAAGGAGATCTTGAACTTACGGCCCATTTCCTGGCAAATAGGGTTCCGCAAAAAGTATTCAAAGGTAGCATGCGCATAAGGCGATACGTCGAACGGCTCCTGCGGATCGATGCCTGAAGTAGGGGAAGAAGTTACGTTACGCACAGTGTTACCGCAGGCTTCGCGGAGGGTAATATCATCCTGCTCTAACTTGGCCCAAAGTTCGGGCGTGCGATCGAGACTTACATAATGGATCTGTATATCCTGACGGGTGGTTAAATGCAGGTTACCGCTACCATACTCGTCGGCAATGTCGGCAATGCGCAGTATTTGCTTAAAGGTTACTTTACCAAAGGGAAGCTTGATGCGTACCATTTGCACACCCGGCTGGCGTTGCCCGTAAACACCTCGTGCCAGGCGCAGGCTGCGGAATTTTTCGTCATGTATTTTACCCTCGCGGAAAGCCCTGATCTTTTTCTCAAGATCAATAATGTCTTTCTCCACTATTGGGTTTTCCAGTTCGGTTCTGAAACTTTGCATGTTGGTTTATGTATTCAAAAAAGCCTCTTACAGTTTTACCGGAAGAGGCGATATATAAAAAATCAGTTAATGAATTTTAATTATAGCCTCATATTTTGCTGCAATAGCAACACATTAGGAGTGGCATGTAGGTTAAAATATTCGTCATTACTTTTCAAATATATATATACTAGATAGAAGTAGTAGACTTTTTATTTAAATAATATATTTGCTTGACAAAATGAAGGGTTGTTTATACAAAATTGTTGCAATAGCCCGTTCAATATTTAACTAAATTTGTTTTCCCTGGCGAAGGGTATGACATCCGCCGCTTTACTAAAAATTACTTTCATGCTTCAGAGCCATACCGAATCTGTACTATCAGAAACCCAAACCGGAACCCTGTTCACTCACCTGGAATGCCCTGCTTGCGGACTAACTTATAGTGCCGATGTAGTAAGAACGGTTTGCGAGGATGTAACTTGCCTGTCATCGTTATTTGCCTGTTATGATTTAAGCAACGGATTTTCAAAAGGAAGCCTCCAGGGCCGACCGGCCACCATGTGGCGTTACAAAGAGTTTTTGCCGGTAATAGAAACTGAGAATATTGTTACTCTTGGTGAAGGTTTTACGCCCATCATCCCACTGCTTAACCTGAAGCACTTTGCCGGTAGTAACGAGGTTTTATGGAAAGATGAATCGGGTAATCCTACCGGTTCTTTTAAAGCAAGAGGTATTGGTGCGGCGGTTTCTAAAGCCAAAGAATTAGGCATTAGTACCATAGTAACCCCTACAGCCGGTAATGCAGGTGGTGCATTGGCTGCTTTTGCAGCGAGGGCGGGCATTAAGGCAGTGGTTTATATGCCACGGTTAACGCCAAAGGTATTTAAAGATGAATGCCATTTGTACGGTGCCCAATTGGTAGAGGTAGACGGCAACATTAGCGATTGCGGCCGACTGGCTAACGAGCAGGCCACGGCAAATGGATGGTTTCAGGTGTCTACCTTAAAAGAGCCTTACCGTTTAGAAGGCAAAAAAACCATGGGCTATGAAATTGCCGAACAACTGAACTGGCAACTGCCCGATGTGATTTTATACCCAACGGGCGGCGGCACCGGCTTAATTGGTATCTGGAAAGCTTTCGACGAAATGGAACAACTGCGCTGGATTGGCAGTGAGCGCCCGCGCATGGTGGCTGTACAATCTGAAAGCTGCAACGGCATTGTGCAGGCTTTTCATGGTGAGCAAACCTCATCAACCTTTGTAGATGGCGGCTTTACCATAGCTAATGGCTTGCGTGTGCCCAAACCTTATGCCGATAAAATTATACTAAAAGTGCTTCGCGATAGTAAAGGCACCGCACTTTCTATACCCGATGAACAGATGAGCGAGGCATTGAAAGAAATTGCACGCCACGAAGGTATGCTGATTGCTCCCGAAGGAGCCGCATTATGGCAAGCCTTTAAGCAATTAAAAACTCAAGGCTGGATCAAAGAGCAGGAGCAGGTGTTACTGCTTAATACCGGTAGTGGTTACAAGTACCTGGAGAATATAACTATTTAAAGCCCTCCCTCCCGGGGAGGGTTTGGAGGGGCTACTCCGGCCACGGACTTATATCCGCCTTGCTGAACATTTCGCGGTGGTCATCGCCGTCTACCAGGTCAACAATTACCTGGTCATCAATAATGTCGTTAATATAGCCGTTACCTCCTGGGGTAGTAACGGCATCGCCTATCTGGTATTCCATCGTATCTTAAATTTGTTTACTGTTGTAAATGCTGCCACATACTGGGGTTATCGCGGTAATGGCTTATCTGTTAAATAATCTCTTCCACCTGGTCGGAATTTAAGTCTTCCTTACCATCGGCGGTATAGGTAAACAACCTGCCTGGATCTTCAAAGGTAATATAGCCCATATAATTGGGATCTGTATGTTTTTTTAAGTGCAGTTCGCTTTCCTTGGTCCGCTCTAAAGCCGGGTTGCCGTTACTGGTATCTTTGTACACGCTGTAAGTATATGTAATTACAGCATGGCCATCTGCCTGCGCCCGGGTATCAGGTATTACCATAAGGGGCATGTCTGTTTCAATAGAAAAAAATATAGCTGACATGACAATTTATCTTTTTTTATTTTAATAACGGTAAGAGGTAAAAAAAAGTTTGTGGATAATTGAGCGATTTGGGTGCGTATTTTACACGCTTCCTTCTTTGCCGGAGAAAAAATTAAACAGCGCTCTTAAAGCAATTTAATACCTTTAAACTTTGAAATAACGATGGAAGTAAAAGACAGCAACGGCAACCCGCTTAACGAAGGCGATACAGTAGTATTAATCAAGAGCTTAAAAGTAAAAGGAACTTCAACTACCTTAAAAAAGGGCCAGGTAGTTAAAAATATTCATTTAACAGATGATGCCGACGAGGTAGAATGCCGCATAGATAAAGTGCGCATGGTATTGCGTACCGAGTTCTTAAAGCGCGGCTAATACCTGTTATTAACATGAAGCAGTTCATTGCACACATAACCCTGGTAGTTCATGATTATGACGAGGCTATAGCTTTTTACACCCAAAAGCTCAACTTTAAACTGGTTGAAGATACCTTGTTAAGCGACGAAAAAAGGTGGGTGCTTGTGGCTCCGCCCGGTGCAACAGAAACCTGCTTGCTACTGGCACGAGTTGCTACCGAAGAACAACGCCGGAGTGTTGGTAAACAAACCGGCGGCCGTGTTTCGTTATTTTTATATACCGATAATTTCGCACGCGATTATGCATCAATGCAACAGAGAGGCGTTACGTTTAATGGCCCGGTACGTACCGAGCCTTATGGTATCGTGGTTGTTTTTGAAGACCTGTACGGTAACCTGTGGGATTTAATTGAACCGGTTAAAAAAGCGCTTAGTTAAGGTTAATAACCAGTTCTTTAAGCTGATTAACGGTAACCGGTTTAACCAAAAAGTCGGTTACCTGCTCTATGGCAGCAGCCCGGCTGTAATCGCTTTCATCAATTGATGAACTTACTATATAAACGGTGATCTGTTTTTGCAATACAGGTTTTAGTTCAATAAACTTATCTAAAAATTGCCAGCCATCAAGCACTGGCATATTCAGGTCGAGTAAAATAAGCTCGGGTAATAGTGCTGCATCATGCTTACGCTCGGTAAAATAATCGATAGCTACTTTGCCGTTTTCAAAAAATATAGTCTTGTTGGTAACGTCGGCAATCTTAATTATTTTCCTGATGGTGAATTTGTAGATGTCGTCATCATCAATTACGCATAAGGTATCAATTTTATTCATTAAATATTATTTTAAAAGTTGCGCCTTGGTTGGGTTGGCTTTCTACTATAATTTGCGCACCCTGTGTTTCTACCTGGTTTTTAACCAGGAATAAGCCCACGCCATTGGCATTTTTGTTTTGGTGGAATGTTTTGTAAAGACCAAATATCTTATCTCCGTGCAATGCTAAGTCAATTCCTATACCATTGTCTGTATGTTCTAGTACGGTGTGTCCGTTTTCGTTTTTGTAGGTGCAAATTTTAATATGCGGAGTTTCATCTTCTTTACGGTACTTGATACTGTTCGAAAGTAAATTCATTATGATACTTTCCAGATAAATGCCGGGGAAGTTTACTTGTTCTACTTTAAAGTCGGATTCTACTACAGTATTGTTGATCGTCAAATCCGTGTCAAGTATAGTGATAACTTTTTGGGTAACGGCCCTAAAGTCCATAATTTCGGGTTTTAACACACCATCACGTATTTTTATGGCCGCCGAAAGGTCATTCAACGTAGTATTTAAACCTTCTGATACCTTTTTAATTTTATGTATCACGTCAGCATCGTCTTCTTCCATTAAACTTGTATCAAGCAACCCGGTAAGCAATGAGATGTTACTGGCATGATTACGTATATTATGCGACAGGATATGCGTAAAGTTTTTAAGCTGCTTGTTATGCTGCGATAATAATTCTAATGAGTTGTTAAGCGCAATTTCGTTAGCCTCCAGCTTAACTTCAATAGCCTTGCGTTCGTTAATTTCATGTTCAAGCTGGGTTACGGTACGGAGCGAAAGCATTTGCGGTAATACTTTATATAGGGCAATAACCGTAAACACTGATACTACTGCGGTTAAAAAACGTATAAAAGCGCTCAGGCGATATACCGGCCACCAAAAAATGGCTGCATCTATTAAGTGTGTGGTACCACATAAAATGATGAAGGCACCGAATAGCCAAAATATTTTAAGAAAAGGAACATCTTTGCGTTTGGTCACCATCCTGATCAGTAAAATCGGTAACAAAAAGTATGATGCCCATATGGCTATATCCGAAATAATATATAACCAACCATGAAAATCTGACCAGGTACCGCAATGCCAGCGTGGCGGCCAGTGGCTGGTATCAAAAAGGTTAGCAAAAAAATCAGCTGCCTGGTCAGCAATACTAGCTTTACGTACACTGCCTGTATGCCCTTGAGGATGCATACACTGTTGTCCGCACAGGGGTGCAGCTTTTAATGGTGTAACAGCGTATTTCAATTAAATGAATATATTAAGTTGATAGTATGGTTAGTAAATGAATTAATCAGCAAAAATAAGTTAAACTTCAATATTGAAGTTATAAAATATCTTGTTAACTTGCAGTTAATAAGCGGCATAAGGTAAGAGTTATATATTTTAATTCAATATATATCAGGCAAATTGTTGAATAATATACAGCCTTGTTACATACTATGTTTTAAAAAGGCAAAAAAATTATAAGTTAGCCAAGTAAATAGAAAGAATTGCAGTTTCCGCTAAATATTCCCATTGGTAAGTCAGAAATACCTATCCACTTTTTGTGCGAAACCCTTGCTTATGCAGTAGGGTACAGGTACTATACTTATTTAAGACGCAACCAGCCAGATAGCATAGGCGACAGCCATCGGATCATTATTTTTATTGGTGCCGCGTTAGGGGCATTTTTTGGCTCACACTTTTTAGGCGTATTGGAGCAGCCTCAAAAACTATGCTGTGTAAACTGGATATACTTTATGGCTAACACCACTATTATAGGCGGCCTGCTGGGTGGGTTAGTAGGGGTAGAGTTCACTAAAAAGAAAATAGGGGTTACTGTATCTTCGGGAGATTTGATGGTTTACCCCATCATTGTAAGTATGTTAATTGGCCGCACCGGTTGTTTTTTAGCCGGCTTAACCGATGGTACTTACGGAAAACCAAGCAGCCTGCCCTGGGCTATTAACTTGGGCGATGGTGTACCCCGGCATCCCACCAGTTTATATGAAATGCTGTTTTGGCTATTGCTGTGGTTTGCATTAACCCGTTTAGAGAAAACCTATGTATTGGCCAATGGGGCACGGTTTAAACTGCTTATGGTTAGCTACCTTATATTTCGTCTGTTTATTGAATTTATAAAACCGGCCTGGTTTTTTAGTTTCGGTTTATCGGTATTGCAGTTGGCTTGTTTGGCAGGTTTAGCTTATTATTACAAAGTATTTTTATATCCATCAAAAAACTTTAAAGTTTATGCCTGAGCGTCCGTATATCTACTATGATTTTACCATCAGTATTTGCTCAACCTGCCTCAGGCGTGTTGATGCCAAGATAGTTTTTGAAGACGATAAAGTGTACATGCACAAAAACTGTCGCTACCATGGCTTTGAAAAGGTTTTGATAGCTACCGATATTGAGTATTATAAAAACTGCCGTAACTATGCCAAGCGCAGCGAAATGCCGCTTAAATTTAATACGGCTACCCATTACGGTTGCCCGTACGATTGTGGCCTGTGCCGCGACCATGAGCAGCATTCCTGCTTAACCGTTATTGAGGTAACCGACCGCTGCAACCTGGCCTGCCCAACCTGCTATGCCATGTCATCGCCCCACTATGGCAGGCACCGCACGCTCGAAGAAATAGAGCAAATGCTGGATGTAATTGTAGCTAACGAGGGCGAACCTGATGTAGTACAGATAAGCGGCGGCGAGCCAACTGTGCATCCGCAGTTTTTTGAGATCTTGGATATTGCCAAACGTAAGCCCATAAAGCATCTCATGGTAAATACCAATGGTATCCGTATAGCTAAAGACGAGGCTTTTGTAGCACGGCTGGCCACTTACGCACCCGATTTTGAGATCTACCTGCAATTTGACTCTTTTAAAAAAGAAGCATTAGAGCAATTACGAGGCGAAGATTTGCGAGAGGTGAGAAGCAAGGCTATTGAAAACCTAAACAAGTACAACCTCTCCACCACACTGGTAGTTACCCTGCAAAAAGGGCTGAACACCGATGAGATAGGCAAAATTATAGAATATGGCTTGCAGCAGCGGTGCGTAAGGGGCGTTACCCTGCAACCTACACAGCAAGCCGGACGACTGGAAAACTTTAATGCGGCGACCGATCGTTATACTATGACCGAAGTACGATCGGCCATCTTAGAACAGACGGATGTATTTACGGCCGCCGACTTGTTACCCGTGCCATGCAACCCCGATGCTCTGGTAATGGGCTACGCGTTAAAAATAGGAGCCAAGGTGTTCCCGCTTACGCGGATGATAGACCCTAATGATTTGCTGGATAACTCGCGCAATACCATTGTTTATGAGCAGGACGAAGTGCTGAAAATGCATTTACTGCACATGTTTAGCACCGGTAATTCGGTTGAGGTGGCTAAGGAACACTTAAAATCTATTATGTGCTGCCTGCCCGATATTGATGCGCCGGGTTTGGGTTACGATAATTTATTCCGGGTTATCATCATGAATTTTATTGATGCGCAGAATTTTGATGTGCGCGCCATCAAGAAATCGTGCGTGCATATTGTGAATAAAGACATGAACATTATCCCCTTCGAAACCATGAACCTGTTTTACCGTGATGATAAGGCGGCCTATCTGGAAACATTAAGAAACGAAATACCGGTAATGTAATGGAAGAACCAAAGTTTAGTAAACCCGGTAAACCCATGCCAGATATCCTGATCCTGGGAATAAATCTCGGTGTATTCTTATTGTATACCCTTTTGTGCTTTGCGGCCGATAGCCGGGATGGCGGGGGCGTCTCCTTCTTTATCTCCCTCTTTCATGGGGCGGTATCTACTATAACTGCGTTAGTAACCCGGCGATGGGCCTGGTTTTTAGGTGCCATCCTCGTAGTGTTAATAGGCTTTGGTACCTGTGTTAACAACTTTCACATGGGGAGTATGAATTAGTAGCCCCGAATTAAGATCCGAGGCTATTAATCAAATCATAATGTTATTGCTGTGGCTTTCTTGTAGTGTCCCGTTTTGCGGTATCTTGGCCTCCTGCCGAGTTAGAGTCTGCCGCCATGGTGCCTGCTTTGTTGTTTAAAGCAGCTGAAGAATCCATAGTTTCCTTGTCTATCATTGTAGAATCTTGCTTCTCGCCGCTAAAGCCGCCTTTACAGGCGCCCAGTGTGCTGGCTAATGCTAATAAGGCTATTCCGGTTTTTAGTTTGTTTTTCATGGTAAATTGAATTATTGCTCAGTTAAAAAGCCGTAATAGCCGGTTTTTGTTTGAATTTTTGTAGCCAGATATTAATAAGATACATGGATGTAGAAGTTAAATTAATTCATAATTATTACACGATTTGTTCAAGATGTGTTTAAATCTGTTACTTTGATTAGCTTTAAAATATTTTTTTTAGGGAGATTAACCTAGGTGATTCAGCAAGGTATTATTCATCAAGCATCTGTGCATTTAAAAATGTGTAATTGTATTCTAAACCTAATTCAATCAATAATATAGCGTATTCAAAAATACTTTTCTCAACCACTTGATAATCAAAAAAGAACTGCGTACTTTTGCAGTCCTTAAAATAAGGATAAAACAGTAAAATTAAAAGGAAGAAATGCCTACTATTCAACAATTAGTTAGAAAAGGTAGAGTAGCTATGGTTGACAAGAGTAAGTCACCAGCGTTGGACAGCTGTCCACAGCGAAGAGGCGTGTGCACCCGTGTGTAC
>Ga0265780_10003470_pt1 | contig 20721 bp, 20 predicted proteins | sample P1T30metagenome_FD_192432 | JGI IMG/M metagenome (GOLD analysis project Ga0265780, IMG submission 192432) | Plant litter microbial communities from East Loma Ridge, Irvine, California - P1 T30 | ecosystem: Environmental > Terrestrial > Plant litter > Unclassified | place: USA: California...
AACACGCGCAGCAGCGACAAGGCCAGGCGGTTGATGCGCACGTCGTTGTACTCGAAATAGCTGCCGGGCGCACCCGGCGTGCGCGGCTTGCGCTCGCCCGCGCCAAAGGCGTCATGGCCGATGAAGTCGGCGTTCTTGCCCCACAGGCTGCCTTCCCACTCGGATTCCTGCTGCAAATGCTGCTTCCAGGTGACCTGGGCATTGCGCGGCGAGGCGTAACCGCCATCCGTCACGGTCTGCCCCACCGGCTGCTCCAGGCTGGCGATGCGGCCATCGCGCACGGCCACGCCGGCCACGGTCGAGAGCATGCTCTTGGCCACCGAATAGGTCGGGTCGACGAAGTGGGTATCGCCGAACTCGGCCACGACGTAGCCCTTGTAGATCACCACGCCATTGGTCGGCGCGCGCTTGCTCGGCAGCGAACCGAGGGGCTCGCCAAAGGTCTTCCTCTGATCGGAAAAATCCTTGGCCCTTTCGGTTTCATGGGCCTGGGCGTAAGAAACCGCCTCGGCCAGCTTGCCGGCATCCACGCCGAGCTGGGCCGGGGTCTTGTGGGACCAGTCGCCCTTGGAGGGAAAGTAAGTCGGGGAAGACGGTGTCGCGGCCCATGCTGCCGGTGCGATCAGGGAAACGGAGAGTGACAGCAGAACGGCACGGCGGTTTACCAGGGTCATGCCTTGTCTTTCCACTTGGAGTATGGCAGCCGGATCAGGCTGGAATTGTAGTAGCGCTTGTCGCCGGTGACTTCCTGCCCGATCCAGTCGGGCTTCTCGAAGGCTTCGTCTTCAGCGCCGAGTTCGATCTCGGCCACCACCAGGCCGGCGTTCTCGCCCTGGAAATCGTCGACTTCCCAGGTGTGCCCCTGGTAGTCGATGCGGTGCCGCGTCTTTTCGACCAGCGGCTGCTCGCACAGGCGCTCGAGCAGTTCGGCGGCGTCCAGCACGGGAATCTCGTATTCCCATTCACCGCGGCTGGCGCCGACGCTCTTGCTCTTGATCGTGATCACGGCGCGTTCGCCTTCGATGCGAACGCGCACGGTGCGCTCGGGGTCTGAGCACAGGTAACCCTGGCGCATCAGCGTGGCCTGCCCCTGTCCGCGCCAGTTTTCGTTAGCCAGCAGGAACTTGCGCTCGATCTCGATGCCCATGCGCCGTGCTCCCCTTCAGTCGTCCAGCGATTGCAGGATTGGCTGCAGCATCGCCGCACCCAGGGCCGCGCTGCGGGCGCCGTTCCAGCCGACGTGGGCGTCGGGCAGGTTGGCGTTGTCCTTGAACGGCATTTCCAGCGTCAGCGACAGGCATTTATAGGTGTGGCCGATGTACTTCGACGCCAGCGTCAGCAGCTCGTCGTTGTACTTGCTGGCGGCGTAGCCGATCTCTTTCTGGAAGTCCGGGCTGGACGCCATGTAGCGGTCGATGAAGGCGTTCTGGGCGGCGGCGCGTTCCGGCGTGAAATCGGTCAGCATTTCGCAGCCGGCCACGAAGTTGTAGGGCAGCGCTTCGTCGCCATGGATGTCGAAGAACATGTCGACACCGGTCTCTTCGATCTTGCGCTTCACGCACAGCACTTCCGGGCTGCGTTCCAGCGACGGTGTCATCCATTCACGGTTCAAATTGGCGCCGGCGGCGTTGGTGCGCAGGTTGCCGCGCACCGAGCCGTCCGGGTTCATGTTCGGCACGATGTAGAAGGCGGCGCGCTGCAGCAGCTTCCTGGCGATCGGGTTGGCATCGTCCAGCAGCGCATCCATCATGCCTTCGACGAACCACTCGGCCATGGTCTCGCCCGGGTGCTGGCGTGCGATGACCCAGATCTTCTTTTCAGCCTGAGGATTGCCGATCACGACCAGGTTCATGTCGCGGCCGTCGACCGTGCTGCCGATGTCCTGCACGCGCGCGATCGGGTTTTCGGCGACCTCGCCCAGCAGGCGCAGGTGGCGTTCCCAGGTGTAGGGTTCGAAGTAGGCGTAGTAGACGCTGTCCAGTTCAGGCGTGTGGTTGACGCTCAATACCTGGCCGTCGAAGCTGGTCGGCACGCGGAACCAGTTCTCGGTGTCATAGCTTGCCGCCACCTGGTAGCCGTCGAAGCCCTTCGGGTAGGTGGCCTGGCCGGCGTTCAGGAAACGGATCGTGCAGGCCTGGCCCCGCGCGCCCTGCAGGCGGAAGTGGAACCACTGGTGGATGTCGGCGTGCGAATCCTTGCGCAGGTTGAGGTCGATCTGGCGCGGGTTGTCGGCTTGCACGACGTCGATCGCGCCGGAATCGAAGCACTGGCTGATTTTGATAGGCATGGAAAATCCTTTATGCGTCGACGCTTACAGCGCCTCGAGGTCGATCAGATCCTTACTGTAGGCCAGCATGATCTGGCGCATCAGTTCCACATTGCCGCGGTCGAGGACGACGGTGAGGTCCGGCTTGCGGTCGAGGTTGAAGGTCATGCTGATCTTGCCCGGCAACACCTTGCAGTTCACCGTGAAGGCATGCGGCACGTTCGGACTGTCCCAGTCCATCTGCGTGATCTGGGGGCCTTGCGGCGGCGGCGGCAGGCTCGGATCCTCGTTGATCGGCAGGTGCTTGAGCAGCCAGAACACGATCGACGCCGGGATGAACACGCAGACGTCGCCGGCGCCCTGGTTGGCAAACTTGGTCAGCAACAGGTTGCCGACCCGGTCGCAGGACATGGACATGCTCTTGACTTGACGAATGACCGCTGGTTTCACGACGAATTCCTATGGCATAGAGTTAATAAGGCGCAAGAATTCTACCGTATCCACTACGGGAATTGTGTGAAAGAAAACGTCACGAACAAAAACAAAGGGAGCCCCTGGCCCCCTATCGTATCCTGCTTGCGGAAGGGACGGCGCCGCCACCGCCCTCCCGCTTTCGGAACCCATTATTGCTTGTTACCCTTCGACGAGCTGCGCGACGACGACGAGCTGTTGGCGGACTGACGGTTGCCGTGGCTCATGCTGCCGGCGCGGCGCGCCTCTTCCGAGGTGAACTCGTGCGCGGTGCCCTTTTCGTGAGCGGCCTTGCCGCCCTGGCTGGCGATCTGGCGCTGACGTTCCGGATCCATCGATGCGAAACCGCGATTCTTGGTGCCGCCGCTCTGTTTGTTGCCCTGGTTGTTCGATGCCATGTTTCTCTCCTCATTGCACTATATAAAACCGCCGCGTCCTGCGGCAGGCTGTTCCGACGCCAGGGTGCGAACACCGTTGAGCAATCGGTCGGAATCATCTTATGCAGCGGGGATGGTTGAGACTATAGGACGTTTTCAGATGACTTTGTAGGACAATGTGAGACAGAAAATGCACTAATGAAATCTACTTCCAGTAGTAAATAACTCGTCAGTATTTCTCCTACAATCACCGGCACTGTCTTCCTATACTTGAATCGGGTAAGGACGCGCATCATCACCCCATCAGGCAGGGTGTGGCCCTGCATCCATTCGTTTCACACAGTTCATAGGAGACAGCCATGGACGCGAACCAGCGCAGCGAAGTCAACAACCAGACGAACAACAACGCCAACGAAAAATGGACGCCGGGCGCGACCGGCGACAGCGGCGAAAACGGCCAGCCGCTCGACCACACCTACCCGCAGGGGCTGGGCGTGCAGCAGCAGGGCAACCAGCAGCGCGACATCATGGGGACGCAACAGAGCGGTGCCGGTCCGGGCGCAGCTCCCGGCGGCATGGGCGGGCGCGAGAACGGCGACGATTCCGGCATTCCCGGCGGCTCGATGGAAACCCAGATCAACGGCGGCTCCGGCACCGTGCAGGGCATCACCGACAGCCACCAGCGCCAGATGGAGCAACGCTCCGGCGCCTACGGCCTGTTGGAACAGCCGGTCGGCCACCGCGACCGGGACAGCGGCGTCGACCTGAACCGGCAGCGCGACATGCGCCGCGACGAAGTGCGCGGCCAGCTGCCTTCGCAGAGCATGGCCCAGCCCGACCTCAAGGGCGGCTCGCTCGGCCCGCATGGCGGCAACCTGAACATGAACGCCCAGGGCACCCAGGGCGGCGGCATGGCCGGTCCGCTGGGCCGCGAACCCGGGCCGACGACGATGATGGGCTCGATGGGCAACCGCCAGTCCGGCAATCCGTCCTCGATCCAGGGCGGCGGCATGCCGGGCCCGCAAGCGGGCACCTCGTCCGTCAACGTCGGCGGCCAGGAAGCGCAGCACGGCAACATGCAGCAGGGCGTGGCCGGCTCGCACTCGGGCGCCGACCAGCAATCGGACTACGGCGGCGTGCACGAGTCGAACGATGCGGCCGGCGGCCTGCCGCGCTCGCCGGGCAACAGCGGCGCCAGCAGCAGCACCGACCGCGCCGGCTCGCAGACCGGATCGAGCGGCCGTGAAGCCGGCACGGAAGACGTGCACGAATCGAACGACGCCGCCGGCGGCTACCCGCGCAGCCCGGGCGGTGCCAACCGCCTGGCCGGCGACAGCAACATGGATGACGATACCGGCTTCAAGCGCAAGTAATCCAGCAGATAAGCCGGCAAATAAGCCAGTAAGTAAGCTCTCCTCCCGCCGGCCCTCCCCGGGCCGGCCTGGCACGGCGCCGTCCGCCTTCGGGCACGGCGCCGTCGTCTTTTGTTCCTGCGCTTGATCCAGATTCAAGCTGGCGACCGGTGCAGGAACCCGGCCATTTCCCGCGCAGTCGAACCCAGCACATCATCGCCGGGAGACCCCATGCGCCGCCTGAACGTCCTGACCTGGCACACGCACGGCAGCTACCTGTACTACCTGTCGCAGGCGCCGCACGAATTCCACGTGCTGTCGCGTCCTGGCCGCCCGCCCGGCTACGGCGGGCGCTGCGGTCCCTTTCCGTTCGGGCCCAACGTGCACGACCTGCCGGCGGCGCAGGCGCGCGAGCGGGAATTCGACTGCATCCTGTTCCAGGAAGACCACCACTGGCACAAGGACCAGTACGAACTGCTTACCCCGGCACAGCGCGCCCTGCCGCGCATCTACCTGGAACACGATCCGCCGGGCCTGCTGCCGGGCGCGCCGGCCGGCCACCCCGGCACCCTCTGGCCCACCGACGTGCGCCACCCGGTCGACGATCCCGACGTGCTGCTGGTGCACGTCACGCCCTTCAACCACCTGATGTGGGACAGCGGCCGCACGCCCACCCGCGTGATCGAACACGGCGTCATGCTGCCCGACGGCGTGCGCTACGGGGGCGAGCTGGCGCGCGGCCTGGTCGTCACCAACCACCTGGCGCGGCGCGGGCGGCGCATGGGCGCCGATTTGTTCATGGCGCTGCGCCGGGACGTTCCGCTCGACCTGGTCGGCATGGGTTCAAGCGAGCTCGGCGGCCTGGGCGAGGTCGATCATCCGCAGCTGCCGGCGCTGGCCGCGCGCTACCGCTTCCTGTTCAGCCCGGTCCGCTATTCCAGCCTGAGCCTGTCCACCCTGGAAGCCATGATGGCCGGCGTGCCGGTGGTGGCGCTGGCCACCGCCGAGATGGCCACCGTCGTCGAGCACGGCGTGTCCGGCTTCGCCGTCACCGACGCACGCCGGCTGGAAGCCGCCATGGGGGCGCTGCTGCAGGACGCCGGCCTGGCGCGCCGCCTGGGCGCCGGCGCGCGCCGCGCCGCGCTCGAGCGCTTCTCCATCGGCCGCTTCGGCGCCGACTGGGACGCCGCCCTGCGCCACGTCACCCGCTAGCAGGACGCGCCCATGAAACTCGACGACCCCATGCCCGCCCCGGCCCTGTCCCCGCCCCTGCCGCCCGTGCGCCCGCTGCGCATCGCCCTGGTCAGCGACCACGCCTCGCCGCTGGCGGCGCCCGGCAGCATCGACTGCGGCGGCCAGAACGTCTACGTGGCCCAGCTGGCGCGCGAGCTGGCGCAGGCCGGCCACCGGGTCGACGTGTTCACGCGGCGCGACGAGTTCAGGCAGAAGCAGGTGCAGCCCTGGCACCAGGGCATACGCGTGATCAACGTGCCCGCCGGCCCGGCCCACCACGTGCCGAAGGAGCGGATGCTGCCCCACGTCGAGGCCTTCGCCCGCTTCGTCACCCGCTTCGCGCGCCACCAGGCGGCGCCCTACGACATCGTGCACGCCAACTTCTTCATGTCCGGAATGGTCGCCCAACACCTCAAGCAGGCGCTCGGCATTCCCTTCGTGATCACCTTCCACGCGCTGGGCCAGGTGCGGCGCCTGGCCCAGGGCGCGCTGGACGCCTTTCCGCCGGCGCGCATGCGCATCGAAGCCGAGCTGATGCGCGAGGCCGGCCGCGTCATCGCCGAATGCGCCCAGGACCGCCAGGACATGGAACGGCTGTACGGCGCCGACCCGGCGCGCATCGCGGTGGCGCCCTGCGGCTTCGATCCGGCCGAGCTGTGGCCGGTGGAGCGCGACGCCGCGCGCGCGCGGCTCGGCCTCGATCCGGCGCGCTTCACCGTGCTCCAGCTCGGCCGCATGGTGCCGCGCAAGGGCGTCGACACCGTGATCGAAGCCAGCGCCCTGCTGCGCAGCCGCCACGGCATCGATGCCCAGCTGCTGGTGGTGGGCGGCGACAGCGCCCACGGCGGCGCGGGCGGGCGCGACGGCGCGGAACTGGCGCGCCTGCACGCCCTCGCGCGCCGGCTCGGCATCGAGGGCCGCGTGCACTTCGCCGGCCAGAAGCCGCGCGCCGAACTGCGCCACTGGTACGGCGCGGCCGACGTGTTCGTGACCACGCCCTGGTACGAGCCCTTCGGCATCACCCCGGTCGAAGCCATGGCCTGCGCGCGCCCGGTGGTCGGTTCCGAGGTGGGCGGCATCAAGAGCACGGTGGTCGACGGCGGCACCGGCTTCCTGGTGCCCTCGCGCGACCCCGAGGCGGTGGCCGACCGGCTGGCCGCCCTGCAACGCAACCCGGCACGCGCGCGCGCCATGGGCGAAGCCGGCCTGCGCCGCGCCGGACAGCACTACACCTGGCGCATCGTCGCGCGCCAGGTGGCCGCCGTGTACGCCGCCGTGCTGGCCGAGGCGCGCACCCGGGCCGCCATCGACTTGACCCAACCCTAGGAGAACGTATGCAAGAACCCCAGGTCACAGCCCCACCCTTCGCCGCCGCATCCGATTTGCGCGGCAAGGTCGCCTTCGTCACCGGCGCCGCCAGCGGCCTGGGCGCCGCCCTGGTCGCCGCGCTGGCCCGGGCCGGGGCCGACGTCGTCGCGGCCGACCTGCGCTTCGACCCGCTGCCGGCCCGGCTCGACGCCCTGCGCGGCCACGGCGTGCGCCTCGACGCGCTGGCGCTGGACGTGGGCGACGCGCAAGCCGCACGCGCCGCCATCGAGCGCACCGTGGCGCGCATGGGGCGGCTCGACATCCTGGTCAACAATGCCGGCACCGACGTCACGCTGCCGCTCGAAGCGCTGTCCGAACAGGACTGGCTGCGCGTCATCGACACCAACCTGAACGGCCCCTTCCTGCTGGCCAAGCACGCGGCGCAGACCATGCGCGGCCAGGGCGGGGACATCGTCAACATCGTCTCGACCGCCGCCAAGCGCGCCTGGCCCAACGCCAGCGCCTACCACGCCAGCAAATGGGGCCTGCTCGGCCTGTCGCATGCGCTGCACGCGGAACTGCGCCCGCACGACATCCGCGTCACGGCGGTGGTGGCCGGCGGCATGCGCACGCCCTTCCTGCTCGACCGCTTCCCCGAGCTCGACCCGGCCAGGCTGCAGGACCCGGCCGTGGTCGCCCACGCGATCGTGCAGGTCCTGCTGTTGCCGCGCGACAGCGTGATCCCCGAACTCACCGTCCTGCCGATGCAGGAAACCTCGTGGCCATGAAGGCCGTCTTCATCGACAAGGACGGGACGCTGGTGGACGACCTGCCCTTCAACGTGGAGCCGCGCCGGATCGTGCTGTCCTGCGGCGCCGGCGCCGCCCTGCGCCTGCTGGCGCGGCTCGACTACCGGCTGTTCGTGGTCAGCAACCAGTCCGGCATCGCCTTCGGCCGCTTCGAGGAATCGGCGATGGAAGGCGTGGCCGACCGCCTGCGCGACCTGCTGTTCCGCGAACGCCTGACGCTCGACGGCTTCTATTACTGCCCGCACCATCCGGACGGCAGCGTGCCCGGCTACGCCCACGACTGCCACTGCCGCAAGCCGATGCCGGGGCTGCTCCTGAAGGCGGCCCACGAACACGGCATCGACCTGCGCTCGTCCTGGATGATCGGGGACATCCTGCACGACGTCGAAGCCGGCAACCGCGCCGGCTGCCGTACCGTGCTGCTCGACAACGGCAACGAGACCGAATGGCGGCTCGGCCCGCGCCGCATCCCGACCCGCATGGCGCCCGACCTGTACACGGCGGCGGTGTTGATCGCCAGCCACGGAGATCCGGAATGAACCGCGCGTGGGAAGACGCGCGCCGCATCCTGTGCGTACGCCTCGATTCGCTGGGCGACGTGCTGATGTGCACGCCGGCGATGCGCGCCTTGCGCCAGGCCGTGCCCGGACGCCACCTGACGCTGCTGGGCTCGCCAAGCGGGCTGGCGGCGGCGCCCTACGTGCCCGAAGTCGACGAGGTCATCGAATACCGCGCGCCCTGGATGAAGGGGAATGCAGACCAGCCGCGCCTGGCCGACCTGGCGCTGGTCGAATCGCTGGCCGCGCGCGCTTTCGACGCCGCCGTGGTCTTCACGACCTACACCCAGAGCGCGCTGCCGGCGGCGCTGCTGTGCCACCTGGCCGGCATCCCGCTGCGGCTGGCGCACAGCCGCGAGAATCCCTACGGCCTGCTGAGCGACTGGGTGCCGGAACCCGAGCCGGCGTCGATGGTGCGCCACGAGGTGCAGCGCCAGCTGGAACTGGTCAAGCGGGTCGGCTGCCGCCCCCACGACCTGGGCCTGTCCTTCGTGCTGGGCCAGGCCGACCTGAGCGCGGCCGAGACGCGCCTGCGCGACATCGGCGTCGATCCCTGCCGCCCCTGGCTGCTGCTGCATCCGGGCGCCAGCGCGCCATCGCGCCGCTATCCGGCCAGGCACTGGGCGCGCGCGATCGCCCTGCTGGCCGCGGCGCTGCCGGTGCCGCTGGTGCTGGCCGGCAGCGCGAACGAGGTGCTGCTGGTCGAAGCCATCCGCGCGCAATGCGGCGTCGAGACGCATTCGCTGGCGGGACGGCTGACGCTGGGCGAGCTCGGCGCGGCCATGCGGCTGGCGGCGCTGGCGGTCACCAACAACAGCGGCCCGGCCCACATCGCGGCGGCGGTCGGCACGCCGGTGGTCGACCTGTACGCGCTCACCAATCCCCAGCACACGCCCTGGGGCGTGCGCAGCCGCGTACTGTTCCAGGACGTGCCCTGCCGCTTCTGTTTCAAGAGCGTCTGCCCGGCCGGCCACCACCTCTGCCTGGACGGGGTGGCGCCGGAGCGGGTGGCGGAAGCGGTGCTGGACTTGCTGTGCGCGGTCGAGCGCAAGGACCGCGTGCCGGCGGCGGCGGCGCACAGTCCGGCCAATGCCGCCGAGGTCATACAGGAACGTATGGATGCAGATGCCAGCTAAACGATTTTGTATCTCGTACGCCGCGACCGGTCCGCCTCAGCGCTTGGCCGGCGGCGCCGTGACGGCGGTCGCCACGCTGCGGAACAGCTGCAGCGGGATCGCGTTCGCCATTGCCTGCATGCCGAGGTCGTTCGGGTGCAGGTGGTCGCCGCTGTCGTAGGCGGGCAGCATGCGGGTCGGGTTGGCCGGGTCGCGCACCGCGCGTTCGAAGTCGATCACGCCGTCGAATTCGTCGCCGCTGCGGATCCAATTGTTCACGGCCTGGCGCACCTGTTCCTTCTCCGGCGTGTAATAGCCCGGGAACACGGTGCCTTCGAAAGGCGTGAGCGTGGCGCCATATACCGCGATGCCTTTCGCATGGGCGCGCGCGATCAGCTGGCGGTAGCCGGCGATCAGATCCTGCGCCGTCGGCGCTTCCGACGCCGGGATGGTGCCGGTGCCGGGGTGGCCGATGTCGTTGATGCCGATCAGGACGACCAGGTAGCGCACACCGGCGGTGGCCAGCACGTCGCGGTCAAAGCGCGCCAGCGCGGCGCGGCCGAACAGCGGCTGCTCGCCCGGGTCGCGCAGCAGGCGGTTGCCGCCGATGCCGCGGTTGATCACGCTCAGGCGCGTGTTCAACGCGGTCAGCGCAGTCACGTTGGCCGTTACCGCGGCGGCATTGCCCGTGCCTGCCTGCTTGCGGGCCTCCTGCTCGCCGGCGCTGCCGGTGCTGGCAGCCGCACCCGTCGCCAGGTCGCGCGTGGTCTGCAGGCGCAGCGCCAGCAGGTCGGGCCAGCGGCGGTTGGCGTCCGTTGTCGTCACCGCACCGTCGGTGATCGAGTCCCCCAGCGCCACGATGGCGGCGCTGCCCGGGGCGCTGACGTCGACTTCGGTCAGGAAGGGCCAGGCCGTGATGGTGCGGTCGGTCGGCAGCGTGGCCGCGCCCGTGAAATTACCCGGCAGCGAGACGTAATTCGTCTGGAACGCCGAACCGTGGATGGTGGCCGCCTGCACCGTCTCCGGCAGGTGCAGGCTGACCGCCAGGTCGGACAGCGCCGGCACGTCCAGGTCGACCGGGTCGGACAGCACCGGCGCGCCGGGCGGAATGACGATCGACGGGTTGCCGCTGAAGGTCAAGGCGCGGTCGCTGCCGGCAACGATGTTGGCGCCGCCCTGGCGCAGCGCCACGTGGGCTTCGCCGATGCGCAGCGGCGTGTTGCCGAGTTCGTTCGAAATGCGGATGCGCACGCGCGCGCCGCCAATGGTCGTGTGCGCGATCAGGCGCAGCGTCTGGTTGCTGAAGATCTGGGTCTGCGCGGGCAGCGGCGGCCCGGCCGGCGCCGTGCCCCAGGTGCCCACCCACTGTTCGGCGCTCCACGGCGTGGCTTGCGCGATCGCGGGCAAGTGCGGCAGCGACAGGCTCGCCGCCGCCAGCAGCACGGCCGCCATCACGTTGCGCCGTAACGGCAGGAATTGTTTCATGCTTGCTCCTCATGTCGTTGGTCATCGTGCCGCCCGTAGGCGGTCTCTACAGCAGGCTGTAGACTAGCCAGCGTCCCTCCCCTCAACAAGACAGCCACGATGCATACTCTTGCGTCAGATCGAAAGCAATGTCGGAACCTGTAGCGGATCGGAACTTAATTGAATCAGGACAAGCAATCATGAAGATCGAAGTCGCCGTCATGGAACTGAAAGGCGTGCGCGTGGCGGTCGCCTTCCCGCCGCCGGCCTGGGTCGCGCCGGGCATGGGCGACGCGCTGCTGGCGCGGCTGCGGCCCTACTTTCCGGCGCTGCCGATCATGCTGGCCGCGCCGCAGAAGCATGGCGTGCGTGCCCATGCGGCCTTCCAGGCCCAGGCGCTGGTGGAAGGCGCCGACTTCGGCAAGCTGGCGCGCACCGAGATCGACCTGGACGTGCCGCCCGTGCGGCCGGACGCGCCGCCGCCGTTCTAGCCCTCGCCCTGGCATACCGGTTTTCGTATCCTTGCCCGCAAAAAAGGAATTGGCGCCTTGTGCGCCATGCACCTAGAATCGACGTCCGCCTCATCCGTTTCCAGCCGCCATGCATGCTCTTGCCGCCGCGCTGTTCGCGCTCGCCCTTCCCGTCGCCGTCCAGGCGGCCCAGCCGATTTCTCCGCGCTTCAGCGCCGATCCTTCGCCGCACTATTTCGCGGGCAAGTTCTACGTGTATGCGACCGACGACGCCTCGAATTCCGGCAAGTACTGGGACTCGACCACCTGGCGCTTGTATACCTCGCCCGACCTGCAGGCCTGGCTTGACGCCGGCATCCCGCTCGCGGTGACGGTGTTCGAATGGGCGCGTCCCGACGCCAAGGCCTGGGCACCGGAAGCGGCTTACCGCAACGGCAAGTATTATTTCTACGCACCGGTGGGCGGCGACAAGATCGGCGTGGCGGTGTCGAACCGCCCGGACGGCGGCTTCGTCGACGCCCTCGGCGCGCCGCTGGTCGACAAGGCGCGCGACGCCAACGCCGGCGACGAGCCGATCGACCCGGCCGTCTTCGTCGACAAGGATGGCCAGGCTTACCTGTATTTCGGCACGCGCGTGCCCAAGGTGGTCAAACTGAAGGCCGACATGGTCACGCTGGACGGACCGATCCGCAACCTCGCCATCGACGGCTTGCCGGCCTCTGACCCGAAAAAGAAATACGGCGAGGCGCCCTACCTGCACGAGCACGGCGGCCAGTACTATTTCACCTTCTCGACCGGCTGGCCCGGCCAGATCGTGTACGCCACCGCGGCCTCGCCGCTGGGGCCCTTCACCTACCGCGGCGTGGTGCTCGACTACCTGAAGATTTCGACCAACCACCAGGCCATCATCGAACACGCCGGCAAGAGCTGGCTGTTCTACCACGACAATCTGCTGCCGGGCGGCGGCAGCCAGCGGCGCTCGATCACGGTCGCCCCGCTGGAGTACGCGGCGGATGGCGCCATCCGCCAGGTCAAGCCGGCGCCTTAGGTCAGGGCGGCTCAGGCCAGCGCGGCTTCGATCGCCGCGACCAGCGCCGGATCGTCCGGCTTCACGTCCGGCGCAAAGCGCGCAATCACCTTGCCGTCGCGGCCGACCAGGAATTTCTCGAAGTTCCACATGATATCGGTTTCATTTTTCGGCGCCAGGCCGTGCTGGGTCAGCACCGCCATCAAGTCGCCGTTTTCCGCCGCTTGGGCTTTCGGCTGTTCGGCGATCAGTTCACGGTACAGCGGATGGCGCGCCTCGGCATTCACCGCGATCTTCTGGAACATCGGGAACTTGACGCCGTAGTTGCGCTGGCAAAAATCCTGGATCTCGTCGGCGGAACCCGGTTCCTGGGCGCCGAAATCGTTGCAGGGGAAGCCCAGCACGACCAGGCCGCGCCCCTCGTAGGTCTCGAACAGGTGTTCCAGGCCGGTGTACTGCGGCGTCAGGCCGCATTGCGAGGCGACGTTCACGATCAGCATGACCTTGCCGCGGTAGTCGGCCAGGGAAGCGGGTTGGCCTTCGAGGCGGTTCAGGGGGATATCGAAAATTTGTTCGCTCATGACGGGTTCCTGTGGCTGAAAAAGTAAGCCGCCATCATGCCACGGCCGCGTCCATCACATCACGCGCACCCAATTGCCCTTGTACACGATCGGCCCGGTCGGCCCGTTCGGGTCGGGCGAGCCGCCCTTCGGCTCGATCGACACGGCCAGCAGCGCCACGTCGGCCGCCAGGCCGCGCGCATCCAGCGCCAGCGTGCTCTCGCTGCCGGCCAGCAGGCCGAGCGAACGCGGGTTGCCTTGTTTCGGCACCGCCCACAACTGCAGCGTCCGGTCGTCGGCGACGGCGACCTGGCCGACCAGGCGCACGCTCAAGACCCGGTTGCGCACGTCGCCGGTCAGCAGCAGCGCCGGCTGCGCCTTGTCATCGGCCAGGGTGGCGACGTAATCGATGCGCGGCGCTTCGCGGCGCTGCTCGACCACCACCACGGCCAGCGCCAGCGCCGCCGCCGCCGACATCGCGCCGATCCAGCGCCACACCTCGATGGACTCGCTGCGCCAGAACTGCCAGGCGGCGTGCCGGGGGCGCAGGTGCAGCCGGCGCGCGATGTCGTTCCACACCCGCCGGCGCGGCCGCTGAGGCGGCGCGAATTCGGCCATCGGCGCCAGCCGGTCCTGCCACTCGGCGGTGGTCGTGCGCAGCGCGGCGTCGCCGTGCAGCTGGGTCTCGAAACGGCGCCGCGCACCGCCCTTCAGCGTGCCGAGCACGTACTCGGCGGCGAGCTTGTCGCGCAGCACCGGCTTGTCGCGCAGGTTCATGGCGGCGTCCCCTTTTCCAGGCAGGTCTTGAGCCGCTCCAGGCTGCGGCGGACCCAGGTCTTGACGGTGCCGATCGGCAGCGCCATGCGCGCGGCGACTTCACTGTGCGAGAGGTCATGGAAGAAGGCCAGCCCCAGCACCTGGCGCTGCAAGCCTTCCAGCGCCGACATGCAATAGGCCAGCGCCCGCGCCTCGCGGCTGATGGCCAGCGCCTCGATCGGCGTGGCGCCCGGATCGCGCATCGCTTCCATGACCTCGCGGTCGAAGGGCTCGGCGCCGATGGCGGCGTCGCTGCCCGCATGGCGCAGCAGGTCGAGCGCCTTGTTGCGCACGATCGTCGTCATCCACGTCATCGGCGCGGCCAGGTGGCCCTGGTAGCTGGCGGCGTTGTGCCAGATCGCGACAAAACTGTCCTGCAACACGTCTTCCGCCAGTTCGCGCCGGCCCACCATGCGCAGTGCATAGCCGTACAGCCTGGCCGAGGTGGCCTGGTACAAGTCGCGGAAGGCGTCGGCATCCTGCTGGGCTGCGCCATGCAGCCAGAGGCGCAATTGCGCTGTGTCGAGCGGTCGGGAATCGGGCATGCGGGTCCTATGAACAGATATTGCAAAAATAGCATAGCCACGCCGGCGCACGGATGGCCTGCGGGAAAAATTATTGGACGGCATGCGAGGCTCATGACAGCGCCCGCCCCACCAGGATGGCGTTCAGGGCGACGATGAGCGCCATCGTCGCCCACGCCGCGCGCGTCATCCAGCGCGGGCTGGCGAAGGGGCCCATGATGGCGCGGCTGGCCGTGAAGCGGATCAGGGGGAACATCGCGAAGGGCAATTGCAGGCTCAGGATCACCTGGCTGAGCAGCAGCAGCCGGCCGATGCCGTCCTGCCCTTGCGTCAGGGTGACGATGAAGGCCGGCACGATGGCGACCGAGCGCGTGAGCAGGCGCCGCGCCCAGGGTGCGATCCGCAGCTGCACGAAGCCTTCCATCACCACCTGGCCCGCCAGCGTCGCGGTGACGGACGAACTCTGTCCCGCCGCCAGCAGCGCCACCGCGAACACGGTGCTGGCCAGCGCCGTGCCGGTCAGCGGCCCCAGCAGGCGGTGCGCATCCTGCAATTCGGCCACGGCGGCATGGCCGCTGGTGTGGAACACGGCGGCGGAGGTGATCAGGATCGCCGCATTCACCAGCAACGCCATGCCGAGGGCGGCGACGATGTCGACCGTGGCAAAGGCGATGGCGCCGCGCTTGCCGGCCTCGCTGGTCTCGAAGCGGCGCGTCTGCACCGCCGACGAATGCAGGTAGAGGTTGTGCGGCATGACGGTGGCGCCGACGATGCCGATCGCCAGGAACAGCATGCCGGGGTCGGTGACGGTGCGCGCCGTCGGCAGGAAGCCGGCGGCCACCTCGCGCCACTCGGGCCGGGCCAGCAGCAGGCTGATGCCGAAACAGACGAACACGATGCCCAGCAGGGCGATCACGAAGGCTTCGAGGTAGCGCAAGCCGAAGCGCTGCAGCCACAGGATCAGCAGGACGTCGAGCACGGTCAGCAGCACGCCGATGGCGAGCGGTATCCCGAACAGCATGTCGAGGGCGATCGCCGTGCCGATGACCTCGGCCAGGTCGCAGGCGCAGATCGCCAGCTCGCACAGCAGCCACTGGGCCAGCGCCGCGCCGCGCGACGAATGCGCCCGCGTGAGCTGGGCCAGGTCGGCCTGGGCGACGATGCCCAGCCGCGCCGACAGCACCTGCAGCAGCATCGCCATCAGGCTGGACAGCCCGACGATCCACAGCAGCGCGTAACCGTGCGCCGCGCCGCCGGCCAGGTCGGTGGCCCAGTTGCCCGGGTCCATGTAGCCGACCGCGACCAGGTAGCCCGGCCCCATGAAGCCGAGCAGGCGCCGCCACCATGGCCCGGCCGTGCGCACCGCCACGCTGCGCGGTCCGCCGCCGGTGCCGTCCGGCACCGCCACATCCGTGAGGACAGGCGGCGCCATCTTCAAGCGTAGGCCGTGCTCATGTTCAGGGTGCCGTTGGCGCCCTTCGGGAAGAACCCGCCCATGGTGACCGATTCCTTGGTGAGATAGACGATGTTCAGCACGTCGCCCGGCGTGCGGCTGAACGCGATGCCGTCCTTGTCCAGCGGCACGATGTTGGAGACCGAGGTGTCGCCCGCGGTGACGATGCCCTGGTCGACGTCGGCCGAATTGTCGAGGCTGTCGCGCGCGTCCGAGATCGCGCCGGCCGCGGTGCGCAGCGTGGGCGCGGCCAGGCCTTTCGTGTACAGCACGGTACGCACCAGGCCGGCGTGATAGGCCTCGGCGGCGAGGATGCCGGCGGCCGCTTCCAGGAAGGTCTTGTTGGTCATCAGCGGCGAGGCGCCCTTGTAGGCGGTGACGCCGACGTCCTCGAAGATGAAGGCGCCGAGCAGGAAGTTCTCGTCGCTGGCGTAGGGGTCGAAGGCCTGGCCGGCGCCCACCAGGCCGGCGGCGCGCGCCGCGTTCGAGAAGGCGCCGTTCGGGTCGGTGCCGCCGATGTCGATCGCGGGACAGGCCACGGCCGCGCTGCCGAGGGTGCGGCGCAGGAAACCGACGTGGGCGATCTCGTCCTGGGCGATCTCCTTGGCGTACTGGGCCACCAGCGGATCCTTGAACTGCACCGCGCGGCCGCCGGTCACGGCGCCCTGGGTGCCGGTGCCGGTCAGGAGGCTGGCCGACAGGCCGGTCCCGAACACGGCGTATGAATAGAACTGCGCTTCCAGGTATTCCAGGTTGAGGGCGAAGTTGAGGATGTCGTTGTCGGTCGGCTGGGCCGCCTGCGCGACCGCTTCGCGCACCGAGCCGCCGCAGGCGCTGAGCAGTGTGCCGCCCACCAGGCCGACGCTCAGGCCGCCCACGTTCTTGAAGAAGGAGCGGCGCTTTTCCATTTTCTGCTGGCGTGATTCGAGCAGGGCCAGGGTGAGATTCGTGTCCGTCATGGTATTTCTCCGGTTAATTAAACGTCGAAAAACATCGTCGGCACGTGCATCGGATTTCAATAGTGCAATAGGTCGGAATCCATCTGCGCACGGCATACTGGTTGTACGGCGCCGCGCTGCGTTCGGATTCAATTTTCTTGATTTAATTTCAGCGCTTCCCGATCAGCTCCTTGATGCGCGCCGCCAGCGCGTCCATGGCGAACGGTTTCGTCATCACCTGCATGCCTGGTTCCATCTGACCATTGCCGATCAGGCTGTTCTCGGCATACCCGGTAATGAACAGCACTTTCAGGCCTGGACGCCCCTCGCGGCCCGCATCCGCCATCTGCCTGCCGTTCATGCCGCCCGGCAAGCCAACGTCGGTGACGAGCAGGTCGATCTGCGCGTCCGAGCGCAGGATCTTCAGCCCGGCCACGCTGTCCGCCGCCTCGAGGGCGTTGTAGCCGAGGTCTTCCAGCACTTCCCGCACCAGCATGCGCACCGAGGGTTCGTCGTCGACGATCAGCACGGTTTCGCCGTCGCCCGCATGGCGTGCTTCGGCCCGCCCTTCAAAGGCCGGATCGGCGCCGTCGACGGTACCGTAGTAGCGCGGCAGGTAGAGGCAGACGGTGGTGCCCTGGCCGGGCTCGGAATAGATGCGCACCTGGCCGCCCGACTGGCGCGCGAAGCCGTGGATCATCGACAGGCCGAGGCCAGTGCCCTCGCCGATCGGCTTGGTCGTGAAGAAAGGTTCGAAGGCCCGGGCCACCACCTGCGGCGTCATGCCGCTGCCGACGTCGGTCACGCACAGCGACAGGTATTGCCCTTCCGGGATGTCGTACTGGGCCGAGGCGAAATGGTCCAGCCATTTGTTGGCGGTCTCGATGGTGATGCGGCCGCCGTCCGGCATCGCGTCGCGCGCATTGATGCACAGGTTCAGCAACGCGTTCTCGAGCTGGCCCGGGTCGATCAGGGTCGGCCACAAGCCGATCGCGCCGACCACTTCCAGCGCGATATGCGGCCCGATGGTGCGGCGGATCAGTTCTTCCATGCCGGCCACCAGGTGATTGATGTCGGTCGGCTTCGGGTCCAGGGTCTGGCGCCGCGAAAACGCCAGCAGGCGGTGCGTCAGCGCCGCGGCGCGGCGCGCGGCGCCCTGCGCCACCGTCATGAAGCGGTCCATGTCGCCCAAGCGCCCCTGGCGCATGCGCAATTGCATCAGGTCGAGCGCGCCCGTGATACCCGCCAGCAGGTTGTTGAAGTCGTGCGCCAGTCCACCGGTCAGCTGGCCGACCGCTTCCATCTTCTGCGCCTGGCGCAACTGCTCTTCCAGCTTGTGCTGGTGCGTGATCTCGATCCCGACGCCGGTGCGGCGCACCGGGCGCCCGCCCTCGTCCTGGTAGGTGCGCCAGCGCGACAGCACCCAGCGCACCTTGCCGTCCGGCTGGTTCAAGCGGTATTCGAGCGCCATGTCGGTGCCGGAACCCAGGCTGCGCGCGATCTCCGCCTGCAGTTTCGGCATGTCGTCCGGGTGGACGTTGGCGAGGAATTCGGCCTTGTCCACGCCTTGCGAGGCGCGCACCGGGTCGACGCCGTACAGCGCCGCGATGGCGCTGTCGCACACATAGCGTTCCGTCACCAGGTCGCAGGTCCAGACGCCGACGCCGCCCACCGAGGTCAGCGCCAGCCGGGTGAAGTCGGCGGCGTCGTTCAGGGCCTTCTCGTGCTCGCGGTCGCGCGCCAGGTCGCGCCCGGCCGCGTAGATCTTGCCGTCCTCGAAGGCGCCGGTCCAGGCGAACCAGCGCCACGAGCCGTCCTTGTGGCGGAAGCGGTATTCGAAGGGCGTGGTCAGGGGCCGATCCAGGATGCCGGCAAAGGCCGCGAGCGTGCGGTCGATGTCTTCGGGATGGACGTAGTCGAGGAAGACCTGGCCGACGATGTCCTCCGCCGCGTAGCCCAGAAGCTGCGTCCACATCGGATTGACCGATTCGATGATGCCGTCCGGACGCGCCACCACCAGCAGCTCCTGCGACAGCTGCCAGGCGCGGTCGAGTTGACTGGTCCGCTCACGGACCTGACGCTCGAGCGAGGCGGCCAGCGCGCGCAGCCCGTCCTGCGCCGCGATGCGGGCGGTGGCCGCACGCGCGCGCGCCGCCACTTCGCGGATGAACTGCAGATCGGCGTCGTTCCAGTCGCGCGGCACGACCGTGCTGACATACAGCAGGGCGACGAACTCACCGCGTTCGAACACCGGGGTGTTCACGAAGGCGCGCGCGCTGCGTGCTTCGAGCGCGGCGGCGTGATCGCGGGTGCGCGCGTCGAGGCGCGCATCGCTGACGACGACCGTGTCGCCGCGCTGGAAATCCTCGATATAGGTACCGAAATCGCGGAATGCCACGGTGCCTGCGAGCGAGCGGGCGTTGCCCGTGGTCCAGTCGCGTTCGACGCTGAGCGTTTCCGCGGCGGCATCCACGGTGCCGTAGCCGACCAGCTGCACGTCCAGCGTCTCGCCCAGGATGCGGCAGGCCAGGTCGGTCATGCCGGCCGTGTCCTCCTGCTGCGCCAGCTGGTCGGTCAGGGTGAACAGGGCCGCCTGGCGGGCTTCTTCGTGCTTGCGTGCGCTGATGTCCGAGAACAGGACCGCCACCCGGCGCTCGTGCGGCGCGCCGACCGGATAGGCGAACACGTCGAAATAGCGGCGCCCGAGCGAGTCGGCTATGTCTTCGAAATGCATGGCCCGGCGCGTCAGGGCAATCTTCGCATAGCGGTCGAACCAGACCTGGTCCGGCGCTGCCACGAGGCTGCGCATCCATTGACCGGTGGCGCTCTTCAGACCCGTATGCCGCTCGAACGCGGCGTTGACTTCGACGAAGTAGTAATCGGCCGGCTGCTCACCCTCGGGGAGAAGGACTTCGATGACGCAGAAACCCAGGTCCACATCCAGCTCGCCGGGCGGCCCACGGTAGAACCATTTACTTCGCTCGTTGTTGTCAATGTCCATGGCTGGCGCTGTCCTGATGTCGCTGTTGGCCAGCGCTTCGTTCGTAAGGAAACGTGGTTTGCGTTTCGGTTCGGTATCATTTCGCCGTAAATCACGAAAGACTTCTGTTAGATAACGCTCGCTGCAGGGCGATTGCGAACGATATACGGCAGTCAACGATTGGGACCACCATGAAATACGAAACTTTTCCCACCCGCGCAGCACGCAAATCCGGCAAAGGCCGCATCGCCGGGCTGGCGTTCGTCTTCCTGTGGTTCTTCATCGGCGGCATCATGCATTTCGTGGCAACCGACACCGAAGCGCGCATCGTCCCGCCCTGGATGCCGTGGCCGGTGGCCGCGGTGCTGGTCAGCGGCGTGTTCGAACTGCTGGGCGCCGCCGGCATCCTGGTGCGACGGACGCGCAGGATGGCGGGCATCGGCCTGTTCCTGCTGACCCTTGCCGTGACGCCAGCACACATCTACATGCTGCAGCGGCCCGAGCTGTTTCCTGTTCCCTTGTGGGCGCTCTGGTTGCGCCTGCCGATCCAGGCGGCGCTGTTGTGGCTGATCCTGTGGAGTACGCGTCCGCCGCGCGGTTGAGGCGCGCCTTCTGGCGATTGTCGAGCATCGTGCGTGACGGTCCGCATCACGTCACGCGCCGGTCATCTCATGCAAATAAAATTTGCTTCGGATGCAACTATTACCTTGCGCATACGGATCAACTATTGATTCCATGCAGCAACTTCTGCATTCAATGGTTTCGACAATCGAATATTCACCAGAACATCGCTCTCTGAGAGGATCCGCTTCCATGAACAAGCCACCGCATGCCCGTCTCCTGCCCTTCGCCGCCCTGATGCTCGCCTCAGTGGCCGCCCATGCAGCCCCGGTTCCCACCTTGACCGGCGACCGTCCCCTGGTCATCTCCCATCGCGGCGCCAGCGGCTACCTGCCGGAGGAATCGGTGCAGGCTTACCAGCTCGCCATGAAGATGGGCGC
>Ga0265780_10003471_pt1 | contig 20715 bp, 20 predicted proteins | sample P1T30metagenome_FD_192432 | JGI IMG/M metagenome (GOLD analysis project Ga0265780, IMG submission 192432) | Plant litter microbial communities from East Loma Ridge, Irvine, California - P1 T30 | ecosystem: Environmental > Terrestrial > Plant litter > Unclassified | place: USA: California...
TTTCACCTGCACTGGCTTTTATGCTGTACGTGTTTGCGGCTCACATTCACTGATAGAGATTCTAGTCGTCTTTATCTTGACGTGCGAATCGAATGCCTTCCCCTATCGCACTCCGTTCCTCTCTTTATACCCCCACCCATCCCCAAATATCTCATACCATTTAAATTCAAAGGGCTCATGGTATAATGGTAAGAAACCCGGCTGCCGGTGGACGCACTGGCATGTTTCATGGAGGTTGTCTCTGGTCTGCATTCGCACAGAGGGGAATTTGTGTGACGAGCACCCTACGGCAGGCAGTATAACCCCTGGCTGGGAGGGCGTCTTTTGGGGGATGCGGGTTCGAGTCTTGCTGTGTCCAAGTTTTTTCGATGGTGGTTTCGGACATGCTTTTTGGTGGTGGGGGTTGGGGTGAGGGAAGGGAAGGGAAGGGAAATGGCCAGTGGTAGACGAAGGGGATGAAGATGAGATTCTCTTGTGCTTAAGCGTCCTGCTTTCTTGCTCCTATGTCTGTCACTTTCCGTGCCAGCTGTTGTACCAAGTGCGAGACAAGACTCTCGTATCATTCCAAGACAATCGTGTGGAAAACAGGCTCGGCCTCCACCCACTTCTTCAACCATATCTTGCCTATCCCCTGCCTCCGATATACCCATCCTCTCCAGGCCCCTCTCCCCGCTCGGCGCAATCATCATAACCCACAGAAACGGCGGATATAAATCGTCATGCAAAGTCTCTCCATCAAACTCATTGTAATAACTCTGTTGAGCAAGGAAGTGCGAACACGCTGTCTTGTGGTCCTTATCATCCAGAAAGGGGCGCGCCATCCACTGATCGGGACGGGTGGGCTGCCGTACTGGCTCTGGTATCTCAAAGTCGGAATGATGCGGACACTCTACGATATGTTTGGGGCTTGCAGCATCGCGGGAACATGCGCATCCGTAGAAAGCGCTGACGGAGAGATGATCAAAGTAGTGGTTGGCGTATGGCGTTAGGAACATCTCGTCTCTATGTTCGCCTCCGTTGTCGACTGAAAGTGCGAGGAACTGGACAGAAAGGTCATTTGACACACGAAGGTTGTGCACCGTGAAATCGTCTAGCTCGATGGTTCCTGCGATAGTGTGGCTCCCGGTTCGAATGAGAACGGGTACGCATTTGGGATCGCAGATAGGCGGCTCGTGCGAGCTTTTTCGTTCGGCGATGGGGCAGTGCGGTGGCACTTGGCCCCGGGTATCGAGGGTGAAGGAAGCTACTTGTGCGCGCACAGCGAGACATCCAGAGTGAGTCAACGATGACTTTGAGACATTGTTGAATATGCTACTATCTTCGTAGCAGCTATGAGCATCTGCCCAGAACGATATGTGGGACTGCGGCCATCTCTTCTTCAAGCGTGACCCATACTCATGAGTGCTGGTGTTGGGGAGCACATCGGGCGGAGCTTCAGACTCAACGCAGCCACTCAGCCAGGCGATTCCCGCATGCGCGAATGCATTTGGCTGTATCGTTGCTCTGATCTGTCCACCATCAGGCGAGATTTGGTCTCGTATATAGTATTCATCCTTGTCCGACCCCGGAATCGAAGACACTTCACCCCAACGGGCCAAACCAAAGGGATTATAGCGACGTCTCGGAAACTTTACGGATGTGCTTGAAGACGCCCACGACCACGAGGGGAAGATCACAGACTCTGAAGAAGGTCGAGGTCGGTGGCCAAATTTGGTAGGTACCCATAACATCGCGCTGTCGAACTCGTCCATCGGCATGCCAAAGAATAATCTATCCTTGTACAGCATTTGAAGCACACCAGCCGATGCACGTAAGACATCACTGGGATAAGTAAGTGAACGCTGCGTAAAAGTTTCCACCGTTCTGAGGTCCAGAGCATCCTCGTGGAAGTTGTGAATTTGACCGGTTGCTCCTTCGGAGTTTGCTTTCTGATTCAGTACGCCGAAGGAGTCCTTGAGATAGAGACCACAGTCAGTGAAGAACAGCAGTCGTTGCGAAGCAACGTATTCTTGATACGTCCAACCTCGCGTGGACCATGTGCTTTCGTACATGCATGTTCGCAGGGACGGAACACTGCCAAAGAACTCAAAGCCATCGTAAAAAACGAGAGGATACTGTCTTGCGTCTCTGGCATAGCTGACACCAGCGAGGCCCTGCGCGGCGGAGTTGCCGGTCGCTGCAACGAGAGTGAGGGTGGCGCGATTGTAGATATTTGCCATTTGATCCAGTTGCGCGGTGATCTCTTCATGAGGACCATCCTGCGTAATGCAAAGCGAATCTACCCATAGGAAGCGAAAACCGAGCTGTTGACAAGCCATGAGGGCGTCCTTGATCGTACGCGGTAGCTCTAGTTCACTAAGCGCTCCCAGCAGCGAGAGTCTCTCGACGTTGTCCTTCAAACATTGTACTCGACCCTGGGGCATGGAGCCCCAGACGTAGCTCAGCGCTACATATTCCTGCTCAGAACGTAGTAATTTGACACACTTCTCAAAGACGTCGATGACGCGCACGCCCCTGAGTTCTGGCTGTAGAGAACTTTTCTGGGGCTTCTTATCCTGGAGCCAGCCAGTAAGCCACTTCCAGTCAATGTACTCTTGAACGCACCTCTGTTCTTCGCCCCGCTGTGTGGTGCAAATAATTGTACTTCCTGTAGGACCATACATGTGAAATACTCCTTGCTCAGCCCCCTGCTCTCCCGCCCGTTGCCGTATGCACAACGAATATGAACGATGTTCTGTATTGCTTCCTGGTGGTACTTCCTTCGTAAGACTTCGACGTTCGCCGGCACACGAGATGAGGAATCGGCAAAAGTCGCAATGCGCTGAATCCTCGTCTTCAGGCTGGAATATTACGTAAACCCCTAGGCCTCTCAAACTCCCGAGATCCACCAGGTCCGGAAGCCGTTTGAGCATGCAACCGAATACATGGCGGATGCGGTGGTGTTGGCAAGAAGCACATAGCTGCATCTGGCTTTGAGAGGCGGTGTCATCGCAGTCATGGCACACCTCGTGAAAAAAATTGTGTTGAATTATTCTCTTCTTTTGTGAAGGAATGAAGAGAGAAATACTTTGTTCGTCACAGTGGTGGCAACGTGACGACGCTGCGGCATTTGCGGCTGCGGATCCGTACATCGCGGAGAGTGACTGCGGGGAAAGCTAGGGGCGACGTCGGGCCTGCTCGTTACCCACGCTCGGCGTTGTAACGTCAGTCACATTTGTATTGTCGATTGATTTATTCTCGGTGTTTGGAATCGAAGGAAGAAACAGGGGGGGGGAGCCGCCGGTCACGAGAGTGTTTGGAGCTGAATAGGACATAACCGGAATCATAAGGGCGCAGCAAGCCACATGCACCACACCGTATGGCGCCGATGATTGGCTCACCATGAAGCAGATTCGCTGGGAACAGATTGGCTCACTTTGCTCATATACATATATCGTTACACTCTACACCTTCTCCGCCCCCTCAACATGCGCCTGCCCATCCAACTTGCCCATATGCTGCAACCTCTTGGCCACATTATTATGCAAGTACTTATCCATATCCGGCACAAACGCACACGCCATAATCAAAAGCACGCCAAAAGGAATCGCTGCAGCTGCTGTTAGCGGGTGTGCAATATGCTGTTGAGGGTGCAGAACTTACTCGCATAGAATACATAGTGGAACGTCGTCACGTACGCGTCCCTCACAGCGATACCTGTCGCCGCGATGACTTGCGGCGTAATGCCCGGCACAGCAGTGAAGTTGCCGAGCGTAATGCCCTGGAAGAGCTGTGGAAGCGAGGATGCGGGTAAGCCGGCGGCGGTGGCAGCAGGTGCTACGTACTCGGGCATGTACTTTGTGACTTTGTTGGTGAGGATCGAGACGTAGAGGGCTTGAGCGACTGCGCCGCCGAGCGCGCGGATGGAGCCTAGGACACCGGTTGCGAGGCCGATATCTTGAGGCTCGATGACAAGGGTAACACCCGGGAAAGTGATATTATCGATCCAGCCGATAACAAAGCAACCAAGCGTTCCCATCGTGATGACGAAAGTATGTGTGTCAGGTCCGAGTGCCGCCAGACTGCCGACGAAAGCGGTGCTAAGTACTGAGAGGATAATCATTTGCCACTTGACCTTGGGCAGGTATGTAATCGCGAAGCCGCCGACCAGTTGACCGAGTAAGACGCCGCCGCCCACGACGCTGGATTGCCATCCGATTTCGATCACGTCGGGGGTGTAGACTGTGCCAATGAGGGTGGGCCACACGATGGTCATGCTGTAGTATACCATGGCGCCGATGCATGCTGCGACGACGATGGCGACGAAGCCAACGTCTTTGAAGAGGCGAGGGGGCATGAGTGGAACAGTCTTGCAGCCATATTGCTCTGGAAAATCGTCAGTTTCGCGGACGTACGGCTGATAGGGGATGAAATCTTACCATAAAGACCAAAAGCAACGAGCGTGAGGATACCGATGATGATGGTTGCGAGTACGTGAGGCCCAGTCCATGGATATACCTGGCCACCCCATGAAAGGCCAATAAGAAACAAGACGCATCCAGCAATGAAAAGGAAGATGCCAATAAAGTCGAGCTCCTTGAAGGCTTGCCACTTCGTCTTGCCCTGCACGTGGAGCTGCGAGTACGTTGGCGGGTGGTACAAGAACTGGTACAAGACAATGGTGATGGTACCGAAGATGATACCAAGGTAGTAGCTCCACCTCCAGCCCGCAGCGGTGCTGTCGATGAACTTGCGGGCGATGATGGGTCCAAAGACGGCAAAGGGCATTGACGACATGAAGACCAGTGTGACGATTGGTCCACGCTGTTTGTTTGGAACGAGCTCGCCGAGGACAATACCGAAGGATAATTGGCCTGCTGCCGCGACACCATTGCACGCGTTGGCTGCGATGAGTGTCTCGATGCTGTTCGCGGTGGCGCCAACGATGTTTCCGATGATACTGAGAAATGTCGTACCAATCACCATCCATTTTCGGCCGAAGATATCCGAGAGACGGCCAACGAGCAGGAATCCTACAGCGGAGCCAAGAATCCAGACGGTGCCGACCCAGCCCAGGTTAGGTGATGGGCCGATGTCCTGGTTGATGAGAAGACTGTCATGATCATCAGCCTGGAGTCCCAAGATGTAACAAGGGCAGAACTTACAGTGTATTAGCGGGCAACACCCACCCTAGATAGGCACAGATGCTTCCCATGCAGACGGCGAGAACGGTACCAAGGAAATTGAGGCTGCGGAAGTAGCCTTTTGGCATCTCCTCGAGCTCGCCGCCGATGGCATGTGTATCGACTAAGTCGACTGTGCCATCTTTGTGCACCGTCTTGACGGCTTCGACATGATCGATTGACGAAGAGCTCGTCTCCACTTTCTCGGAGGCCATCTTCTCTGAAGGGTTCATCTGAACTCAGGGCGATAAAGAGACAACGAAGAAGTGAGATGAGGTGGGAGCGGGGTCGATTGTGGGTCACAGAAGACCTGAAGATAGAAGCATGCAAGGAAACATCGCATCCTTATATGATACCAGCTCGCATTACCTGCACCCGCATAACGTGGTAAGCGAGGAACTGGGGCCAGACCAGAGTCCATTACCCCGGATCTTCAGCGTACCCCACAATCCAGAAGTTCCAAGAACAGCACGTTTGAAGCTTAAACTTACCCAGACCCATAGGCTGGGGCTCGATCTCCGCGTGGTGTCACGAAGCACGACAGGTGGGGCCGCATATGGACTAAGGAATGACTCGACGACAGTAGCATCTGTATTCTCACGTTCAGGTGACAAGACGTGCTCAAAACTTCCAAGCCACCACAAGCCTGCACAAGCCTGTGGGTATCCGATGAACTGCCGGAGGCGTACCGTAGCGCTGGGTCGCTGTATTGATTCGTTGCAAAGCATGCAGTAATCACTTTCTAGGTCGTTGTGGCGTATGAGTCTCGAAGCTGGGGTCCGCGTAAAGACATCCGCGGATGCTCGGGTCACAGGTGTGTTGTCCACGGCGAAGATTGGGTCGGTCTTGCTAATGAACCATCATGCGCATCGTGAGGACGAGACATATCCTGGAACAGAGTGTGCGAAGGGAATCCAAGACGGAGTACGATCAAAGAGATCGCACAGGTCGTCCAGTTCTGTAGACAAGCGGTGGTGCGCAAGGTACATATCACGCACTTCGCTATGCGTTGGACATCGTTCTGTCCAATACCTTGTAAGTGAGGATGTCTACAGTGCGATTTGAAGTGAATAGTGGCGTTCGTTGCGACAAGGTCGTGGTGTTGTGTTTTGGAGCGATGCGGGGAAAGACGAACCATGACTCGTCACTAGCTTCATCATGAGTCACGTGGCAACCCTCGAGAGCCATCACGAAGGGGCGCGTAACCGTTTGAATTCTCAGCGGTGGCCTTCAGTATGTCCTGCAGGTTGGTACGCTACATCTGCCTGCCAAGCAGCTGAAGTGCAGCATCAATGATGCGTACCTAATCTATGCGTGAGATTCAATACCTTATCATCCAGTCTTCAATCAATATCCCTTATCCCTCCCGGCCCCTACTGCCATCGACTCTCTCGCCTCCAAAAGGCAAACGTCGATGCATGCGCATAGACATCTCGGCAAAGCCAAAGTCGCTGTCTGCAGTCAAAATGCCATGTCTAACCATGAAATCGACCATGACCATCGCATCTGTCGGTGAGAAGGCATCTTCACGCAGCAAATGTTGTAGCCGCGCTATGGAGACGCGATCGAACTCATCCGGTATCGCATTTGGTGCTTCTGAGAGCTCTACTTCGTGGGCGTAGGCCACACTAGGCAGGCAGAACTCGCCGTGATCAAGACCAAAGAACTTGCTCGTCCAGAGGATGTGACTTAGAACGCCGCAGGACCTGAAGTGTTGTAGATGCAGCCAGGAGTGTAACACGGGTTCTTTTTCAAAGGCTTCGACCCGCAGGGTGTCTAACGGTGATCTTGGGACTCGACCGTTGACCGTGGCATTGATAGTCGTGTTGAGCCTCGGGTCTGCATGGCGTGCTCGACGAATAAACACTTCGAGGGGACGAGAAGTATACGCAATGAGATGGGCTGTTTCCGCGGTAGTGCCAAACATGTGCTGGAAATCGTCAGTGGACGTACACAAGCAGAATTGAGAGTCCTTACGACTGCCGGATAGTTGATGCGCACGCGCTGCGGCGCAAAAGGAATCACGAAATCTTGGGGATAGCGCTCATTCGTGGCTTCGTTGAGAAAGTGGTCCACAACCTGCTGTATAGCTTTGGAGCAGTTCACTTCGTGAAGGATGACTTTGCGCTCTGTGTGGATGACGGTGAAAGACGGATTGGGAGAGATAGACTTCTTGACTATCGAACGATGGACAAAACCACGCGGCTGGTTGTCGTGTAGTAGGTAGAACCTGTAGTACTCAGCGATGGCGTCTTCTTCGTACGGGAAACTAAAATTGTCAGCCTTCAGCGCGTATTCAATGCGAAATTTGGTGACCCAAGAGGTCCACCATCTTTGTGAAAGTCGGCGATTGCTTACCTGTCGCAGGTTCGGACCAGTTCGAGGATCGTCTTGGCTGGCATGTTGCGTCGATGTAATGGCAGTCTCCACGTGTGTCAAATGAGGTTCGACGACTGGTGTATTGATGTGATGGCGAGCGTGAAGTTTGAGTATGATGGTGGAATCATGTGGGTCGGTCACAGTCTCGTGTTTCAAAGGAAGCAAGAAGACGGTGTCTCGCTCATTCTTCTTTATCGCCCGGATATTATTTCCATCCGCTCACGCCTTCATCGTGGCAGCCCATTCCCAGCACCACCACCCGCAGCTGGCGCTTCTGTAACAGGAAGTCTCACGCCAGGTCCACTTGCGCCTGGCTGCCTTCTCAGCGCCAATAAGACTGGCTCATCACTCCTTCCTGCTGCACCGCCTGCACCCACACCCGAACCACCAGCGGTTGCACGTGGCCCTTCACGAGGACCTCGTCGCAGCAGTTCTTCGAGACCGAGGTCGCGCCAGGCAGGCTCCTTCTTGGACTGTGTTGCGCGCTGAATGCCAAATGCTGCGTGCTGGTCGGGTACTACGTCATCCTCGTCTTCTGGGTTGACAGGCTGGTGTTGGGGCGGTATATGGATGTCTTCAGGCGCGAGTTGCGACGATGTGGGGTTGGTGAAGGACTCAAGGAGGTCGGCGTGGTGAGAGTGGTGCATGTGAAGGTACGTGGCTGCGGAGTCGCGTGTCTGTGCGGTGTTAGAGTGGCATCAGTGGGATGTATACGCACTTCCATACCATGATGGCTAGTTATGGTTGTTTCTGAGGATCGGAAGGCTATACGAATGGGCAAGACTCAGTGGAGTGTCCTGGTGCTTGGGAAAGCTGTCGCGTTGTTGTCGATGTCGTGCTTATCGATACGACGCGGAATATCTCCGCACCAGCGCGAGCACCTGATGGTCGCGCTAATAATTACTGCCTCCTCTCCATCTAACGACACTTCCTATCTTCAACAACTCCTACAATGCTCTCACCATAATTTTTCCAATGACGCAGTGTGACACCAGGACTGCTCAACTCAGTTACCATGGCTCCAAATGATTCTTCACAAGCAACAACACGGAAAAGAAAGAGATGATGTCAGCGATTCTTTCAGCATTCGGGAGATGTGTCTCAGTAACGCATTTGACGGGGTCTTCTCAAAACCTTCTTCGCCGTTACCCTTGCCTGCGCTACCGATAGAAGAGCACCAAGCGCGTTCTAGAGATGAGAACCATGGAACGTTACAGCTGTATCTGAACGGGAACATTTGCCTCTTCAGGTGCATCTGATGAGTAAAACAATCACACAAGACGTTGTCTTGACCCATTGCATCCACGGCGATTTCCAATAATTGTGGTAGACACCGATCTCTGCCGCCAGCACATCCTGCCATCCCACTAATCCAACTCTCATGTTGCATGGAATGTCATCAACAGAGCGCGGTCCCATCCAGCCGAATGACACAAACATCCCCCGCAACTACTCGCGCGCCACGATCTTCACACAGTCCAGCAGAGTATGCCTGACCTGAGTATTTCGACTCGTTGGCCAGGCGTCGTTGCCGAGGTCAACAGAAGGGCCTAGTCTACTGCAGCTTTCGGGCCTTTACGTCATGGGGCACAACCGTAAAATCAATTGCTGGGGTCTTGTTGCTTAACATCTAACGACATCTGCAAACGCGGGTCTGACTTTTGCTGATCGTACTCACTTCTCACGAATCAACAAACTACATCAGTCACCGGTGCCACTCAGAGTCTGCGCAGGCAACATCCAAACACCTCCAGACCCAAGTTCCCATAACATCTTCGATCAATCCTAACATCATGGCCGAGGGAAGATGCAACTGCGCGAGCATCACGGTCAGCATTCCCGAATTGCCCAAGGAGTCGGTGATCTGCTACTGGTACGCAACCCATTCTTCCCACTCCCCTTTTACTCTTCTCACAGCCCACAGCTCCAACTGCCGTCGTGCAGGCTCAACCCCCGGATCTCTTATCTATGTCATGAACAAGAGCGAAGTCACCTTCACCGACCCAAAGCACAACCTCAAGAGCTATGATGATGGTGATACGAAGACCGGGAATCATATAATTCGACAGTTCTGTGGGAAATGCGGATGGTAAGAGATGCATGCGTGATTAGAGGAAGGGAGAAGTTGCTGACAATTTGATAGTCCCGTCGCTTCTTTGATATCAGAGGATGCGCCGCAATTGTATCTGAAGGCTGGGCTGTTTGACACTCTACCTCCACCAGGGCACAAGTCGTTCCAAGAGGAGGAGCCGAAGTGGCTTAAAATCGAGCATTAGGTTCACGACGCGAAGCAGCCATCATTCAGCATCCCATGGACCCAGCTGCCGTGCCGTAGCTCAAATCATATCCAAATTCAACTCATACCACCAACCCACAACCAACCGGCCCTGCAAATACTATTCGTCGCACATGTTCGCCAAACTGTTCTTCGATTCCAGCACGGCTTTGATCTATCCGTCGTCAATCGATGTAGCGTAACCGCTTAGTATCCTCAAGCGTACAAAGTTCACATGTTCCGATCGCATTACCCACCGTCGCGACATCCGATGTTTTTTGGAATTCTAGTATGAACAATTATCGAACAGTCCCATTTTCGTATAGTAAACCTCGCCGCCTACTGCCCAAAGCAGGACTCGGAGCATGCAGCCGCACCCGGCTAGCGCCATCTTACACATCCTCTGCAGGCAGGCAGCGTACACACCCAACTGCAGGCAGTGACGTAGTGTACACCCTGATTTTCGAACACTACATTAGTAACATTACCACCCTGCTTTCCAATTCATCTCAAGCTTCCACACACCATTACCTACACGAACAGTATGGCGCGCCCAGGCTTCATCTCCCATGTGCTCTACCGCCGCACCACAGACTTCACTTTCGACCTCGAATACTACAACGCGTACCACATCCCGCTGTGCTTGAAGCTGTGGGAGCCGCGCGGCGTTGTGGAGCACTACGTTACGCAGATGACGGATTCGCAGGCGGAGTTAGCGTATCTGATTACGATGGTGTGGAAGGATGAGGTACGTATTCGGAAATCCGGTATTGCGCATTCGGCGATGACACTGATGATGGTAGGAATGCTTCAAGGCGGCGTACAGTGTCGAGAGCGAAATCAAGGAGATCATGGATGATGTGCCGAAATTCACGAATGCGAAGCCGGAATCTGTCGTTGGGAAAATAGTTGGCTAAAGCTGAGATCGCTTCATCCTAGATCTCTCCTAGTCATTTGTGCTTCTCGGCAATGAAACTGTCACCCTCTCCATGTATCACGCTTAGAACACTCGTCCCTTCGTCTGCTGCATCCTCGCAACATTGTAATTGCGAATCAAGCAAATCCACACAAGACACAGCCCCATAATGGCCGTTCCCGCAATCAGCATCCTCTTCTGCGCGACCCCATACGCAGCTTCAATCGCCATCCTAGCCGGGGTCCCACGCTCATAACTCAACTGCACATCCAAACTTCCGGTGATCTCGTCCAAGCTGGCCAACGCGTCTTCCGGAAGTAAGTCAGCCAGCGCCTTCGGAAAGCTATTCGTCCAGATTGCGCCGCAAATGGTGCTTCCGACGGCGCCACCCAGCCACCCAAAGATATTGAGCAGTGCAAGGACGGTGGCGATGTGTTGGTGATCCGCGGCTGCCATGACGGCGATTTGCTCGCACAGGATGATGACGGAGCCGCCGATCGCGATGAAGATCTGGCACATGACGAGGTATCCGACCGATGTACCTGGATGGCGGAAGTAGATCATGAGGCCTTGGCCGAGGATGTATAGCGGTATAGCGATGAAGAGCAGCCACTTGAAGTAGCCCGTCTTGCTGATGACCAAACCGATGGAGAGCAGTAAGATGCCTGAAAGCACGTCGAACGTCGAGCTAACGTAGCCTGCTTCCGCGATGCTGAGGTTTGTGACGACTTGCAGAAAGGACGTGAAGTAGCTGTACCACGCGTAGTAGCTGATCTGGTATGTGAAGGATAGGAGACATGCGCCGAGGACGGAGCGGCTCGTGAGCAAATTAAAAGGTAGGAAGGGTGTCGCGGCTGCGTAGCGTTCGTAGAGTCCAAAAGAGATGAGGAGAACGAAGCCGATGACGAGCATGGCGATAATATAGCCGGTTGACCAGCCGTTGGGTGCGGAGTCGGCCAACGTGAAGGGGAGTAGGAAAATGACGAGGCCGGCGGCGAGGAGGAATGCACCCGGTACTGCAACGATGTCAGCCGCGTCTCATATGAGAATTCGTTGATAGCTTACCATCGAATTCGCGAACGTGAAAGAGTATGCTCTCTAACCAATTCCGCTGGCTACGCTCTTGGCTAAGCACACCCTCATGCTTCGCCTTCTTCAGATTGAGCTTCAAGACCACAAAAAGCGGCGCTGCAACAAATGGCAGGATGATTGCAAAAGTGCCGAAGCCCCAACGCCAATTGATGTGCTCGTAGTAGCCTTCCGCAGCTTTCGGGCCTGCGAATGCTGTTATGATGTATGGCGAGCTCGTGAACGCAAAGGCTAGTCCTCGATGCTTTAAGCTCGACGCGTCAGCCGTGATGACATCGACGCAGTAGATCATTCCACCAAAGCCAATAGTATAAAATACTTGTGCGGCACAGAAAGTTGCGAGCGATCTGCACACGGCCATGAGGATGAGGCCGAGTGTAGCAAAGCAGACCATGACGGCGAAACCCTCAGCACGACCCCAGAGGTCGAGAAGTTTAGCAGTTGGGATGTAGACTGCAGCGGCCATAGAGTTCGATACGATTTGGATGACCGTGAGCAAAGAGTGCTGTTCGAAGCCGGATGTGACATATGGCGTCAGGTTGGCGGTGATGGAGGATTGGAAAGCGTTGGTAAGGTAGAGGAACCACATACTGGGGCAGTGTCAGTAGATGAACGAGAAGGCTTGCATGCTACATGTTTGCGTCGTGGTTGTAAGTCGGGCAATTTCTCTCACAGCCAGAGAATGTTCAACTTACCATACGAATGCGCAGGCTAGAGACGTCTTTGTCCACGCCAACGTAACTGCCTCAACCTCTTTAACACCGCTCTGTGCGTTCATATTAGGCGTGTTGGCAGCCTCAACCTTTCGTATGGCTTCATCTTCTTCAAGGTCGATCTTGCTCATCTCGGTCTTCGGTTCGTATTCTACTTCTGCATCGTGATGTGTATTGCTGATTGCGTCCATATTGTTGATGCTCACTCCTTGGCCTCAAAAAAGGATTGAAGGACGTAAAAGATAGCCACGCAGAAGGGCTGCCTCATCAATTAGTACCCACGAGGATAGGCCCAGCCGCACGACTACTAGGCCGTCGTCCGCCCAACACCGTCGGCTCAAGATTAGTATACGAAGAGCTGCCAGGGATATGTACTGATCTAAAGCTTGAATTAATGCTTATCATGGAGCGAAGGCTTGCTGAGACCCACACAATTGGTCTGACGACGGATCATGCTAACCTTTCGGAAGTTAGCGTCCTGTGCAGAATCTTATCAGATGGGGCCACAATCCACTCTCGGCCATTTGCCCAATAACGTTGACCATTCCAATGGCGAGGCTGGTGGAGCATCGGCTGGGCGGACAAAATTTGCCGTGGCTGAGATGATAATTGTCACGTTGAATTGTCTTCTCATGGTCTGACCTTAGTGGGTGGCGCAACCGAAGCCCGTTGTTCCCGAAACACATCCACATTTGATAAGACTGCGTCTTGTAGCAAAATGGGACGAATGGGAGACTCTCCCTTGAAGCTCGAATTGCTACTCGTAGGCGATGATTGACTTAGAGCACACCCCTCCTCACAAACTGCACAGGGACATCCACCGTCTTCGCCCGCAGGTATTCACAAACATTCTTCCCCAGTGTATCATACGTTGAGCACGCATCATATCCGCGATCAAGATGATCATGCAGCAAAAAGTGCACGGCTCGGATATTTGTCATCTCGAACCTATCAATCGGCTTGCCCTTGAACTCTTCCGGACCCAGCAACTCCTTGATCTTCTCGATCGTGAGGAGGCTACGTAGCCACTCCCACTCGTCTTCATGTCGCACGAAGAAGCCGACGTTGGCATCTGAGCATTTGTCACCTGAACGGCCGAGGACTATGGATCCGAGTGGGAGCCGTACGGTTGGCCCGAATGCGGAGAGTTCAATGGGGCCGGTAGTCTCGTAGGACGGCTGTTGGCGGTCGTACTCCTTAAACTCGGGCGCGAGCGGCATGTTTATAATTTTCTTGCCTTCTTTGAAACCCTCGTCCTCGTCGCCACTCCATATGCAGTGCACGCGCTGCTGCACGGCAGACTGAGGGAGAAGCGACGGATGGTATTCGTAATATGGCTTCCCTTCTGCTTGTCGCACATCATTGCCGAGCGATGCTCCTGGGCACGACATCAAGAAGTTGACCATAGAGACGCGGAAGAAGCCCTTGGGATTTCGCATGTTGAGCAGCTCGCGATCCCGTGATTGCGCGAAGACGCGGAAGTCCACTGTGGCTACGTCTTGGTTGCGGCTGTCGATTACGGAGGAGCCGTTCTGCATGAACTTGAGCACGTCGAACTTCTTGATCATCTCTGGACCGAATTCGTAGCGGATCTGCTCTTCGATCCATTGACATTTCTCTTCCATGTGCAGACCAACGAGGTAGATGTGATACTCGGCCTGCCACCCCGCGAAGCCCGTGATGCCGACTTTGGTTGTTGGAGGTGGTGGAAGGCCCTTCACACCAGAGACCTTGACCTGGTCTTCACCTACTTGCTCGATCTTGATGCCTTCGAGGTTTGCGGTCACGTCGCAATTGTAGTACAGAGGACCTTGTATCTCGTACAACAGCTGAGATGTGACTGAGTTGACTGTCATGCAACCTCCGGTATTCTTCTCCTTGGACATCACACCGGACCCATCGTTGTTGATGGCACATATAGGAAAGCCCATATTGATGTGCTTGCCTTGGGATAGTAGAAAGCGGAAGTCCGAGCAGTACCCACCAGAGACATACGCAGCGCATTCGAGGAGATGACCTGGGATGTCAGCAATGTCAACAGCATGCGACTGCTTGACTTACCAATGACAAGTGAACCTGCAAGCTCATCAAACTGGTCGCTTCTCCACTCATGCCACCAGGCTGCCGCGCCAATGATCGGAGACGCATCTGACACTCGGCCAGCAATGACGATGTCAGCTCCTTCAGTGAGAGCTCTTGCAATACCGAGACCGCCTAGATAGCATTGCGCACATACAGGCTCTAACCCCCACTCCTCCACAGATCTGTTGTGCATTAAGCTCTTGAAGCCCTCGCCCTTATTCAGCATGCTCTTGACCGTGCCCGTGACATCATCTCCTTCTATCCAAGCGACCTTGAGCGGATATCCGGCCTCTTTGCATTTCTTGTCGACCAGCTGTGCGAGGAGTTCGGTATCGGATGCACCAGCATTGACGGCTAACTTTATGCCTCGAGTAGCGATATCTGCAATGGCAGGCTCGAAGCAGTCCATGAAGTTCTCGGCAAACATTGCGTGGTTAAGCTTCTCCTCGAATGACCGTGCAGCCAGCATCTGTTCCGTGTTCTTGATCTTCCCGGTGCCATGCATGGTCATAGTCATCTCAGACAGCCAATCTCCAACTATGACGTCGACATCATCTTTTGCTAGCGATGAGATAGCCCGAACACGGTCAGAGAAACCACCAGAAGCACCGCCTACGCGGACTGGACGGCGAGTCGAGGGAGCCATATTAAGGGTTTGAGCTCAGAATCGATTGGGAAAGAGAAGTTGTCGAACATCATGCGTAGTCTATCATGGTCTCTTATACACGCTGGCCAAGGACGCAACCTCAAAATGGGTCCTAGACGGCATTCCTGATCCGTAAACATAATCGAATATCAGACACTATTCGCGGAGACGTTGTAGGCAGTATGCACCCCACACTCGTGCTAAGAGAGAGCCAGCCGGATATGGTTAAAATCGATTTAGCTCTGGAGTCTCGGGATACAGCAGCCGAGCATACCCGACGAGCTGGGCGGACAACATGTGAGTACTGGTGGGGATTATCGCGGAGTGTCGGATCTGTGTGAGTGATGTCGGCGCCCAGGGAGACCCCCGGGGATGATTAAGCTACGCGCGTTGCACTGGGTGCGGCATCGAACGAAAGAGAGTCGAGGCGTCTGGTAGCTCAAGGTTGGTACCAGGGAAGCGTAGCGTGTCATACCGTCATTTGGAGCTAAATGAGACGTACGACGGGAAGTGAATGGCAGAACGGCGCCTGAGGACTGGATAATTCGATGTGGCTGGGTCGAGGGCGCAATTGAGAACACGTGAGACCGCGTAAGAAAACTCGGCCCGTGCGCCATCAAGCTTCTCCACATCGCGTCAGAACCTCCGCCTTCCAATCAATACGTCCATCCCCATAATGACTTCACCCAGGGCAGCAGCACTCGCTCAGGACGACGTGTCAACGCCTTCACTTCCGAAATGGCTAGCAAAGCATGTGAAGGTCGAATACAGTGCGGACGACATTTCTGCGCTCATCGACTCAATCGACTCCAGTCAGTTGTCGCAGTCGGAGACGCCAACTCTGCCTCAGCTCCCGGCCGAAATTCTCCTTCTCGTACTTGAATCTGTTCCTATTGATCACATCCTCGATTGGAGGGCTGTCTGTCGCGGCTTCCGCGACGCTATAGATGGACGGGTTCTATTCCATCACCTACAGCGCACGCAACTAGTGGGCCTGATGGATACAGACACATACGACAGAAGGACAGCACTGAGTCCGGAGCAAACAGATCAACTCTGCTTCGTGAACTGCAAGCTTCAGGATGTTACGAACATTTCTCGTACGGCCCAGCGATGGCGCAGTAAACCAATCTGGGACGGCACTCATGCTGTATTCAGACTGGAAGACAGCTGGTACAAGGCGTTTCGCGATTCAATTGGTGTCTATCCGTGTGATGACACAGGTCTCAACGATCTGCATGACAAATGGTTCGAGCACGTGGACAGGCTACAGCTCGCAGGTCCTGAGAGCGACTTTGGCGCCTTAAGATGGTGCATAAGGCTCGATCATGCGGTACTCGACTTAGCCTTCCCAATTCAAAACGAGTGCGGTGCGACGAAATTCGGCCTTAGAGTGCGACTGGACAGGCGCACGATCGAGGTTCGCTGGAAGGACATGCTGTTTGGTTTCTTGAAATCGGAGGCCATGCTACGGCGCAAGCTTGAGAATGTACGTTTAATCTGCATCAGAACCATGCCCAGAAGCTGATTATGGGGTAGAACACCGACAGTATCTTTACGTTCAGTCCAGCTGAAGACTGTTTGCGGGAAGTGCGTCGTCAACGTCTACACGCATCGCTTAACCCTGACAGCAAAAGCGACCGCCTAATCAAATGGTCACTTCGTTTGCTACGACCATTGTTTGGAAATCCTCAGCCAAGCCATTCGAGCACACTACAAAATGTTGAAGATAAGGCTATCAACACGCTACTTCTACTCCGACGCGAAGCCGCAATGACTGTGACACAGAAAGCGTATTTGTGCCAACTCAACAAGGACCGTGAGACCATGGAAAAGGAGATCCACGATTTGAGCGACAGCTTTGATGTGTTCAAGTCGCTCATGCAACCAAACGCCCAATTCAGTCTTACCATTCCTTTCCACACGGTGGAGAACGTCCCTCGCGACCCAATTGCTTGGCCGGATGAACTACGATCGATCATCGAAGAGCGGGTCCGCAAATGGAAAAGTCAACAAAAGGTCATGCAACAGATGTCGACGCTGCTTGCTTCATCAAACGAGGCACTCGCAGTCCCCGAAGACAGCTTTGATGATCTGGGTAGCCAGATCTAGGGCAATAGAGAGTCACGTCAGGACTATGCCAACCATTACTGGGTGATGATGCCACCATAATACAGTTCATTGCAATTCCAGTTCTCGAAATTTACGGCGCAAGTGCCCTGTGTGACTACAGATAATTATGACAAGAAGCTGTCAAGGTTTTCTACAATCCTAGAACGAGCCAGCTTGCATGGACTTGCCGCGCTAACAGTAAGATGTTATATCTCAGCCTTGTACTGCCTTCTTTCCAGATATCGTCGACTTGAAGCATTGTTAATTGGGCTCGAGCAAGGCATCGGATCGCACCGTTGCATACTCCTTCAATTTCTGCCCAAAATGATGTCATTTGGGCTAAATGTATCACGAAATGAGGAGAAATCCCGTCACGGTACTATTAAATACCGCGGACGTTCGCATACGATGTTCTTATCCCAACATCTCATCTACAAATCCAGGACTGCCGACGGTTCCTCAAGCACCTATCCTTCTGTACAAAGAATGGTCAGAGCTGGATCCGCCTCGCACCCATCGTACAACCAGCAAGAAACCTCCCCAAAGACTTCCATTTCATACTCGATCACAGCGTCGCTGCGCTCGACCCGCCGTACGCTCTATCGTCTATCCTCAGACTCGCTGCACACGAGACCAAATTCCCCTCGCGGTCGTGACGAGACGGTAGAAAGTGATGAGTAGCACGCTCCGGGACACACCTTTCCGGATGAGAGTATGCTAAGACTCATACTACCCAGACATCTTCTCGACGACACCGCGGCTCGGCACGTACAAGCTTCTTGCACACACCACATCGAGCCAAAGGGGTCGACCGCTTGATGCCGGAGCAAAGAGTCATTCCCGATGTAGCGAAGCGCCACGTCGAGGCTGACCATGAACGCTTCTTGCAGCGCTGCAAAGAATATTCATAACATCATCATATTGTGGCAATTGGTAGCCTGGTAATCTCTACCGCCCTCAGGAGCAATGAGAGGCTGATCACGGTAGCCAAGCACGTCACATGGCTGAACGTGTGGGCTACGGTATTTCTACCACTCTGTACTTCGACTTTCGGCACGAACTTGATTGAGCTAGATTATCTGAGCTTGTAGGTGTGGGCTGTTATAAGTTTGGTCAACTGCATCGTGACGACCATGATGTATCAGTGGGACGAACGGTGGGTGGTAACAATGAGGGAGAAGATCACCACAAGGCCGGAGAGAAGTTCAATGGAGCCACAGGCATGATGAGAGGAGTGTTTGAGACCGCGCTGGCCAACGTCTTATTAATCATTATCGTCTTCGTCTATGCTATGTGAATGCGTATTCCGCATCGTCAAACCATGAACATCGATGCCCAAGGCAACGCACCAAACCCTGTTGCTGTGTATCAAGAACGAAAGCCAAACTCGTGTGCAGATGCAAGCGCATGAAACAAAGTGGGCATACCATACAACCTCCGTCCAGATGCTCCTGCGATGCGCCGTAACAATGGGAATGCTGTACAACGCGAGAAACAGTCAATCTGCTCAAAGCACCAACGCAGCGCCAAAAATGACAACAAACGCGCCCAGCATCGAGCCTCTTGCAATGCCAAAGGACGAAGAAGCAGCGCCGCCTGCAGGTGGTGCATCAGCAGCGCCAGTCGGGGAAGTCGAAGGCCTGGCGGTACCGGTGGCAGACAACCCAGTGGAGGATGAAGACGGACCAGCCAACCTCGTGGGGCCAGTGGTCGAGCTCATGTTTCCGCTCGAGGCCGTGAAGCTAGCGCTGGGGCCGATGGCACTCTTGCTAACGGTGCTAACGGCGCCCGAGATGGTGGCCAAGCTGCTCTGGACGCTGGCGACTTCGGTGCTGACTGCTGCAGCTGAGCTGGTCGCCGTGTTGACCGACTTACTAGGTACGACCGCAGCAGCGGGCGGACCGCTCATGGCGACTTGGATGCGGATCTCCTCGCACTGGGCGCCGATCCACTCGTCATAAAGGTTGTAGAAGCCGCCAGACGAGCATTGCCACCAGCGTGTTGAGCCGCCAATGGCGAGCGAGCCGTTGTTGCAGATGGAGAAGCCGCCCGTGTAGATTGCGCCCGCTTGTGGGGGACCGTCGAACTGGAATTGGCGGTTGCTAACGACGGAGCCGGTGCGGCCGTCGCGGTCGCGGAGGATGCCTTTGTTGAGGTTGCATACGAGGGCGCCATCGGCAGCCTGAGAGATGTCAGTATGGGTGTGCCATGGTGTTGTGATGACTGGGCTGGTGAAAAAGGGACTTACCTCGACCGCAGACTCGCGCTTCTGGACCTTGGAGTTCGCGAGCTTGAGCGTGCCAATCGTGAAGTTACCATTCGAGTTGGGTTCGCATCCTGCCGGCGGTTGACTCGACGGCGCAATGCCCTCTGGCGGCCCTTGTGCGAGCGTCGAAGCCGCGAAGAAGAGTGGAGCGAGGATGTCTGAGGAACGCATGTTGCCGTTTCAAGCGATAACGAGGTATTAAACGAATAGAATGGGTATGAATACGGGTGCAATGGAGCAACGATGTTGATGCTGTCGACACGAAGAAGAAGAATAATGGGATGGAGAAGAGAAGAGGTTGGGTGACGCCGGACGGGCCTTTTGATGGGTGCACAACAAAAGAGACGACCCGCCATTTCCTGCAAGGAGCAGGTTGTACCTGCAGCCTCAGTCCTCAACGGGCAAGCCGACAGCCAACGACAGCTAGAAACGGCCGCCGCCCCTGCTGTTTTTAATCAACGTTGATATCATTCTGCAGGGATGAATACAACAGTCTTGCTGCATGCAATAGGGATAGAATTGTTGGATCTGTCCAAAGAAACGTCGTTCTTTCTTGGATTAAGTTTATCTGGCGTTTGGCGTAAGCTGAAGTTTGTTTTCGGACGGTGTCATGTCATGTTTCGGGGACCGTTTCATCGAAGAAGCCGCCATTGGGGCCGCCAGTGCAGGTACCCGCCACTCAGATGGCGTCGTACCAGCCACTAACAATTTCTTCTACCTGGCACTTGGGAGACCAAGCCTTGGCGATCGAAACACAACACTATGCGTGCGACGTCGCGCTGAGATTGGTACGTAGGTCACATGTCAAGAATCAAGACATTGGCTTGTTTTGTATCTCTGGATTATGACGTTGGAACTTGTGAGCGCTAGGAGCACCACAGGTGCTTACGAGGGTTGGTTTGTCAAAGAGGAAGAAGGCTTGGAATTGAAAACGCGTTGTGCGTCGCTGCTAAGCTTCAATCTCGATCTATACGTATCCACTGGGGGCACCTTGGCCAGGCTTATACGCAGTATACACATCGTCTGACGCGGCCCTCACTGCGGCGCCGTTAGCTTGCTGTTGGATCTGGCTCAT
>Ga0265780_10003473_pt1 | contig 20709 bp, 22 predicted proteins | sample P1T30metagenome_FD_192432 | JGI IMG/M metagenome (GOLD analysis project Ga0265780, IMG submission 192432) | Plant litter microbial communities from East Loma Ridge, Irvine, California - P1 T30 | ecosystem: Environmental > Terrestrial > Plant litter > Unclassified | place: USA: California...
AGGATGACTTCCTTGTCGAAGTTGCCGGCGGTGTGATTCGCGGAAGGCTGCCACGAGGTAGTAACAGCGGGGGAGAGCAGAGACACGAGATTCCTCCTGGTCATAAAAATGACCCCCGGCGCGATCGCCTGGGGGTCCTGGGTTGGTGGTGCGTTACTGGTCGTCGTTCTTCGGCATCGGTGGAATGCTGTCGGGGTCCGCGCCCATGCCGATCAGCATGAGCCGCGCAGCGTGCAGAGCACTCTCGGTATCCCGCCGGCGGGAAGTCTCCCGGTCGAGCCGGCGCTGCACCTTCTGCGCCTGGTCCATCCGTCCCTTGGTCCAGTCGCGGATCCAGTCGAATAGCTTGATGGCGATAGCGCCCAATGGGCCGGCGACAAGGGCCGTGATTAGTTCCGGGCTCATCGGCCACGCTCCTTATTCGTCGGTGTTCTCATCCCGCCGCCGGGCGTAGGGCCGATTCCAGATCCACAGTGCCCGGCCGGCGAGCATGAGCACGGCGAACAGAATGAGGCTCACCTGTAGGTCCCGGTTCCCCGAACTGGTGGCGCCGAGGTAGAGCGCCAGACCGCAATAGAGCAGCCCGGCGAATCCGGTCAGCAGCACGCCGCCGCGCTCGAGCCAATTCCAGCCGGGAAGGCAGGTCAGCGCACCGATGAGACCACCGGCGACGAACGAGACAGACAGTAGGAACATGCCGACGACACCGACCGCGTTCTCGACGGTGTTCGGCGGATCCAACAGCGCCGAGGCCCCTCCCCACGTGAGCACCAGGTAGCCGGCGAACACGAGCAGGGTGATCCCCTTCGGCTCATTGACCAGGCGCCAGAACAGAGCGGCGCCGCCTCGGGGGTGCCTCACAGACCAGCGCAGCACCGGGATCCAGCGTCGCGCGTGGGCGAGGAACCAGTGCAGCAGGTTCGAAATCGTCCGCTGCTCGGGTGGCTTCGGCCGTGGGGGGATTATCTGTGTGTGCGACATCATCGCTCACCGTGCTTCCGTGTGTGGGGATCGTGCCCTGTCGATCGTGCGCGGGACCATCTCATCGGGGTTCACTCGTCCAATCTCTTATTCTCGGCCGGGAACTCGCCGGCGGCGAAGTAATCCCACATGCGGACATCTTCTTGACCCAAGGACCACGCGGCGACGCCGGCCAATCCCCAATCGTGTTCGGCGCGCGATCGCCAATGGACGACGGCTTGAGCGTCGTTGCAATAGGCGATGATCCCGCCGTCCTGGTCGAAGGCGATGATCCGTCCCCACCAGACGTCGTGATCGGTCGGGACGACCTGCATGTCGGCCTGTTCGCCGAGCTCGAGGGGAACGCCGACCCAGTGCTCATATCCCCAATCGAGGACGCTGTACTCGGTCCACTGGTCCGCGCGGGTCTCCCACTCGTCGATGTCGTCGTCGGGCCGGAAACGGTTGCTGTCGTCCCAGGTGACGTCCTCCCGCTGGTATCGGCCCATGAGCTGCGAGGACCCGTTCACGGTGACCTCAACGGCTTCACGCGGCATATACCACCAGCCGTCGCCGAGGTAGCAGTGATCGAGCCATACGGTCGCGGTGGCGTCGTAGCCGGTGGGCCCGCCGGGCGGGGTGGTGTCGGTGACCTCGATGACGTTCGGGGTTCGACCTTCCTCGGACACGGCGAAGTAGACGCGTGCACTGTTCTCCCGGACTCGCAGACCGAGGACGGCCTGTCCGGCCTGCGCCGTCAAACCAACGCCGCGTGAGGCAACCTGTGCCGTCTCGAGGACGGTCCCGTCGCGCAACAGCCGAAGTCGGCCATCGTTGCGCAGCTCGGCCTCGAACCCTTGAGAGTAGACGCTGAACGTCCCAGCCGTCGCGAACTGGGCCCGGCCCTGCACATAGAGCGACTGGGATCCGAAACCGTTGTTGAACTGCAGCCGGCCGGATCCGCGGTACTGCTTATAGGCATCGGTGACGTCGACGTGTTCCCACGACCCAGCACCGTCGGGCCGGGTGTAGACCGATCCGAGCTGCTGGTCCGACGTGGCGTAATCGTCGATGATCGTCGCGGCCACCGGCTCGCGCTTGAGCATTTCCAGCGTCAGCGTGAACCCGCGGAATGGGCCGGCCCGGTTGCCATTGACGTCGATGATCGGCTGGGGGTGCAGCTGATAATCGGCGTAGGACTCCTGCGCGCTGTTGTCCGCTAGAGACCACTGGGGAGAGCCGGCGGGGAGCCCGTAGCGCACGGCGTAGTTCTTGCCGGCGAACCGGTCCCGCTCGATCCGGCTGTTGTCCTCCCACATTCCCGGCTCGAGCCAATCGTAGGCGCCGAGGAATCCCCACATGGATCGGGATTCGGGATCCCGGTAGACCAGCCATCCGGCGTTAGGCTGCACGTCCTCGGAATACCAGGGGGTGACACCGGTGAACTGCTGCCAAAACGAATAGTAGGTGCCGGAGATTCCGCGCCAGGTGTTGCCCAGCTCGGGCGGGTAGTTGTGCAGACGCCAGTAGTAGGCATAGAGCGGGACCCCCATGTAAACCTTCGAGGCCGTCACCTGGGAAGTCACCCAGTTATAGACGTCCTCCATCCAGAAACCAGGGGAGATCGGGCCGGGCGCGGACCCAGACCAGGCGAAGTCGTAAGACATGATCTCGACGACGTCGAGCATGGCGCCGAGCTGCGCGTAGCGGACCCAATTCTCGCCACCGACGGAACCGGTGGCGGTAAGCGGTGGCAGGGCGGCGCCGGCGAGCTTCCCGCGATCGTGAGCCCGATCGACGACGGCCTCGAAGATGAGCTCGGACTCGGCCGACCGGGTGTCGCCGCCGGACTCGAGGTCGATATCGACCCCGGTGAGCCACGGGTAGTCGTCGAACATCGTCCCGACCTGATCGGCCAGCCGGGACCGGGCGCCGGCCGAGTCGCGCAGCGCGTCGAAGATCGCCCGCGGCCCGTCGTTCGGATCGTCCATGTTGCGGAAGCATCCCCACCAGCGAATGTGAGGCCATTTCTCCCGGTACTGGTCGAGCTGGTTCGGGTCGAACGTCTCGGTGAGCTCACCGGTGGCCGAGACCGACCAGCCGAAGATCGAGACGTCGGTCAGTCGGTCGCCGTACTGGTCCAGGACGAGCCGAATCCGGTTCCCTAGTCCCATGTGGCCGACCCAAACCCAAACCCGCTCGCTCATGGTTGCCGTTCCTCCCACTGCAGTCGTAGATGTGCCCGGCCCTCGGCCTCGATCGTGGTGAGGTAGAGGTCCGAGCGCTCGGTGATGATCGGTGGCCGGCCCCACCCTGCCGACGCCGAGTGTGTCCGGCCGTCGACGTGGGCCCGGCCGGCCGGCGGGGTGCCGAACCGGTATGAACCGATCCGGGTGTCGGCGCGGGCGTTGAGGACCTCCATGCGGACCGGTGTCGCACGGTCGATGTTCGCCAGGGCGAGGACTTCCATACCCTCGTGAACGACGCCGTTACGCCAATGAGTGCCGCCGGCGGTGGTGCCGGCCTCGCGGACGTTGACACCGACCCCGGTGGCTTCCTCGCCGGGCTGCAGCTGTACATCGGTGACCTCGAGCTCGGCGCCGGCGGGAATGTCCCGGCCGACGATGCGTAGCCGGATCTGCTCGATTGGTTTCTGCGCGTAGAGCGGCCGCTGCAACCTCATGGATTCTCCGCGAAGTAAGACGTTCTCAGAATCAAGTTCCCTAGAGATCCATCGGACACCGAGTTCGCCGTCCCCGTCGGCCAGAGAGTCATCGACCCGCTGTTCTCCATGAGGATCGCGAGCGGATCACTGTCGATCTGCAGCCACACCGGTAGCACTTCCTGCCGTGCGGATCGGAATTTCTCGGGCAGTGACTCGGTGATCACCGGGCTCGAACCGCGCCGGGTTCGCATGAGCATGTTCACGACTTTCCCGACCCGCTGCGCTCGCAGATAGAAGCTCGAGCCGGCGCCGTCTCCCGCCTGCCAATCGTTCGCTACGTAATCGTGCAGACTCTCCCAATCGCCCGTGACGTCGCCGAGCTGGTCCTGCACTTCGGCGAGTTCGCTGCTCATCGAGGACAGACCGTTCTCGACATCGCTCACGCGCGAGTTGATCGCCGACAGGTTCGTCGATGGATACATCGCGGTTTCCTCGCTCACTCCTGCAGACCAGGGCAGTTCTGTCACGTGGGGGAGCCAACCCGATACCGAGTTGCCGGGCTGCAGCATGAGATCGGAGACCTCGACCTCGGCATCGGATGGCAGACCACGGACCGAGGCGCGGATCTTGACCTTCGCCGGTCGACTGTTGACCCTAATGACGGACTTCACCGCGACCCCCTCTAGCTCAATTCCAGCTCGATAACCTCGGTAGATCCGTCCTCATAAGTGACCTCGGCCTCGACCCTGATATCCGGTTCCCATCCCGACGGCCCGCGCGTGTTCAGATCGAACGACAGCGCGAACGCGTTGCGGTTGTCGGTCTGGATCGTCTGCTCAATCCAGCGGGTGCCGGACCCAGCGAACCGGACCGCATAGTCGCCGGTGCCATTGGTCGAGTCGACGACCTCCACACCTGAGTTCGCCCAGTGGGCGAGCCCGTTGTCGAACCGTGCATTGAGCAGCAGATTGAACGGGACCAGGTCGAAAGTCTCGACCCCGGCGCCCGTCTGCAGCGTGCCGGAATCGTCAGAGTCCGACGAACCCGTCTCGCGCAGCCGCGCCGAGAGCGTCACTTCCGAGGCCCATGGTCGGATCACGTCATACTCGAGCCGAACGATCCGCTGCGTGTCGTTGATCCCTAGTTCCTGATCGACCACGGTGACCCGGTCGCCGACATCGAACCGATCCATGTCGGCCCCGGTCCGCGCCGAGAGGTCGTTCACCGTGACCTCATAGGAATAATCCGGCCGGGACCGGTTCGCGAGCGTCGCCTGAACCATCGACAACATGGTCCCCGGCGCCGTCCCGGACTTGAACCGATAGACCGCGGTGCGCAGCTCATCCGTGTAGGAATAGTCCTCGACGTAAGTTCGGCCGTTGTTGACCTCGTCGATACTGAGACCTTCCTCATTGCGCGCATAGATCCGAGTGACCAGCGACGTCGTATCGACGACCCGCTTCGCGTTACTCAGACCGCGCCCATAGAAGAAAGCGACACCGTTATCTCGACCCGACTGCGTCACCAGCGACACCGTCCGGGCGTTGCCGTTGAACACGAGATCGCCGCCGTGATTCTCCTGCACCGTGCGAAGCAGCTCGAGCGGGTTCGTGTCCTCGGTCGAGTAGCTGCGCCGGGTGGTCACGTTCGCCACACCGACAGTCCAACCCGTGCCGGCCAGCGCGGTTTCCATGACCCGACCGGCCGAGACCTGGTTCCATTCCCGGGCGGTGACCTCGCCGGCGGTGGCGAGCTCATAGAAGCGCGCCTCGGCGTAGACCTGCAGCACCGTCGACCGGCCTTCACGCTCGACCGTGGCGCGCCGGATCCAGTACCGTTCCCCGGCCACTTCGATGATCCGCTCGTTCACCAGTAGGTGAGCGTGCTTGTGTGTGGCGGGGACGGTGAGCTCGAACGTCTCGGACCCGTTGAGCTCACGGTTGACCCAGGCCGCTTTCGGGTCGATGAGCACGGCGGTCGGTTCGTTCTCGTCCCAGAGAATGATCGGGGTGTGAGGGTAGACCGGCGGTGGGCCGGCTTCCCAGGCGCGCGGCGTGACCTCGACCTCGAACGACCGGGAAACGGCGCGGCCGAACTCGTCGGTGAGGGTGACGGTGACCGTGCCGGCGCCGGTGTCGAACCCAGCGGCCAGCGACAGAACATCGTCGGTGCGTGACACGGCGATCACGTCCGGGCTGGTGACGCTCCACGCCGCCGGCCCACTGATCTCGTGTGCCAGGGTGACCGTGCCGAGCTCACCCTGCAGCAGCGTCACATCTGCGATCGGCTCAAGGGTCGGCGGTGGTACTTGGCTTTCTTCGACCGTGAGACCGGTGAAGGTCTCCCCGGCGCCGAGCGGGATCTCCCATCGGATGAGCCCGTCGAACTGGTCAGGGAAGTCGGCGACAGGCTGGGAATCCCAGGTCTGTCCGCCGTCGGTCGAGAGATAGGCAATCGCGCCGGAGGGTGCGCCTTCGACGATGGCCGGCTGTTCCCAGGCGACCCGCTCGGCGCCGGTGCGGAACCGGCCCGACGATGCCGCGGTGATGCCGAGATCGGTCACCGTGAAATCGCTGTGATTGCCCGGGTTCTCTTGCCCGTCGGCCCACTGCCCGCGGCCCATGTCCTCGACGAAAGCGGTGAGGTCGAAGTCCGACGACGGGTGGGCGATCGTGACCTCGTCGAAGAAACCGCGCTCCCAGTAGTTCGCGTGCCGAAGGCTGAACACGTCGAGGTTCGCCGAGGATCCGCCGTTCGGGGTGCCGGAGAATGAACGTTCCGGCCCGATCCAGGTGCGCCCGTCCTCGTGGACAGACACCACGCGGGAAGTGTTCGCGTCGAGGTCGACCACCATGGCGACGTAGTACCAATCCGAGGTCTGCGTCCAGGGGATCGCCGACTCATACTGGTCGAGCAGCAGCGCGCCGCCGGCCGAGTAGACCTGGTGCCGAACCTCCCCGTTTCCACCGGTGGTCGAGAGGTAGATGAACGGGTCGGTGGCGCGGGTGTCCAACAGCGGATTGAACGTCATGGTGAACGACTGCTTGACCCAGAGCCCGGCGAGGACCCGGCCCGACGTCGGCCACATGCCGTCGAAGTTGTCGAGTTGTAGCCGGCCCTGCTCGGTGGTCGGCGCCTGGTAGTTGATCCGCATGGAGATCCCGAACGGACCCTCGTCGCGGCCCCACCAGATCGCAGAGCCGTCGGCGACATAGGTCCAGAGACGGGAATCGTCGATCGCGTCGTTGTACTCACCGCCGCCGGTGTCGGTGATTCGACCCAGCGCGACAGGGTTCAGCCCTGGGTAGTTCGCGGGGGTCTCACCGGTCCAGGAAAAGCGGTCGTTCCACATGTCAAATTCTCCTAGCGTTCGGGAACAGCGTCGCGCTGGTCGCTCCCGAAGTGCGCGTAATCTCTACAGGCTCGCCCTGCCGGAGCCTCGGACGATCGAAGGTGCTCATCTGATTGACCAGGGATCCCAGCCGGCGACCGTTCTGGTCTGTCCGGTAGAACTCCATGGCATCCCAGTCGAGGTCGAGGATCTCCCCGGCGCCGGCGCCACCGTCGATCGTGACGGCGAAGTCGCCGATCGTGATGGTGACGTCCCTGCCGCCGGCCCCACTGGATACCTGGTAGGTCATCCGGGGATAGGCCGACGTGTTGCCCCGATCGAGGGTGAACGTCCGCGAGAGACCGACTGAAACCTGCTGGGGGTTGGCCTCGCGGGCGGACGGGTCGGCCTGGGTCTCGAGCGTCACGTCTGCGCGGAAGCTGAAACCGAGACCGTGGTCCCAGGTGAACCGCGGCCAGTTGATTTCACCGGCCACCAGCACGTCTGAGAATTCCCAGTCACCGTCGTTCTCGAGGACCAGCGGGCGGGGACCCCGGGACGGATCCAGCAGCGCGACGAAACTGTCTCGCCGCTGCCCGGCCTGCTCGGGGGTGTCGCCTTCGATGAGGACATCGAACTCGAACTGTGTCGCGGTCCGGGTGGCGCCGGCGAACGATCGGCCGTGCTGCCCGGGGGTTTCGTTCGACTCGATTTCCAGTCCGCCGAGGGACGGCCACTCGTTGAGAGTGACCGTGACCCCGGCGAGCGTGACGGTGTCGACCCCTGCGTAGATCATGCTCACGTAACGACCCCTCCCAGGTTGACGGCGCCCTTCGAGCGGTCGGCCCGCGAGGCGCGGGTCCAGAGCTCTTGAGCGACTTTCTTGGTGCGGTCGTCCGAGTCGACGACCATTTCAGCGACCTCGACGAGCGGGCCCTTGACGGTGATCCCGCCACCAGCGGCCGGCGCTGCGCTGACGTCCGAATAGGCTTGCTGCGCTGCCTTCGGAATGTCGGCGGTGAACCGGTTGAGGCTGTTCTTCACGGACGAATATTCGTCCTCGAGTCCTCGTTCGAACCCGCCGATGACCAGCTGCCCGGCACCGTATAGCAGCACGTCATCGCGTGCGGCCGGTCCCTTCCAGTCGGGAAGCATGTCGGTCAGCCCGCCGAGGGTTTCCCGGACGGCGCCGAACGCGCCGGTGATTCCGTCGATAAACCCGTCGATGATCCGCCGACCAGCATCGGCCAGCCATGAGCCGGCGTCGCTGAATATGCCGGTAATTCGGCCGGGAAGCTCGCCCATGTAGGACATGAGATCGCCGACCGTGCCGATGGCATTGTCGTAGAGACTCGACCAGGTCGAGGACAGGAAACCGAGAATGTTCGAGCCGACGCCGGTGAGGAATCCGAGGATCCCGGACCAAGCGCCGGACCAGAAACCGACGAATCCGGACACGATCGCCCGGCCGGTCGAGATCCCGCCTTGGACGATGGACGTGAAGAAAGCCATCGCGGTCGAGATAATTGACCGGAGGAAATTCCCGACCGAGGACCAGAGCGCGTTCCAGCCCGACGCGAATCCGGACACGAATCCGCGCACGGCCGACAGGGCGCCGGAGATCATTGACGTGAACCATGTCGAGAGTCCGGACCAGAGATTCGACAGGAACGACATGATGCTCGACCAGATCGAGGACCAGAAAGCACCGAAGGCCGAGAGCCCGGACTGCACCCCATTGATCACGCTGTCCCAGGTGGAGGACAGGAACGCCGTGAAGGTGTCCCAGTTCTGCCAGAGCAGAATGATCCCGGCGGCGAGCAGCGCCGCCGCGGCAACGATGGCGAGGAAGATCCACGTAGCCGGCCACGCGAGCAGCGCGATCGTGTTCGCGATGACAGACGCCGTCCAGATGCCCATAGCAGCCACAAGCACGCCGCCGATCACACCGGCGATCATTGGCAGTACCCATTCGTTTTCGGCCATGAAACCGATCAGGCCGGTCACCGCTGGCATAGCAGCGTTGAAGCCTTCTGCGAGTCCGCTCAGTGCCCCAGGAAGGGTGTCCTGCAGGATGCCACCGAGGTCGGTCAGCGCGGGGACGAGTTCCTCGGCGAATCCCATCGCCGAGTCGGTGAGCCCGATCTTGAGGTTCTCCCAGGTTCGTTCGAACCCTTGATCCATCTGATCGAACGCGGCCTCGGTCGCGCCGGCGCTGTCGGCCATTGCGAGAATGTTCTCGGCGTAGCCTTCTGCGTTGTCGCCAGAGAGCGCCAGGGCGGCGTTACCGGCCTCGACGGAACCGAACAGGTCACTAATGCCGACCCCGGTGTCCTGGGCGTGCTCGTGGAGATACTGCAGTGCTTCCTCGGTATCGCCACCAGCGGCGATGAAGTCCTTGAACGAGGTTCCTGCGACTTCCTCGAACACGTCACCGACGGCGCTGCCGTCCTGCGATAGCTCGTTGAGCATCGAGCGCAGCTGGGTCGTCGCGACACTGGTCGGCGTACCCTGGGCGGTCATCGACGCCATGGCGCCGGTGATGTCCTCGAAACCGAGGCCGAGCGCGGACGCCGTCGGGAGCACGTTGAACAGGCTCGACGACAGCTGATCCATGTCGGTTTTGCCGAGCTTGACCGCGGTGAACATCATGTCCGAAGCGGTCTCGGCGTCCATGGCTTCCTCGCCATAGGCGTTCACGACGGACGTGATGCCGTCGACCGCGGTCTCGAGCTCGGTCGCGCCACCGATTGCAGCCATCGAAGCCGTTTCCATGAACGACATGACGTTGTCGGGCGGCACACCGGCCGAGATCGCGCTATATAGGGCGGGGACCGCCTCGTCGTGAGCGACCCCCATTTCCGTCACGAACCCGCGAACGTCCTCGTTCATCGAGTCCATGGCGGACTGAGACATATCGGGGAGCAGAGTAAAGACTTCGTTCATCCCGGTCTCGAACTGCCCCAGGGACTTGACCCCATGGACAGCGAAACCGCCGAGAGCGAGCGCGCCACCAATGGCCGCGCGACGTCCCCACTTCACGAACCCGTCGTGCATACGGGAGCCGGCTTGTTCGCCGGCCTGCTCGCCGGCTTTCTCTGCCGGAGCGCCGAGAGCCTCGGCGAGCTCGCCCTGAATTCCCTCGGTGGTGGGAACGAGCTTGACCCACGCGGTTGCCAGTTCAACGGACATTGGTCCCTGCCTTTCGCGTGGATCAAGCTCGGTCACTATTCGGTTGTCGTGTTGCTTAGACGCCAGCGGCGTCGTTCTTCGGTGAGCTCTACCGTTTCGGATTCCCCGACGGGGTCGACGGCGAGATCCGGCTCGGACTCTGCGTCGGGATCCTCGCGGGGTGCGTCCCACCAGCCGTCGAACGTCGAGGCCGGAATCGGCTCGCTACCCATCTGCCGACCACCAGATTTCTTCCCCGGGCGGGGGAGCGGCTTCGGCCTGCTGCCCTTGCCGCCGCCGCGCTGCCAGTTGCCAGCGTTGAGAGCATCGACGACCAGGGCGGACAGGTAATCGCTGATTCCCCACTCGGCGCGCTCGCCGACCATGGACCGGCCTAGAGCCGAATCGACGGGGGTGTTGGCGATAATGACCTCGAGGTCGCGCCATGAGAGCGCCGGGGTTCCGAGATCCTCGATGTTTCGGCCGAGCTTGAGCAGCTCATATTCGATGGCGGACTGGTGGCGCCCGAAAGTTACTCGGCAGAGGGCAAGGATTTTCCCACCGAGGTCGACGATTGCCTGTTCCATTCGGCGATGAGTGCTTGCATCTGCACCTGGTCGAGCTGCTCCCAGACGCCGGGAGCGTGCTTGTCGAAAATCTGCTGTGTCAGATCGGAGATCGCGACGCCGAGACTTTTCGGCATGTCCGGCCGCGGCCGGCCCGTCTCGGCGTCGACGTACTCGGAGACCTCGGCGATCGTTTTCACCAGCGGATCGCGCAGCCCGTTCGATACGAACTGCAGTAGCGGGAGCTGATATTTCTTCTTGGATCCGGGAAGGGTGAACTCAAACTGGTTCTGCTTGAGGCTTGCCTTAGAGCGGGGAACTTCGAAAGTCATGGGGGGACTCCTTATCTATGGGCGGGGACTCGAGATCGGGTGTTACCTTCGCCCTGCAGCGAGTCCCCGAAGCTGCAGGGCGAAGGCTGTTCATGGGGTGGCGGACTTACTCGGTGCCGCCGTCGCCGGTGCCAGCGCCTTCGCCGCCGTTCTGCAGCGGCACGATCTCCCCGTTCTCGAGGAACAGGTAGGCGCTGTTCCCGTCGGTGTCCGGGTAGGTGGACACCGTCACGGGCAGTTTCACGGCCTGGTTGTTGAGCCACTGCACGTCGCCGCGCTCGGTGACCTGGGACCGCGGGAGGAACAGCAGCGCACGGCGCTTACCGTCTTTGATCCGGTAATACCGGGCCTTGATCGGGAGATCCTGCCCGTTGATCTGCACCTTGATCAGCTGCTTGCCGTTGGTGCCTTCGCTGAGATCGACGTTGGCGTCGCCGAAGAAATCTCGGAGAGACTCGGCGTTCAGCTCAAGATGGTTGTAGGCGAGGGTGCCGTCGAACGACTCCTTGACCTTTCGGACGATGTTCCCCGACCAGTCGGGGATATTGACGAACGACTCATCGAGCGAGAGCGTGAGGCCGTCCTCGTCGAGATAGCCGGTCGCCTTCGCGTTGTCGCTGATCGGACCCTCGACCCCGGTGGGGACATCGACGCCGACGGGCGCGGTACTGACTGCGCCGGTGACGTCCTGGTCGGGACCGCCTGTCCAAACGTTTTCTGGGTTGACTGCCATGGTGAGCGTTCCTTTCTAGAGTCGCTTCCCTCGAAGGTCGAGCGAGTAGGTGGCTGTGTATCGGGGTTTGTTGGTGGTCGGGTCGGGGAGCGACGCCGGAACGGCTGCCTGCTGCACCTGGTAGATCGGGTGTCCCTCGATCAGCTCCCGACCCTCGAGGCCGTGGATCCATGCGCCGAAGTAGCCGGCGAGCTCGGCGGCGCGTTCCTCGGTGGGCCCGTAGGTCTCGACGGTGAGCATCGATGTCGCGATGACCAGGTCGCGGCGCTCGCCGCCGCCGGATACCCAGAGCCGAGCACAGTCGGCGGGGATCGGGCGGGGGAGCTGTCCGCCGATCGGCATGTCGATGTTCAGGTGCTTGGCGAACCATGCCTGGGACTGCTCGGCGACTGCTCGGGTGATGTCGGGGAATACGATGAGCGGCAGTCCCACGCGATCACCGGCCCGCGCTGATTGCGTTGGTGAGGCTTCGGCCCTGTGCCTCGGCGACCCGGCCGTCGTGACCGTTGGTGGTGACGAACACGCGAGCACGATCGCCGCTGACGGCGGCGTTGATCCGGAACAGGTCCTCGCCGCCGGCCGCGTTCTGGATACGCTGCCCGCGCTCGGTCAGATCGTTGAGCACGGTGCGACTCTTGAGCAGGTCTCCGATCCCTTTGCTGTTGAGCTCGAGGCGCATTTTCTTCGCCATGACGTGTCACCCTTCGGTCAGTGAAATTTCGAAGTAGAGGTAACCGATCCCGGTGAGGCTCGGCTGTATCAGCGGTTCGCCGATGATTCGCCACTGCCGGTCGTCGCCGGGAAGTTCGATCCGATCGCCGGCCTGAATGTCGGGGAAACCGTCCCGCTCGGTGACCTCGGGGTCGGGCATGAACTGCAGCTGATACCGGGTGGTGCTGCTGTCGCGCCGCTCTTGTTCCTCGGCGGTGCCGGCCGGCTGCACCAGTGCGCCGCGTACCGGGTGCCGGTCGGGCTGGGACCAGTCGTCGACGGGGCTGTTGTTGTCCATGAGCTGCCCGGCGCGCAGACGGGTAACGGTGACCCGTAGCCGGCGCATGAGCGGCCTCACGAGCCGATCCCGCGGGCGAGCTGATAGCGCGCGACCGCGTCGGCCCATCGCTGGGTGACACCGACGGTCGCCTGTTGCCCGAACCCGATCATGTTGTTCCCGGCCGATTCCTGCTGCACGTAGACCAGCGCCTCGACGATGATCTGTGCCTGCTCGAGAACGGCGTCTTGCACGTCCTCGGGGGTCTCCCGGTAGCCGTGGCTGTAGGTGACCTCGACGTTGCCGAGGCCGTCCGGCCAGACCTTCCCGGTCCGGCGGACGATGCCCGACTCTGCGTCGAGCTGAAAGTCTGTGATGTCCTCGCCGTTGACGGCGATCGTGGGGGTGCCGGTGACCGGCGCCGCGGGGAGCAGAAGCGTCCTGGTCCCGCTGCCGTTGAGCTTGATCTGCTCGTCGGCGACGTGACTGACAGGGTGCCCTACTTCCCCGCGGAACCGGCCCGTGGCGCGTTTCAGTCCGAGGATGAGAGCCGGAGCGCTCGCGGGTAGACCTGTGATGGTTGCCAGGTCGTTGATATCTGCGAGGTAGTCCATGTGCGTTCCCTCATCCTCGGATCTGGATTACTTGGTGTCGGCGCTCTTGTCCTCGGCGCCCGTGTCGCCGGCGCCCTGTTCCTCGGCGCCCGCGCCGGCCTCGCCGGCGGGATCCTTCGCGGGATCCTCGCCGGCCGGCTTCTGCTTGGTGGTCGCCTTGGTCGTCGCCTTGGTGGTCGCCTTCCCACGGCCGCGGCCGCGAGTCTTGACCACCGGCGCGGGCTGCGCCTCGACGACGTCCTCAGAGACATCGCGAAGCGGCGTGCCCTTCGAGGGGTCGTAACCCAGACGCTTAGCGTCCTCGGCGCGGACCCGGACGGTCCCGAATTTGAGCATCTTTGTCATTACTCGGAGCTCCCTGCGTTGAGGTCGACCAGGCACAGACGTGCCGGGTTGCGGAACAGCTGCGCGGCACGTTCCTCGGCGCGCACATACACGAGGTTCCGCTGCGCGAAATCCTTGTGCTGGTTGAACGCCTCGATGGCAAGTGCCTGGTAGGTCAGCAGATGGATCGTGGAGAAATCTCCGACGACCGCGGTGCCGACCGGGACGGACTGGGATTCGACCCGCTGGTATCCCCATGCGGTCCCGGGCCCGGACCCGAACGGGCCGTTACCCATGAACCGGCCCTGCGAGTCCTGGGCGAGATCCCATTCCTCGTTATCCTCGGGGTTCAGCAGCACCGCCTGAATGTTGGTGCTGTTCTTCCGAAGCAGGGTGATCGACTTGCGGATCGACCGGAAGATGTCCGTGTCGTAGTCCTGCTGCAGCACGCCGGAGAGGTTGAACAGGCCGACAGGCTCGCCCTCGTCTCCTTCGCCGCCGGTGGTGCCGGAGCCCTGCAGCAGAACACGCTCTTTCTCGATCTCGAGGTTCTCGGTGAGCGTGGTGTCGATCAGGGTCGTGATGATCCCGTCGTCGGTGAGCTCCTGGGTCGTGACCTCCATACCGTCGGCGTAAGTGAATTCCTTAGCCTCGGCGTTCACGATGGTCAGACCGGAGACCGGCTTGAGCGAAGTCGAACCCGACGTGCCAGTCGACTCGGGGACGATCCGCGCGTTGTTCTGCTTCGCCACAACCTGCCGGTACTTCCACCACGGGATAGAAGTCGTGCCGGTCGTGATCAGGTCCAGGAACCGACGCTGCGGACGGTTGACGAGATCGTCGACCTCATCGACCCGGCGAGAGCTGTCGTGGCCGGCCGACTCGGTGTCGAGGACCTTCGCGACGAGGTTCTTCGCCTCGAGCTGGATCGGGGTGCCCTTGGTGATGCCCTTCGGGTGATTCTTCCGAAGGTCCCGATAGCTGTCGGACTTCACGAACCGCTCACCGAGGGACCGGCCCTTGGTGACAGCGTCGCCGCCGGGGTTGTCGGTCTCCTGGTCCGGATCGGCCGGGGTGTTCGCCACCCCGCCGAGCGCCTGGGTCGACTTGGTGACCCGGTCGATCTTCGCCTGGGTCTCGTCGATCGCCTTCACGACTTCGGCGGTGCGCTCGGCATCGGCGTCGGTGAAGTCGTCGGGGGTGGACTGTGCCTTGGTGCGCAGCTGGTCGGCCTCGGCCTTTAGCGCTGCGAGCTTTTCCTTGAGCGTCATGTCAGGAATTTCCTTTCGTCATGGTGGTCAGCTCGAGCAGCGCCCGAACATGCGGCGCCAGGGTGGCGCCACGGGTTTCGTCCTCGGCGGGATCGACGGAATCGTCGTCCTCACCGGGGTCGTCGGTGGACTCATCGTCGGGATCCCCGGGCGGGGACCCTTCGGCGATGAGCTCGTCGAGCAGCTGCTTGAGCTGTTCGACCTGGGTATCGGCGAGCGCTCGCTGCATCGCCTTCACGCTGACGAGCTCGGTGGCCGGATTGGCGCCCTTGAAGCAGGGCCCGGCTTCCCAGAGCTCGATCTCGGTGATGTGCTGCGCGAGGCTGCCGTCGTCGAGTCGCTCGAGGTCCCCGTACTTGGTCGCGAGACCGCCGAAGCTGAACTCGTCGATGTATCCCTTTTCCATGAGGTCGTAGACACGAGCCGCACGGGGGTTGTCATCGACGTCGAGTAGGCCGCGCATGAGCAGCCCTTGCTCGATCTCATTGGCTTCGATGTAGCCGCCGATGAAACTGTCGGGGTCGTCCCACTGGTGGGACCAGATCACGGGGAGCTTCCCGGACCGGGTTTCCCAGTCCGCGAGGGACTTGGCGAAGGCGCCCGCGTCGACAATGTCGCCGTAGTGGTCGACGTTGCCGAATGCGGACACGAGCGCTGTGAACTCGCCGCGCTGCCCGCCGGACACGGGCTCTACTTTTGCGAGCAGCCGTTTACTGATCGCTCTAGGCTTTGCCATGTCGGCGCCCCTTTCTGATTACTGTTCGTCTGGTCATCCGACGGTCCACTCGACGCCGCACATGCAGCCGGCCATTTCTTCGACCGCGAGGCTCACCGCGTCGCCCGGCCACTTCCCGCCGTTGCTGAACCGGCCGTCGATCGGCACTGTTTCGCCGTTCATGGCCGCGTGAGATTCGCGCGGGTTCGAGCTGTTGACCAGCCACGTTTTCGTTCCGGAGCCGCCGCCGCTCGCTTTCGCTGCGTCGTATCCGCCGAACCCGGCCGCGTCGGCGACCACCGTCCCGGCCCACGCGACCGCGGTCGCCTGGGTGAGCGTGGTGAACGCGTTGCGGGTGGCTTCGGCCTGCTCGTCGGTGCCCGGATCTGTGCCGACCTGGGCGTCGTCGACAGCGGCGAGGACCCCGGCGTTTAATCGGCCGGCGGTGTTGGTCGCCATGGCCGCGAGGTATGCAGCCATGGCGTCGATCGACCAGCCGTCCCCGTCGGGGTTGAACCGGTCGAGCACCGTCCGCGCCGACCCGTGAGCCGCCAGGGTGATCGGTGTGATGAGCTCGGCCGCGACCGCCGAATCCCATTGCTCATGGAATCCGCCCGGGTCGACCGTGTGCCCGGCTGCCTCGATCGCGGCGCGCTGCCGCTCGAGCACCGATGTCAGGCCGGCGTAGGCTTCCCCACGCCGCCGTTCCTGGTCATCGGCCACACGAGGCACGTCGCGCCGGAGGACCCGCCCGTCGGCCTTGACCACCGTCGGGGACCGCTCACCGGCGTCGAGCATCTGCCGCGCACGAGCCACCAGCAGCGACCGTGTCGTCTCGGCCTGCTCGGCCGGCCCGTCGTAGTTCTCGCCGCGGTTCTGCGATCCCGTATCCGTCGGCGATGCGAGACCGCCGGCGGTGACGTTCATCGGAACGATGAGATCCTGCGTGCCCTCGATGAATGGCAGGTTCAGCGCCGAACGCGCCTCGGCCCGTGTCATCGTCGGACCGCCGGTCATCGTCTGCAGCATCTGCGCCCGCTCCATCGGCGAACCGTCCATCGCCGTTTCGCGATCGGCCTCGAGGTAGAGACCTTCGGTCGCGTCCAGGTGAGGGACGATCTCGGCGTTGACCGCCTGCTCGAGATCCTTGAAAATCGGCTTGAGCACCGGACCGAACAACATGCGCCGATACACCGACACCGACGAGAAATTTCCCGCCCGTGCGCCGACGAGCTCGGGCGGCACGTGGAACGCCGAAGCGACCTCGGCGTCGGTGAGCTGCCGGCCCGCGGCATCATCGGCGAACTTCGATGCGTCGAAGCCGTCGATCGTTTCGTACTCGACCCCGTCCTCGAGGATCGGGGTGCCCTGGTTCCGATCCCGCCACGAGCTAAACGTGTTCTTCACGCGCTCGCGGGTCTCGGGATTCTTGAACGTGGACGGGTGCTTGAGTACGCCGTTGAACTTCGGGCTGTTGTCCCACTGCTGCCGGCGCCACTGAACAGCGCGCCGGGACTCTGCGAGGATCTCGGCGAGCGTGTACATGGGAGAGACACCGCCGGCGGATCCCGGCGACCATCCCCAACCGACCATGAGCGGGAACTCGGTGAGGTCGATGTTGTCCTGCCCGGCCGGGGTGAGCAGCTCGATCCCCGACGGCTGCCCCAGCCAATTCGACACGATGCGCGTCTGCGCCGGCGGGATCCGTGTGAGCCCGCCGTCGGTGACCACGGCGACGTAACGATCGAAGATCATTAGGTCGGTCGTGATCAGCTCCCAGAAGCGGAACCCGGACTGAAAGCGTTGCGGCCGGGCGAGGACCCGCTCGGCCGGCGAGCTCGCGCGGCGCTGCCGGTCGGCGTCGCTGACACGTTCGTAGGCGTGCCATGACACACTCGCGACGTTGCGCGCGATGAAGCTGACCACCTTGCGAAGCGCCGGCTGTGACTTCCAGAGCTGTAGCGGGTCCGTCGGGTGCGAGGAATAACCGATGAGCGGCTGCCCTGCATCCCGCGTGTAGAAACCCGCCTTGCCCTCGGTGGTGTCCATCGGGTAGCCGCTGGCAGTGATGCGGCCACCGCTCTTAGTGACGATGCTCATTAGCCGACCACCTGCACATAGACCAGGCTGTGACGCGGGATCCGGATTTCGCCCTCGACCTCGGCGACCCCCAAGGAACCGGGGACCGCCACGTCGACCAGGCGAACCGTCCGCCAAAATGCCCACGTGAACCGGGCGGTGCCCTCGAAAGTTGTCCCGTCGGTCAGAGTGAGACTGATTCGCTTCCCGGGGGTGAGCCACATATCGGATACCTGCCTTGAGTTGAGACTTAGAAGATGTCGAGGTCGCCGCCGTCCGAGTCGTAAGCGCTGCGCTCGACGGCGGTATTGAGCGCCTCGGATTGCGCCATCGCCAGCGCCGAAACGCCGTCGATCTTGTCGGCCGAGTGCGCCTTGTCGGGCTTGACGTTGCCCGCGGAATCTGTCGCGACGGAAAGGTTGTCGATCATCCAGCGCATGACCGGGTTGCCGCCGTGGCGTAGCAGCGGGTTCGTCCGCTTGCCCTTGAGCAGCAACCGCTGCAGCGCCTTCATGGCGGGGTTCATGGTGTAAAAACCCTGTCCGACCTTGACCATTGGCACGTCCTCGGCCTGCAGGTCGTTGACCAGCTGCGTCGCGTTCCACCGGTCGAACCCGATCGACTGCACGTCGAATACGTCGCAGTCCTCGAGGATCTGTTTCTCAATCCAGTCGTAGTCGGTGACGTTGCCCGGGGTGAGAGCGAGCCATCCTTTCGGGACCCATTCCCGCGACGCCGCTCCCGCGGTCCGCTTGTCCAGCGCGTCGAGGTTGTCCTCGGGCGTCCAGAAGCGGAACAGCAGATCGAAACTCTCGTCGTCGTCGGCTGGGAACAGCCACGCGAGCGCGGTCAGGTCGGACACGCTGCCGAGGTCGAGATCTCCGTAGCAGGGCCGGCCGTGCAGCTTTCCCTCGTCGATCTTCGGGCCGGCGTTGCGTTCCCACGCCTGCAGGTCCAGATACGCCGTGGTCTGCTTGGTCCGCATACCCAGATGGAGCCGCTTGAAGCTCGCGAGCTGCGTCGGATCGTTCTTCGCCTGCCGCGCCTTTTTCTCGAGATACGGATGAGTAGGCGAAATCGGGTAACCCGGGTTCGCCTTCGCCCAGTTCGCCGGCTTGAGCGGGTCCGCCTTGTCGGGGACCCCGAACACGACGCCATAGGTCGACGAGTCTTTGAGCACACCTTTCGCCAGCTGCTCGACGTTGCGACGCTTCCGCGCATAGATCGTGTTCGGCTTACCGTCGTCGGCCGTGGTGATCAGCACCATGAGCGGCTGATCACGGGAGCCCGTACCGGTCTCGAGAGTCTCGACGAGATCCGGCGTCTTGTGGACGTGGAGCTCGTCGACGATCCCGCCGTGCAGGTTCGCGCCGTGCTGGGCGTCTGCCGCCGAGGACACGACTTCGAAATAGCTGTCCGACTTCGGGTGGAGGATCTTCGAGTTCAGCGGCCGGAACGCGCCGCGCAGACCGGGCGCCTTATCGACTAGGGACTTGACCGGGTTGAACACGAACCGGGCCTGTTTCTCGGTCGTCGCCGCGGCAACCACCTGGGCGCCGGGCTCGCCGTCCGCGCCGGTCAGATACAGGGCGAGACCGCCGGCGATCGTGGACTTGCCGTTCTTACGCGGCACGTCGAGGTAGAGCTCGGACACCACGCGGACCCAGATACCGTCGGGGTTCTCTTTGATCCATCCGAATGTAGGCGCCAGAATGTAGGCGATCTGCCACGGATCCGGGTTCAGCGGATTCCCCGCGAGCCGGCCCTGAGTGTGGCGAAGCAGCGAGAAACTCTTGAGCACGTGGTCGACCCGGGACGGATCGAACAGCGCACCGGGCTCGCTGTTGCCCTCGGGCGTCTTGACCATCGGCGGGTGATCGGGGAGCTCATAGCCGCGAGTCACCATGTACCAGGCGACTTCCCGGCTGAGTTTCAGCCGGCGAAGCACCGCCGGCGAGGGGAGCCCCAAGGCTTCACCGGTCCCAGCCGCGCTAGGCGTAGGGGTTGCTTTCGTTGCCATTTCCCTCGTCGCTTGCCCGTAGATTTTTCTCCGCCGCCGGGGTGATGCCGTACTCGGCACACCACGAGCGGAATTCCTTAGACGCGCGTTCCTCGATGCCGACCCAGGGCGCCGCACGGGTGCCCTGCGAGTTCTCATCGGTCAGACCGTGCGCGCTGCGCTGCCGGACCGCCTGCCGCCACCGCGCGAACGTGTGGCACATGACTTCGAGGCTGGGGCCGTCCAACGGCTTGAGCAGCTTGCCGGCGCCCATCTGGTCGATGACCATGTCCCAGAGCCACGACGCGTCATCGTCGAGGCTGAGATCGTCCGGCTTGGTAGGCAGTGCTCGAGCGAACTCGGGGGTGGCTGGCAAGGGCCGGCCACCAGAGTCGCGCGGTTCACCATCGCGGCCCGGGCCCTGTCCCTCGACGAGTCGAAGATGAGTCGGCTTAGCCTTCCGGCCACGGCTCGCAGTCGCGGCCATCGGGGAACCTCCTTGGACATGAGAAATCCCCCGATCTCGATGAGATCAGGGGACGAAAAAGGGTTGACAGGGGAACGAAAGTGTGCCGGTAAAGGGGGGTCGACAATTCTGAGCCGTTGCGAAGAAAGCTGCCTCCGACGCGCTCCGAGCGGGCCCGGCCGAAATCTGAACTCCCCTATCCCTGTCGAGGGGGTGGGCGTCGATTTCGTCGGGCCTGTGCTGTCTTGTCGGAATGGCAGTCGTGACACAACGTCTGCAGATTGCTCGGATCCTCGATCGCGCCGCCGTCGGCGATTTCGACGATGTGATCGACTTCGAGTTGCTCGTCGCTTCCGCACCGTCTGCATTGCGGTTCGCGAAGTAGTTGAGCTGCGCGGATCCGTTTGCGCAGTGAGCTCGAGAGTTCGTTCGTGTTCTTGCTCGGGTTGACCCAGATGCGTTGGTGCTGGTCGCACCGTGACCGGCGGGTTGCCT
>Ga0265780_10003474_pt1 | contig 20708 bp, 19 predicted proteins | sample P1T30metagenome_FD_192432 | JGI IMG/M metagenome (GOLD analysis project Ga0265780, IMG submission 192432) | Plant litter microbial communities from East Loma Ridge, Irvine, California - P1 T30 | ecosystem: Environmental > Terrestrial > Plant litter > Unclassified | place: USA: California...
TCATCGACGTCTCGCTGTGCCCGCCGTGCACGCCGAAGCCGTGCTCGTCGGGCCCGTTCACGCCGTCGCCCGCCGCCATGCCGGTGCCCATCAGGAAGGTGCGGAGCCCGAAGCGCCGACGCAGCTCGCGGAGGGCCACCTGCAGCAGGGCGACGTTGCCGCCGTGCCCGTTGTAGAAGACGAGGGTGCGGGCGGGCGTCGCAGCGACGGAGCGGCCGATGTCGACGACGGTCTGCAGCAGGGTCTCGGCCGTGAGCCAGACCGTGCCCGGGGCCCAGTGGTGCTCGTCCGACTTCGTGTAGGCGAGCGGGGGCAGCAGCCAGACGTCCTGCCCGCCGGCCGCCGCCTCCTCGACGACGGCGCGGCTGAGGAGGTCGGCCATCAGCCAGTCGGTGGCGAGCGGCAGGTGCGGGCCGTGGTGCTCGATCGCGCCGGTGGGCAGCACGACGATGCTGTCCTCGCCGAGGGCGGCCGCGAGGGCCGGGCCGCTCAGCTCGACGAGGTCGCGGGAGCGGGGGCGGACGTCGCTCACGAGACCTTCGCCCCCGTGTCGACGCCGACGACGCCGGGCGGGCCCGCCGCGCCGGGTGCCGCGTGACCGCCCTTCACCCCCGGGTCCGGGCCGCCGACGGTCGCCGGGTCGACGAGCTTGCCCGGGTTGAGCAGCCCCTCGGGGTCGGTCGTGGCGGCCAGGGCACGGGTGCGGTCGGGCTCGAAGTCGACGTACCACTGGTGCGGGTTGTGGTAGCCGACGCCGAGCGCGCGGAGCTTCGCGAAGCCCGCGTAGACGTCGGCGGCCGAGCGGTAGACGCCGGCCAGCATGCCGATCGGCCGGCCGTGCTGGGACTCGATGTGCAGCATGCCGCCCTCGTAGACGGCGTGCACCTCGTCGATGCGGTCGACGAGCGCGTCGCCCGAGACCTCGACGTGGAAGTACGTGTCGGGGTAGGCCTTCTGCAGCCACTCGATCGGGTGGTTGTACGACATCATGCTGATCTTCATGGCGGTCTGCGGGCCCTCCCGCACGTCCTCGACGCGGCCCCCCGCCTCCTCGACCATGCGGGTGGCCTCGTCGACCGTCGCGACGTCGAGGATGGCCCGCAGGCTGACGCGCCCGGCGGGGATGCCCGGGTCGTCGGGCAGCGCGTCGGCGAGCGTCGGCAGGTCGGCGCTGACGAGGCGCGGGGTGGGCTCGAGGGCCGCGAACGGCCGGATCAGCGACAGGGCCTGCTCGAACGTGTCGAAGCTCGCGAAGAAGCCGCGCCAGTCCTGCAGGGGCTCGAGGGCGACCGTCGCCCGGGCGATGACGCCGGCCGTGCCGTAGTTGTGGACGTACGGCTGAGCGTCGTCGCCCTCGACGTGCACGAGGCGCGCGTCGGGCACGGCGTGCACGACGTCGAGCGCCGTGACGAAGCCCGAGCTGTTCGAGCCGTGCTTGATCGACCCCGTGCCGCCGGAGCCGCCGGCCAGGAACCCGCCGATGGTCGACTGGGCCGTCGACGGGTACATCAGGATCTGCTGCCCGGTCTTCGCCGCGGCCTGCTCGAGCGCGACCATCGTCGCGCCCGCCTCGGCCGTGATCCAGCCGTCGCCGACCTCGACGACCGCGCGGGCGCGGGTGAGGTCGAGCACGAGGCCGCCGGCCATCGGGATCGCCTGGCCGTAGTTGCCGGTGCCCTTGCCGCGCGGCGTGACCGGCACGCCGTGGCGCACGGCGGCCGCCACGACCGCCGCCACCTGCTCGGCGTCGGCCGGGTAGGCGACGAGGTCGGCGAGGCCGAGCGGCAGCTGCTCGCTGATCACGGGCGAGAGGCGCGAGCCGTCGAGGCTCGCCCTCTCGCGGGCGGCGAGCTCGACCGAGACCCCGCGGTCGCCGAGCAGGTCGCGCAGCTCGGCCTCGAGGGCGGTGGTGGCGACGGGTGCCGTCGCGGTGCCGGCCACGCTCAGAACCCCAGGCTGATCGAGTCGTCGAGGAACTCGTTCGTGTAGAGGTCGCTCGGCACGAGCCCCTCCTTCAGCGTCGAGCCCTGCGCCTCGAAGATCTTCGTGTCGAGGTCGATGACCTGCTGCATGCGCGCCTCGTCCATGTCGCCCACGTAGCCGTTCTCGCCGTCGGTCGCGATCTTCAGCGACTTCATCTGCTCGACCGCGTACGACGCCACGTCCGCGTCGTAGACCCAGCCGGTGTCGTACTGGTCGACGAGGTCGACGATCTTCTCGTTGGTGGCGTCGGGCGAGGCGAAGTAGTCGACGTCGGCCTGCTGCAGCACGGGCACGAGCTTCTCGAGGCAGGGGCTCAGCTCCTCCAGGTCGCCGGTCTTGACGGCCATCGCCTCGGGGTAGATGGGGTAGCCCGTGTCGTTGATGAGCTGGTAGTCGAGCGGCTTGCCCCAGGCCGAGACCTGGTTCTCGTAGACGAACGGCTCGGCGGTGGCGAAGCCCTGCTGGGCGTCCTTGCCCTGCGACACGACGAACTTCGACGGGGTGCCGTCGTAGCTGCCGTCGGTGACGCCCTCGGGCAGGATCCCGTTGCCGATCAGGTAGTCCATGTAGGCGGCGCCGGAGAAGTAGCGCACGACGCCGTCGTCCTCCTCCAGCGCCTTCCCGAGCTCCTCGATGGTCGAGACGTCGGGGTAGGTCTCCGGGTCCCACATGATCATCTGCGGCGAGATGTCGTTCTCGGCGAAGACCGCGGTGGTCGGCAGGTCGGCCGAGTTCTGCACGGCGACGTCGGTGGTGACGTAGCCCATCGTGATGTCGTCGTCCTGGTACATCTGCGAGGTGACGGTGTTGAAGCCGATCGCGGGGCCGCCGGCGCGGATCTCGACCTTCACGCCGGTCGGCTGCCCGCCGGCCATGAGGTCGCTCGTCACCGACTTCTGCTCGGCGTCGACCGTGTAGTCGTCGCTCAGCAGCTGGTAGGCGTGGCCGTGCTCCGCCTCCGGGTTCCAGTCGGTCTGGATCACGACGGTCGCCGGGCAGGCTCCCGAGAGGTCGACGGCCGAGCCGCTCGCGGCGGCGGCCTGGGGCGCCGCGTCGTCGGAGGGGCCGGCGGAGCAGGCCGAGAGGGCGGCGGCCGTCACGACGACGAGTCCGAGGGCCGTGAGGGTGCGGGAGGTGCGGGGCATGGGGTCTCCTGTCAGGGGGTGGAGCAGGGGATCGGGCAGAGCGGTGCTGTGGTGCCGTGCGGTTCCGTGGTGCGGAGGGGGAGAAGGGGGAGCGCGGGAGGCGCGGGTCGGCCGGGCGGGCGGCGCACGCGGGAGGGCGGCCGGCTAGTTCGCCGTGAACCACTTCCCGGTGGCGAGGCGGGCGAGCCAGCCGAAGGCGACGAAGACGACGACGCCCAGCACGCTCGCGACCACGATCGCGGCGAACATCTCGGCCCCGTTGAGGCGCTGGTTCATGACCGAGATGAGCACGCCCAGGCCGCCGTCGCCGCGCTGGAAGAACTGGTCGGCGACGATCGCGCCGATCACGGAGAGCCCGGCGGAGTTGCGCAGCCCGATGAAGAGCGAGGGCAGGGCGGCCGGGAAGCGCAGCTTGGTCAGCAGCGTCAGCCGGGAGGCGCCCTGCAGCTGGAAGAGCTCGCGCTGCCCCCGGTCGACCGACTGCAGGCCGAAGAGGGTGTTGGAGACCATGGGGAACAGGGCGAACATGACGGTGACGATGATGCGCGACGGCATCTCGTAGCCGAACAGCGACCCGATCAGCGGCACGAGCGCGAGGATCGGGATGCACTGCAGCACCACCGCGTACGGGAAGAGCGCGCTCTCGATCCACCGCGCCTGCACCATCAGCACCGCCCAGGCGACGCCGATCACGATCGCGATGCCGAGGCCGATCACCGCGATGAGCGTCGTGTTGCCGAGCGCCTCGAGCAGGTCGGGGCGGAAGTCCGCGTCGAGGAGCATCGCGTGGACGACGAGGTGCGGGTACGGCACGAGGAACGGCAGCCCCCGCACCTGGTCGTAGTACAGCGCGACCAGGTACCCGACGCCGACCAGCGCGACGAAGACGACGATCGGCAGCACGACGTCGCGCGTCCTCGCCGCCCGGGGCGAGAGGGCGCGACGGGGGGCGCGCGGCCCGCCGAGCCGCGGCTGGGCCCGTGGGGCCGCGCTCGGCTCGGCGGTGGTGACGCGGGTGTCGATCGCCATCAGCGGTGCCCTTCTCGGAGTGCGTGCGAGACCTCGCCGACCAGCTCGGCGAACTCGGGGGTGAAGCGGACGTCGGGGTCGCGCGGCATCGGGAACGGCACGGCGAACTCGCCGACGACGTGGCCCGGGCGACCCGACATGACGACCACGCGGGTCGAGAGGTAGACCGCCTCCGACACCGAGTGGGTGATGAAGAGCCCCGCGAACGACTTCTCGACGAAGAGCCGCAGCAGCTCGTCGTTGAGGCGCTCGCGGGTGATCTCGTCGAGGGCGCCGAACGGCTCGTCGAAGAGGAACAGCTCGGGCTCGAGGGTCAGCGAGCGCGCCAGCGAGGCGCGCATCTTCATGCCGCCCGAGAGCTGCCCCGGCAGGGAGTCCTCGAAGCCCGACAGGCCGACCAGGTCGATCGACTCGGCGGCCTTCCGCCTCCGGTCGCCCTTCGGCACGCCGTTCAGCTCGGCCAGCAGCTCGACGTTGCGGCCGACGCTCCGCCAGGGCAGCAGCGTCGCGTCCTGGAAGACGTAGCCGATGCGGTCGGTGTCGACCTCGGCCGTGCCGGTCGTGGCGGCCTCGAGGCCCGAGGCGATGCGCAGCAGCGTCGACTTGCCGCAGCCCGACGGCCCGACGACCGTGACGAACTCGCCGCGGTCGACGGTGAGGTCGACGCCCTCGAGGGCGACGGTGCCGTTGGGGAAGCGCAGGGCGACGTCGCGGAAGTCGAGCAGCGTGGCGACGCCCGTCTCGGGCGTCGTCGGGCGCGGGATCGTGGTGGTGGTCATGGGCGGGTCACCTGGTCTCCGTGAGGGTGCGGACGGCGGGGTCGGGGGAGGCGGCGGTGCCGACGGCGGGGGCGGTCGCGCTCGCGGTCGTGCGGGTGCCCGGGCGTCCGGTGCGCGGCTCGGCGACCTCGCGGGTCACGACGCTGCGGGCGACGAGGCGGCCGCCGTGCACGACGACGCGGTCGGCCGGGGCCGACGCGACGGCCTCCGCCAGCGAGGAGGCGCGGATCGCCAGCAGGTCGGCTCGCGCTCCCGCCGCCGCACCCGCGACGGGCAGGCCCATCACCGAGCGCGCCCCGTCGCTCACCGCGTGCCACGCCTCGTCGATCGTGAGGTGGCCCGCGACGACGAGCAGCATCGCCGTCTCGACGGCATCGCTGCGGCCGAGCGGGTTGAAGGGGTCGCGCACGTTGTCGGCGCCCGCCGCGAGCCGCACCCCGGCGTCGAGCAGCTCGCGCACGGCGGTGAGCCCGCGGGGCGTCGCGACGGGCGACTCCCACCCCTGGAGGTAGAGGTTCGTGATCGGGTTCGCGATCACGCCGACGTCGGCGCGGCGCACGGCCTCGATCACCTCGTCGCGCTGCTCGGCGGGCATGCTGCCGAGGCGCACGCAGTGGCCGGCCGAGACCGGCGCGGTCCAGCCCTCCACCCGGCGCGCGAGGGCGAGCAGCGTGTCGGGCCCGTGCAGGCTCTCGTCGGTGTGCAGGTCGACGCCGACGCCGCGGCGCTCGGCGATGTCGAGCAGGCGGTGCAGGTCGCGCTCGGGGTCGCGCGAGAGGTGCGGGGCGCCTCCCACGAGGTCGACGCCGAGGTCGAGCACGGCCTCGACGTCGCGGTCCGGGCTGTCCTGCGAGGCGAGGGCGACGATCTCGACGTCGACGAGGTCGCGCAGCTCGTCGCGCACCCGCACCAGGGCCTCGGCGCCCCGGGTGGCCTGCTCGCCGAGCAGCACGTCGACGTGGGTGCGCACCGCGGTCGTCCCCTGGGCGAGCATCGCCAGCAGCTGGCGCCGGGCACGGTCGGCGACGTCGTCGACGGTCATCGTCGCGGCGTGCACGCGCCAGGAGGCGATGGCGAGCTCGAGGTCGCCCATCGGCGGCCGGATCGCGTCCCAGGAGAGCGCCTTGTCGAGGTGGGCGTGGGGCTCGGCGGGGGCCGTGAGGAGCAGGTGGCCCGCGAGGTCGAGGGTCTCGCCCTCGGGAGCGGGGGCGGCCGTGCCGGCCGGGACCACCGCCTCCACCGTGTCGCCGGAGACGACGACGTCGACGACGGAGCCGTCCGGCAGCGTGGCGCCCGTCAGGAGCGACAGCGGGCGGGGGAGTCGGGTCACGGGGTCTCTCTCGGGTCGGCGGGTGCCAGAATGTTGATCGCATCAACATGGTTCAATCTAAGGACGGCTCGTTTCCGGCACGTGACGCGGCCGTTTCCGCGTGTTAATTGCTCGCGGGCCCGTCCGACCGCCGTGGTAGACCTCGTCTGACCACCCGACCCAGGAGGCTCCCGTCACGACCCTCGACGACCTCGACGCCGCCGCGCTCGCCGCCGCCGACCCGGCCCCGGCCCCGGCCCCCGCCGCCGCCCCGGTCGACGCCCAGGCGCTCGCCGTGGGCGGCCGCATCCGCGAGCTGCGGCGGGCCCGCCGCCTCACGCTCGTGCAGCTCGCCGCCGAGGCCGAGCTGTCGCACCCCTTCCTCAGCCAGCTCGAGCGCGGGCTGGCGAGGCCGAGCATGGTCTCGCTCGAGCGCATCGCCCGGGCGCTCGGCTCCAGCCAGGTCGAGATCCTCGCGGCGGTCGACGACGACCGCGACGACGACCAGCCCGGCGTGGTGTTCGTGGGGGCCGACGAGGGCTCGACGGGCCGGTACGGCCAGGCGGCCGCGCGCCTCCTCACGCACGGCGACCGCGCCTTCCACCCGATGGAGATGAGCGGCAGCAACCTCGACCCGGGCGACTTCTTCGAGCACGCCGAGGACGAGTTCGTGCACGTGCTCGCGGGCGGCCTCCGCGTCGAGCTCGACCGCGAGGGCGTGCACGTGCTCGGCCCGGGCGACTCCCTCTACTACGTCGGCGGCACCCGGCACCGCTGGGCCGCCGTCGACGAGGCCGGCTACCGGCTGTTCGTCGTCAAGCAGAGACCGGAGACCCTGTGACCGCGCCCACCCGCCTGCCCGACACGGCCCTCGACGTCGTGGTCGCCTCCCGCGCCCGCTCGGCCGACCGGGTCGAGCTCTTCGAGCTCGCCGCCGCCGACGGCTCCCCGCTGCCCCGCTGGCAGCCCGGCGCGCACGTCGACGTCGCCCTGCCGGGCGGCGACGTGCGGCAGTACTCGCTCTGCGGCGACCCCGACGCGGCCACCTGGCGCATCGGCGTGCTGCGCGAGGAGGACGGACGAGGAGGCTCGGCCTGGCTGCACGACTCCCTGGCCGTCGGCGACGCGGTGCGGCTGGCCGGCCCCCGCAACCACTTCGAGTTCGAGCCGCGGCGGGGCACCTCCTACGTCTTCGTGGCGGGCGGCATCGGGGTCACGCCGATCTCGGCGATGGCCCGGGCGGCGGCGCGTGCGGGCGTCGAGTACGTCGTCCACTACGCCGGCCGGTCGCGCGCCTCCCTCGCCCTGCTCGACGAGCTGGCGGCGCTGCACGGCGACCGGCTGCGCGTGCACGCCGCCGACGAGGGCGACCGGCTCGACGTCGACGCGCTCTTCGCCGGGATGGCCCCCTTCACGACCACGTACTGCTGCGGACCGGAGCGGCTCGTGTCGGCCGTCGAGGCGGCCGGCGCCGGTCGCCAGGTCGTCGTCGAGCGCTTCGAGGCGAAGGAGGTCGGCGAGCCGGTGCGGCAGGAGTCGTTCGAGGTCGAGCTCGCGGCCTCGGGCCTCACCGTCACCGTGCCGCCGGACCGCTCGGTGCTCGACGTCGTCGAGGAGGCCGGCGTGCTCGTGCTGTCGAGCTGCCGCGAGGGCACCTGCGGCACCTGCGAGACGCCCGTGCTCGAGGGCGACGTCGACCACCGCGACTCGATCCTCACGCCCGACGAGCAGGCGGCCGGCGACCGCATGTTCCCCTGCGTCTCGCGCGCCGCCTGCCCCCGGCTGGTGCTCGACCTCTAGCGCGCGCGCCGCCCTCGCCGCCGCCGCGCGCCGCGCCCCGGCCCCCGGCCGCTGCCCTCGCCCGCTGCCCGTCAGCGCCCCACGCGCTCGCGCAGCGCCGCGACCAGCTCGTGCTCGTCGGCCCCGAGGAGGCGCCCGTCGCGCACCGCAGGGCGACCCGCCACGAGCACGTCGCGCGGCCTCCGCCCCGGGCTCGCCCAGAGGAGCCCCGCCACCGGGTCGGCGACCCCGGCGTCGGCGACGCCCGACACGTCCCACAGGCACAGGTCGGCCGCGGCCCCCGGCCGCAGGTGGCCGAGCTCGGCGCGGCCGAGGCCCGCGGCCGAGCCGGCGGTCGCCATGCCCAGCGCGTCCCGCGCGGTCAGGGCGGGCGGTGCGCCCCCGGCAGCCGCGCCTCCCACCGGCGGCGCCAGCGGCGCGACCTGCATCGCCAGCCGGGCGTCCGCCAGCAGGTGCCCCGCGTCGTTGCTCCCCCCGCCGCTCGTGCCGAGCCCGACGACCACCCCGGCCGCCCGCAGCGCCGCGACCGGGGCGACGCCCCAGCCCATCGGCAGGTCGCAGCCGGGGGCGTGCGTCGCCGTGGCCCCCGCCGCCGCCAGGCGCGCGACCTCGCCCGCGTCGACGGCGCAGAGGTGGGCGATCGTGACGTCGTCGGCGAGCCAGCCCCACTCGTCGAGCAGGTCGAGGGGGCGTCGTCCCCAGCGCTCGAGGGCGACGGCGACGTCGACCTGCTCGTTCGCCTGGGTGCGCCTCCGGAGCCCGTGCCGCGCCGCGACCTCGCCGAGCAGCTCGAACGTCTCGCGGCCGTCGCTGTGCACGCCGGCGGGGCCGACCGCGAGCTGCAGCATCCCGTCGGCGCTCACGCCGCCGCGCGGCACCGACCCGTCCTCGCCCCCGAGCAGCGCCTGCACGATCGCCTCGGCCGACGCCGCCGCCCGCTGCGGGTCGTCGCGGGCCGAGCCGCGCACGACGACGATCCGCCCGCCGAGTCGCCGGGCGGCGGAGGCGATGCTGCGGGCGATCGCGACGGTGTCGGCGACCGCGGACCCCGAGGAGGCGCCGTCTGCCGGAGCGGGCCAGTTCAGCTGGTGGTCGGCCACGGTCGTCACCCCCGACAGCAGCCCCTCGGCCACCCCGACGGCCGTGGTCGCGGCGACGAGCGACGCGTCGATGCGGGCGTCGGCGTAGGCCGCGGCCATCGTCGGCAGCCACGAGGCCATCGGCACGTGACGGGTGCCGGGCAGCGTGCGGAACCCGCTCTGCATCAGGTGGTGGTGGGCGTTGACGAGGCCGGGCGTCACGACGCAGCCGCTCGCGTCGAGCACGTCGTGGTCACCGCCTCGCTCGTCGGGCCCGGGAGCGGCGACGACGACCCCGTCGCGCACCCAGAGGCTGTCCGTGGCCTCCGTCGTCTCGTCGACGACGACGCGCACCGCACCGCGGATCTCGAGGAGGCGCCCCGGCACGGGCGGCGTCGACGTCGGGGGCGGGGTCAGCGGGAGGGCGGCCATGCGCATTTCCTAGCAGCGCCGTGTGTCGGCCGCGTTTCCGCCCCGTGCGAACAGGGGGAGGCGGCCCCGCGGCCCGGGGCTAGGCTCGGCCGCATGAGCGACCAGAACCCCGACCGCATCCTCATGTTCGGCGCCGACTGGTGCCGCGACTGCCGCCGCTCCAAGGCGCTGCTCGACAAGCAGGGCGTCGCCTACGACTACGTCGACGTCGAGGCGGTCGAGGACGGCGCCGACCGCGCCTACGCGATCAGCGGCCGCACGCAGATCCCCGTCGTGGTCTTCCCCGACGGCAGCCACCTCGTCGAGCCCACCGACCCCGAGCTCGCGGCGAAGCTCTAGCCCGGCCCCGGCGCAGCCCTGCGCTGGCCCAGCCCGACCCGGCGCAGCCTTGCGCTGCAGGCCCCCCGCGGAGGTCAGGCCCGGCCGGGGAGCGTCTGCCGGCGCTCGGCGACGATCGACTTCACGGCCTCGTCGAGGTGCGGGTGCACGAACTCGTAGCCGCCCTCGAGCAGGCGCTCCGGCACGACCCACCGGCTCTTCAGCACCAGCTCCGTCTCGGTGCGGAGCGCGGCCGTGCCGAGCTCGAGCATCCAGCGCGTCGCGGGCAGCCCGACGGGCATGCCGACCGCACGGCGGACGATGCCCATCATCGTGCGGTTGTCGCTCGGGTTCGGGGCGGTCAGGTTGACGACCCCCTCGACCTCCTCGTGCTGGCGCAGCCACTCGATGCCGCCGAGCACGTCGTCGAGGTGGATCCAGCTGAACTTCTGTCGACCGCCGGAGGCGCCCTCGTGGTGGTGCGTGCCGGCGGCCAGCCTCGAGCGCGTGGCGGGCCACGGGCCGTCGAGCTGAGCGCCGCCGAGCCCGGCGCGGGCCAGTCCCATCAGGGGCACGAGGGCGCCGCCGTCGCCGAGCACGATCGACATGCGGAGCGCGACGCGGCGGGTGCCCGGCAGGTCGCGGTCGAAGAACTCGCGCTCCCAGGCCGTGGCGACGCCGACCGAGAAGCCCGTGCCGAGCTGTCCGGTCGACTCGGTCATGGGGCGGTCCTCGGCGTGGCGGTAGATCGTCGCCGTCGACGAGTTGAGCCAGACCCGAGGAGGCGCGGTGCAGGCGAGGACCGCGTCCGCCAGCTCCCGGGTCGTCTCGACGCGCGACCGCGTGATCTCCGCGCGGTTCGCCGGGCCGTAGCGGCAGTTCACGCTCTTGCCGGCGAGGTTGACGAGCAGGTCGGCCCCCTCGAGCAGGGCAGTGATGCCGGCGGTGTCGCCCCAGCGGGCGTCGGGACCGGAGCGGCCGACGAGGCTGACGCGGGCGCCGCGGGCCCGGTAGGCGTCGGCGAGGCGCTGGCCGATGAAGCCGGAGGCCCCGGCGAGGACGACGTGCTCGGTCATGTGGTGCTCCCCCTGGTCGCGGCGGCCGTGCGGCCGCGGTGGACGGCCGCGACGAGACGCGGGCCCCGGGCCGAGCCTAGGGGCACCCCGGGGCGATGCGGCGCGGACGACGGACGGGCCGCACCCGACCGGTTGACATCTGACATGTCAGCGGGGAGGATGGGTGCATCAGCGCGGCCGCCGGTGCGTCCCTGCCCCCTCGGGGCCCGGCGGCCGCGTTGTCCCTCGTCGCCGTCCTCCTGGGTCGTCCTCCCGCCCCCGGGGTGCACGGGGTCAGTCGGCGACGAGCACCGCGATGGCGCGCTTCAGCGCCTCGCGGTCGGCACGCAGCTGGGCGACCTCGGCCTCGAGCTCGCTGACGCGGTCCGCCGTGGCGGCGCTGCCCGAGCCGGGCGGACGACCGCGGCGGGGGGCCTGGTGCGACGCGGCTGCCGCCTCCTCGAGGGTCTCGTCGTCCTCGGCGGCGTCGGCTGCGATCTCCGGCTCGACGGGAGCGGGCGCGTTGGCCTTCTCGTGGGCCCGGATCCAGCCGCGGAGCGACTGCTCGCCGACCTGGAACTCCTCGGCGGTCTCGCGGATGATCGAGCGGTTGCCCGGCTCGGCCTCGCGGCGCTCGAGGACTCGGGCGAGCGACTTCTCGCGGGTCTCGTCGGTGTACTTCTGCTCGAAGGGCATGAGGGCTCCTGTGTCGTGATGACGGATGATGACGTGTTCTTCACCGTGCGTCGGGAGCCCGGTGATGACACGACAGTACTGCACCGGAGTTCGTCACCACGGAGTTCTCCACAACATGACAGAGTTTCACAGGTCTGACGTGTTGAGGCCCATGTTGCGAGGCGGCCGAGACGTGCTGCGCGGTAGCCGACACGTGCTGCGAGATGGTGTGCCACCGGGGTCGGCGGCCCGGTCGGGACGGCCCTGGAGGCGCCTCCTCGCCCGGTCTCGTCCCTGACCGTCCGCCCGTCCTCCCCGACTTGTCGGGCGAGACCGCTTAAGGTGTTCCGTGTGTGGCGCGCCGACAGACAGCATGACGACGACGACGACGGGACCCGTTCCGTCGCCGCCCCGAGCGGTGCGCCCGGGGGAGTGGAGCCCGGCGCGCTGAGCCTCGGCCGACCCGGCCTGGCGGTGGGCAACGCCGCCGAGCCGATCCGAGACGGCTGGCGGCGCACGCTGTCGGCCGTGGGCGGCGCCTCCACCCTGCTGCACTTCGGCGACGAGCAGCGCGCCCGCATCGAGCTCAGCACGACGCACCCCGGCGGCCTGGCGCAGTTCATCACGGGCAAGACGACCCTGCTCTCGAGCCTGATCCGCGACGACCTGGCGCTCCGCACCGCCCGCGTCGCCGCCGGCGAGATCGCCGCGAAGGGGCTCGAGCTCTCGACCGTGCGCGGCATCGACGCCGTCCACCTCGCGATCGGCATGGCCGCCTGGTCGTTCGCCGGCGACGACTTCCGCGCCCCCGTCCTGCTCCGGCCCCTCGCGATCCGTCGCCACGGCCGCGACTTCGAGGTGCGCCTGCTCGGCGAGCCGTTCCTCAACCCGGCCCTGGCCGACGCCCTGCACGACCAGTTCGACATCTCGCTCGACGCCGACGCGTTCGTCGCGCTGGCCAGCCGCGAGGGCTCGTTCACGCCCAACCCGGTCATCGACCGCCTGCGCGGCCTCACCGCCCACCTCGAGTGGTTCACCGTGCAGCCCCGCCTGGTCGTCTCGACCTTCGCCGAGGTCTCGACCGAGATGGTGCTCGACGCCCGCCACCTCGACCACCCGGTGCTCGACGCCCTCGCCGGCAACCCGATGGCCCTCCGCCAGGTGGAGGAGGCCTACCGGCCGACGACCGCCACCCCGCAGGACGAGCGCAGCCCCGAGACCGACACCCTGCTGCTCGACGCCGACCCCGAGCAGGAGAACGTCGTCGCGCAGATCGCCGCGGGCAACTCCGTCGTGGTCAAGACGCTGCCCGGCACCGGCGGCACGCAGACCATCGTCAACGCGATCGGCCGGCTCGTGTCGCAGAACAAGCGCGTGCTCGTCGTGAGCGCGCGCCGCGCGACGCTCCGCGGCATCACCGACCGCCTCGCCGACATCGGGCTGCCGGGCGTCGCCGTGTCGCCGACGACCCTCCGACGCGACGTGATCCGCGCGATCGGGCGCGACGAGAAGGCCACCCACCCGCAGATGGGCGAGGTCGACGACGCGCTCGTCCGCCTCCGCAAGGTGCTGGTCGACTACCGCGGGGCCCTCAGCCGCCGCGACCCCGACCTCCGGGTGTCGGTGCTCGACTGCCTCACCGAGCTCAGCCGACTGGCCCTGCTGCCCGCCGCCCCCGCCACGACGGCCCGCCTCAGCCGCCGCAGCGTCGTCGCGATGGTCGACGGCCGCCGCCGGGTCGCCGAGACCATGGTCAACGCGGCCAACCTCGGCGAGTTCCGCTACGGCCCCGGCGACTCGCCCTGGTACGGCTCCCGGTTCACCGACTCCTTCGGCGCCGGCGACGCGCACCAGCTCGCGAAGAACCTGCACCACCGCGACCTGCCCCGGCTGCTCGAGCGAGCCGACGAGGTCATCGGCAGCACGCGGATGCGCCCCTACGAGTCCGTGGCGGAGCTGGGCGTCTACCTGCGCCTCCTCACCGAGATCCGCGACACGCTCGACAAGTTCATGCCCGTGGTCTTCGACCGCAGCGTCGCCGAGCTCGTCGCCGCCACGGCGCCGAAGCGCGACGCCCCCGACATGTCGAGCGGCGACCGTCGACGCCTCAAGAAGCTCGCGAAGGAGTACGTGCGGCCCGGCGTGCACATCGCCGACCTGCACAGCGCCCTGCAGCGCATCCAGCAGCAGCGCATCATGTGGCAGCGCTACGTCGCCGCGGGCACGCCGCCCGAGGTGCCGACCGGCATCGCCGACACGGCCGTGCTGCACCAGCAGGTGTCGCACGACCTCGAGCGCCTCGACGTGCCGCTCGGCCTCGAGGGCCAGGACGGCCTCACCGAGATCGGCGTCGTCGAGCTGCGCCAGCGGCTCGAGGCCCTCGCGGCCGAGAGCGACGTGCTGCAGAACCTGCAGGAGCGCACCGAGCTCATGACGACGCTCCGCGACCTCGAGCTGACGCCCCTCATCACCGACCTCGCGAACCGCCACGTGCCCGAGCAGCAGGTCGCCGCCGAGCTCGAGCTCGCCTGGTGGCGCTCGGCGCTCGAGTCCCTGCTCGAGGGCGACCGTGCCCTGCTCGGCGCGAACACCGCGATGCTCGACCGCCTCGAGGCCGACTTCCGCCTCGTCGACGAGGCGCACGCCGCCGGCAGCGCGCAGCTGCTCGGGTGGCAGCTCGCCGAGAACTGGAAGATCGGCCTCGTCGACTGGCCCGAGGAGGCGGCGGCGCTGAAGCTCCTGCTGCGTCAGCGCCACGTCACCGCGCGCCTGCTGCACGACGCCGCGCCGCACCTGTCGCGCGCGGTCGCCCCGGTCTGGCTGGCCTCGCCCTACGAGGTGCACGCCATCGCCGACACCGTGCCCTTCGACACGGTCGTGCTCGTCGACGCCGGCGCGACGACCATCGCCGAGAACGTCGGGGCGATCCGCCGCGGCAAGCAGACCGTCGCCTTCGGCGACCCGGTCACGCAGACCCCCTCCGAGTTCGACGTCGCGGTGACGCCCGGCAAGCAGCCGCCGCGGCACGACGACGCCGAGCTCGACGCCCTGCACGCCGACAGCGCCCTGGCCCGCTTGTCGACCCTGCTGCCGACGCTGTCGCTCACCCGCAGCTACCGGGCCGGCGGCGAAGACCTGGCCGAGCTCGTCAACCGCCGCTTCTACGGCGGCCGCATCGAGTCGCTGCCGTGGGCCGGCAGCTTCCTCGGCCACGGCAGCATCTCGCTCGACTACGTCTCGGGCGGCACCGCGGTGCCCGACCCCGAGTCGGGCGCCGTCGAGAGCGTCGACGCCGAGGTCGACCGCGTCGTGTCGCTCGTGCTCGAGCACGCGCGCACCCGGCCGAGCGAGTCGCTGATGGTGCTCACGGCCAGCGCGAAGCACGCCGTGCGCGTGCAGCAGGCCGTGCTCACCGCGGTCTCCGGCCACAAGGACCTCACCGAGTTCGTCGTCGGCGACCGCGGCGAGCCCTTCATGGTCGCGACCCTCGAGCAGAGCGTCGCGCAGAGCCGCGACCACGTGATCTTCTCGATCGGCTACGGGCGCACCCCGCACGGCCGGGTGCTGAGCGACTTCGGCTCGCTCGGCCAGCCGGGCGGCGAGCGCCTGCTCGCGGTCGCCATGACCCGGGCCCGTCGCTCGATGGTGATCGTCACCTGCTTCCAGCCCGCCGACATCGACGGCGGACGCATGGGCCACGGCACGATCGCCCTGTCGGAGATCCTCACCGAGGTGCAGGCGCGCACCACGGCCGAGCACGTGCCCGACGACTCCGACCCCATGCTGGTCGACCTCGCCCGGCGGCTCGAGGCGAAGGGCATCCCCGTCGCCCTCGGGCACCGCGGCAAGCTCGGCCTGGTCGCCGCGCACGACGGCGTCTGCGTGACGATCGAGACCGACACGACGCTCTCGCGCACGAGCCTCCGCGAGTCGCTCCGGGCCCGGCCCGAGACGCTCCGTCGCCTCGGCTGGCACTACGTGCGCGTGCACGCGTTCCAGCTCTTCACCGACCCCGACTCGGTGGCCCAGCGCGTCGCCGAGGTGCTCGGCATCGACGGCTCCCGCACGCAGGAGGTGCCGACCGTGTCGGCCCGCCAGCACGTCAACCGCGGCTGAGCCGTGCACGACAGCGACGCCCCCGCCGGAGGCGCGGTGCCGGCCGACGAGGCCGGCGCCGCCCTCGAGGCGGCCACGCCGGCCCCCCTCGTGGTGCGGCGACGGGGCGGGCGACGGGTGACGACCGACCCGGTGCCGGGAAGCGATCCTGCTCCCGCGCCGCCGCCTCCTCGGGAGCCGAACGGCGAGAACGACCGCCAGCTGCGCGACGACGTGCCGCCCCACTGGGGCTGAGCCCGTACGCACGGACGCCCCCGACCGCAGCGGTCGGGGGCGTCCGTGCGTGCGGGGGCGCTGCCTAGCGGCTGCCGAGCGGCCCGTTGCCCTCGCCGACGGCGTGGTCGCCGGTCGTCGGGGCGGCGTGGCTGCCGTGCCCGCCCGCGTCGGAGGCGGGGGCCACCGTCGCGCGGAGCAGGTCGCGGATCTCGCTGAGCAGCTCGACGTCGGTCGGCGGCACGTCGACGGGAGCCGGCTCGGCCGCCTTCTGTCGGGCGAAGGTGCGCTTCAGCAGGTTGTTCACCGGCAGCACGAGCACGAAGTAGACGACCGCGGCGATGACCAGGAAGTTGATCAGGGCGCCGATCACGGCACCGAACTTCAGGTCGGCGGTGCCGCCCGAGACGGTCGGGATGGAGACCACGAGGGCCTCGTCGAGCATCGACGCGTTGAACGCCGCGCCGATCAGCGGGTTGAAGACGTTGGTCACCAGCGAGGTGACGATGGCGGTGAACGCGGCGCCGATGACGACCGCGACCGCGAGGTCGATGACGTTGCCGCGGAGGATGAACTCCTTGAAACCCTTCACGGGCTGCTCCTTCGGTCGGGGTGCGAGACGGTCGCCTCGGCACCACTCAACCACGGCGCGTGAGCCGCGTGGGGCTGCCGGTGCCTCAGGAGGCGCTGGCCCCGCCCCCGGAGGAGCCGGAGGACCCGCTCGACGACGTGCCCGACCCGGACGACGACGACGCGCCTCCGGAGCTCGTGCCCTTCTCGGAGGAGGAGCCGGCCTTCTTCTCCGAGGAGGACGACGACGAGCTGCCCGCGTCGGACGTCGAGCTCGACGACGACGAGCCGCTCGACGAGGAGCTGCCGCCCTTGCCGCTGCTGCGCGAGTCGGTGCGGTAGAAGCCGGAGCCGTTGAACGTCACGCCGACGGGGCTGAAGACCTTGCGCAGCACGCCGGAGCAGACCGGGCAGACGGTGAGGCTGTCGTCGGTGAACGACTGGACGATGTCGAAGGCGTTGCCGCACTCGGTGCAGCGGTACGAGTAGGTGGGCACGGTTTCCTCAGGGGCGACGGGGCAGCACGCGGTCGGCCCGGCGCAGGGAGGCGCGGGTCAGAACTCGTGGATGCCGGACGGGGTGACGACGCCGTCGACGGCCTGGTCGTGCCGCTCTCGCGGCACCGACTCGACGTACTCGGAGTCGAACACCACAGCATAGACCGGGGGGCGCTTCTCCATCGATCCGAGGGTCTTGTCGAAGTAGCCGCGGCCCCAGCCCATGCGCATGCCGTCGTGGTCGATGCAGGCGGCCGGCACGATGATCAGGTCGACGTCGTTGATCGCCATCGGGCTGAGCACCTCGCCGACGGGCTCGGGCAGGTCGTACAGGCCCCGCGTCTCGGACTCGCCGTCGCCCACGGCCCAGTCGAGCAGGCCGTCGGGGCGCGAGATCGGGAAGAGCACGCGCACGCCGTTCTCGTGCGCCCAGTCCAGGAAGGGGCGGGTGTCGGGCTCGTCGGTCGTCGAGAGGTAGGCCGAGACGCTGCGGGCCGAGAGGCTCGTGGCGAGGTCGACCAGGTGCCGGGTGAGGCCCGCGGAGGCGGTGCTGCGCTCGTCGCTCGTCTGGTTGCGTCGCCGCTGGCGCAGCTCGGCGCGCAGCGCTCGCTTCTCCGTGCCGATCTGGTCCGTCATGTCCCCGATAGTACGGGCGGAGATGTGCCCCTCGCGAGGGGCGTCCGACAAGTACGCTCTCCCCATGGGCTTCACGATCTCGAAAGCAGTCATTCCCGCCGCGGGCCTCGGAACTCGGTTCCTGCCCGCCACCAAAGCGATGCCGAAGGAGATGCTCCCGGTCGTCGACAAGCCGGCCATCCAGTACGTGGTCGAGGAGGCCGTCTCGGCGGGCCTCACCGACGTGCTGATGATCACGGGGCGCAACAAGAACGCCCTCGAGAACCACTTCGACCACGTCAGCGAGCTCGAGGAGACGCTGAAGAAGAAGGGCGACCACGACAAGCTCGCCAAGGTCAACCAGTCGACCGACCTCGCCGACATGCACTACGTGCGCCAGGGCGACCCGCTCGGCCTCGGCCACGCCGTGCTGCGCGCCAAGATGCACGTCGGCCGTGAGCCGTTCGCCGTGCTGCTCGGCGACGACATCATCGACGCCCGCGACCCGCTGCTCACCCGCATGGTCGAGGTGCAGGGCCAGAAGAACGCCACGGTCATCGCCCTGCTCGAGGTCGACCCGTCGCAGACGCACCTCTACGGCATCGCCACCGTCGAGGCGACCGACGAGGAGGACGTCGTCAAGGTCACCGGCCTCGTCGAGAAGCCGGCCCAGGGCGAGTCGCCCTCGAACCTCGCCATCATCGGCCGCTACGTCATCCGCCCCGAGGTCTTCGACGTGCTCGAGAAGCAGGAGCCGGGCAAGGGCGGCGAGATCCAGCTGACCGACGCGCTCATGAAGATGGCCGGCGCCGAGGAGTGGACGGGCGGCGTCTACGGCGTCGTCTTCCGCGGTCGCCGCTACGACACCGGCGACAAGCTCGACTACATCAAGGCGATCGTGCAGCTCGCCTCCGACCGCGAGGACCTCGGCGAGGAGCTCCGTCCGTGGCTGCGGGAGTTCTCCGCCGGTCTCGAGTAGGGGCTCCATCGCGTGACCACCATCCCCACGCTGACGGAGGGGCGGATCTCGATCCGGCCCCTCCGTCTCCGTGACACCCGTGACCTCGACGCTGCGCTCATGGAGAACCGCTCCTGGCTGCGCCAGTGGGAGGCCACCAACCCGACGGGCTTCACCAGCCACGACGTGCGCGGCAGCATCCGCGCCCTCCAGGCGAACGCGCGCGCGGGCCTCGGCCTGCCCTTCGCGATCGAGCTCGACGGCCGATTCGTCGGCCAGCTCAACGTCAGCGGCATCACCTACGGCTCGCTCGGCTCGGCCACCATCGGCTACTGGGTGACCCAGTCGGCCGCGGGCCACGGGGCGACGCCGACCGCGGTCGCCCTCGCGACCGACCACTGCTTCCAGGCCCTCGGCCTCCACCGCATGGAGATCTGCATCCGGCCGGAGAACGGGCCGAGCCTCCGCGTCGTCGAGAAGCTCGGGTTCCGGTACGAGGGGCTGCGGCGCCGCTACATCCACATCAACGGCCTCTGGCGCGACCACTTCTGCTTCGCGCTCGTCGCCGAGGAGATCCCCGGCGGCGTCCTCCGCCGCTGGCGCGAGGGCCGCGTGCCTCCCGGGCAGGGCACGGTCCCTCCGGAGGCGCTGGCCGAGTCGGGCCTCGACCTGCCCCTCTGACCGCGACGCGCCTCCTGCGTGCCCCGGGCGGCCCCGCCCGCCCGCCGCGCCGGTCGCGCCGCGGCCAGATCCGCGCAGACACACCTGTCCGGTGCGCGTCCTGCGGGCGCCCGCGCTCATACCCTCGTCAGCATGGACATCGGGTCGTGGGGCGGAGGCCTCGTGCTGGCGCTCGTCGCCGTGCTCTGGCTCGTCTACCTCGTGCCCACCTGGCACAAGCGGCAGGAGTACCTCGCGACCGAGCGCAACGCGGTGCGGCTGCAGCAGACGCTGCGCATCCTCGCCCAGACGGCGGAGCTGCCCGAGGAGGTGCGCATCGAGGCCAACGCGAAGTCGGTCGCCGACGCCCAGCGCATCCTGCGCCAGGAGGAGGCCAAGCGCGAGGCCCTGCGCCGCGCCCACGAGGCCGCCCGCCAGCGTGCCCTGACCCGTGAGCTCGCCGCGGCCACGCCCGTGCTGCGCGCCGCCGACCACGACCCCGCCCTCGCCGCGCGCCGCCTGCGCCGCAGCCGTCTCGTCTCGACCCTCGTGCTCGTGGCCTCCGCCGTCGCGGTCGTCGCGGGCGTCGCCTCCTTCGCCACCGCGTGGCTGCTCGCCCTGGCCGGCCTCGTCTTCGCGGCGGGCTCGATCGCCGTCCTCTCGCAGCTCTCCGCGGTCGCCCGTGCCCGGGCCCGTCGTCAGCGCGTCGCCGGTCCGGTCGGCGAGGCCCAGCCCCTGCGAGACTTCTCCGACGGGTTCGGCGACGCCCGGCCCGCCGAGGCCGAGCAGCCGGACGTGTCGCGCGAGTGGACGCCGGTGCCCGTCCCGACGCCGCTGTACCTCCGCCGGGGGCGCCAGCGCGCCGCGTCGGGAGCCTCGGGTGCTGCCGTCTCGGGTGCGGCGGCCCCTGCGGCGTCCGTCGCCGCCCGGGCCGCGGCGGCTGCTCCCGCCGCGGCGATGCGTGCCGAGTCGGAGCGGTCGGTGCAGGCCCTCCGCGAGGCGCAGCGCGCTCAGCACGACGCCCTGCGCGAGGCCGCGCGGGCCGAGGCGGCGCTGAGCTCGGCGCGCTCGGCCCGGAGCACCGCCGCGGCCCGCCCGCAGGCTCCCGCCGCGTCGCCCGAGGCCCCGGCGGCGCCCGCCGCGCAGGTGGCCGCCCCTCCGGCCGCGCCGAGCCGGTTCGCGCGCATGGGCATCATCGACGACGACCTCGGCGAGTCGACCTTCCGCCTCGACGAGGCGCTCCAGCGGCGCCGCGCGGTCTGACCTCCGCCCGACTCGCGGCGGCTCCCGCACGATTCACGATCCTGCTCGGGGGAGTGCTATCGTTGCAGAGCAGTTTCTGGGGCTATGGCGCAGTTGGTAGCGCGTCTCGTTCGCAATGAGAAGGTCAGGGGTTCGAATCCCCTTAGCTCCACGGAATGCAGAAGGGCCCGCCTCCGGCGGGCCTTTCTTCATGCCGGAGCGCTCGTCAGGGC
>Ga0265780_10003475_pt1 | contig 20704 bp, 22 predicted proteins | sample P1T30metagenome_FD_192432 | JGI IMG/M metagenome (GOLD analysis project Ga0265780, IMG submission 192432) | Plant litter microbial communities from East Loma Ridge, Irvine, California - P1 T30 | ecosystem: Environmental > Terrestrial > Plant litter > Unclassified | place: USA: California...
TGAGTTGCAGTTGGTAGCAAAAACTTCTGGTAGCCGTCATGATTAAAACGCCTTCGCCTTCTGCCTCCTTTTGCTCGCGGCAACACTCTCATTTACTCCCACAATCGCCTCTCGAGCGCCCTCCCACCTTTTCCTCTTCCCGTCAAATACGCGATAGACATGTGGCGTCCAGATACCCGCCATCAGAAGATTGCAGAACGCCATATTGGTGATCCAGAACCACCAGCCTTTCCACCTGTATCCCAGATACTCGTTGACACCAGTCCCGCCAAGATCGTCCATCGTCCTAGTCCACGGCCCACCGTCAACATTCCCAGGCGAGAAATTGTGTCCACGAGAAGCCTGATCCGCAAGCCACTTGTGATGCTCTCGCACATCAATCTGCATCTGAGCTTGAGATGGAAGCCTTGATGCACCTTTCCACACCTGCGCAATAGCCATTGAAGCTGTGTCAAAGATTTGAAATCCTCCAATGGCAAAGTGTACGTTGCCCAAAAAGGCAAGGCTGTCTGGCTTCTCAAGCGAGAAGACGTTGTTCCAAAGACGGAAGAGTGATTTACCGTTTGAACCTGGGGCTGTAGTCCATGCAGTTGACCCTATTTCTGTAGGGTCGAATCGTGGGTCAATGATGCTGAAGTCGGACTTGTAGCCTGTGCACCAGATCAATGCATCGACGTTGACTTGTCTTCCATCGTCGAGTTCGACCTGCGTGGCATTGAGAATGCGGCGCACTCCTTTCACGGATTCCACGCGTCCATCTTCGAGGCACGGTACTAGCTCGTCAGATACGAGTGGCACCTTTTGTGGAGGGTCGAAGCCCCATTGCGGACGGATGTTGAAGCTCTTATCCTGTAGACCTTTCAGGAACCGGTCGAAGAAACGCTCGCCGATGATCGGAACGTACTTCAGGATGAGACATTGTATATTGAACAAGCGGATAGAAAGCGTATGATCGATCGGCTGGCCGTCTATGATGCGCGGGAGCACTCTGGCGCCGTGTCGATGCGCAAGGTACACCTTGTCTGCTACACCAACTAATTGTGTTGCTGTATCCGCTGCGCTGTTGCCGAAGCCTACGACCATGACGTGTTTCCTTGTAAAGTCTTGTGGGCGTTTGAACGCTCGGGCATGGATACTGCTTCCTTCAAACCTCTCCAAACCTTCGATAGTTGGGAGGTTTGGTAGGCCAATCATGCCTCCTATGGCAATAACGACCTTGTCAAAATGGCAGTCGCTTTCACCACGGATCTTGACGGTCCATACATTCTTCTGGTCATCGAATACGATTTGTTGGATAGGCATGTTGAGACGGAAGTGTGGTTCGAGATCGAAGTGTTGGGCGTAGCTGCTAAGGTACTCGTGAACTTGAGCTCCTGCAACATATGAGGGTACGGCTGTTGGTTGTCAGGGTTATAAACACATATGCGAGTGGCTCCACTCACATTCTGGGTAAGGGAAGTCTGTAAAGCAACCCTAGCGAGCCGTTAGCAAGAGGTATCGAGCTCAAAAGCATGAAAACCCACCCTTTCTTTCGATATGTTGACGATAGTCGTGTTCAAGACAGACGTTTTGTCGTCTTCGGAGAATCTCCACAGGCCTCCAATGTATGCATTTCTCTCGAACCCTGTTGCATCGAAACCTTCTTCTTTCAAGTTCTTCAAGGCCACCAAGCCTGCCGCACCGAGGCCAATAACAGCCACTGTGATTTGTGCCGTCATGGTAATCGTTGATCAGGACTAGGAAAGGTCGCACAAGTGGATAGAGGTGTAGTGTATCGGCGAGAATGCATGAGATCCTCGAGGCAGGTGAGGCAGCTGGGAATGGCTGCACGACAGAAAGATGATTATGAAGAGATGCTGTCTCGTAGCATCGGCCAGTCTGTCAATGATGAGAGCCGTGGACGTGATTTCGAGGCGATGAACTATGCAGGTCAAATGAAGCGGATATAGCCCGTCAGACGGAGATGCGGCACGGTTCTGTAGGATTTCGTGGCTGCGATAGCTGTACGGACTAAATTTCCTGCCGAGTGTTGTACGGAGTACCCTTGATTCACTGTCTGATTCACGATTCTAGTCGTCAACGAGCTGTGTTGTATTGTGCGCACAAGAGCGGCTGATGCCAATCAAGACGCTGGGAGGTGGTTCATGTGGCGTTTTCGGTCGACCATGGGCACCAGTCAATAGTATAATACATTTCCAACGCAAATCCCCCATTGCGACAATTGCATACGGTGAACTCGGAGGCTGAGTGCAGGAACTTGATTAAAAGTGCTAGCAACGACTGTGGAGGATGCGCTCTCAAGACGCGCGGTTGGCAGGACGTCATTGGCCACCGTGCAAGGCAACCACGTTGCGACCTTTTGCACAGCATCAGAACAGCAACGAGCGGCTGATTTAAGCTTCGACCTACCATCTCATCTACTCACTTAGGTTTATACGTATAGCTTTGACATCTTTGACCACACAAGCTGAACTTCCAGAGCTGCAAAATGGCCGGCCGTCCACTGAACCCCGCTGCCCCAAGTCCCACCACACCTCCAGCGACCTGGTCGCAGTCCAGCGCAGCCTTCACTTCGCGATCAACATCGAATGCAGACGACTCCGATGTTGAATACGATCCAACGCCACTTCAGAGTCCGCGTGATGGCCCACACTATGATGACCTTCCACCTTCCTACGACGAGGCGCAACATCAAGCTGTGAGTGATGCTCGGAATGGAGTCACCCCACTGGACCCGAATCAGATGGAAGCGCACCGCCTTACACTCAACGAGGGTCCTGACGAGCCTGTGGTCTGGGAGTATCGGATTAGAGGTGAGGAATTGGAAGAGGCAGAAGAGCACGAGAAAGCGCCGGAATACGAAAACTTCACGAATGAGCTGGGAACCCACGTTCCGGTGCAACATGTTCAGAGTAGTGAGAGCATTCCTGTAGGATGGACTGGCACCAGAACTCCGACCTCCAATACAGCCCACATCTCGAGAGCAAATCTCCTCGAAAGGGCGCTAACATTCACATACCACAAGCCGGATGCAGATACTCAGTATGCACCACGTCTTTCGAGGCGCATCGCCATCCCTCCGCAAGCTTCTAGCGGCATCGACCAGTCAGACCGTGGTTCGGCACGTTTTCTGCGAGCTTACGCTAAAGCGCTACATGCTCACAATATACGACCAGCAGAGTTCACGGAATTCTTGGACGGCTTGAATGCCTTGATCGTGACCTCCCAGACCTCTATGGATGAGCTTCTTCGTGGCGAGTCAGAAACCATTGTGCACGATTATATCCGAGGTGCAAATGAAGGCTTCTTTGGCCCCCGCGATCTGAGGATTTCGTTACAGTCAGTCTCAGCCCTCATTGCCGCAGTCAATATCCCAACGAGCCATGGCCAGCGAGATGGCGCGGTCGCGAGCGTACTGGACTCTAGTGCGTCTGCAGAGGCAAAAGCACGAGCACTCTACCCTTGGATTGAGGCACTGGAGACGAATGTGCCGGCCCAAAGTGCGCGATCGCTGGTGTTGCTTGAGATGGCAGAACGATTGAGTCAACAAGATTCGACTCCAGAAGCTACAAATGTGGTTAGAGGCAGCTCGAACGATGAGTATGACGATCCTCCCCACTCTGTGCCAAATGCAGATCATAGCCGTGCAGACCCTTCTTGCAATGGTATGCCAGGTCGGGGAAGGCGTGGTCGCAGAGCCGGTCGTAGAGGCGGTCCGCCGTCTCACTTTGGTGCACATGGCCATGGGCCAGCCGGCGCATCTGGAGCTGAATCGTTCGTGAGACCAGGTCGCGGTCCTTTTGGCAGTCGTGGCCGTGGCAATGCTGGACCGCCTGCATACGGAGCTCGCGGGCCTCCGGTATTTGGTCGCAACCGCGCAGGAACCCAGCCAGGTGGCCCGGGTTCAGCCCAGTCTGCAAATGAGATGGAAAATCTAGGGCAGAATCTCGGCAAATGGGGTGAAGAGTTTGGCAAGAGAATGGGCGAGTGGGGCCAGCAGTTTGGCAAGCAAGCAGAAGCTTGGGGCCAGGACATCGGGAATAGAGCCGAGCTCTGGAGTAGCGAAGCAGCTGCCACGACTTCTGGTGCCGGCAACGGACAAGGTTCTGCAAGTGTCGCAGCCCAAGGTGATGACATGCTGCCGCCATCTTGTCAAGAAGGACGCAGTGGCCAGGAGTCTGGCGTTCTGAGAGGTAACAGTGCCAACAGCAAGGGTTCTGGTGGATTTCCAGATTACGAAGAAATACCCCACCATGAAGGTTCGGCCGGCTTTAGCACAGAGACAGGCAAAAAGCCTGCCAAGGTTCAGAAGGACGATGACGCTTCCTCCCTTTCATCCGACTCATCTGATCTGGACTTTGACTCCGACTCCGACTCGGAATCAGACTTTGACTCGGATGACTCGGATGTTCTCGATACTCAGGCCAGCTTCATAACACGTATTGCTTCCATCAACAAGCAAGCCGAAGACGCTATTCGCAAAGGCAAAAAGGGGCAAGACGAGATCACTAAGGAGAGGGACGCTGCCATCGAGAAGGCTCACAAGGAAAAGATAGCCTTGAGTCTCAAACTTGAAGAGAGGACGTCAAAGCGGGCTGCGCGACGTGAACACCTGCGGAAACACCGAGATCTCAAGCGAGAGTATCGAGACAGGAAACGAGCATTGCGAGCAGCGTGTGTCAATGACAGTAAGGGCAAGGGTAAGGGCAAAGCAAAGAAGACGCCGGAATGGAAGCAGGCAAAGAGAGAGTTTAAGGATAAGAGGAAGGCCTTGAAGAAGGAGAGGTCGCAGGCTCGAGAGGAGTGGAAGGAGTCGAGGTCATCTAAGCGGATCAGGTCGAGCGGACATGAACTGAACATGATGGATCAGCAGTCTGAGGCTTTGGGCAAGATGGTCTGGGTTGTCATCGAGAACTTGTCGTCTTGATTGTGTGTCACAAGCAGACACACCGCCAACCTCAATGACTACAATCGATCAAATTGAGATAATTGACGCTTCATTTTAAGCTGATGTTGATGATCATACTTGCGCCGAGTGGTGCTGATGTGAAATTGCTGAGTCAGCCATCAACTCCTTGATGATGTGCTGTTTCGTCTTCGGACGTGTCTTCGATCAATGCTTCTTCTAACAAACCGACAGTTACCACTTTCACCACCTTCTGTGTCACTGCTTTGCGCGCACTCTTACTTTAACAACATGCGACTGCCCGCGGAGTACATAAATGACGCAATGATGACCACGCGCGGTGCTACAGCCGCAGGGCCAAACGCGCACGCGCACAAGTGCCAACACAGCCTGCATTCACCTATTGATACCTTAAAACTTGAAAACATAAACAGATATCTCCTATACTCACCCAAGCTTGCTAACACGCTACACTGACTGCGACGAGCAGCGCTACCACGTTATGGACCCTAAGGCAGAGCTAGTAGAGAGGGATGAGACTGCCATCGGCCTTGACCGGACAAACATCACAAGCGAAAACAAGATCGAGCTTCCCAACCTAGAATCCGACCATAGCAGTGAGTATGAGCAGTCCGAACCTGAGTCCCGCTCGTCGTCCAGTCTGGTCAAATCTCTCAAACACCGCAAACACCGCGCAGGACTCAAACTCAGGAAGACCTTACATATCAGCAAAGCGTCGGATGGAGTTGACTCGCAGACACCTGTGCTCGCCAATACGGCAGAAGAACAGTCGGACTCACGGCTTATCCACCAGCTTCCTGTGCCAGAGAAAGCGACGTTCAAAGATTTCATACACAATCCTGTCGACACCGTCAAGTCCAAGATCTCTGATCAGGGCAATCAGGAAGTGGCAGCCAATATCGCAGCGAAGGAGGTCTCGCACGGCAATGAGGTTGACCTCATCAATGCGCACGATGCTATTGGCCAGGCTACGACAGAACGTGACAGGTTACTGGCCACCAAGGATGTCTCGAAGCTGATGAAGGAAAGGCAGGGCACTTATGCGAAATGGTCGCTTGATCGGCACGTAACTAAGATTAGGGTTCTTCCCCGTGACACTATGGTGAGGAAGTCGCAGGCAGACTTTCGGAAGCAAGACAGCCGCGGGAAGATCGTGACAGACTGGCATGCATATGCAGCTCATGTAAGGTTGCACTTTCTGCTGCTGCTGGTACGAATACTTACAAACTTAGCTTGTCGAATTCTACGCTCACCAATACGGAGGTCTATGGGTCCTCAAATCGATCTATGTGTCATTGCTGATCCGAACTTCTAGGTCAGTACATTGGATATGGGTCTAACCCACCTCCACCCTCGAAGGAGACTATAATGCCGAATATTGAGCGCTTGATCGTCGCGACCTCGCCCTTCCAGGAATTCATCATGACGACACGAAGAGTTTACCGCTGGGAGCATCCAGCGGAGACAGTGAAGTATCTGCTCGTCTACTCGATCTTGTGGTACTTCAATCTCCTGCTACCAGGTGCCGTACGTTCAGTAATAGTCCGTAAACTCCACTAGCAAATACTGACCGATGTAGCTATCTATGGTACTTTATCTGATCGTAGAGCGTCGCGTTCATGGCAACACACTCGAGGACCTCCGCGAAGACATCAAGCACCGAGAAGACACCCAGAGAACCGCATTGTCCATCAACGAATTCATCGCAAAGCGAGGCGACGAAAAGTGGGCAGATGAAATCGTCGAGGTTTTAGGCCCATGGCTTATGGTCCAGCTTGCCGATATGGCCAACTTCTTCGAAAGCATACGCAACTTCTACGAGTGGCGCAAACCGACTCGCACTGGAGCTACAGTCGCATTGCTCGCTTGTATCGTTATTGCATGCGCTCTGATGCCCACCTGGTTCTTGGTCAAAGCCTCCACGCTGAATGCGGGCTTGTGCTTCTTTGGGCTGTTCCCAATCGCTGTCAACTTCCCTGACTACCGCCTCCTCGTATCACCCACTAAGCGACTGTTCTGGAACATACCGACGCATGCCGAGTGGGCCATCAAGTACATCCAGGCTGAAGGTACGCGCGTGGCGGCCAACAACCTAGTAGCTTCGGAAAACGCGCAGTTGCCCTCGGCTGTCCCGATAAAAACTACACCCGAAGATGCCCAGAACTACAACTATGGCTTCTACGAAGCTCATCACGAGAAGAGCAAGGGCGAACTGGTTATCAGCGCTGGGTTCTGCAGATTCGCTCAAAGCAAAGGAAACGCGCATCACTTCCAATTATCTTACAGCGAGATTGAAAGGATCGAGAAACAGGACCGTGTCGTAGCCAAGAAGATACCGTCTCGGCTGAAGACAGATTCAGGTAAGGACCTGAAGCTGGTCACCAAGTCAGGACAGGAGTACTTGCTGTCGGACATGGATGAGCGGGATGAGGCGTTCAGCCAGATCGTGGGGTTCAGTCAGACGACGTGGCAGATTCTTTGGTGATTTGCGTGTATGCATGGCTTCCCGTTTCTTGTGCTATTGATGAGTTGCTTGTGTTCTTCAACTAACACTCTTTCCTTCCCAAGCCTGGAAAGCAGCTTTGATCATGTCCTAGCGTGGACCTCCTCACTTTTCTGTCATCTATTTGTCATTTGTCAATCTTTTGGAAGGGAATCAGACATCAACTGAAAGAGTTTCTGGGATGTGATTTGTGGAGTTATTGAAAGCTCAGCTTCAAGCCGAGCTGAGTCTTCAGGCTCGCCAAGGGGGCTTTCAGCTTTGAGAAACTCATACTTCGGGATGAGCTCATGGAACTGCATTTCTCTGTCATCCTTCTGCGATTCTTTTATCCGAGCTGTGGGTGTCGAAGCTGACTGTCGGTGAGCCGTACGATCATCTTATGGTACTAACCAAATTCTAGTTGGCCTCAAAACTTACAACTGCTGGTAGGTTTAGCCACCGTCTGTTATCATGCTGCCCGCTCAATCCCTCGGTAGACAACCGGGCTTGATCTTGATGCGTCTGCGATGTCATCTAACCTGGCGCACAGCTGTTGAGGCCCAATACGAGGTTTTCCGCGCTCTTCGATTTACATGTGAATCACCCTGGGAACCACGATCGCATGAACAGACACATGCGAAGATCCAACCGTTACGAAGCGACATGTCTTGAAAAGGCAATTCAGGGCGTCGTTCGCCTGTGTGTGACCAACGATGTCCAGTCAATGTTCACTGATATTCACCGGTCGTCGGGTGACACCACTGGGTTGAGGGTTACCATCACGAACACCATTGCGCCATACCCCACACACACATTTGTGGTGTGCGCAGCTGCTTGGCGCTTTTCAGCTCGGATCGTAACGCCGCTCACACTGTGCGCCATCTGTGCGCCATTGTCAGTTGCGAGATCTTGGCACTTTACAACTCCACGCTGACCCGACTTGATGGGCCCAAGGTTGATTTCACGTGGCACAACAGACAGCTGCGGGAGTTAACAGTCCGCCACATGGTGCATACCTTGATCTTGTTGGTCTCTTCGTAAAGGGTAAGCTCAGCTCCCGTTGCAGCGACAGTCTCTTTGTTGCCTCGTGCTCGGCCGGTCTATGATGTATCTTCTACACCGTACCCCTCAATTATTCGGGTCGTATTTCAGCTGCACAAAGAGGCTTATCCGCAGTATGACTGTTTACGGCTCACCGTATAGTTTGCAGCTTCTCAAGGACTCGAGCGTCGCAGCAAGACCGGCTTTCTATAAGACTTGAGCCGGACGACAGTTGCCAAGTTCAACATTACTCGCCATAGCATCCTGCGATTGAAACTTGAGTTCTAACATGTCAGCGGATATCCTTCGTCGTAGCGCCCTCCCCGGGCTGGGTGACATCCTTCGAGCTGGGATCAACCACCGTGTCGAGGATGACACTCTGCACGCTTGGGACAAGGGCGTTTTCTTCAACGAGCTTCTCCGACAAGGCAAGTAGAGTCCATACGCAACACGTATTGATCATAAACTGACTGTATGCCTACGCCCCAGGCATTGCACTGAGCACTAACGACGAGGGAAACATTGATGGTGGTCTTGCCGCGGAACGTGGACTTACCAAGGGCACATATCACGGCACACGTCTGGCTTTGACTGAGATCTACAACATGATTGAGGAAGCGTACGTCGAGCGCGTGTCAAAGGTTTACTCAATGCTAACACCAGTCAAGCGCTACATCTCACTTCCAAGCGAAGGGCTTCGAACTCATTGTACCCACAGTCAGATCCCTCCAGGAGAAACAAGCTACATACAATTGGAGCCAGCCTTCGGTAGATGGATATCCTCCTCATCTAGAGACCATACCATTCGACCAACAAGACGCTCTACATGGCAACATCTTCAACGGACTGATATTCAACCTGCCACACTCATTGTACATTGGCGCCATCGCAAAGGTCCTCTCGTTCGTGATTCCGGATTCGGTTTCCCTGTTTGGAACACCATTCGAGGGACCCACCCTTGCCGACTGCGAGAAGTACAATCGCGAACACAAAAGTTCCAATACTGACATCATGGAGGGCGAGAATATTGGCTTCAAGACTGACTGGTACTCCGATGCACGTTTTGCCCAGCAACACCTCAGTGGCAACAATCCATCGACTATTCAGACTGCCCCAGCAAGTAGAATCCAGGAGTTCATAGACGAGGCGGCCAAGCAAGGCTCAGAAGAGATCCAGAACATACTTTTGGAAGGCAAAGACATCTTCATGCAGGATTATGCCTACTTCAGAGAAGCCACTGGCTTAGGCAACGACGAAGTTTTCCAGAACATCGTCCCAGAACTCGACGGGAAGAGAAATCCAACAGGAAAAGTAGCCCTACGATACGCCTGTGCCCCCATCGTCATATTCCAGCTACACCCTGACGGCCGCCTACACCCACTCGCCATCACCCTCGACTACAAAGGCAATCTCAACAACTCCATCACAATCTTCAACAAGCGCTCCACACCCGACTCCCCAGCCCCCATCGCCGAAAAAGACGACTGGCCTTGGCGCTACGCCAAAACATGCGCTCAAACAGCAGATTGGGCACGCCACGAAATCGCCACCCACCTCGTAGACACGCACCTCATCGAAGAAGCCATCATCGTCGCAACCCAGCGCACCATTCCCGACGGCCACATCATCCAAGAGGTTCTCTCGCCCCACTGGTTCCGCACACTCCCTCTCAACGCCGCGGCTCGCACTACCCTCGTTCCCGCTGTCATCGCACGCATTTCTGGCTTCGGACCTACCATCGACCCAACGACGAGCCGCGCAATGTCTCTTCTACGCTGGAGCTACCACGCCTTCGACTTCCAGGCCAAGTATATCCCCAACGATCTGAAGGCGCGAGGCTTCGACATGGAGTCCGACGTGGGCGATAAGTACCGCAACTACCCGTACGCAACGGACATGCATCTCCTCTGGGGCGTACTCCGCGACTTCGTTACATCCGTGCTGTCAACAACATACAAGACCGACGCCGATATCGCGTCAGATACTCTGATTAAGAACTGGTGCATAGAAATACAAACCGCCGGACAAATACCCACGTTCCCAACCATCACGACGCGCAACCACCTCATCGACGCACTAACAATGTGCATCCACACCGCGTCCCCACAACACACAGCCGTAAACTACCTCCAAGATTACTACTACTCCTTCGTACCCTCCAAGCCCCCAGCGCTCTGCACACCACTACCTACCTCCCTCTCCGCCCTCAATACATACACAGAGTCCCACCTCACCGCCGCGCTCCCTATCGGCACCGACGCCGCGCAGTGGAAAGATTGGTTGCTAGCCGCACAGTTACCAGAGCTATTGAGTTATAAAGTCGAGAACAAGTACAGTCTGATCACGTATGCGAAAAGTCTGTATAATGTGAATAAGAAGCGTACTGCGTTTGAGAACAGGGGGTTTGAGTACGGGAAGGTCAAAGAGGCGGCGGCTACGCTGTATAGTCGGTTGAAGGTTTTGGATGGCGTGTTTGAGAAGGTTAGTGAGGGACAGACGGAGGGGAGTGTGGAGTACTTGGTGCTGAAGCCGGAAGTTACGGCTGTGTCGATTCTGATTTAGGGGAAGGAATGGGGGAGCGTAAAGGTTGGTAATTTTGGACGTGGTGACCGGGTTCTTCTTGGTTGGAACGTGAGAGGCTATTCACCAGTAAACCTTCTGTAGAGGAAACTGAGGTTGATTCAGGAGCGAAAGCGCTGCAGGATAGGCCTGCAGGAGCGCCCACTATATATATGGGCTGCAGGGCGCTTGGCACGTGATATCCAGGTCGCCACACCTTCATGGTTGCCAAGTGCATGTGCCACTTTTACTAGTCAAACATTGCATGCCCAGTAGTATATGGCCAAGGAGATTGCATAACAAACGTGGAGCAAAGCGAGGATCACTGCCAACCTCTGACCAGGCTGTTTCGTTTTTTATATGACAATCATCTGTTACATGCTGCACATGAATCTATCGCTGCGGTACAAAGAAAGGAAAACACCAATGTGTACAGTCTGAGTTCTATTGCGCGTTGTAGATCATATTTTGCGCACTGAGCCGATGCCTTGATACTACATAGGCTGCTACTCACGTAGAAGATTTTTGCAGTGTTCCCACACCGGGGGAAATGAAAGGAAACAGTGAGAAGGGACCACTCCAAGCCGTTTCTTTGGCTCAGCTGGATGGCCCTTGTGAGAGACGAATGCAGGAAGTGGTATCGGTAACGCCTGAGAAGAACACGCCGACCCCTGGAATCAAGCCTCGCGGGCGATAGAGCCTTCATGACGTATCATTCGTGTTTTGTTTCGTAGTAGAGTGTGGTCGTTGAGGCCGAGTCGTGACGAGCCGCGACTGTAATTCGACTCGGCTTGAGATGCAAGATGCAAGCGCCCAGTATCCAAACTAGATATTTGCTGTCATCCGAATGAGTTTTTTGTGCGGGCTGGTTGTGGTTTTTGTGAGAAAACGGAGATGAAGTAAGTGACATGTGACACGCATGTCCCAATCGAATCCTAGTGCCTGCTACTGGAATCGTTGGGTACAGCGTGGGTGCCGAGTTAGAAGATGAATTCAGCTGCAGTACGTGAGCATTGTGAAATCATGAGCTTCTACCACTCAAATTCACCCGTTGCTTTGTGGAAGAGATATCTATATCGCGTCAGTGTCATGCAATGATGTTGACTTGTTCGCCTTAACTTACTCCTTCTTGTTCGTGGTCAGGATGCCGTCCTTGAGGACGCACTTCCACTTGTTCTTGACCCGCTGGACCTTGTCGTAGGTGCAGAGCATGTAATCGATCATGTCGTCGTCACTACCGTCGCCATCGTTAAGATCATCCTCTGGATCGTCAAGGTCTGAGTTGATCGCGTCGTCTGGGTCCTCCTCCTTCACATCGTCATCACCATCGAAACGGGCAGGGCCTGGTGTGCTTGACGAGGCCTCTGCATCTTCCTCTTGGAGGACCATCATAGCTGCCTTGCGCTTCTTGCCCTTCGGCATCGAGTTAAGCGGTACCATCAGGCCACTGTCCTGGCGCATAGACATGGCGTCGACGCGAGCGCGCATGAATTGATCAGCGGCAAGACGTCCAGCTTCATCTTCGAGCGCTGCTGCTCGTGCAGCCTTGAGCGCGTTCCAGTCGGCCATTGCGTCGCCAGAGCCATCCGTCTGCGAGTTGTAGACATGTCCTTGGGGTGGGCGTTGCTGCTGCTGTGGTGGCTGCTGGGGCATGCGTTGCGGATGAGGCGCCATCATACGTTGCTGCTGGTTGCCGCCCTGCATGGGCATCTGAGGCTGCTGGCCCGGTTGCATATGGTTCTGGTAGCCCATGGAAGGATTCTGCTGGGATACACGCTGCTGCACAAGAGCTGCGGCGCGAGCCGAGGCCATGTTGGAGTTCTGATCATATGAGGTGTATTGGCCACCATTGATGGTCTGTGCTTGCGGGTAGCTCGATAACGGCTGCTGGTAACCTCCTTCAGCTTTGATTGGCACATTGGGGAAGTTGAGCGACTCTTGGGGCATGGGAACAGGTGCATGCTCGGTGTCTACCTTGACGTTGGACGGCACAACGTTAGGCTGCCGCGTTGGCTCGGGCTGCGGATCCCATGGGAACGATGCGACCTTGAGGGCAGACAGCTTCTCTTGCCATCCCTGGTAATACGTTAGCGAAACTGGTGTGCCATATGCGAGACAGTTATGAGAGCAGGCAGAAAGTCACATGACATGACTTGGCGGGGGTTGCGCAGCTCGCGGCGGGTATAAGAATGTGCCAAATACCAGCCGCCCCCGACTGCAAAACAGCGCGCGACTCAGCCCCACTTTCGGCCGCCCTCACCCACCAAGCCAGGCTGCACCGCGCCAGCGTCAAATGCAGCGACAGCGACGACGAGGGAATGCTGAGTAAAGGAAACAGAAGACATAAAAGAGGGCTGACGATAGGAGGCGGCTTTGTGGTGCTGCGATGACGAAGGGAAGGCACGATGGCTTTGCTCATGCCAGGCAGTCACTTACCTGCTTCATCTCCTCCAGCGTCGACGCATCCACGCCAAACTCCTCAAAGTCATTGGAAGACGCTGCGATCACCTTGTCGATGATCTGCGAATAGACGCTGCCCTGGTGCTTGCTGTCAGCGGACGCGCCTTCCTCGTGAACGCTTGTATGCGCTTGGGAATACCGACCACGACGTTGTTCGACATGGCGACTGTCGCCCAGCTCTTGCTGCTATCTAGGGTATGGGCTCAACGTTCGCGGGCACGGTGCAGAGGCGTGCGACAGTCGCTCGCGTGCTCAGGGTGGATATAGACGGCACGGCCAGGCAGGCGATGGCGAGCGCTTGGGGCTCTGGAAATAAATGCGCGCGCGCTCTCGAGAAAGCTTCTGCGCCTGTGGCAATAGATTACGGATACGGGCGCTGCAGACGGCGGGTCTTGTACGACGAGTGTGGGTGCCCCTCAACTTGTGGGTGTTGGGTGCACTGGTGGTGTTGCGGCAATGGTCCAAGCCGACTGGAAGTTGTTTGACTCCGCAGCCGATGCACCATTCACGCTAGCTTACGTGATCACAAACCAAAGTTACGCTCTCACCTCATGCACTCAGTTTGCACTATCATTCTCAAAGAGACTCTATCATTGTATTCTGTGCATTAAATAATTACGTGATACATCTCGCTCGTAAAGTCGTGGTTTTGCAACTGTGCAGTGCCGTAACCTCTAAACGCCTTTGTTCCTCACCAGCTGCGCCGTTCCTGGCAGTAGACGCCCAAAGCAATCGTACTGACAAGCACCAATGTCAATAAGCTGATACAAGCGCCTTCTGCACAGCGAGATCCACGTCCCGTCTCCGGAACCCAGGTGCGCGGCCTAGACAAACTCCATGTTTGATGATTTCTGTGAAGCCGTCAGCAAGCTGCATGAGCAACGAAGTGAAGCCAGGACGGTGATTGCTAAGCCTACTGCGAAGGTGGACATGCGTGACTGTTACTTTGTGAGGGGACGACATTACTTACCATCAACAAGCCTATTGACCTCCAGCCACGCCACCTTCTTCCTCTTCTGCTTCACCACCGGCAACATCGTGTCGAGACCCAAATCCATATCAGCACCAAACGAATTGTCCGCTGCAGTCGGGAAGCCGTAGTCGAAGCCTGGCGCGAGATCGAGACCCAGAGTCTGATCAAACGACATGTCGATGTTCGCAAACTTGGAGAAGTCGTGCTGGTTGTTAGAGAATGCAGGGCCACTGTTGAAGTCCATATCAAGCCCGAACGGCGCTTCAGGAAGATTGTATGCGTTTGTCGGCGGCGTAATAGACGCTGAACCAATTAGCCAAAAGTCTCACATATACCCTCAAGACCACATACCATCATTCGTCGCCGACGAACCCGACGAATCACTACTCAACCCCGGACTCTCCCCCTCTCCCTCATCCTCATCCTCAACCAAACACTCCGCAAACGAGCTCCCCCCCTCAACCCTACACCCCCACCTCTCCTCCAAATACCCCTGCACATCCCACGCATCAAACCACTCCCCCTCAAACACCCCCAAATCAACACCATCCAGATCCTCCCAGCGCCTATCCGCTACATTCTCCATGCGCGCCACAGGCCCAATCTGGCGTATCGTCCAGTTATTCTTGTGCGCGCTGGCGTCGCGGCGGGGGTAGTGCGTGCCTGCGCCGCCGAGGTGGATGAAGGGCGTTTCCGAGAAGTCGAGGTCTTCGTGGATGCTGCGGGCGAGCATCGCTTTGAAGCGGGTGCGGAGTTGGTCGAGGGTGAGGTAGGGGAGGGAGAGCTTGAAGACGTAGTTTAGGGCGGAGGGGCTGGGCTGTTAGATTGTTTGGTGAGGGGGAGTGCGGGATGGGTTGAGTCGCTTACCGTACGTTGGCTGTGCTGAGGAGGTGGAAGCCTGTTTCTAGGGCTGCGCGGGTTAAGCGGCGTGCGAAGTTGGTTTCGTCGTGGCTGTAGGTGAAGACGGGGGGGAGGGTCTTGGTCATAGTCAAAGGAGGTAATTGAAGTGGTGGTGTAGCGTGCCTAGTCATCGGCGGAGACACTTCAGGGGTTGGTATGTTAACAGAGTATATGTGAGGATTCGTTGCGGCGTACGGGTTCTGGTGGTTGAGCATGTTGACCATGCCAAAGGGTAGTGGTGGCGGCGGAGGAGGCGATGCGTTCGAGGACGCATTACGCGATTGATCGAAAATCTCTCCGACGCTGAACTGGCGTCGAGGGAGGAGGCTAGTGCTGAAGTGGCTGTCGTGTAAGTTGTTAAAGAAGTCGACTGGTTGCGTTTCGATGGGTATGGGAGGTGAAACACTTGGCTTTTCGGATCTGTTAGGCATGGCTGTGTAGCCCCAACCTATATTCAGATCCGGAGAGGGCCTACGTGACAGTCAGTGCTGCGTATAGCTTCATGTGTACGTTTGACATGGACCTACGATGCAGCTTTCGCCTTCTGCGGGCGAGGAACCTCGCCATCCAGTCCTTCAGCATCATCGTAATTACTAGCCTCAAGCTCACTCGCCGTCTTCGCCAGGCTTGCAAACGTCTCCGTAGCATGCTTGAGCTCCCGTGCCAGGGCAGGATTCAGCTGCAACAGACCTGACTTGATCGTCGCATCATTGAACCGCAAGAACGTCTTGTTCATCTGTTCAATGACCGAGTGCTGCTGCGTGCTCTGCTGCTTTAGAGAGGAGATGGTCGTCTCCTTTCGTTGTCGATATGCCCGCTGAGCGAGCCGTATCTGAGTCCTTCGCCGCTACATAAAGTCAGCCTGGATGTATAATAAGCCAATTTGGCCTCGCAGACCATCATCGAAACTATCTTTGACAACATCCGGGATACACTTACATCTGCAGCAGTAGCATCTTGCGTATCAACCCTCGGCCGCCCTCTCGCTTTCTTGCTCTCCTTCGCACCATTTCCCTCAACACTACCCCTCGACCTCTTCCTCGACGCCGTACCCTGACCTTCAGACTCCGAACTCGTCATGCTGTTGCGTCTCTCAGTGTGTAAAAGTAATTCCAACCAATAGCAGCCAGCCTCGCAGGTCGTCTCCACCGGGACACTCGGCTACCTCCAACAACGTGCGTCCAGCCCCACAGAACGTCGGATACCAGTAACAATACGTAGAATTATAAGTAATAAGTAATCCCAAGATCGAAAGCAGTCGTAAAAGAATGTGAGTATAGGTAGTGCCGTGCAGCCAAGATCAAAAAAGAAACGCCGCGTCCACACGACTAAATAAAAGCAACTCTGACCAGACCAGACCCTTCGACATGCAAGCCCAGCTCAGCTAGACTAAAGCGCGGGAAGCAGGGACCGTTACGACAAGCACGCATGCCCCCGCAACGAACGCACGCAAGCTGACAAAGCAAGTGCCGAGTTGTCGGATGCAACTCACGCCATCATGCTTGTGGTTTGTGGTGCTGAGATAGCAAAAGAGCTTTAAGATTGGACAGCAGTGACGAAGACTTGAAAGGAAGCAAGAAATTTCAAAGGTTGAGGTTTGGTTGTTTGAGTCGTGGGCATATGGACCATTGCGTACGTATTGAGGTGGAAGCGGAGCAACTCCATTTCGCAGCACTCGGATCGATCACTAAACATTAAAACGCCGCCTCGGCCGCCAAGTCAGAACGTCACGTGATGCCTTTGAATGATGATTGCAAGAGTAAGCTACCAAAAGCAGCATACTGACGACCCCTCATGCAACGGCCGCTGCACAATTCCACCATATTAGCTAATTTACCGTCGTGATGACTTCGCAAGCACAAATGCATTGGGTAGTCGTAGGGCTAGCCAAGCTACTAAATTAAGCCAGCGATCAGGTACAAAACGACCCACAAAGTACACTAACTGCGCGGCCCGAAAAGCCCTGCGATGCATCATGCCTGCTGAGGCCCATCTCTAAGCGCGGGAAGTATGCCAAGCCATGTCTCTGGTGACGCATCGTTCGATGTGTCATCCGCTGTAGCGGCCGATACATTAGCTTGCCTGCTCCCGTCTGCTTCATTGCCTCTACTGCCACTCGAACGGACCGCTGGATGGTCGTGCTGGGTATCTCTACCGGTTGAAACTTCTTGTTGGCCTTCGCTACTATCACGCCGTCGCTCTTGCTCAGCATCGCTCAGCAATGTGGGCTGATCATCTGCATCGTCGCCCTCCTTGGAGCCTGGATCGTCCCCGGTATGGACCGTAGCATTTCCGCCATCTCCTCTCGTAGCAGCCTGCTCGTCAACGCGTTTCTGACCGCGCTCCTCGTCCTTGATCCACTTCTCGAGTTGCTCCTCGGTGGGCTTGAAATGGCACCATACTTCGTCCGAGGTGGTGTATCCGGTGCCCATTCCGCCTTGAAAGTTCCGTTTGAATTTGCGTTGTATACCAGCACCCATTCGCCTTTTGAACTCATGGTCGACTCTTAGCTTTGCAGCTATGAATTCGTCGTCGGGGCGATGGTCGTCGGGAATGTCTTCTATGATTTCGGTGTGCAGTATCGACTCGTCAGTCATGCAGCGATCGATGATAGCCTTGCCACTGCCAGAGGAAGGAATAACGAGGCGCAGGAATTCAAGACTTGTACTAAAATTCGTCAGATATTGAAAGAAAGAAGCGGCATTGGAGTGGCATACGATATGTTGAGGTCGATTGCTCGGTGGGGATGGACTGTGGCCTTCAAGAAGAAAGAGGACACATGTCTGTACAAGACCGAGAAGTCGGATTGCGAGATGTGCACTGAGCCACGCACAGTGACAAGATAAGCTGGCGAGCCATGCTCGCTCGCTTCCCGCATGAGCGATTGAATAGCATCGAAGTTGGATTGCCAATACATGAAGGCTTCAGAGTTGATACCGAGTATTGGCACATTTATTCGATGCTTTGGATCTTCCACTGGAGGCTTTATCGGTGCACTAACAGTCGTCAGCCCGATGAACCCAGTCAAGGTCCTTGTGCTTACCCCCAAATGTCGTAGATTATACCAGCTTGTACGTTCGTAAAGCGATCGGTGTTCCGCAGTACCTCGACAACAGTTGCAGCACCGAACGAGTGGCCTGCCATAGTCATCTTGTTGACATGGAACCGATTTTTCCACTGTGCCCAGACAACGCCGTCCAGCCCTTTGGAAGTTCCGCCGACGTAACCAGCTCCACGCAAATTCTGCCGAGCGATGTCCTCGCCTTCACCAGCACATATCTTCTTCAGTACACGGTATGCTTCCTCTAGCTCGCAAAGACGCAGCTCGATTTGCGCATCGCGGAGTTCTCGATCGACGCCGTTCTCGTTGTGGGGCGATGTGTCCATGGGGTTGTTCTTGGGAAATATGTAGTCCTGCGGCGGTCAAAGGATGGTCTCGAGTTGGGAGATCCGAAAGACTTACGACTTTGTGGTACCCTTTCTTCAAGTCCTCTTCAGTGTGATCCAGGTGCTTCCACTTCTCGCTCTCCGCCTCGCATGCAGGATCACCTTCGCAGTCCTCTGCGCCTGCCTTGGCACCTCCATGTCTGTCCTGGCCCCCTCTGGTCCGCTTGTTGTGATTGATGAACGTTCGGGGCCCGCTCCCATCTCTATGCTCCACAGCACAGACGACGAATCCGTAGCTTGCGAACTCGGTACAAAGACTGCTGTATGCGGTTCTTTGGCCTCCTAGACCGTGGCTAAACATTAGGAGGGGAAAGGTTGGATCCCTGTTTACGCCTTCAGGAGGCGAACCCTGCATGTTCTTCACCTTGTAGCCGCGCTTCTTTGAGTTGCCCTCTGGAGGCCAGTGTGTCGCCGGCGGACTGTTGCGATAGGCACGGATTTTCGTAAGCATGGTACTTGCTCCAAAAATACCAATGCTTAGCCATTCATTTACAGAAGAGAATCTCGCATAGCCCTTCGCAGTCTCAATACGTGGTCGAGGCAGCCATGTCTCTCGGCTCCATTTCTTCTCCCCGCCCGGCGCCGGCCCTGACCCACTGCCAAATGCTGCAGGATAGTACAAAGTGAAGAGCACTGTCTCAAGCTGCAGTATGTGCCGCCCGTTCCTCTTGATGTGAGATATCGGCCGTGGGTCCTCGACTGGCACTTCGATCTCCATGCTTCCTACAGAGTATGGGCCTGAGGCAGGAGGCAATGACGCGTTCGGGAACGGTAGGTGATCGCGAAGAGACGCCGGCGGTCGAGATCGAGGCTTCCTTGCGCGAGGGACCTTTCCAGTCGTGCTTTTGCCGATGCTGCTCTGGCGACGATGGACATCGTGATCGTGATCGGTTCCTGTGATGCGCGTGGTCTGGCGGCTAATGAAAGACATGTTGACGTTTAGAAAGTGCGAAAGCGTGGGTTAATGGCGTAGAATTGAATGTATGTACAAAGCTTCAGAACACGGTGCAGGGGTACGCACGCGCGCGCGCTCAGGGCAAAAAGCGCTTGAGGGAGGAAAGTGCAAAAACGGTGTGGAGATGAGCAGAACGCCGCGCCATGCTCGCAACACTCAGGCGTCCCGCGGAAGTAGTCGTTGCATGATGAGGCAGTGTGAGTGCGGGTGTTTCGAAGACGCGATGTTGACCAACGTTTTCAGGGTCACGAATATGATGTCATCCTCACGAAACCACAGTCACGGAAGGAACAACTCAGTACATATGTAGTGCCATAGAACCTTGTGAAAACACATGCAGGAAGCCAAATCATCGAAACAAGCAAGCGGCATGTATATGGCAAGGATTGAAGTATCCTGTTCTTCAACCATCAATAGATCTAAAGGATGACACAACATTTGGTTCATTTGGTCCATTTCGTCGACTGACAGAGAGCGATTCCCCCCTGGCGTTCCAGGTAGCTGATACTGTGGTTTCTTCTTTCCAAAAAAGTCCTCATGTTGTCCCCTTCATGGAACGCACGTCGGTGTAGAAGACACGCTCCTCTTCGTGGCCACTCGTCTAGCTCATGCTTTGAGTTGCGCATATATCCACTCCGACAAGACTGTTCAAAATGCCATGCTGCCCGGATCTCCAAACTCTGATCGCATGAGCGACCTTAGTCCCGATGTGACCTTCGGCCGTCATCTCCCAACGAGGATATGTGTTTCGTTGCTCAGGATTCTCATGACTCTCAAGTCGCACCCTGCGCCATCCCAAACTCCGACTTAACCTCACTCGTACTCTGCACATGACTCTTCAGCGCCGCCCACCGATCCTGAACCGCCCCGCCCTGCGTACTCCTCGCCAACTGCGCCAGATTCATATTAAACCTCTCCTTCTCCAGCTTCTCCAGCTTGTCCTTCCTCTTCATAGCGCCC
>Ga0265780_10003476_pt1 | contig 20699 bp, 27 predicted proteins | sample P1T30metagenome_FD_192432 | JGI IMG/M metagenome (GOLD analysis project Ga0265780, IMG submission 192432) | Plant litter microbial communities from East Loma Ridge, Irvine, California - P1 T30 | ecosystem: Environmental > Terrestrial > Plant litter > Unclassified | place: USA: California...
CAAAGTATGTACGGCACGTCTAATAGCTGCGCAGGGAGAAAGCTAAATAATCTCAGCCCTCTTCGAGTTCCCGGCTCTGCTGCGTACCAATTTTCCGCGACTGCACGAGATGCCAATTCGCACCATTATATCCCAAGCGCACAAAAGTCGTTCGCGCATACCTCTTGAACTGCGGTGTCTCCGTCAATTCATTCCTCGGATCAGTGCACTTAAGCACCGCCAGCGCAGACGACTTCCACGATGGCACGCCCTTTCCACATGCCACTGTCGTGAAGAACAGGGCAGTCATTGTAATGTACAGCAGGATAGGCATAATCAGCCAAACGAGTGAGACCTCAATCACGAGCTCTGATATCCAATGCATGCCGTACAGCATCTCGCCATGCCTTACATCTCGCATCGTCGCACTCAGGCTCGCTGCGATGTTGCGGACTCTATAATCTAGAGCGTTGAAACCAGTAGTTTGGGGTGTGCATGTCAAAGGCGCCCAAGTATGCCTCGGGTCTACACGCAAGTCGTTGAGAAGGACCTTGGCCCAGCGTGAAGAGTTGGCTTGGGATGCGACAACTTCCTCAGAGTCGGTCAATCTTTCCGCTTGGAAGTTGAAAGCTGCGTAGATGGCGGCTCCCATGTCGTACATCAACTTGTGGCCGATGCAGTACTCTTCGTCGTGATCGTCGCGCGCACAGTACTTTATGGTGTTGTCGTGTGATACATGTCGTGTCCATCTGGTGGTGTTCGCTGTGCTCAGTATAGTGCTTTTCATTCCGGTGACCGAACGGCTGGATTCGAACGTTTGTAGACATGGCCAAAGCGTCGCTTTGGAAGCGGTCCAAAATTGCGGTGTCGCGGTGTCCTTGAATGCTAGTCTCTGCTGGTCCCACCCTCTGTTCTCTCCGCCATCCTGGCTTGGATCCAGGCACGGCTGGTACACAGCAATGTAGGCATCGGCGATACGTAGCGCTTCGTCGACTGAGTTACTTGTATGCATTGGTGCTGAGCTTACAACCTCTTCCATTCTGCGCGTGGGTAAGTAGATCTTGCTATGCATGGTAGTTTCCTTCTGGAGTTCGAGTCCGGATCCTGGATACGGCATCGTCGGTGGTAATGAGGGATCTGCATTCGGCTCTAAGCTCGAAGTGATATCTTCAACAGACGAGCATATTGACAACATGGTGTAAGGCTCCCAGGTATTTCGAGTGGCACCCATTTGACCTTTGCCAAAAACCGCTTCGGGATCGAAGCGGGTGATGATCCCATTAACAACGTCTATGCTTTCCGGGAACTCAGGATCGTACGATTCAACTGTGTTCAAAGCATACGTCGCGCTTCTTGAACGGTACAAATGTCCAACGCTTGGCAGTGGCCCGGTTTCTTTTGTGTTGACGGCTACGGACTGCTGGACGAAGGTTGGAAATGCAAGCATCAAGATGGTGCTCAAGGCTCCAACTGTAGCCAGGTGTGGCCTAAATTTGAGATGCCAGAGAAGACGAAGTGATCCATCCGGTCCACGACTAGCAAGATCGAAGCGATCAATGTCAACTGCTTCGCGCTCGGTCGTGAGCCAACTCCATTTCGCCTGGCCAATGGAAGCTGCTGTGGCGACCAGCAGTGATGACTGCGAAACCTGGGCGAGAGCCGCGATCAAAGACGTGATCTGCACACTAGAGTTCCAATGACTTTGAGGTCTGCCACTAAAGTATGCAAGGAGTGCGATGATCGCAAAAAAACCAAGAGATCCGACCAGCCACGTGAACAGCTCCCAGCGCCATGTCGTAAACAGTTGGCGCATGAAAACACGGCATTGTGAACGCCAGGAGCGATTTGCCCAGGGCGCGAAGATGTGCGCTGGACTGGACGATTGGAATGCGCTGGTCTCAGTTGTGGGTGTCGAAAATGTCGATGAATCAGTGTCTGAGCGATAAAGCTTCTGGTCGGGTGTCCAAGATGGCGCCGAGGTGTCTACCAAAGTTCGCGGGCATCGTTCCTCAACCGTGACGATGCATGTGCCTTTCAATTTCGAGGCAGCATCTGTTGCCATTGAGTCGGTGAAAGCTCCATGAAGGTAGATTTTTCAGATGGTTATCGGTGCATTTGATGCTACCGGCTAATATGGTGATAGTGTGGCGCAGTGCATGAGGGGATGTAGTCCGCTGCAGGTACTTGGATTAGTACAGCATGGTTGGTTGTGCGTACTGTTGTACCTTAGTTGTAAGAGGTAGCGAAACTGCTCGCTGATCGCAGCCTGATTGTAATGTCGTGGGACTATGAAGTTCGTGGCTTTGCCTGCGCAACTGGTGGTGGAAACATCGAGAAACGCATTATGCGGAGCAATCCTTCGCATGTCGACGATAGTTTAGGTTGTGAGAACGACGTACGCCCCTAAAGTGGCATTCTTTGTACGCGTTTTCAGAAGAGGCGAGGCGATGGAGATGCGAATTAGGGGAAGAGAGAGGGAGAAAACGAGATGCGAGTTGTTCCTCGAAAAGTTGCCTCGGCACAAAAATGGAAGCAATCAACACCACCACTCTTCTCAGATGACCACCCAACTCGTAATTCACCTTACACGTTGATTGTCTGCTCGTTCCCATCTACCTGAACCTTGTACGCAACGTTTCGCCCATCTCTTTCCCCACTCCCCATATCTGCAGCCGCGACCACCCCAACCCATACTCACGGCGAGCTCCTCACTTCACAATCAAGCATCCCATCCCCAAGCCGTTGCTGATCCACACATCCCGAAACACTCGTCTCTTGTCCAGCACGAACATTCCGCCTCCTCATCTTGCGCCGATGCCGAAGATTCTCAATATCGCCGACCAACAACAACGCCTTGCTACCGCCCACTCGGAGCTCCTGAAGCGTGAAACTGTCCGAGCGATGTCTTCTGCGTGCGTGTGTACGGTTCTGAAAAGATGAATTTAGAGAGTCACCAAGAGGACGTCGTGGCGTTGCGGGTGCGTATTGATCTGACATCTGGATATCCGTCGAAATAGCAGTCTGAAGGAGTTCGGGGCACGGGCGAGGTGTGCGTCCTGGATCTCTAGTGGCCTCCTGCGTTGAGCTATGGAGCGTTTTTCCATTCAATCCGGTGCGTTGCATCTGCTGCTCTAGGGTTTCCATGTCCTTGTCTGGCCGGAGCGCATGTGATGGAGATGGCGCCGCCGCTCTTCTGGTTCGAGAGCGACGATTCCCCAGTGGTATTGCGTTTGCGCCAGAAGCCAGCCTTAGCATAGAAAGCATTGGTCTTGGGGCAGCGGGTCGTGTGTGCCTGATCTGCTCGCCTGATGCGGCAGGCTTCTGCTCTTCGCGCACAGTGGAGAGGCTATTTGTTGTTCTTACAGAGCCCGGTGCATGTTTGCTGTGAATCATGGCCTTGGGCAGAAAGGGGTCGTAAGAAGATTCGAACAATGCGAAAGGGCTGGCGGTTACGTGGTTCCGGTGGGAGACGTGCTAGGCGGTGGTAAGAGGGAGGTATGCGTCAGACTGGTTTCTGCGGATTGCCGTGCGCAGACTGACTGTTGTGGCAGCTTCCATTGTCCAAACAGGTAAGAGAGAAGGAGCAAGCATGTAAGAAACTCCGGGAAGGCATTGCTAGTACGTGTGTTCAACGCGCAAACTTGGCACAACAAGCGACAAAAGTCTATAAGTTTCAAATTCTCATGTCTGCTCGCATTAAATCACACGCTTTATATCTGCTCCCATCAATCCTTCTGAAAGCTAATCCCATCTACCGTCGACCCATGTCTTCCTGGCACTGCGGCCTTCTTATACCCATATACACAATCAAAGCACACAATGAAAAGATCGTCTCGTGTTAGTCTCGCCTGAAAGACCAACATTTCCTACCCCTGCGCCCTCACAGTCATCTCTTTCCTTCTCGCATTCCTTCCGATCATGCCCTAAGCTCCTCCCGCGAGGAACCTCTTCACGCTCGCCTTCCCAAGCTTCGGCGACGAGCTCCTGCGCCTGACGGCAGCTTGGGGGACCGCGTAGCCACCTGGAACCGTGATATACAGGAGACCCTTCACGTCCTCCTTGTTGGTGAAGATTAGAGTCTCAGGAGGCTTGGTGGTCTTGCGCTTCTTGGATGAGCTCTCGTCTGAAGAGCCTTCATCGTCCTCGCTACCACTCGACTTTCGCTTGTTGGAAGTCTTCTTTGGGCTTGCCTCGTCGTCTTTCTCAGATGTAGACAGTTGGGTCGCTTCAGACTCTTGCTGGGGTGCGACCTCCGTGACTGGCTTCTGCGACTCCTGCGTCGGGCTTGCCAGGCCATCCTCAGATGAGGGCGCATCAGCCACCTCCGAGCCTGAGTGAGGTGCGACCTCGGTGTTCGTCTTCTTCGATTTCTGGGGCTGCTGTGTCTCCATCACGGTCTCGGTACCAAGGGAAGATTCCGGCTCAAGAGAATCAACCTTGGCTTTCGCGTCTTTCTCATCCGTTGTAGCTAGAGAGACGGAACGGCGCGATCCACTGTTCTTCTTCGATCGAGCAGCGGGCTTCACCTTTGGTGAGGCCCTCCTCTTCGTGTTCGATTCCTCATCTTCGAAGCCATCGTGAGGGCTGTATCGCTTCTTCTGAGGCCAATCGCGCTCAGACTGCATTACAGAGAGCGTCCGCTGGTATATCTGCTGCTCCTTAGAACCGGACAGCATGCATGCTATAGCATGACCGACGGGATCTGCTTCGGGATCGTTGTCGTCAGTCGATGCACTGCTATGACTGTCTTTGCTCTTGGTATCCGCGCTGCTCGTCTCAGACCGTTTTCGTGTTTGTGACGAAGCTTGGTGACGAGATGTCTTCTCTTCGGCTTCGAGCCGCTCGTTGAACCTTCGCGCGGCCCTGCTCGCCAGCTGCGATGCAATCTCATGCGACAGCGAGCGAGGGTCCCAGTTTCGCTCGCGAGAGATATTGAGCTGAAGTTCTTGTGCCTTCTCAAGAAGTTCGTTGACACCGAGAGACCTCATCTCGTCTTGCCTGCTGAAGTACTCTTTGTCGTTGACCATCATGATGTCAACTAGATACTCAAGGTCCTCCCGCTCGTATTCGAACATGCGTCGATCAGCTTCCTTCAGCAGGCGCTTTGTACCCCTTGAAGAATACGCGTAACGGTCGTGCAGACGATTGTTGTCCAATGTGGGTAGCCGATAGGTGTCGGCTTGGGCCCGACGTGGAGCGGGTGTCTTCTCAGGAGCGGTCTTGCGGTCCTCCTTACAATTCCGAGCGACTATCGCTTCAGTAGAGTAGTAAGAATTCTCCTTTTGAGGTTCCTTGTTCGCAGGTGCTTTGTTCTGACGACCACCGATCGGTCCACCCGAAGCTGGACCTTTTCCGGTTGGGTGTCGGTACGTCTCACCGTTCGCAGAGCTCTGAACCAACGGGCGAGCAGGGGAGCGACGAGCAGCCTCATCTGATAGTAAGCCGGCGCGGCGACCATCTGATGGCTTCGAATTGGTGGTGGAGGAGTTGGTGTGAACAGGGGCTGATGACACAGCTTGACGATGACCACCCGGTGGAGGAGTGAATCGACTCGTTTTTGGCTGCGGTGTGAGTGCTGGGCGCTGTGAGTATGTGGTGTGAAACGCGGCCTTGGAGGCAGCCATGGAGGAGACGGCACGAGCTGCCTTGTTGGGCGCGACATGATTGGTTGTGCTGGAGAGTGTCGTCGCAGGTGCAGCAGCGGCAGGGGCAGTAATGGGCCCCCTAGCATCCTCCAGGACACTCGCGAAGAGACTCGCTGGCACCTTGGGCTTGGGTGCAAGTGTTGTCGTCGGCTTGCGAACCTTCGCCGTGGGCTTTGCGGCCGGGCGGGTAGAGCGGTAGCGTGACGAGAAAACGAAAGTCCGCGGGGGGGATCATTCTATCAGGTGCGGCGCGCGCGCGGTGAACGCGTGACGTCGACAGCCAGACTAATGCGAGGAGTGAATAAGACCAAAGGGGACAAACGGTCGTGGGAGGAAAATCACGACATACAACACCATGGATGGAGCATGCTGGGGTATCATGTGCTGGTATTGAACACTACGACCCTAACAACGCTGCAGCCCTGGGTATACGCTATCACGAACCATTGAAAATGACGCCCTCAACACCGGAAAGAAAACCCACTATGCGCTGAAGAACGAGGTACCCAGCGAGTATCAAAATTCAGAGGCCAAACTTCCCGATCTCAGGTCAGTACCACATCAGTACTCCGTTCTTGCGCACGAGGATGACCTTTTCGCCCTCCAGAAGGGAAATCCTCTCTTCCTCTTCCTTATCGACCAGTCTGGCCTCGCAAGCGAGCTCGAGGCGCAGCTTCCAGTCGCTGTACCGATTCGGCTCGTTGGGACCAAGAATACCTTGGATCCGGGCCTCATGCTGCAGCCGGAGGGAGGTCATCTTGTTCCATTGTCTGCAGGAGGCCTTTACGCTGCCCGAGTGGTAGTAGATCTTCTCGGCGAGCTTTGCCTCAAGGGTATCTGTGTGGGTTCCCATGATGGCCTTGACATCGCGATCCAGTTCGTCCTGGTCGCCCCATCGGAGGTAAATATTGCAGAGAGCCTTGAAGGATTTTGATTGGAGGGAAGTGACCAGTGGGCAAGATATCTTGTTGGTTGTGCTTGATTGGTCTTTGTGGTTGTGGAGTACAATTGTGTGGTGGTGAATGGTGATGAAAGTGTGAGTTGAGTGAAGAGATGAAGAAAAGCAGAAAAGAAGAAGAAGAGGGGATGAGATATATAGTCTCGGTGAGAAACGGAGAGAAGGCAGCAGCGATAAGGAGTTTGGCCTGGACTTGCAAAAAGAGACATAACTCAACTTTGGTTCGGGAGGAAAATTCCTCATGCTGCATGCGATGAGCTCTTCCGATGAGACTTCTGGGCGGCACTACCAGGTGTACCGTCTGCGAATGTAGCCAGGACCCATAGAAGCAGGCAGAAACATGGCTGTGGCCATCGATTGGGCGGGGTACGGTATACTGCGATGATGATCGTCAAGACAGTGATGCAGATCCATCCAGGGCCCATCAAAGCAAGAAAATGTTCCACTCGTGTCCATCAACAGACCATGCTGCTGTTGATCAGAATACTGTGCGAATCTATCCAAGACCCATCAAAGTAGAAAGTACCTCAGGTCCGTTCTTCGAGGCTGGTAGTGCCTTTAATACTGGGCGTCGTAGAATCGTGAGCCCGTCCAGGGACCAACAAAGCAGGGACAGAGCCACCCGTGTTCTTCGGTAAACTAGGTTGCCAGTAATTTGCAATACCGGCGACCGGAACGATATGCAAATCCATCCAGCATCGACTAAGGTAGGAACCGCTACGCCTGTTTTCCTCAAGGGGTCAGGGTGCTACGTACTCTACGGACCTGGTTGTCAAACTGGTGTATGAATACATCCAGGACCTATCAAAACAAGGGGAAGCACCACCAGGTTCCTCGATGAGCCAGTGCGCCGATACTGCTTGTCGAAACACGATGCGAATCCAGCCAGGATACATGGGCGCAGGGAAGAACACACCCGGGTTCTTCGACGCTATCCCGCTGCGCATGCAAAGGCTCTCGTCGCCAGCTTCGAGATTCAGTGTGTGCTGAAGTTCGACGCTATGACCCCGAGCTCCTCCATTGGTGAATCCGTGGTGGGTCCGGTCCTAGATCGCCGCGGAAACCCCTCTCATGGTTGAGCATGCAAAAGTCGACGAAATTCATCTTCGGTACATCAGCAACCTAGCTCAATAGCATCGTATGTACCGATACAAGTGTACCGAGTACTCACGCTATTTTCATCCGTGGCAAGGAAGGGAACGGAACCAGACGAAATGTGCTTTTGACGATAGCCGAGACAAAACGGTAGTTTGCGAACGAAGGCTGGGTGTGACACTGGAATGGGTGACTAGACGGACTGTAGAAAGGCAATAAAAGGAGAAACAGCAGATTAGAAGAAATGTGTTGTAGAAAGGAATCGGCGACATATGGGAAATGCTTAAGTACTCGACCTGCTAGTTGGCTGGTATTGAATAGGTCTGCCAGCGTATCCTGGCCCGTGCGAAATACCGAGGAAGTGCTACGTTTCCTGAATATGTAGATTGAACGAGGTTGCTGTATGGATTCGAAATCGACTTGTGCGGCGAATTCTCTGTTAAACAGAGATGCGGTGCTGTGCTGGGCGACGTTCCGTGTTGTTGCCGATGTATAGAAAGCACGTTTCCGTGTATTCTCAGCGTACGATTTCGATGAAAAAAAATGGCGATAGTATTCGTGGAAATAATTTGTGTAGGATGGTGTCTCCACTCTGGCCTGGTACCTTCAGGAGCTCGCAAAGCTATCGTGTCGGCAAAACATGCCTCCGCGCCTCGTGTTTGAGCCGTTTGCATCTGCGACAGCCTAACTTTCTGGCGAGACAGCGATGTCGACACAGCACACGACATAAAGCCACCCCACTGCTATCGCCCTGTCATCGCCTCCATATCTCTATTGACCCCTCCACGGTACCACTTCGCACTCTGTGTCTCCATACGACCCAAAACGCCCCAACACCACCGGCGGTGAGCGCCGCATCTATACTTGAACAAGCGCGTACGGAAGTTGGAAAGCACAAGATGGGCGGATACATTTCAAAGTTCCAAGGATTGATCTGGGCAAAAAAGGAGACACGGATATTAATATTAGGACTTGTGAGTCCTGGCACATCGAGAGAATGGCGCATGGCAGTATGCTGATGACAAATGTAGGACAATGCGGGCAAGACGACATTATTATACAGATTGAAGGTACGTCGAGATCGTACCATGAGAATTGGAGTAGGAAATAAGCTGACAAGCAGGATAGATCGGCGAAGTAGTCACAACAATACCAACAATAGGCTTCAACGTCGAATCCGTAACATACAAGAACCTCAACTTCAACGTCTGGGTAAGCCACTCCCTCACTTACCCCTTCCCTCCCACACACACCCTAATCCCAACCCCACAGGACCTCGGCGGCCAAACCTCCATCCGCCCCTACTGGCGCTGCTACTACGCCAACACCGCCGCCGTGATCTTCGTCATCGACTCCACCGACATCGACCGCCTAACCACCGCCTCCGAAGAACTCGCCGCCATGCTCAACGAAGAAGAACTGCGCGACGCCGCCTTACTCGTCTTCGCGAACAAGCAGGACCAGCCGGGCGCAAAGGGCGCAGGGGAGATAAGCGAGGCGCTGAGGTTGGGAGAGCTGAAGGATAGGAATTGGAGTATTGTGGCGTGTAGCGCCGTGGATGGGAGGGGCGTGGATGAGGGTATGGATTGGTTGGTGGGGAATGTGAATAGTGAGAGTTAGGGTATTGGGGTATACCAGCATAGTGGCGTTTCTGGGTGCGGTCGCTTTTGGAATGATAGCGTGTTGTGTGGTTGGCATCGATGGAGTGAGATCTGCTGATTGTGTACATATTGCATTGTCTACTACTCGTCTGCCATTCTATATACTATGAAGGTGCTTGTAATCTTTGAGTGACCGACTCGCACGTTCAGTATCGCCTGAAGGTCGATACTGGATACGAATAAGTCATTGTATGAACTAAGGTCTGCGGATCATCACATGGCAGATTCCACTTCTCGCCACCTCCTCCGAAGCGATCCCCTCCCTCAATCACCCACTTCACCGTTCAGTGAGGCTCGCGGATCGACAGAGTAGATACTAGCACTTTCATACAATTACACACTCTACGTCGAGCTACTAAGACAGTCTGAGAAAGGCATCCGCCCAAAAGAAGAAATGCTACAGTAAAAGCTTTTGCAGAGTACCATCGTCCCAAACGCCATCGCTAAAACAATTGGAAGATAAAGAAGAAAAAAACTCCGTCCCGTACGCAGGCGCTCATGTTCCTCGAATCATTGACTTCCGCGTTCAGCGCGTCTTGATGCTGACGCAATAGGCCCTCTCTCGTCCGCCATCTCATGAATGAACCCGTATCTTTCCGATCACCGACATTCACCTTCAGTCCACCCTGAAAGCCGACACAGCATCTCCATCCTACCTCCTCGCCACAACAATCTTCCCCTCCTCCCCCCTCAGAAACTCAAACACCCCCCTCTCAAGTCTCCCCAAGCCCTCCTTCCACACAAATTCCGTCTGCTCCGTCATCGTCATCGCACAGAACGCCTTGATCAGGATATCCTCAGGGCTCATCCCATCAACCGGGCTCATATTCTTCCACTTCAGCCTCATGGCCCGCAAGTCATTCATAGCGAGCAATCTATCAATCAGCGCGGACGATACATTAGGTAGCCCCGGCTGCGTGGCGATGTTGTGCGTGAGTTGAGCAATGGCGAAGCGCTCCTGCAGCCAGGTGGTGAGCACGTGTGTAGTCAGCTCGTAGTGCGGCCCTAGCTCGGGGCGGAAAATGGGTTCGCCGTGGTACCAGAGGCTGTTGATGCGGTGGAGGAGTCCGGGCTCGTCAACGGGAACGGTGGGCTTCGGGAAGAAGAAGTGGAGGAGAAGGGCGGTGACTTCGCATTGGAGGTTGCGCAGCTCGGTCAGGTTCACAACAGCGGCGCGTGGCTGGGGTGGTGCTTCTGCGGGTTGGGATTTGAGGACGGGTTGATGGCGTGGTGGATGTTGGGCGGGCTGGGGGATCGGAGCATGTTGGTGAGGTGCGACGGCGGTGGGCTGCGTGGGTACGAGGGACATGCCGTATGCGTGGGCAGTTTGCACAGCAGGTGCGGGAGCGATGTTGCTGTTAGCTGATGCGGGCGGTTGGCTGGGTGGGGCCGACGCATGTGGAGTGTTAGATCTACTGGAAGGATGAGGAGCTAGTGAACGGCCGATGAGATGGTTACTGGGACTGTTGGCTCGACTCGAGTTGTGGGCACGAGCTTGCATGATCTGTGCTGCTCGATCTTGGGCTTGCTGAGCAGCATGAAGATTTGGTTGTTGATGGTGTGGGGCATGCCCTCGAGCTTGATCGTGCGACTGTTGCGAGCTAGATGGTCGCGGTTGCGGTGGTGGTTGAGGAGCTATATGTGCATGCTGGGTATGATGCACAATGGGAGAGCTTCGACTCTTGATTGCAATCGACTCGACGGATGGATGTATACCATGTACACCGTTCGCAGAAGTGGGCGCTGCTGAGGACGATGACGCTGGTGCCGGAGCAGGTATCGGCGCTGATGGAGGCCGTGCACCCGCCGCTGCTGGGTCATATGGACTGGTGTAAGTCGATGGATCACGCTGAGAGAGAGATGGCGAGGCATGTTGTGGTCCTCGTGATGGCGGCCGCGAACCATCTCGTGACGAGGCTCTCAAAGAAGGCGTATTGTTAACCGCGCGAAACCCGCCAGTATTAACAGCGGTAAAGCCACCGCCTACAGCAGCGGCCGGCGTGACACTTGTCTGTCTGGAAGTACCGTTGATGTCGTTATTTGACAGAGGACTAAGCTGGACCCTAGCCGGCTCAGCACCGTGCACTGGTGATGGCGAGATGTGTTGCTTATGACTAGGCAACGGCGGCAAATTCTCTAGGCTACCGTTGGTGCCCGGCAGGAGGTTGTGCAATGATTTCCTAGGGCTTTTGCTTCTCCTGTTAGCGGGCATGGTGTTATATTGGCGCTTAACCGGGGTCGAAGAATGCTCCTCTCCATCCGACAACGATCCGAATGCCTCGCTCTTTCTTTTCTTGCCGTTGACAGGCTTAACGTCAAGCTCAGCACCCGGCGTCGCATCGTGCTCAGGTGGCGTGAGCGAATGCGGCGTGCCATGCGGCGACTGCATGTTGTCAGTAGTGTTCGTCGAGAATCAAAAGACTTGACGTACTAATTGTGACTCGCCATCGATATCGGCAAGCGTGTCGTAGTCGTTAGCGCCAGATGGCCTCTTGAGCTTCATGTTGCGAATGTAGTAGCACGCCTTGATGATGATCCATCGATGCAGGTGGATTTTGAGACTAGTCTATTCTTAGCTGAGGCTGCATCAGCGACCTCGAACACAGACTCACATTTCCTTGTGCTCCGGCTCCTCGTAGAAGAGGTCTTTGTTGTACGTCTTCTTGGTGGAATCTGCTGTAAGCAAGCATGACCGATCCGCATCCCTGCTCCAGATCGCCGGCCCATAGGTTCCGAGCAGTTCCTCGAGCTCCGTATCCAGGCTCTTCGGATCCGCAGCAAAATCAAGCAGCGCATCTCTTTCTTTCGGCAGCTCCTTGCTCAGCTTCGTGACCTCACTCGACAGCTTGCGGTAGTCTGGGTTGTCGAACTTTGGAATCCCGCGGTTAGTGGTAGAGCTTGAAGCCGACAGTCCCAAGCCCAGACATTCCGTGACCTCGCGTATGGTCGGATTATGCGAACTGAACACACTTATCCAGCGAGCCCTGTCCCAGCGTCGCACGCCATGCTCGAGGTCCAATGCCAGATTGTCCTTGGAGCTCATGGTGACGCATGGGTGAGTATGATGAAAGCGAAAATGGTGTCGATGGGATAGATGCAGGTGGAGATGGAAAGCGATGGCGTGGCGCCAATCCACGGATGATGTGTTGGGATTGGCGTGCGGTAAAGGTAATAGGGGATGCGCGAAAGTACGTTGCACTAGCTCGTCTTGGAAAAAGTTTCTTCTTGCAAAAGGACAAGGTTCCAGTCTCAGACGTCCGTCGTACTACACCAAATACTCTATGCAGGATGCACGTCTCGGTCTGCAGCTGAGTACAGTAGCCGCAGGACTCGTGGATCAGGCGAGCGAGAGTGGCGGCGTGAGTATGACTGATGAACTGTGATGATGCAACGTGTAAGTGCCCAGCGGCAAAAATAATAATGGTAAGCACGATGGATGGATGGCGCGGTACATTTAGCAGGAGCAAAAATCAGCAAGCGTCGATCAAACAACCACTTCTGGCACAATCTCATGGACCCGAGGGCCGGCGCATGAGCCAGAATACGCGTGCGTGTCCACACATCTCGCACGACTCGCGCCAATAATTACCAAATTCCTGTATGCGAGGGTAATCATAGTACCGCCCCGCCGCAATTGGACCAGGGATAGAGGCGGGTCTCAAAACGCCCCTTGCTTCTTCGCGTGTACCACGCTTGTGACTATTTGCTCTTATGCCATCGTCTATCGTGCCCTTACGCAGTCCAATACAATGCCGCTGCTCCATACACGGTCACGATCACTGAGGACTAGCTACGCTACCTTGCCCAGCTGGGCCAAAATGTCCGAACCAAGCGATTGTCTCTTCGCAGCCATTAGTCGCCACATGCACTCAGCGAATAGGCGAGACCATCACGTTTCTGTAAGATCGTGGTCACACACAACCAAATTGTGTCTATGACGCGGCTCGTGTGTTTGAAGTTCCTACTCGCGTAGCAGACGAATTACTCATCGGTGTAACGTCGGACCCTTTCTTCCGGTCATCGATCGTACCTGTCTTGCATGGAGCCTGTCTACTCGAAAACCGTATCATCATCGTAAGCGGACCTGCCGGATCGCACACGCGCCCATTTCACCCAACCAACCGTGCTAGTCCGAGATGGAGTCATCCAGTTGCGTGTAAAACTAGCTAACTACCTATATTTGGATAGCGCCTGCGGATGCACAGGCGATGTAATTTAACTAGTAACACTACCTGTTCCTGCATTTAATTAGCATAGAAGTTATACCTAAGCAGCGTATTCTATTATCGAGCTAGTTACATTATTAAGCTAGTTAAAAATGTTTAGCAGCCCTAACTTATGCTAGTTAGTTAACGTATCCCACGGGTGGGCTGGCCACACGGGTAGGCTGGCCAGTCCGTGCCCTACTAGAAAATCAATAATCTAGAGCCTAACAACTCTAGATCTGCTTAATAGAATCTTCTAGAAATTTAGCATAGTTAGTTATTATTTCTAAGTTATATATATAAGCTATTCGATTTTAAGACTGCTAAGCTCTATCTAATCTAGGCTTTAGGATACAGAAAAGTGAGGCAAAATAATCCCTGTAACGTTAATTAAGGTTTTACTTAATAACTTGTTAGTTACGTAAGCCAAAGCTTAGCAATTCTAGGAAATTAAAGATTATATAGATGCAGGTCTAGTTATAACTTAGTAAAAATTATAGAGAATTCTATCAAGGCGTTGTTAAGATAAAAACTTAGCTTTTTGGTGTGTTTTTGAGGTGACCAGCCCACCCGTATGGCCAGCCCACCCGTGAAGTACGTTACAACTCTTTAATTTCATTGCTATTAAATAAGGACCCTACGTACATTGTGCTTAACTAGTTATAACTAAGTTGACGTTAGTACGTAAGTACGTAATTGCTATTCTAATAGTTACCAAAAATGCTATTTAAGTAAGGTCAGGATAGCTTATGCAACACTAAGAAACGCTTTGTTAATTAGCTAGGTTTACACGGTACTAGTTATCTGGCTAGTGTGCATTTACTAAGTACGGCGCAGTACCGTACATAAAGCGGCCTGCAAAGTAATTTTCTTCATGTGGCGCAACTGTAATCTCCCTGTCTGTGCTTTCTCGGATGTACTATCGATGTGACGACTACGCGGCAATATCCACATCCAGGTAAGACGAACGTGGCCACTATCTTCTAGATACCTGCCGGTGCTACGCCGCATATGCCGTTTCGCACACATACAACGCCTCTTCTCTCGTGTAAGGAGATGAATTGGTCCAGTCACGATAAGTGAAGGCGATGGATGCGCATCCGCGGATAGCCTAGTCTACCAATCGAGTAACCTGCGCCTAGCGTGCAATTGGAGGAAGGAATCTTGCAGGGATGTCACAGCTACGTTAGCGTATTCCATCGGTGCCGAATGTAGAAATTACAACGAGAAGCCAAGGGCCCAAATGACATGTAGATCCCTAAGCTGTGTATTCCGGCTCTCGGGCTCTCCAATAAGATAGTTGCTCGTACGAAGGGGGGTGTCATTTTTTATTGCTGGTTGACGAGTACCTTCGAAGAATGATTGATGCTGCTATGTACACTCCTTACTACTGAACGTACCACAGCGCCCCTCGGCTATCCTCCTCCTCACCCTTGCGAAAGTCTTCCAGGGCATCCACCAGTAATCTGATATCGTTCGTGAATTCAATGCTCTTCCACTGCATGTCGACGGCATGTTTCGGTCCAGCAAGAACTACTACTGCTTGCCGTAGCAGCTCGTCTTTGTCGACAACGACGTTGGGTCCATGCCCGAATGCTGAGCCGATGTCTTCAAAGCTGATTAGGATGGTCTCGGTGGCGCCCATCAGGGTCGAATATTGCTGTTGGCGACGCTCAAACTCTGCATGCGATGGCGATGCACCTTCATTTGCCCAACCTGGCTTAGTTAGCACGTGTCATGGGATATTGAAGAGGGAAATAGTTGGAGCAGCGCACGTCTCTCTGCTCGCTCAAAGGCGGCCATGTGTCTTCTGAGCTCAATCCATGTCAAGAACGCACGCTCTCTCACAATGAAACTTGTAAGGTCCTCCAGTAGTTTCTCCGAGTCAGCCCGTACGCATTCTCGCCAGATGCGCTCGAGCCTGTCAAGCAATGCTTCTTCCTCCAGATCCGCCCCTGTTTCTTCGTTGTAGATGTAAGCCCGGAGGGCCCGTAGAGTGTCATAATCGAGTCCTCGATAGGGCACGCTCGTGGTCGTCTGTGGTACTTTTTCGATGCCTGCTTCTGCGATCCGGAAGCTTCCGACTAATTGCGCAACTTTCTCGGTGACCTGGCGCCCAGCAGCGGCTGACTGTTCCAATAAAATCTGCTGTTGTACCGCCGCCTTGCTATCCACTGGTCCTCTCGATCCATTCATGTCGCCCACAGGAAGTCGACTCCATACACCATCAGCAATGTTTTGCTGCTGAGCAGCCTGCGATGAATGCGCATTGCTTGCGCCAAAGCCCTTTGTGCTGCTATCTCCACCGTTAACAGCATTGAAGCCAGCTTCGCGAGGTCCAACGGTGGGACTCTCGCCTGATTCGGGCGGTGTCAGCATGGCACTGGACGACATTGGACTGCCGCGGGATCCCGTCTCAACATCATGCAGTACCGAGTTAGGAGCGAGCGCAACAAATGAAGCAGGCACTTCGCCATGCTGGATAGCATGTTCTGCCTCAGCCCGTGCCTGTCGGTTTTCTGCTTTCTTTCTTCGCTCGCGATCCAAGCGCTCTCGAGCCAGGATGACGTTGCATGCTTTCAGACCTATCCACCAGTGCAACAATTTGTGAATGCTAGAACAGTCGTCAGCATATGCTCTGACTTGGGTCTTCGGAGTTCAGCTTCCAAGCTCACTTACAGTTGTTTGTCCTCTTCATCCTCGATGAACAAGTCACGGGCATAAAGACCCTCGTCGACGCCCGGTTCGTTGGCGGTCAAGAGATGCTCCCTGTCCACTGCCCTCCCCCAGACTTTGGCTCCATGCTTGTCGAGCAATCCATCGACTTGCTCTTTCAAGCTGCCCTCCTCACTGAGAAACTTCATCAGTTCGTCCGGCTCTTTTGGTAACGTCGCGACCACGTCACCCATATCCGCCACCACATCTCGCACTAGGGCAGATTCAAAATTGGTCTTGCCGCGCTTGTTGGACGACCATTTCGCGCGTAGACCGAGCCGCTCGATGAGTTCATGCATCCGCACTTTACTGCGATTCTTCATGATATCGAGCCAGTCCTTGGACGTCGCATACGAAATAGATGTGCCGTCCATGGTGATCGGTGTGTAGTTGCGCGCATTAATGGCCAGCAGCAGCAGTGAGTCTGAATTTGGGCCGTCAGACTAGTCTCGGTACGGTACTTTTGGCAGCGATTACAATTCGGTAGTGGCAGTAGCGTAGCTGGTAATCGCCAGATGGTGAGTGAACCGGAGTGTGGTAAGTTCTGCCCAGTAGGATTACGTGCAGCGCCGCTTAGGGACACGATGAGTGAATACCGATCCGAGGAGGTGCAGGCTCGGATTACAGACCGAGTCCGGTAAGCATCACTGTTTCTGATCACTGGTTCCGGAGGAATTCCGAGCGGTAATGATGAATGCAAATAGAAGTGCTGATGGAAGAACCAGGGTGTCGCGATTGAAAGAACTCGCGTACGAATCCAACAGCACTGTGCCATAAACGGCAAGCGCGGTGGCGACACGGTTTGATTGGCGCGCCTCTACCAGGCTTTACACAAGATTTGATCGGGCGCATGCAGCCTTCATGCAGCCCCAAACGTACAGGCTTGGCCTCATCGCTAACTTTCCGTGTCCTCGCCAAGCTGAAGTCCTATCTGCACCGGCCGTTGCGAGCTTCATTTCGACCACGCCGCTTGGAGACGCACCGGCTCTTTTGCCGATTGACGCCACACGTCTAACTGTCGATCTCACCATAATTCAATCGACTTTAGTATACAATGGAAGCTGCTAGCTTAAGACAAATCCATGTGCGCCAAAGCTCCAGCACCGTCTTGACCCTTCATTTCACGGGCGTCAATTGCACCTCCAGGGGCTTTGATCGATCAGTCCACAAAGACGGTTGCGCAAGGGCTGCGCGCAGGCGACTGAATCCTACATCTGTGCCTCGGCGTGCAAGCATTGCTTTCCGTGTATCGTCAGGCATCGAATATGACAGGTGCCACATAGTTGTCGCTTGCAGACTGGCATGGGCGGAGGGCAGCATTTGGGCCTCTTCTCGGAATCCATCCAGCAGTGCATCGAATGACGTGCACTTCGCCATTGTCTGTGCCAGCTCATACTCATATCCGTCATCGTCTACAACCCATAGTTTACCAGGTGTATATTCTGAGCTTGCGTTTCTGTCAAAACGGCAGCATTTTCCAAACTCATAGCGGCGCTCTATACTGGCTGTGACCTGCGCATCATCGGTGGTACAGCTGGGGCGTGAGCGATCACTCGGGGAGCTTGCGAAAGGTCTCTGTTGTCGTAGGCTCCGTCCTCCGATCCTGTGGTTCTGTGCATTCTGTATGCGCGGAGTCGCTGCTGTAGTCCCACCTCCGTTTCCGAGGTTGCGAGCGGCTCACGGGCGATGGCGGGCTGAAGGTGGGCGGTGGAGGTGTCGCTTCACTTGATGAAGTCGGTCCGTAATGGGCTTCAGAGGAACTTGTCCGTGTTGTTGGTGGAGCTGATGTGTTGTCTGCGCGTGAACTAGTGCGTAAACCAACGTGATGTGATGATGCACCAGTCGAAGTCAGCGAAGTAGTCGAAATGGTTGTCTGAGTCGATGTCTGCGAACCAATAGCCTCCAGCATGGTCTCGATGATACCTATGTCTCGGTTTGTGTTGCGCAACGTCAGGATAACGATCTTGTTGTTGAAATTCTTGCCATCGCCAGCGTTACTGATCTCGTATGGACACCATGTTTGCAAACTCTTGAATCGCAAGGTCAGTACGCGCCTCAGACCTCGGTAGGTAGATCCTTACCTTGATCGAGCGATCCAAAGCCTGAGGCAGAAGAATGCAAAACATACCCATCTCGTCGTCGCCATCGAGCGGCATAATGACCAGGCTCTGTCGATGTTAGTAAGGGCTGTGTTAATGAGGGGTGCTGCCTATCGCCAGCTACGAGCAAGAATGACATGTCCTAGAGGGCTGGGAAGACCGACAGCTTGTCGCAATGAACTGCCGATTCGAGCCTCCCATCCGCGCAGACTTGCGGGAGGCTTGTCCATGAACTTTTCGCTCAGTCCAGGAATTACATACCGTGTTCTTAGCAAAAGGTAACTCCCGTAGTGAGAGCAGCACGGAATCGTCGCTCAAACAGCCCCGACAGACGGCTTCGCGGTTGATGGCGATGTATTCTGGACTCGGTTGTGTAAAAGGAAGGCTGAGGTTCCTCCAATTCATCTTCAGCTCGCTGTACGATGGCAGGTCGCGATAGGACTTGCTCTGCCTATCTAGAGCTCTACCGAACGCAAACAATTGGTCAGAACCTCTCACTCTACACCGGATAGAATCAGGACTTACAAATATCCTACCCATATACCACGAGCGTAGAGTGATGGTGCAGAGTAGTAGTGCCCAATTGGACTGCTGTGGTCATTGAAACACTCATATGCATCGTCTTGAGACGACATTTCGCCGCTGCTCTGACGAAATTGCCGTACTGGTGAATGAGTGTTAGTCCGATGGAGCTCCAAAGACGTGGCGGTGACGTCTGGCAAGGAAGATTCCATAGCATTGATCCGAGGAGAGTCCATTGGCGAGGTCAGAGAGCTTGAAGTACCGAGACGCATGGTTGGCGGAAGACCACTGATGACGAGGGTGCTTGATTCTGCTTGCAAAGAAGCCATATTCCGCTGATTTGTTGCATCTGCTTCTATAGATAGCCTGTTCTGGTATGCCTAGAGGAGCCTATGAGGACTTTGAGGTTGTAGGTTGGTACAGCTGTATGTTTTCTCGTCGACCTTATCGGTGAGTCGGTGGCTGACATGCTGTGTTACCATGCGATTTGTCGCTGTGTTTGGTGTAGGTGTGTTTGCTGTGTTGGGGACGCGGGAAGGGAAGGTGCTGAGCCGCACTTACTAGCGCATGTTTCGGACGCGTGATTCGCTGGATTCACGCGATGACAGCTCGTCTCAAGACAAATCGTAGATCAAACTTGCTGGACGGTAGAATGAGCTGCGGGGCTTTCTCGTACCCATGCGGATCTTCTCCAGGGGATTGACAGTGTTGGTGGTAAGCATATGATTGTTTGTTTCTGAGCATACGCAGCAGCAACTATACTTGAGCAATTGAGAGTTTGTTAGATCGACGCTGTGTTTGTCGGATCTGAAGTCGAGCGGAGTTCGGGGTCGCTCTTTCCTGCAGCAGGTCAGGATTACGTGCTGCGGTCCAAGAGCAGTTCTCAGTCGAGTTCAGTTCCCACCGCAACCTGCACCCCAACCTATACCACCAAGCACGAACATACGGCCATGGAGACGCCAACAAAGCTACCGTATGTGACTCGCGCGACTGGCGTGTATGCCCATCTCGAAGGTCTTGGGCTTCAGACCTTGAACGACTCGAGTGCAGGCGTCAAAAATCGGGCAATCTTCACATTCCAGCCAGTCATCCGACTGTACAAGCTGAAGATACCTGCTCTCTTTGGCGTTCTCTTACGCGACGAGGCCATCCTAGATCGCGACGATCCCAAGCTCTTTGACGACGAGCTCGAGACGCTGCTTCGCGAGTTTGGCCCATTCGTCTGGTCAGTGCCGGGTGAAGGCAGCAGAGACCATCTACGTACTGCACAAACGGGTACTCTTTACGTGACCGATATCATCTACCCTCGTGACGCTGCGATATTGAAAGATCGTCTGAGAGGCCTGATACTATCAAAGCGTTCGAATCATGGTACCGACATCCAAGCTCTTATTGACAAGACGCATCATGTAATTATGCACCCAAAACTGCGTGTCGAATGGAAACTCACACAATCGCGACTCTACTAGGACGCGCGTCTGAAGGTGTTGGGAACAACCTCGAAGTTGACCTCAGCTACTCGATTGAAGTCAGGTCGAGCTACAAATTCGGCTAGGCCGCGATCCACCACCCAAAAAGATGCTCATCGTCAGAGCTTCTTTGGACGGCGACACGAAGGGAGCGATTCAGACACCGAAGGCTCAGTCATCGGTACTACTTCACGAAGACGCGCTTTCCTGGAGGGCTCCAGCCTACACACGGGTTTCTCTATCGTAGAGCTCCGCCTGTACCGCAAGACCAGCATGACTTTCCCTGGAGCCTACGGTCCAGTAGTCCCCTACGGCTCGATGTTCCTTACACCAGATTGCATCACTTCTCGG
>Ga0265780_10003478_pt1 | contig 20689 bp, 18 predicted proteins | sample P1T30metagenome_FD_192432 | JGI IMG/M metagenome (GOLD analysis project Ga0265780, IMG submission 192432) | Plant litter microbial communities from East Loma Ridge, Irvine, California - P1 T30 | ecosystem: Environmental > Terrestrial > Plant litter > Unclassified | place: USA: California...
TATATGTACGGTCTGCATTTCGGGAGCGATAAGAAACGGCTTGAAGGAAGTGAAATACCAAAGACATTTGAGAATTACGTCGGTTTTGTGCGACGAAAGAGGTGAAAGGGACGTCGATGTCATTCAATTTGGGACTAACTGGAAACGGCAAAGGCGCCGACTAGCGCGGAATGTCGCGTTGAGAGGACGGAAAGAGCCGCCCAGCTTCCACTCGACCATCTTTCAGCGCTTCACGCATCACTTGCCGACAAGCTGTGAGATATTAATCATAATACGATGAAAATGCCGGTATCATAACACCAACTGCGCATTCGAAGCGCACCTCAACATGGACATCATACACATCGCGGAGCTTAACCCAGAGCTGTCCTCACGCGACACGAAGCAGTTCAAAGCCGCTGTCACCCTTATATGGCCCTATTCGTCCTCGCAGCGGCAATTTGCGCTACTCCTCGCCGAACCCGACTTCCGATTACGGCGCAAGAAGGGCCAGGTCCGGGTTCGCTTCTCAGGTTCCAGCGCGAAAGCACTTGCGACAACGGGCGTGGGGATTGGAGATGAGGTCATCCTAAGCTTAAGAGGCGCGCAGTTTGTGCAGGAAGATACCGTCAGCACGCCGGGGAGGAGCATCGACTGGGAGTTGGAGTATACACAAACCATAGCCGTCCAGGTCTATCGCGAAGGCGCTGAGATCGCGAACCTCGAACTATACGATGCAGCACCAACACCGGCAAGAAGGTCACCTGTTCGCCTATCAACCGGTTCTACTCCCGGTTCTACCCAACAATGGTCCTCTCCGGCCTTTCTCAAGCGCGCACGACTGTCTGATGGTCCTTTCTTCGAAGCTCCATACGATCCTTTGGCGGACGAAAACGCAGATGGGCATGACAAGAAGAGGCGGCGAAAGTCATACAGAGACTGGAAAGCATGGACATACAATGCGCGGACGCCATCGCCTGAGAAGGGCGACGTTGGGACTGAAGAGGAGCTGGAGGAAATGGACGCATCACCCAGTCGCCCATCACAACTACCGAGAACTCCAGTCTCCCCTTCGAAATCACAATCAGTGTCCTTTGTTGCAGGTGCTGAAGTATTAGACAAGGGCAAGCTTCAAACAGCACCGGCTACAGACCCGAGCGTACAAACAGGAGTGGACACAAAAGCACTGCAGGTACCAAATACCAATGACTTTGTTCGAGACGACGAATACTACGACCTGTATGCTGGACCTGACGAAGATCGACCGATAGACTCACAGTACGCGTTTGGAGGAGACACAGAAGTCAATACAGAGGAGGAAACCCTGGAGGATACAAATGCTGCTAGCATCAGTCCGACCGAGGCTGCCACTGAAGATATGGAGCAAGACAGTCAAGATCCAGATCGGCACAGGGCCGAGAAGTTGCCCCAGCTTACAAGTGGAGAATTGTTCGGAGTCGACGTAGGAGACATGGCCGAAGATGGCAATACTCTTGCAGAGTTGCGGACCCGAGATGCTGTGCAAGTCACGATACACGGCGTTGACTCTGCACCCGCGGAGAACATAGAAGCAGTGCCCAGGATCTCTATGCCACCGCCGACTCTATCGTCTCTCAACACGAGCTTCAATGTGCCCACATCCCCAGGCGCGCTCACACCTATAGGAAAAGAGCCGGCGAGTCCAACTCTAAAGCCTCTGGATTCAGCTCTTCTCCCCCTCCCTTCGCCATTCCCCGGAGAACGTGAACCCAACGTCAAATCATATTTCGACGATGTCTCGACTAGCGTGCCAGCAATGGAGCTCGAGACGGCGGAGGAAGAGAGGCCGCCGAGTGAAGCTAGCTACATCATGGAGAACTCGTTCTTCAGCTCGATTGGATCGTCAAAGACGAACGCGTTCCACCCAGACCACGAGTCGGCGTTCACACCTGTGCGCTTCACGTTTGGCATGGATGGCGCTGGCTACAGTAGACCGCTAGATCTATCCTCACCGGCACCTGAGGTCGCCAAAACAAGATCTATCGAGCTTGCTCAGGACGATGCCGAATCTCCTGCTGCAGGCAGTGTGGACCAGATACCGGAAACCATGCCGGATGATACCACTTTCGAACCGGAGACATCCGACAATGTGGAGGGTGTGAACTCGGCGAGTAGCCCAGCAGCAGAAGTTAACATGGACGACCAGCTTCCATTGGCAGAGCAAGCGTTTGCGGCTGAATCTCCGAAAATTAGGGAAGCAGCGCCTGAAGTCATCGAATTGTCTTCAGACTCTGATGAAGACGAAATCGAGGAACAAGCCCAGCCACATGAAGCCTCACCTGCGGAAGAGATCGAGACAGAGGATGACGTGCCAATTGGGACTGGTCAATCCGCTCCTGTATCCACGATTGTTGACTTAGGGTCACCACCAGCTAGCAGCGATGTGGACGATACGATACAGGAAACTCTGGATTATAGCAATGCTGGACAGGCCGATCATGAAGGCGCCCAGAATGCCCTTGATGCTTCTCTACGGGATCAGGATGCCGCCGCCGCATCGCACAGCAAGCCAGTGGATTCGCAAGATGATGAGAGATATAGTGAGTTAATGGCCATGGACTACGCGCCTATGTTTCCAGACTTTACCGCAAACACTCCGGAGATAGCAACTACTCACACACCAACACAGGAAGGATCACAGGCCATCATGGAGGCCAATGAGGATGATCAGCCGTTAATGATGGACCTTTCTCGACAGTACCCAGCGATGGAAATTCAGGATACGTTCATGGAGCGAACCTTACTCGAGGCCGATTCTTTTTACAGTGGGCAGTGGGAAACCTCTGCAGAGGATGTAGAGGGGTTGCATCCTGACGTGAAGCTAGAGTCAATCGAGGAGGGATCGGTGTTCCAGGTGGGCGAGCTAGAAACACAAGGACAAGAAACCACAGATCCGTCTGGAGAGATCCTGATTGAAGTGCCTGAGGAGGGTCACAAAGTTGGGGAACTGCAGACCATTGTCGTGCCTGCTACTGCACCCGCAAGAAATACTAGGTCCAAAGCTAAAACATCTGCATCGCCTGCCAAGGAAGACATTTCTCCACCGAAGCGTACTACTAGGTCGACAAAATCCAAGGCGTCCGTGACTCCTCTTGCACGAACAACCATGTCCCCACCCGCTACTCAAGATCGATCTACAATGTCACCGTCGGTGGACAGGAGCCACACCTCGCCATACAGTCTGCGTTCGCAATCGAAACTGCTCTCGCCGATCAAGGGTCCATCAGCTATTACACCTGCCGCCGCACGTCGCAGTCCTCGCAAACATACCTCGCAACAAAGTACAGAGTCTATACCTGATGTTAGCAGCTCCCAGTCATACGACATGGACAATTTTCTGAAAGACTTCCAACCCTCACAAGAGCTTGATGCTTCTCAGAGTCGATACTCAAATGTGTCCTTCGTCAAGGACTCAGAAGAGGAGAGTCTACACTCTGAGCACTCACTATCTACTGTGAAGTACTCGGACGAATGGAACACGCTCACGAACTTTAGTGATCCATTGGGAGAGCAGGAACAGGACGAATTCTCAAACTTGAAGCCTCCTCCAGCAAGCGCACCGCAATCTGACACTCGAGCAGCGGCGAGGACAGAATGGAAAAGAGGTGGAACGCAAGTTGTGCCTAGCAAGGTTAGTCCGGCTCGTTCGGATTTCTCGATGGTCGATCTAGTATCACAAGGCAGCCCTAGTCGAAACCTGCGTTCAAGAGGCTCGACGGAGGCTGTGTCATCCAGTCCTCGCATCACGCGAGTAACGAGGCAGCATTCGCGCAACGTCTCGTTGGCATCACAGCAATCAGAAACCCTTTCAGCCTCAGCAACGCCCAAAGCAAAGCGACTCACATACCCCGCGCTTGGGGGTAAAGGTGAGGTCATTGAGCTCCCAAGTTCACCTCCAGCGTCAGCCAACGTCGACGAAAACATGCAGAGCTCTCTCCCAGCCCATACGCTTCCTCAATCACCCAACCGCCAGTCGATTACGGACAGCAACAGGCCAATTACCCCGGATGCGACACAGCAAACGAACATGAACTCGCAGAACAGCATTGTTATCGGCCAGCAACAACAGACCTTGCCGATTACACCTCAGCTCACCCAAGCTACATCGGCGGGGCTACGCTCGTTCAAAAAGTCCATGACAACTGAAAGTACTGCGGTCGAGACCCCGGTGAAGGCCTCTCCTACACGCGTAACAAGATCAACACCTCGCCGCAATGCTGTCCAGGCCGACGTCGCGTCTCCTTCAACAACAGCAAGAGCACACTCACCCAACATATCCTCCGACCATTCCATCACCGCCGTCGACGAACCTGACGAACCCTCAATCGGCCTCTCCACGCCACTAGCATACTACACCCCCCTCAACGCACTCACATACTTCCTCAACCGCTCCTCGCAATTTCACACCTCCTCGAATCCCGACGTCCTCGCTCTTGTCACCTCCGCCGCCACACCACCCCAACGCTCCACCAAGGGCCGCAAAGACTGGACCACAACTCTGCACATCACCGACATATCCACCTACCCCGCCACAACGACTGTCAATATCTTCCGCCCCTACCAAAACGCCCTTCCAGCTGCAGACACCGGCGACGTCATTCTCCTGCGCGCCTTGGCTGTCAAGAGCCTCAATCGCCACCCGACGCTCACGTCTGCGGACGAGAGCAGTTGGTGTGTGTGGCGCTATGCGAAGCCTGTTTGGGGGGCGAAGCGTGGGGCATATGGGGAGTTGAAAGCGAGGGAGGAGGTTAAGGGGCCGGTGGTGGAGAGGGGTGAGGGCGAGTGGAGGGAGGTGGAGAAGATTCGGGGGTGGTTTGTGGCGAGGGTGAAGGGGGAGTTGGAGGAGAAGGTGCATACGAGGAGTCAGGATAAGAAAGATGGGCATGAGGAGAGCAAGGACGAGGTAGAGGAGGGGAGTCAGAGGGTGACGAGGAGCAGGGGGTAAGCACGTGGAAGGTTGAGAAAGACGGTGGTTGGGAGGGAGCATGGATTTGAACATGGGCGTTTGGATACGGTTTGCATGCCTAGATGGCACCAGGCGTTTGCATGGACATTGGAAGCATATTGTTGGCACAGGGTGCCAGCATGCATGAAACATTTCGAATATCTCCAATCGATCACATCACAGAGCTGGCACATGCCTTGAGATCATGCATTGTGTCCCATTGATTCTACGTCATATCCCTTTTCATCGCGATCATATCCTCATAGCCAGCCAGCATCAGAGCAGTCATCAGCACCTTCGCCGCAGACTCAGCTACTCGACCAGACATCCCATGCCCTTCGCCGCCATCGCAGCTACCAGACACGCTCCATCCAGTCTTCACCGCGTCCACTTCTCATGCCAACCCACCCGTCAACATGACGCGCTTACGGCTTCTCGTAGACCCAGTCGAACTGAGCAGACTTCCAGCTCTGGACCTCGCCCTCCTTGAACCACAGGGCAATCTCCTTCTTGCCGTTCTCGACCGAGTCGGAGCCGTGGCACACGTTGCGGCCGACGTCGAGCGCGTAGTCGCCACGGATGGTACCGGGCGCCGAGGCGAGCGGGTTGGTGGCGCCGAGGATGGAGCGGCCGGTCTTGACGGCGTCGCGGCCTTCCCAGACCATGGCGCAGACGGGGCCGGAGCCCATGTCTGGGGGTGTTAGTATGGTGGGGGTTTGGAGTGAAGGGGGACGTACAGGCAATTAGACCGGGGAAGAAGGGCTTGTCGCTCAGGTCCTCGTAGTGCTTCTCGAGGTGCTCCTTGGAGGGGGTGATGAGCTTGATGGCGGCGAGCTTGAAGCCGCGGTTCTCGAAGCGGGAGATGATGGGGCCGATCAGGCCGCGCTGGGGGGTGTTAGTACCGCATCTCCAATGATAGATGGACGAATAATCCCTCATTGCTGTGAGATGAGAGATATTCGGGGCAATTGACGTACCTGGACGCCATCAGGCTTGATGGCAATGAAGCTATCCCAACAGTTAGTTATTTGTTGAGTACCCCTCCACCGCAGCACAATCATCAAACGTACGTCTGCTCGTTGCTCATGTTGGCGGCTTGTAGTGCGTCGATATTCTTCTGCAAATAGGATCTGTCTTTGGGTCCAAGTCGTTTGAAGATTGGTGGATCAGAAGAGGAAGAAGAAGGGTCGGACATTTAAATTTGTCGTAGGTAAGGTGGGGTATGCTACGCTGGCGCTCGCAAGGTCTGGGCATTCGAGGGGTAGCACGACCTGGAGCTAGCTGCATGCATAACTTTGTGCAAAAAGGGTCTGAGTTATGCACGCCAAGGGTGCTTATGTAAGGAGCTACACGTTTCAACATCGCTGTGACGTTGGAAGACGGTCAAGATAGGCTGGCTTGCGAATTGTAATCTTGTTAGCTGCCAGCCATGAGTTCGATGACATATAGTGCCGCTCCCCGGTGGACGGCTTTGTTTCTGCTATGGGCCGTCTTCTGCAGCGTGTTCGCTCCAGCTGGTACGTTCCCGCGTCCCGGAGCTTCAATCACCTATATGCACCACGTTCAGGCTTCTGTATTGTGTTGAGAATGCTAATGGAGTATCGCAGCTGCTGTGAAGCATGAGAATTTCAAGACTTGCGACCAGTCCGGCTTTTGTAAGCGTAACCGCCAATTCGCCGACGATGTATCCGCCTCGAGCTCCTGGACCTCACCGTATGCACTTGAACCCGCGTCTATCAAATTCAACAAAGGCCAATTAGAGGCCGTCGTCCTCAAGACTGTACAAGAAAGCGATGAGAAGGTGTCTCTCCCGCTCACCATCACGTTCCTCGAATCAGGCCTCGCGCGCGTCACACTCGACGAGGAGAAGAGGGCGAAGGGACAAGTAGATCTCAGGCATGAGAGCAAGGCAAGGAAGGAGCGATACAATGAGGCTGGACAGTGGGCAATCGTTGGAGGCCTGAACCCAGCCTTAGGTGCGGCATTGAGCGAGACAGCCGATGCCGGCTATACCAAAGTCGTCTATGGCAATGGCGGCAACCACCAGGCTATCATCCGACACGCACCTTTCTCCATCGAGTTCCAGCGTGATGGCGAGACACAAGTCAAGTTCAACGAGCGAGGCTTCATGAACATGGAACACTGGCGGCCAAAGGTGGAGAAGCCAGTCGTGGAGAAGAAAGAGGGCGAAGAGGAAGCCAAAGAAGAGCCAGCGCCAGAGCCACAAGGACCGGATGAGAGCACATGGTGGGAGGAGACATTTGGTGGCAACACGGACAGCAAGCCACGAGGACCCGAGGCCGTTGCCCTGGACATCTCGTTCCCCGGCTACGAACACGTCTTTGGTATCCCAGAGCATGCCACTGGGCTATCATTGAAAACTACCAGGTAAGAAGCATCTGGCGAAGAACGGGAAGATGAAGGCTGACAAACATACAGGGGCGGCGACAATGCTTACACGGAGCCCTACCGCCTGTACAACGCTGATGTATTCGAGTATGAGTTGGACAGCCCAATGACTCTCTACGGCGCAATTCCCTTCATGCAGGCGCATCGCAAAGGATCGACCGTTGGTGTCTTCTGGCTCAACGCTGCCGAGACATGGATCGATGTTGTCAAGACCAAGAACACCGCCAACCCGCTCTCTCTGGGTACCAAGGGCCACACTGACACCCAGACCCACTGGATGTCCGAAAGTGGTATCATGGACATTTTTGTGTTCCTTGGACCTACACCCCAGGACATGACCCGTCAGTATGGCGAGCTCACTGGCTTCACCGCGATGCCGCAGTCCTTCGCTATTGCATACCACCAGTGTCGATGGAACTACGTTACCGATGAAGACGTCAAGGACGTTGACCGCCGCTTCGACAAGTTCAACATTCCATACGATGTCATTTGGCTCGACATTGAGTACACCCAAGAGAAGAAGTACTTTACATGGGATCCTCTCACTTTCGTCAACCCTGACACGATGCAAAAGCAGCTTGACAAGAGGGAGCGCAAGCTAGTAGCCATCATCGACCCGCATATCAAAAACACCGACAGCTACCCCATTATCGACGAGCTTAAGAAGAAAGACTTGGCTGTCAAGAACAAGGATGGCGGCCAGTACGAAGGTTGGTGCTGGCCTGGTTCTTCTATGTGGGTCGACTGCTTCAATCCAGCTGCCATCGACTGGTGGAAGGGTCTCTTCAAGTACGACAAGTTCAAGGGCACTGCACACAACACTTTCATCTGGAACGACATGAACGAGCCTTCCGTCTTCAACGGACCCGAGACTACCATGCCCAAGGACAATCTGCACCACGGCAACTGGGAACATCGCGATGTGCACAACATCAACGGCATGACCTTCCACAATGCCACCTACCAAGCCATTGTCGAGCGCAAGAAGGGAGAGGTTCGCCGCCCGTTCGTTCTCACGCGCGCTTTCTACTCAGGTAGTCAGCGTAGTGCTGCCATGTGGACTGGTGATAACCTAGCTGAGTGGGCTCATCTCGAGGCCTCGCTGCCCATGGTCCTCAACCAGGGTATCTCTGGCTTTCCCTTCGCTGGTGCAGATGTCGGAGGCTTCTTTGGCAACCCTAGCAAGGAGCTTTTGACTCGTTGGTATCAGGCTGGTATCTACTATCCCTTCTTCCGAGGCCACGCTCACATCGACACTCGCCGCCGTGAGCCCTACGTTGCCGGCTCACCTTACACTGAGATCATTACTCAAGCCCTGCGTCTGCGTTACCAGCTGCTCCCTGCCTGGTACACTGCTTTTCACGAGGCAGCTACCACCGGTGCCCCGATTGTCCGACCCAACTTCTACGTACACCCTGAGGACGAGAGAGGTTTCGCCGTTGACGACCAGCTGTACATCGGCTCCACTGGTCTTCTCGCCAAGCCAGTGACCAAGGAGGGTGCGGATAGCGTCTCCGTCTACATCGCCGACGACCAGCCCTACTACGACTATTTCGATTACACAACCTACAGCGGCGCCGGCCATCACACCGTCTCCGCACCTCTCGAGAAGATCCCCCTCCTCATGCAAGGCGGCCACATCGTCCCGCGCCGCGACCGACCCCGCCGCTCCTCAGGCCTAATGAAATACGACCCCTTCACGCTCGTCGTCGTCCTCGACAAAGACGGCAACGCCTCGGGCACGCTCTACATTGACGACGGCGAAACCTTCGACTACCAATCCGGCGCCTTCATCCACCGCACCTTCAACTTCGACGGCGGCCGCCAGATCCTGACCTCCGGCAACCTCGACACCAGCGCGCCCAGTTCCAAGGCGCAGAAATACATCAAGAGCATGGATAAAGTCAAGGTTGAGAAAATTATCATCGTCGGCGCGCCGAAGGCGTGGAAGGGCAAGGAGAGTGTAATTATCATGGAGGAGGGCAGCAAGGAGACGAAGAGGCGGAGGCCGACCACGATGGAGTGGCATGCGGCCGAGGGCAAGCAGGCGGCGTGGGCAGTGGTGAGGAAGCCGGATGTTGGTGTTGGGAGGGGTTGGAGGATTGATTTTGGAGAGAAGGAGGGGCATGAACATCATGGGCATGAGCATTGAGTTAAACATAGGAGAGAGAAGAGTGATAGGATGCGTGATGGCGTGACGAATATGTAGACTGTAGAATACGGAATATGCAAAAGGCGATGCATTTGCATCCAGATGTCTATATGCTGCGAATGCAGGATGTATCGCAACTCAAATCCCTCTCTGCCGTTTCTCCGCAATCAGATCGACGCTTTCTTGCTTGTATGTCCCCAGAAGCCCCAAGATGCCGCTCCCCCCGTTCTAGCCACTCTAACACGATTCCCAAGCGCCGGCGCTGGCACGGGAGATTGCCGATCCTTATTTCCCGGGCTTTTGCTACGCAAACTGCTTCCCTTTAGAATTCCCAGCTTTGCAGCGCTTGCCGACTTGCTGGGAGGTTTCGTTGCTAGTTTCGCTGGCGTCTTTCTTGAAGTGTTGGGCCCTCGATGGTCCTTGCCCTTGTTACGTCGGATGTTGTCTTTGGCTTTCGGGGCACTCGTTTCTGTACTCGGGGTGTTTGGAGCGGCGGCGGAAGACGTGCTGGGCTGCGCTTTCGAGTCTGGGACTTGGTACGGTTCAAGTGCCCATGGAGCGATGGAGACGGCGGAGAACGGCCGCATTCCTGGGATGTTATATTTCGTGGGGGTGGTTCGGGGGTATTTTTCCCATTGGGGGTGGAGGGACCGGACAACGGGATTTGGTTTTTGGATTTGATGCTTGATTGGGGGGATGCTGTGGCTCTGGGGAAGTCGCGGTAAATCATCATTCTGTACTGTGGGTCTTGCTTCAGGGACTTTTGGCGGGTTCTCGACTCGGTCGGGTCGTGGATCAGACTGCGAAGGACCATCTTGTTGGGCGGTCAAGGGTTGATCTGGTGTTCCTGTACCGGAAGCGCCCGTCGGATTTAATGCATTTCCTGGAGTTGGTGATGGGGAAGGTACCCCGTGGATGTGCTGGACACTTTTGCGAGAAGTAGATGTGCAGTAAGCTTCAGTGTACATCTCACTCAGCAATGACGATGGTCGTCGATCAGAGGTATCGAAATTCCTGTGAATAGAGGGAGGCGAAGATGCAGACTTGTCCTCGTCCTCGCTGTTTACCGCCGTTAATGCCTCTGGCTCATCTTCCGGTGGATTGGACATCAACTCTGCGAAGTTAGAAAGGTCGTCAAGATATCTGTGAAGCATGTGATTTGATGTGTCCTTTATGATGTTCTGTGGTAGTTGAGCCTGCAGTTGCGCGATCTGTTCCAGTATTAACACCGTATCGTCCTTGATTGCTGCAGTGTCCTTGCGGATCTCCTGAGTGTCGTCCTTGATGTCTCGAGTAATCGTGATAGCAACCATGTCGAGCGCAAGACCAAGCGCAGTCTTGTGCGTCTCCAAACTTGATCTGAACTTCATCATGTCGCCTTTGCCACCACCCACAGCCCAGTGTCCTGCTCTTCCTAATCGCGAGGCACAGTGCTTCTTAAGCGAGGCCTCAACATCGGTGACAACATGTTTGCAGTTTTTTAGAATGTCAAGAACCTAGTTTTTCAGCCTCTCGGGTAATGCCGCACTGTGACGTCCTTCTGTGTCTTCAGCGAGTAGCTCGAGCACAGATTTGAGCGAGAGTAGCTCTCGGGAGATCGCATCCAGGTCTCCACGTGCATCGCGAACTTCCCTGACAAAGTTCGTGACGGCAACTGAGACTTGTGTTATTGTCGTGATCAAGGTGATACAGGATACAGAGATCGACAGTGGGTCCGTGAGGTTCCAAGGCTGTGAGTCAATAGGCTAGACGTTGCGTCGTCTGCAATTCCCTCTCCGGGCTTCGGGAAGCCGTTGAATGTGCAGGAAGCGCTTGTAAGCTATAGAACGGGTTTCCAAAAGCCAAAATATACATTGGAATTGAGATGAAGCTGAAGCCGAAACTTGGTGTTGCGCGAGGCAGAAGGACCCAGGCTGAACCGAGATGCTGCGCCCTGCTGCAGGCTGGCAGGCCAATGAATTGTCTGCCCGCCATCAACACTACACATGCATGTTTAGATGTCGTAACAATGTAGGCAAATACAGAAAACGCATCGAGTTCAAACTGTCTAAGTGTACCACCATCCCACTGCCTTGAAAAAGGAAGGCCGATACACAAATCTTCATATTTGCGATACTGACAAGTGTCGTAAAGAAAGTTATGAGATAACAAGTTGCCTGTGCAAGTCATTTCGCCGGTACCGAAATGACTTCCCTTTGGGCACTACCGCGCGAGATACGCAACCAGATCATCTCATATCTAGTTCGGCCCCATTACGCCAATCCTTCAGATGTGAGCCAGACTTTTGAAGAATCAGTACAAGACTGGAGAGTCCTTTAAACTCCAGTTTTAGACAGTCAAAACCGCTCAATTCTTTACGACCTCAAAGGCACCGTTGCAAACACTACCAACCTACTGCTCGTAAACCATCAGTTCTGCACCGAAGACTTAGAGAACTGCAGCCTATTAAACCTCGACAAAGTCACATACAGACTCGACATCACCATCCTTGACGAAATAGTTCCTTACGACGAGTTAGATAATGGTTATTACTCTATGTGAGCATGCTTGTGTGCGCTAATCAGACAGACGGGAACTTTTGATCAGAGTAATTGGTTCTCATTTAGAAAGGTGCTGTTCGAACATGTGGGTGTGATCGAGCTGGATTTGCCGACTTTCCGGGGAGAGCGGAAGACGGAGGTGGATGTGGCGGAATTGTTGAGAGACGTGACTGTGGGAGATAGAGGGGATCATGTAGGAAGGGAGAAGATGGCAGAGTTCAAGGAGATAGCCTGGGCAAGGAGGAGGGCGAGGGGTTTGAAGGTATTGGAAGACTGAACTGCTACAGCCGGCCAAGAATATAATTTACTATTCTCGCAACGCGTCGGATAGAGGACCTCGGGAGGAGAGGCGCTTAGTAACAGATACTGATACACGCAAATGGTGGAAAACTCGTGATATGTTCAGCTGAATTCATGGAGTGACTTTAGCTTATGAAAGTTTGCTTGATGCAATCACATGTCAAGAACCTCGGGGCATGTAGCGCATTACATGACAACATGACCTCTCATCTTTCTCCCTCATCTTTCTTCCGGTAGCGCAGTGTGCTAGATGATGCTAAAATTCCCCGTCGAGATCCAATTCTCGAGGTCGAAATTCATCTCCCAACTCACACGGCCATCTTGAGTCTTCGTGGTAGCCCATCTCCTAGGGAACAGAAACCGGCTATTTTGCCGGATTTTTTGCAAACTAAAATCTACCCTGTCCGCAAGATTGAACGCTAAATGCCGGCCATCTTCTGCAGAGAGGTCCTGGCAATCATCGAGGCACAGCACCAAGACTTTCAGCGTGGGAAATACTTGAGCCAACGATAGGGACCTGGAATCCTGGGAGATGATATCTAGAGCCCCGGAAAGTACGCAATAGGTGCAAGTGAGCGCAGCTGTCCGGGAGAGTACCGAATCGGTGGATGGAAAATGGACACGAACGGTCAGACTAAGCCAGGGCAGGTGCACCATCGGTAGCAGATCCTCGAATGCTTCAGTAAAGTTCCAGCCGTAACTCCAGGGCTGCCCATATTGCATGGTCCTGGCATCTTGTTCCCATAATGATGAGTATGGTATGCTGATTTCTGCTTCTGTGGGTGACTCGTGGAAGTTGTACTTGGGTAGCTCGATCTTCACGGGTGCTCTAGCTGGATGCCCAATGCGCCATTTGTTCATGGCCTCTAGAACTGGTCGTACGTGTGATATGTAGTCTGTGGTCATCTCCTTGTAGATCTCATGGCAACTGAAGAGTAGACCGCCCACGTCGGAAATTTTGCCCGAGGCCATCGATGTGGTTACAGCTTGGTGATAAATCTCGAGGCGCAGCTCTGGCGGGAGAACAAAAAAGCCGGTTGCCATATTGAGGTGAGACAGGAAGAGTTGAGGTATCAAGTCGCAGGTAGAGTTGAGTGATTTATAACGTGTGGAGTTGCGGCTCGAGTTGCGATGAGAGAGAGGAGAGGAAGCTTACCTTTAAAGCATCCGGGAGTCTAAAGTCAATGGCGGATGCGGCTCTTTTACCTTGACATCTCAATCAAGCCTCACGGAGGTCATATCACCGAAGGTGAATCCACGGACCGTAGAGTGCCTATCAGAGTATCCTCACAGTGCAGATCAAAGTAAGACCACAACAAACGGCTTATTCCCTCATTTTCCAACTGATTCATACCCTCAATTGTGTCCACGCCATGGCAATGATATCAGTCGTCTTGAATCGTGCACCCCACCAGTGCTGAATAACTTTGTGCGCACAAGGATAGCAAACGCACGCTAGACCTACTTAGAACACGTCGGATTTGTATCACGTGAAGTGAGATATCAGCGCCGATCCCTTCACTGGAATGCAAAGACAGGCATGTTTAATAGTATGGTACCTGCATAGCATCATCAGTTGAAAGAAGGGCTTATGTTGTTTATTGGTGTTGACATGAACATGGTGGGTGATGCGACCAAGGTGCGCCTTCCATTTTGATTTCGTGACGTAGAATGCCATCGACCTCGCCTAGACACTTTGCTACTGTCACGAAAAAACTGCCCACCATGAGCGGCAGAAATACCCCCATTATCCCTCGCAAGCGCAATGCCAACGACGGGGTAGACAATCGTCTCGGCAAGCGTCCTATCCACGCTGCCATGGACGAAACCCAGACTCAGCACAGCGGGTTCCCCGATCCGGCTACAAACCGCGATACAGCCGAACATGCTCAAAATTCGTTAGTAGCACCTATTTGACACACTGTTCCATGCTAACCTGTGTAGCAGAATGCAACTACGACCGCGACACGAGCCGATCCAGATCGAAGACCCTGATGTGGAAGCCATAGACCAAGCCGCTGAGAGGAACGGCATCGAGCTTCCGCTTGAGGCCACTGTCGTCGAGGAAGCCGAAGAACAAGCACGCATCTCGACGGTGGACTGGCCGCGGCTACTAGACCATAGCTACTTTGCACTCTTCGATACGATATTCGTCGAAGAGAAGTTTGATCGTGTAGAAGCTGCCGCAAACCATGTCGAATGGAGGACGCAACTATGGACGCTATTTTGCAACATCCCCAGGCCGATTCTCAATGCCACCCTTGACGGATCACTGGCGTACAAGGACCTGTCAAAGCAAGACCCGGACATAGCCCCCCACTTCAGTTATTTCGTGGGTGTAGCAGATGAAGACCAGTCCCCGTGGCTCCTGCAGGCGAACCACCCACACAGCCCAGCGATCTACGTTCGCCAGCTGGTCGACAACCAAGGAATGTCTCCGACACCAGCCGAATTCATGACGATCGTCGAGGCCCTCCGCAAGTACGCTGCTGGGGAGGACGTAGACACAGCCATGAAAATCGACAACCACCGCGATCCTGATCGATCAACCATCGAAGGATCTCTTCCATCAGGCTGCATACTGTTGCCTCCGCTTGAGAGACTTCTGTAACTTCTTTAGCGATGCAGTACCCTGCAAGGATATATTCTTCTAGTTTATCTTGTGGTTTGCGGCCTTTTCAGCTTCCAGCTTACTTTGCAAGTCCCCATTCACTTGATTATGATTGGAGACGACGTTATCCGGCTGATTCTGTCTGTTTTGCTTTGAGATAGTTCGCTCTCACGTTCAGCATTGTTTACTGTTTTCTCGGATGTGTCTGATGGAGACTGGTAACCTCAGTCTGGAGCTTGCAAAGTGCAAGGAGCGCTATAGCTCTTCGTAAGACATGTCCACGTAGGATATCTATATACAGGCCAGTAAGGTAGTTCTGCTTTTAGAGTTTCTGAAGCTGCTTAATCTCATGTTTTTTCAACTTGAGAGGCTGTGCCTCGTCTCTTCGCCTTGGTAGGTTGACGCTCACGATCTGCAATCCTCAAGAGTTTTACACATGCGTCTTATCGGAGAGTCGTTCTGTAACTTCCAAGCAAGTATCTAGCTTATCCCAAAGTCCTCCAAGCAATTCAAGAGCAGCACCAGGCTGCTAGATGACGCTATACCTAACCGAGATCATCAAGCAACGAGCCTGGGAAAGTGTACTTGGTTGTCGACGCCCAATCCCAGACCCATCGATAGATTTTTGAAGTTGTTTCTGCTGTCAGCTTAAGGACCCAAGCGCCCCCTCTGACTATAGAATTCCGATGCCAAACGTCGTGAGTGTCGTATAAAGCGGGCGAAACAAATAAGTCGCCTGCATCTCAACTCCACCGCAACTCACATGACATCTATATCGCCATGTATCAATCACATCATAGAAGCACGAGCGCGACATTGAAGTTACTAGACGACATCGACAGTACCCTCGTCCCGCGATTAGCGCCCCACTAGCCCGCGCACCCCTGCCACCCATCATCGCACTAGCAACAATCCCAGAGATCTGATCCGTCTTCCACCAACGCACCTGAATCTCGATTACAACTCCCGTGGATCTAACAACAGAAACTTCCTATATCTCAAGCGTCTGCAATGGCTCGCGGCAAACTCATCGTCCTCGAAGGTCTCGACCGCGCCGGAAAATCCACACAATGCCAACTCCTCGTCTCGGCGCTGCAGGACGCTGGCGTCAAAGTGCGGCACATGCGATTTCCGGGTAAGAGGAAGTAACCGTGTATTGAAAGTCGCAGTGGCTGATATTCGCCAGATCGCACAACACCAATTGGACAAAGGATCAACGCGTACTTGGCCGGCGACGCTGAATCTGAAGATCACGTTATCCATTTATTGTTTTCTGCGAATCGGTGGGAAGCTGCGTGAGTAGACTCGCATGTTGAAAAGTTGGAAGGCGTTGGGATTAATTTTCATAGTGCGCCTATCCACGCTGACCTACAAGCCGGTACTACTATTATAATTGATCGGTATTACTACAGCGGCTGCGTGTACTCCGCTGCCAAGCACAATCCTAGCATGACGCTTGAGTGGTGCAGAAAACCGGACGTCGGTCTACCACGCCCGGATCTGTGCGTCTTTTTGGACATCTCGGCGGAGGATGCGGCGAAGAGAGGCGGGTATGGGACGGAGAAGTATGAGAAGAAGGAGATGCAGGATCACGTGCGAGAATTGTTTGAGACGCTGATGGGGAGGAAAGAGGGCGAGGATTTCGTGAGGATTGATGCTGGCGCGAGTTTGGAGGAGGTGCAGAAGAAGGTAAAGGTTGAGGTTGATCGGTGTATTGAGCGGGTTGATAGAGAAGATTTACCGCTGCGGGTGGTGGAAGAGTGGTAGAGAATCATCTTGATTTCTTGACTGGAGAGGGCTCTTCGTCTTGGCTCATGTCTTCCATCCATGTCTCGTCAAGCTCCTCGTCCTCTTGGTCGAGCTCTTGCCCCTCAACTGTGTCTGACTCTGCGGTATCTGACTTCCCCTTCCGCTTGGGTTTGAAGAGAAGCTTAAGCTCTTCTTCGCCGTTTGTGCGCAGGCTAAGCTCTTTGATCATCGTTGCCCATTTGATAGATCTGCGACATCCAGGACATGTGCCTTCTAACGGAACGAGACTTCCATGCTCACCTCCCTCGGAGAGGAATTTGTTCGACAGACAGGATAGATGGGATACTGTCTGACATGACTCAATTGGGCAGACCAGTACCAGCGATGATGACATGTCTGCCGGCTTCTCACACACGCCACAACCCAGCTGATGGTCATCTTCGAGCACCTTTCTCGACTTTTCGATATACGGCTTGCAGTCCTCGTACGCGACAGGGATAGTTCTGACGACTTCTGGGATAAAGTGTGTCTGTAGCTCACTCGAAACGTCGCTGGCTAATTTGGGAATCTCGGCTGGCGTCAATTGTATCGTGACACTCTTCCTCAACGTCGTGGTCAATTTCGCGATGTGTCGCTCCCACTGCACAAAGACATCCGGTGCGAAGAACCTCAAGTTCAGGGGCCACCGGCAGAAGCTGTCCACACCCAGCAGATGATGCAGGTTCTTTAGCCTTGCTTCGAGTGACATGGGCGGTCTCTTCCTCCTCCTTCCAGGCGAGGCGACGTTCTTCTTGCCCTTTTGCAGTTCCTCAGCCCTTGCATCTCGCACATGTTTGTCGATATGTCGTGTCGCATGCGTATTTTGCCACGCCCACTCAAACTGGAGAGCAGCGAACTTGGACGGAAAGCCTGTAACAATGCAAGTCATCTCCCACGGCCGCTTCCCCTGCATCGATGTACGTTTCGCGCCGCCCTTGCTCGACCCATTGTGCTGACCCAGGCGACGTGCAGGGTTTGGTGTGCTACCGATGTAGTAAGATTTGCGATTCTTCGATCTCAGCAGGTAGCAGCAGTAGAAGGCTGGAATTGGCCTGCTGTCTATTTTGAGAGCCTCTGACATGATCATGGATGGCATTCGGCGTTGTTGTTGTTGATCGCAACGGGTCGAGTATCAACGCCACAGGGCTGCCGGGATGCTGCCGGATGCGGTCGGGGTCTTATTGGCCGGGTGTTAGGCTATCGCTCGTGGATCCTTGCTGCCGACTTCAGGTCTCTGGAGCGCCGCAGCTTCGGCTTAGTTGCTTGCTAATGAGATGCACGATGCACAAAAGAGGACAGCGAGGGAAATTAAGCTGCTTACAACTGGGCCTACGTTCTATGAGTGCCCAGTTCGAATATCTGAGGTGTGCAGCCTTTCGGCGACGCAATCGCGCAGCTGGCCGGATAGTGCCGTGTGCGTCAAGGCGACGAGAGCAGATGTAAGTACCAGTGTCGGCACAGAATGTGATGAAGTGAAATTGTGTTATGAAGTTGGGTGATTAGATGAAATCTATGTCAAGATCAGAGGCAAGAGATGAGGTCGGCAGCCTTGCGTGAGCGACTGGGTATGTCTCATCCTGGCCGACGACACGTCCAGTTGCAAATCTGATATCGGACTTTTTCCAGCTTACGCACCGGACATAAATCCAACTGGTTTGATGTTTGCGCTGCTGCAGCCACTTATTCAACGTTTGTGGACCAAGAACCTTATGTCGTCGAAAAAGGCAGTGGTTGATGTAATGGCCAGAAGTTCTTGGTTCGGGGCCTAGAGGCCGTTAGCGAGCGGGAAAGGGCAATGCACGCTCTCTCTCGCTCACCATCTCCGCTTCCGCACCTGCCATTCCCTCTCACTCCACCACACATCGCCCGTAACAGAACACGACCACGCCGGCTAGACAGCGACTGTCGGTGCTGAGCCGCCCTAGACCTTTGATAGTCGTTCGTTAGAAACAGCATTCGAGTACACCAACTTCGTCGAGCCGAAAACAGTCGCCTGCCATTGATACGGCCCCATGCCGCGCCATATATTCCTACGATAACCACCACAACCGCCCGTTTCACCCTTCCCAACAAATCCTAAACATACCCAACTGCCTTCGGATTCGTTATAAAGCTCCTACCGGGGTCGGATTGGCAGTCGCGCCGGGTGCAGCGGCGAGAAAGGTGCCGTGGTCGACATGATGCCCCAAGCAGGGCCGTCCACGGGCGCGACTATGACCACGTTCCGGGTCACAGACAGCGGAATGCCAGATGGCGCATCGCCTGCACCAAGATCCAGAATGAGCGGAGTTGCGATGCCTCCTGTCAACGGTGCGCAGCCGAACGGCATCGTCACCATTCCTTTGAGCGCCCGCAAAGCACAGCCGCTAGATCTTGCGACGGTTGAGCGCAGAGGCTTTGGCGCACCCAACAACCAGCCACCAAAGTCAAATCGCATGTTCGGCCTGAAGGAATCACGCACATATCGCCCGACTGCCGAGCAGTTCAAGGACCCAGTGCAATATATCCAGAGCATTCGTGAGGAGGCGCAACAGTACGGCATCATCAAGATCATCCCGCCCGACAGCTGGACTCCTTCATTCGCCATCGACACAGAAGTACGTGTAGCGCAGTTCCAAGTGATTGAAGCTTTGTCAATCTTCAACTTTTTCAAAGTCGCCCATGTGCAGTGTAGCTAACATGCGACAGCGCTTCCATTTCCGGACGCGGCGGCAGGAGCTCAACTCAGTCGAAGGAGGTGTGTATTTTCCACCAACCATGACTTTTCAAATGTGCTAATGCAGCCAGGTACACGTGCCAATCTGAATTATCTGGATCAACTTGCCAAATTCCACAAACAACATGGCCACAGCCTCACTCGTTTCCCTAGTGTGGACAAACGACCACTGGATCTGTACAAGCTCAAGAAGGCTGTGGAGACCAGGGGCGGCTTCGAGCGTGTCTGCAAGCAGAAGAAGTGGGCCGAAATCGGACGAGATCTCGGCTATAGTGGCAAGATCATGTCTTCGCTGTCGACTTCGCTGAAGAACTCATACCAGAAATGGTTGCATCCATATGAAGAGTACCTGCGCGTTGTGAAGCCTGGAGTGCAGCAGATGCTTGAATTCGAGCACGGCGGGCCCTTCACCCCATCGCCTGCGCATTCGCCCATGAAAAAATCGGCGCAGGGCACACCCATCGCGAATACGTCCGACTCACCTGCAATGAGAGCGTCGGCAGCTCTGAATGCGACGCTGCACGGTGATGCTGTGCAGGTTCCACCGACGGAATTGCCTCGGCCCGCCATGGCGTCTGGCTTCACATCTGTAAATTCTGCTGGAGGCTTCACAGCAGTCAACTCCCAAACCCCACAAGCAACACCAGGACATGCACCGACATCAAGCTCTTTCTCTGCAGTCAATACTCCAAACGGCGTCCATCGCGACCATGTTGATTCTCGCACCGCTACGCCTCTGCGCAATGGCGGAAGCCCCATGCTGTCTGCGCACAACACGCCAGATCTGCGGCCGGCTGCGCTTGGCTTGACTCCACTGTCGAGTGGCCAGATGTTCAATCAGCTGAAGCGCACACTATCACAAGATGCGGACGACAGCTCGAACGGCGATGTAGACGAGAACGGGCGACGTAGCAAGCGGCTAAAGAAAGGTAAGCACATTTTTCTATGCAGTCTCGCAGTCTTGCTCCACCCGCCGTCAGAACAGGCATGTCGTGTCAGCGCGTCTGTTCAGATCCAGGCACGGGTGAGACGGGCGCTGCATGTCTCATTGGGTAGTGGACCTCGCTAACGCACCGTGCTGCAGATGCGGCGCCCACCGTTGCAGGCTCGCACATGACGCAGCCGCGACAGTCGACACCAGGCTCGACTTTCAACCCTCGTGCACGTGCCGCAGATGAAAGACCCGGAGATGTAAGTGCAGTCACGATAT